>JADMIO012720443.1_pt1 | contig 12757 bp, 15 predicted proteins | sample 8958161 | NCBI WGS metagenome assembly JADMIO01 (sample SAMN16585339, study PRJNA669376) | soil metagenome | isolation source: Crop rotation soil | place: USA: Cullars Rotation, Alabama | collected 2011 | reverse complement strand
CTTTCCCGTGGACGGCGAGACCTTCATGCGCTGCTCGGGGTCGGCGCCCCAGGCGTCGGCCGCGCCGTCGACGCCTGTCGGCGCGCCCGCCGCGCCGTCCATGGGCACCCCGCCGTCAGCCACGGGGCAGGCCGCCGGGGTGCCGGTCCCCGAATATGCAAGCTGGATGCTTGGCCGCTGGTCGAGCGGCAGCGACTGCACGCGTTCGATGGAATTCCGGGCCGACGGCACCGCGACGAACTCCCGCGGGGAGCCGGCGACCTTCACGGTCACGCCGAACGGCGCGGGAGTCGGGATCACGATCCAGGCCGGCGGCAATCGCCTCGCCGGCTATATGGACCCGGACGGAGGGTCAGGCGCCATCCTGCGCGCCTACGAGCCGAGCTCCGAGACGCTCAACCTCCACCGCTGCTGAGCCGGAGGATATCGACATGAACCTGCGACCCGGGCCGGCCATGCGCCTCCTGCTTGCCTCAGCTTTGGCGCTGGGCGCATGCGGCGGGGGCGGGAGCAACAATGCCGGCAATGCTCCGGCGCCCAATATGGCCGCCGCCGCCAATGACGCCGCACCGACCTTTGCCGGCCCGGCGCCGGTCGCCGGGGTGACGCGCGACTTCCTGATCGGCAGCTGGGCGACCGATTCCTGCGAAGTCCCGGCCGCGACCTATGCGGCGGACGGCACCACCGATGGCGGGCGCCGCCGCTGGGCGCTCGACGGCGACCGGCTGATCGTCACCGGCGGCGCGGCACGGGAGCAGTCCGTGGTCGAGCGCCTCGGCGACGACCGGATGCGGCTCAACACCTCGGCCGGGCCGTTCGAGCTGCACCGCTGCCCGCGGCCGCAGCGCTGAGCCTCTTGCTCAGGCGCGGGCCAGCATGGGCTGCCGGGGCGCACCACGAGTGCGGCGGATGTGGATTTCGACCAGGGCCAGATTGGTGAGCCAGGACAGCCAGGCGATCACCGGGTAGGCGGTGTCGAAGCTGAGGCCGAGCACGAGGCCCGAGAACGGCAGCATCAGCCGCAAGGTGATCGCGGCCGCGGTCACCGCCCAGGAGCGGAGCATCCAGTCGCGATGGTCGCCGAACTGCCGCGCGACGGCGGCGCGCCAGCCGCGCCAGGTGAGGAGCGCCCAGAGCAATGCAACGGTGCCGAAACCGGTGGCGGCGAGCGGGCCGGAGGAGGTGCCCACCGCAAGCATGAAGCCGGCGGGCGCGCCGACCGCGCAGGCGACGAGATAGAGATAGCCGGTGGCGCGGTGGAAGGCGGGCCAGCGGGTCCGGAGCCGGCGCACGAATTGCAGCGGCCCGACCAGGAGGGCGATGATGCTGGGGACGACGTGAAGGACCAGGAACGGGTTGGCGAAGGCGTTCTCGACGATCGGCGGCGGCGGGGTGCCGCCGCCGGTGACGTAGCGCAAGGTCGAGACGATCGCGATCTCGACGGCGAGCAGCATGACGAGGGCGCGCCAGGTGGCGGCGTAGATTGGGACGAGCTTGCGGATCATGTTAGGCTCCGGACAAAGGCGGCCCGGCCTGCTTGCCCGGCTGCCCGGACGGGGGAAGGCGGTTTTCCGTGAATGGTGCAGCGGGTTCGCGAACGGTGCGCTGGCGGCGGATGTCGCTCGAATTGCTGCTGCTTGCAGGCCTCGGCCTGATCCTCGGCGTGCTCGGGCCCTATCGGACCGGGGAAGCCCCGGCGGCGCTGCGGACGCTCTACTGGCTGCTGGCGGTGCTGGGCGGCGGGCTGGCCGGCATCGCGGTGGATGCGGTGCTGGGGCCGCGGATCCGCGGCTTCTGGCTGCGCGTGGCGGTGGTCGCGCTGGTGATGACCCCGCCGGTCACGCTCTTCATCTATGCGCTCAATGCCTGGCTGCTCGACCTGCCGCGGCGCTGGTGGCTGCTGCCGCAGCTCGCCTGGCAGGTGCTCGTCGTGACCCTTTTGCTGATGGGGCTGCGGGCGCTGGCCTGGCGGCGCGTGGTCGAGACGCGGACGGTCGTGGTGCCGCCCTTGCCCGAAGCCGAGCGCGCCTTCCGCATGCGGCTCTCGGCGAAGCGCCGGACCGCGCGGCTGATCGCGCTCGAGGCGGAGGATCATTATGTGCGGGTCCATACCGACGGCGGCTCGGAGCTGCTCGCGATGCGCTTCGCCGAGGCGGTGGCGGAGCTGGCGCTTGCCCATGGCTACCGGCTGCACCGCTCCTGGTGGGCGGCCGGCGATGCGATCGAGACGGTCAAATGGAAGCGCGGCACCGGCGAGGCGCGGCTTGTCGGCGGGCTCGTGGCGCCGGTGAGCCGCGGCTGCGCGGCGGCGCTGAAGGAAGCGGGGTGGCGGTGAAACCGGAGAAATCCGGCGCCGGCAAATGCCTGCGAAACCGCCCTTGCGCCGCGCGGCGACCTCGCCTACATGCGGCGCCTCACCCGCCCCGGACCCATCCGGGCGCGACGGGTTCGGGGCCGTAGCTCAGCTGGGAGAGCGCTGCAATGGCATTGCAGAGGTCAGGGGTTCGATCCCCCTCGGCTCCACCAGCCTTCGCTAAAGCTTCGGCTGGCAAGCCATGGCGTTGATCTACAAGATCCTGCGGTCCGAGGAGTGGCTGCGTCTTTCGGCTGACGGGGTGTTCGCGGGGAGCGCCATCGACCTCCATGACGGCTTCATTCACTTCTCGGAAGCGGATCAGGTGACAGAGACGCTCGCCAGGCATTTCGCCGACGCGACCGAGCTGGTGCTCCTGGCGGTCGACGGCGATGCGCTTGGCGACAGCCTCCGCCGGGAGGTCTCGCGAGGCGGCGCGCTCTTCCCCCATCTCTATGCGCCGCTCCGTCTCGGCGATGTCCGGGAGACACGCCGTCTCACGGCTGCACCGGGTCGCCCGGGCTGCTTCACTGAGTCGACAAAAGCCGGATAGCTGACGGGAAGACCCCAAATCGGGAACACATTGATCGTTCAGCCGGTCGGCCTCATAAGCCGGTCGAACCAGCCGGAGACGATCCATGTTGCTGTTCAGCCTGCTGATGGCCGCTGCCCCCGCCGTCCATGCCGTCTTGCCCCCGTGCCGCCCGGCCCAGCTGCGCCTCTCGGCCGAAAATGCGGACGGCCGGTTCGACGGCATGTCCCACTCGGGCACCGAGCTTTCGATCCGCAATGTCGGCCGCGCCTGCGCGCTGCCGGCGCTGCCGCGCGTGAGCATGCTGGACAGGCGGGGACGCGTGCTCCCGACCGTCAGCGAACCCTCGCCCGACCGGCCGCGGGGACGGGGGATGCGGCCGGTCCGCATCGCCGCCGGCCATCGCGCGACGATCGACCTGCGCTGGGTTTCCGGCGCGGTGTTCGAGCGGAACCGGAGCGTGAACGCCGCGACGGTCAGCGTGCGGATCGGCACCGGCGCGATCCGGGCACGGCTCGGCGCCGCCCTCTATGGCCCGGCCGGCGGGCCGGTGGGCTTCGACCAGAGCCCAGCCGTCGCCGCGGCGGGCATGCCCGCGGGCTGACCTGGGGCCGCGAGAAGGGATTCACGTATGGAAAAGCGTCAACTCGGACGGAGCGGTCTCGACGTTTCAGCGCTCGGGCTCGGCTGCATGGGGCTGAGCTATGCCTATGGCACGGCCCCCGAACGGGCGGATGCGACCGCGGTGCTGCGCGGCGCCTTCGAGCGCGGGATCAATTTCTTCGACACGGCGGAGGCCTATGGCCCCTATGCCAATGAGGAATTGCTGGGCGAGGCGCTGGCGCCGATCCGCGACCAGGTGGTGATCGCCACCAAGTTCGGCTTCGTCGAGGGGTCGATCGTCAAGGGACTGGACAGCCGGCCGGCGACGATCCGCGCGGTGGCGGAGGCGTCGCTGCAGCGCCTGCGGACCGACCGGATCGACCTGCTCTACCAGCACCGGGTCGATCCCGCCGTGCCGGTCGAAGAGGCGGCGGGGACGGTCCGCGACCTGATTGCCGAGGGCAAGGTCAAATATTTCGGCATGTCCGAAGCGGGCGCCGACGCGATCCGCCGCGCGCATGCGGTGCAGCCGGTCGCGGCGCTGCAGAGCGAATATTCGCTGTGGTGGCGGGAGCCCGAAGCGGAGATCCTGCCCTTGCTCGAGGAACTCGGCATCGGCTTCGTGCCGTTCAGCCCGCTCGGCCGGGGCTTCCTGACCGGAGCGATGGGCGCGGGGACGACGTTCGCGGCGGACGATTTCCGCGCGATGCTGCCGCGCTTCTCGGCGGAGGCGATGCAGGCCAATCAGGCTTTGGTCGACGCGCTCGGCCGGATCGCGGCGGCGAAGGGCGCGACCATTGCCCAGATCGCTCTGGCCTGGCTGCTCGCGCAACGGCCGTGGATCGTGCCGATCCCGGGGACGACGAAGCTGCCCCGGCTGGAGGAGAATATCGGCGCCGCGGCGATCGCGCTGGAGGCGGCCGACCTCGCCGAGATCGAGACGGCGCTGGCGGGGATCGAGGTGCAGGGCGCCCGCTATCCCGCCGCCTTGCAGGCGCGGGTGAACCGCTGAACGACGGGCGCCCGTTTCCGCATCGTTTCAAGGCGTTACCGTGTCTTCCACAGGATGTTCTTAGGCGTTCTTCAAAGCCTCATCCCCCTTATGGGAGCGGGGTCTTTGGGGGGTGCTGGATGCTTCGGGTAAGGAAGGAGGATCTGCGGCTGGGCATGTTCGTCCAGTCGCTGGAAGGCTCCTGGTTCAATCATCCCTTCTGGAAGACCAAGTTCCTGCTCAGCGAGAGCGAGGACTTGCGCGCGCTGCAGAGCAGCGACGTCGACGCGGTCTGGATCGACCCGCGCAAGAGCGCCGCCCCGGCCATTGCCCATCTGACGCCGGCCTCCCGTACGGCCCCTGCCCAGGCCGAGCCGGTCACCGCCGCCCCCGGTCCGGAGGCCGACCCGGCGCCGGAGGCCGCGCCGAAGCCGCGCCGCCAGCGCCCCAATGAATATCATGCGGCGCAGACCGTGGTCGCGGACTGCAAGAAAGCGGTCAGCGGGCTGTTCGCGCAGGTGCAGAGCGGCGATCCGGCGGCGGCCATTGCGGCGGCGGCGCCGGTGGTGAACGGCATCGCCGAGTCCGTTGCCCGCAACCCGGAGGCGCTGCTGACGCTGACCCGGATCAAGACGCTGGACGATTATAGCTACGCCCATTCGGTCGCGGTCAGCGCGCTGATGATCAACCTCGCGCGCGAGCTGCAATTGCCCGTCGATTATGTGCGCCGCGCGGGCCTGGCGGGCCTGTTCATGGATGTCGGCAAGGCCTTCCTGCCGGCCGCCCTGCTCGGCAAGAAAGGCCCCTATGCGCCGGACGAGTGGACCGAGATGCGCCGCCATACCCAGCTGGGCGCGGAGGCGGTCAGCGCCACGGGCGACATGTCCAGGATCGTCGCCGACGTCTGCCTCCACCATCACGAGCGCTATGACGGGAGCGGCTATCCGCACAGGTTGAAAGGCGACCAGATCAGCCTGTTCGCCCGCATGGCGGCGATCTGCGACACCTATGACGCCCTGGTCTCGGCCCGCCCGCACCGCCCGGCTTTGGGGCCGTCCGAAGCGGTGGCGGAAATGTTCAAGCTCAAGGGCCGGTTCGACGAAAGCCTGCTCAACACCTTCATCAGGAGCGTCGGCATCTATCCCGCCGGCAGCCTGGTCCGGCTTGGCTCGCATCGGCTCGGCTGCGTCGCCGCCCAGCGCCGGGACCAGCTCACCAAGCCTCTGGTCCGGGTCTTCTATTCGATCCTCGAGCGGGCGCACGTGCCGGTCCAGGAGCTGGACCTCGCCGACATCCCCGAGCCGGACCGGATCGTGGGGCGCGAGGAGCCCAGCCGCTGGGGCCTTTCAAACTGGGACGAGTTCGCGCTGACCATCCTCCAAGGGCAGAAGGCGAAGCGCGCGGCCTGACAGCGCGCTCCGGGGCGACTAAAGGAGCTAGCGACTCCCCAAACGTTCCCGGAGACATTCATGACCGCCACCCGCGCCTTTGCCGCCCAGAACGGCCAGACCCCGCTTGCCGAGATCAGCATCGACCGCCGTGCCCCGGGGCCGAAGGACGTCGCCATCGATATCCTCTATTGCGGCGTCTGCCATTCGGACCTGCACACCGCCCGCGGCGAATGGGGCGGTGTCAAATTCCCGAGCGTGCCCGGGCACGAGATTGTCGGCCGGGTGACCGCGGTCGGCGACCAGGTCAGCAAGGTGAAGGTCGGCGATCTCGCCGGCATCGGGTGCCTGGTCGATTCCTGCCGGACCTGCCCGTCCTGCCATGAGGGCCTCGAGCAATATTGCGAAGGCCCGCACGGCTTCCAGGGCACCTATAATGGCTGGGCCGACGGCTCGGGCGAGAACACCTATGGCGGCTATTCGGCGGCGATCGTGGTGGACGAGCATTTCGTACTGACGGTCGGCCATGACGAGGCGGACCTCGCCGCGGTTGCGCCTTTGCTCTGCGCCGGGATCACCACCTGGTCGCCGCTCCGCCACTGGAATGTCGGCCCGGGCAAGAAGGTCGGCGTGGTCGGGATTGGCGGGCTCGGCCATATGGGCGTGAAGCTCGCCCATGCGCTCGGCGCCCACGTCGTCGCCTTCACCACCTCGGCGGACAAGAAGCAGGACGCGCTGGACCTCGGCGCCGACGAGGTCGTGCTGTCGAAGGACAAGGACGAGATGAAGGCGCATGCGCGCAGCTTCGACTTCATCCTCAACACCGTCGCCGCCCCGCACAATCTCGACGCCTTCGTCGCCTTGCTGAAGCGGGACGGGACGATGGTGCTGGTCGGCGTGCCCGAGACACCGCATCCCTCGCCGTCGGTCGGCGCGCTCATCTTCGGACGCAAGGCGATCGCCGGCTCGCTGATCGGCGGCATTCCGGAGACGCAGGAGATGCTCGATTTCTGCGCCGAGCATGGCATCGTCTCGGACATCGAGATGATCCGGATGCAGGAGATCGACGCTGCCTACGACCGGATGCTGAAGAGCGACGTGAAATACCGCTTCGTCATCGACATGGCCTCGCTGAAATAGATCAGCTCGCATCAAAATGAGTCATCCCGGCGAAAGCCGGGACCCATGAACGCCGAGCAACGAGACGAAGGCGAAAGCGCTTTCGCATTTCCTCCTTGAACCGTGTTCATGGGTCCCGGCTTCCGCCGGGATGACTGGGGTGGCGTGGGCCGCAGCTTTCATCCACCCCACTATCCCCGCAACCATCGTCAGGTCGAGAAGGGGGCGGCGCCCTCGACGACTTCCTGGATCATCCGCGGCGGCTGCCCGGCCTGCCAGAGCGGCACGCGGGTGCGGGCGCGGTAGAGGAGGGGGCCGCCGTCCGGTGCATCGGAGTGGGTCAGCGGGCGCGGGATGCAGACGAACTCGGTGAGCAGCTCCGTGGGGCTGATCCGCACGACCGCATAACCATGGCCGCCATAATCGGCGAAGGTCAGATGCGGCGAGACGTCGGGATTGCTGACCGCGTGCGCCGCCGCGAAGTCGCCGCCGCTTTCCTTGAACGCCAGCGCCGAGCGGACGCCGTGCATGATGGTCATGTTCATCTTGTGGCCGTCGGGACCGTTGGGCCCGTCATGGACGTAGAGCGCACGCAGCGGATGATCCCGGCGCATGTTCTCCGCACCTTCGGCCAGGCCGACCTGGGAGATCGAGCCGGTGATGAACTCGACGCCCACCGGCTCGTAGGCGAGCGGCGGGATGTGCTTGGAGAAGGTCCCGGCCCAGAAGCTGTGCCGGTCGCCGGCGACGATGGCGAGGCCGGTAATGCCGCCCTGCTTCAGCGCGTCGGCGATCTCGCCATGCTCGATCTCGTAGCCGCCGCTGATCAGGCCGTAATCGTTGACCGGCCAATTGGCCTTGAGCGGCTCCGGCAGGTTCTGGATGTCCATCCGCCAGCGCATCGTGGCGAAGCTGTGGCCCCAGATCTTCCAGGGCTTGCGCGAGCTGCGCAGCTGGTCGAGCAGCCAGGCCTTCTGCTCGGCGCCGAGATAGGCCTGGCGCACGCTGTCCCTGGCCGGATTGGGGATCTCGCGCCCGGCCCAGGTGATCGTCGCCGGCGGATGCCCGTCATCATAGTCCTTGCCGCCGTCGATGATATTGTTGACCGTCTCCGGATAGACGAACGGAAAGCCCTGCGGCGCGGGCGCATCGCCGGAGAATTGCGCGCCCTGGAAGCTGCGATTGTCGGTGATGATCAGGTCCGCATTCCGGCCCCATTTGAGGGTGCGGTAGATTTTGAGGCTGTGGATCGCGGCCTGGTTGTTGGCTTCGGTGCCGACGCCGAGATCGTCGACCTCACTGATCGCGACATTCTGCACGGCCGGGGCGTGGAAGCGCTCAAGGTCGAGGCCCCCGCGCTGGACCGAGCGGGACGGCAGATATTCGAACCAGGCCTGGTTGGCGGCGACCTTCTTCTGCTGCGCCGGGCGGGCGTGGCCGTCGAACACCTGCATGCCCTGATAGCCCTGCCAGGAGAATTCGTGATTGTCCCACACGGGCACGAAGGGAAAGCGGGCGCGGGCGTCCTGCAGGTCCGGATCGAGCAGGTACGACTTATAGGCCTGCCGGTAGTCGGCGAGATCGACCGGCAGGTGATAATCGTGGAGCTTCTCGCCGGTCGGATAGCGGAGGTTGCCCTGCAGGACGCGGGTTCCCTTCCTGCCGTTCGGCGAATCCTCCGGATACCAGGTCACCTCGTAGATGAAGTCGCCGAGATGGAGGACGAAGGCGAGCCGGTCGGCGGGGGCGGCGCGCTCGTCCTCGAAGATCATCCTTTTATAGGCGTTGCAATAGCCCTGGGTGACGTCCTGGCAGGAGACGAAGGCGAAGCGGAACGGGCGGTCGTCATTCTCCGCGGGCGCGGTGAGGGTGCGGCCGACGCGGCTGCCGGCGCCGCTCTCGTCGGTGAAGCGGTAATGATATTCGGACGACGGGCTGAGGCCGGCGGCGAGGAAGCGGCAGGTCCAGTCGGTGCTGGCGTCGACCCGCGTGGTGCCGCGGGCGACGATGCGGCGGAAGGCGGGATCGGCCGCGACCTCGACCGCGAGGCGATAGGCGGAGGCGCCGGCCTCGGGTTCGCGCCGGGTCCAGAGGATGACGCTGTGCGCGTCGGGATCGCCCGAGGCCACGCCCTGCGGGTAGGCGGCGCGCCGCTCGCGCCACGGGGCGGCGAGCGCTTCGCCGGGGCCGAGGGCAAGGGTGGCGCCGAAGGCGGCGGCGAGAGCAAGGAATTCACGGCGGTCGGGGCGTGCAGAGACAGTCATGGCGAATCACCAATCTAGCTGTCCCCGCAGGGCTTGAACCAAAAGGCGCGGCTGCGCGCAATTGATCCCGCTTGCGAAGCTTCAGCCTTTCGACGAAGCGCGGATATATTTCAACGAACGTCCGGCCGGCGCCGGAACAGGCGCCGCAGCTCCGGCGCGAAGGCGGCGAGCAGGAGGAGGAGAAGCGCCGGCAGCAGCGCCCAGGCGAGGGTGGCGAGGGCGACCTGCCTCTGCTCCGCATTTTCCGCGGCGAGATAGCGGTCGCGAATGCGCTCGGTACAGTCGCGCATCTCCAGCCCGCCCGCCGGACGGAAGGTCGAGGTCCCGTCGCGCGACAATTCGAGCCGGTCGTCGGCGCAGCCCTGGATCGCCGCCGCATAGCCGGCGCGCTGGTCGTAGGGCTGGATCGCCTGGTGGTTCCGATAGCCGATGACCGCCCAGGCCAGCAGCCACAGGACGATGACGGCCAGGGCCTTGCGGAAGAGCGGGGTATCGGTGCGCCGCTGCGCCATCGGGCGAGCATAGGCGCCGCGCAGCGCGGTGCAACGGCCTGGCCGCGCGGCGGATCGTGAAAAAGGGAGCGGCCGGACCTGTTCCCGCAGGCCCCGCCGCTCCCCGGGGGCGTTACTGCCGGCTCTGCAGGATCTGGACGAGGGACTCGCTCAGGGCAGTCGCGGCGTCGGCATCGGACAGGGTGTCGACGCTGTACATCTGGATGACACCCTGGGCGGTGGCCGACTGCTGCAGCATGTTCTGCTGCTGCTGGGTGTTGACCGAATTCTCGAACATCATCCCGGTCGAATGGGCGAGGGCCTGATAGATCGTGCCCATCGCCATTGCCGGCGATTCCGCGAGCACCTTGACGTTGGACTGGGTGATGGCGTCGGTGATCTGGTAGTTTACGGCAGTCGGCATGGGACGTCCTTTCTGACGCTAGCGGGTGAGAGATTCGTCCGGCACATCTTCACTTCGCCTGGACGGTGGCAATGACCTGCTTGAGGAGGTCCAGTGCTTCGGTGGTGGTGCGCTCCTGGAGCTTCGCGGTGCCCGCACCATTGATGTTCTGCATGGCCGCCGCCGTCGCCGACATGCTGTTCAGCTGCTGCTGGGTGGCGGCGCTGATGTAGACGTTGGCGAGCGCGCTGGAGAGCGCCAGCATATTGTGCCCGAGGCTGACCGCCGGCGAGAGGGCGATGACCTGCTCATTGACGATGTTGACATGCTCGACCGTCTCGGGGCGGTAGGGATCGCTCATCGTGGTTTCTCACTTTCCTGCTTGCAGAAGGACTGACGTTTCAGCGGCCCTTGTGTGAGCGGACGGCGCCCGGACTGCGAAAAGGTGGAGCGGCGGGGCACGACCGAGGCGAACGGTCCCCGCCGCTCCCGGGGCGTTACTGCTGGTTCTGCAGGATCTGGACCAGAGCCTCGCTCAGCCCCGTCGCAGCGTCGGCGTCGGACAGGGTGTCGACGCTGTACATCTGGATGACGCCCTGGGCGGTGGCCGACTGCTGCAGCATGTTCTGCTGCTGCTGGGTGTTGACCGAATTCTCGAACATCATCCCGGTCGAGTGGGCAAGGGCCTGATAGATCGTGCCCATCGCCATGGCAGGAGATTCCGCGAGCACCTTGACGTTGGACTGGGTGACGGCGTCGGTGATCTGCGCAGAGACATAGGTGTTGGGGTCGGGCATGAGACTTCCTTTCTGAGGCTACCAGGTGAGAGTTGCGTCCAGTCTTCACTCCGCCTGGACGGTGGCAATGACCTGCTTGAGGAGGTCAAGTGCTTCGGTGGTGGTGCGCTGCGAGCGCTTCGCGTCGGTCGCACCATTGATGTTCTGCATGGCCGCCGCCGTCGCCGTCATGCTGTTGAGCTGCTGCTGGGTGGCGGTGCTGATGTAGACGTTGGCGAGCGCGCTGGAGAGCGCCAGCATGTTATGCCCGAGGCTGACCGCCGGGGTGAGGGCGATGACCTGCTCATTGACGATGTTGACATGCTCGACCGTCTCGGGGCGGTAAGGATCGCTCATCGTGGTTTCTCACTTTCCTGCTTGCAGAAGGACTGACGTCTCAGCGGCCCTTGCGTGATCGGGCCGCGGCCAGTTTTTGCGCGGGCGTACGCTCGGCCGTCTGCATCCGGGCCTTCAGCTTTTCGGTGAAGTGCCGGAATTGGGCGTCGACCTCTTTCTTGACCAGGGCCGGAATCAGCAGGCCCATTTCGGCGCGGACCAGGTCGGCGACGTCGCTCTGCGATCCGGCCGCCGGATCCAGCCAGGGCACCGGGCCGTCCCAGTCGGGCACCAGCTCGCGATGCGCGCGCTCGATCGCGTGGTCGACCTCGTGCTTGAGGCGCTCGATGACATGGCTGGTAAGCCGGGTCTGCTTCCAGATCGCCTCCATCATTTCGGCACGGGTGAGTTCGGGGTTGGCCCCGCCCGGCTGGTCAGTCATGACGATCTCTCTTTCTTGCGGAGCCGGACGGGGCGGGTCGAACGCCCCGCCCGACCGGCGGCGGGGGCGACGGGGGGCGACGGGATCAGTTCTGGTTCGGCGGCGGCAGATTGGCGTTCCGGTTATAGTCGATCTCCCAGTCCAGCTGACCGTTCCTGCGGCGGACGTTGATCGAGGTCTTGACGAGGACATAGACGACCGAGAATGCGGCGACGGCGGCCCAGGTGACCGGTTTCCAGAGCAGTTCGAGAAGCGGGTCGCCCACCTCCGCTTTCGCGCCGCTGCCGGACGCTGACGCGTTGACCGGCTGCAGCTCCAGGAGGGTGGTCATGTAGCAGCTGCAGACGTCCGCCACGGTCTCTGGGTCGTCGTACAGCTTGAAGATGGCGTTGCCGTCTTCCTTCGGCGCCTTGGTAACCTCGTTCGAGAGCCGGGTGATAACGCCGAACGCGTTGGACGTGAAGATCTGGGTGATCTCCAGCCGGTCGTCGATGCCGCTCAGATCGATGATCGTGGTCCCGTCATAGCTGCCGAAGGCATTGGTCAGATATTCGTCGGGGACGATGTTCACGATCAGCATCGGATTGTCGGTGAGATCGGTCGAGAAGGCGAGGATCGCGCAATGCGCGTCGGTGCCGCGGAGATTGACGACCACCGCGGGCAGCACGTCCTTCGGGCCCGAACGGACGTTGCTGTTGTAGAGGCAGGCGACCGTCTCGACGTCGGGATAGATGCACATGACGCCGTCGCTGTGCGGATCGGCCGCCTGCGTCTGCGCCTGGGCCGGGGCGTGCTGGAAAGCGAGCAGCGGCCCGCCCGCGTCGGGGTTCGTCGCATCGACTTTGAGCGGCTTCAGCACGAACAGGTCGGCCAGCTCCGAAGTATCGGGAAGGCCCGGAACGCTGAAGGGAATGACGTGCATCGTGGTTTCTCCTTGGCTTGCCGGCGCAGCGGGCGCGATTGCCTGAGGGGCCGTCCGGGGTGACGGCGTGGGGGGCTGCGGCGGTGACGGGGGCGGCGGTGACGGCGGGGCCGGGGGCGACGGCGGCGCCGGGAAAG
>JADMIO010607314.1_pt1 | contig 12757 bp, 12 predicted proteins | sample 8958161 | NCBI WGS metagenome assembly JADMIO01 (sample SAMN16585339, study PRJNA669376) | soil metagenome | isolation source: Crop rotation soil | place: USA: Cullars Rotation, Alabama | collected 2011 | reverse complement strand
GACACCTCGGCCGAACCGCGCGCCGAGTACATCGCGGTGTATCGCTGGCTGCGCGACGACGAGAAGATCGACGCGCTGATCCATCTCGGCACGCACGGCACGCTCGAATGGCTGCCGGGCAAGGCGCTGGCCCTGTCGTCGTCCTGCTGGCCCGAGACCGTCCTGGGTCCGGTGCCGGTGATCTATCCCTTTATCGTCAACAACCCTGGCGAGGCGGTGCAGGCCAAGCGCCGGCTGGCCGCGGTCACGATCGGCCATCTCACGCCGCCGCTCAGCGCCGCCGGCCTCAACGGACCGCTGGCCGACCTCGAGGGCCTGATTGAGGAGTACGCCGCCGCCGACGGGCTCGATGCGCGACGCCTTCGCCATCTCGGCGACGAGATCGTCGAGCGCGCCTGGAGCAACGGGTTGGCCAACGATTGTGGGCTTGAGCGGGGTGAACCGACGCAAGCCGCGATCGCCAAGCTCGACGCGCAGCTGTGCGACATCAAGGACCTCGCCGTGCGCGACACGCTGCACGTCTTCGGCTGCGGCCCGGACGAAGCCTGCGCGGCCGGCGAACGGCACGGACTCCTGGCGGCGCTCGACGGCCGCCGCGTCGCCCCGGGTCCGGCGGGCGCGCCGTCGCGCGGCCGGCCCGACGTGCTGCCGACCGGCCGCAACCTCACCTCGATCGATCCGCGTGCGATCCCGACGCGCACCGCCGACGTCATCGGCCGGCGTGCTGCCGACGAGGTCGTGCGTCGTTACCTGCAGGATCATGGCGATCATCCGCGCGCTTTGGTGATCGATCTGTGGGCCTCGGCCTCATTGCGCACGGGCGGCGACGATCTCGCCCAGGCGCTGGCCTATCTTGGCGTGCAGCCGGTCTGGGACAAGCAGTCGAACCGGGTCACCGGCATCGAGGTGATGCCGCTCGCCACGCTCGACCGGCCGCGCATCGACGTGACCTTGCGCATCTCCGGCTTGTTCCGTGACATCTTCGAAAGCCAGATCGCGCTTTTCGACTTGGCGGTACGCAAGGTGGCCGAACTCGACGAGGACGACTCAGATAATCCGCTCGCGATGGTACATCGGCGCGGCGAGGATCTCGCGCGCGTGTTCGGTGGTGCACCGGGCAGCTATGGCGCGCAGGCCGCGGACGTCGCGCTCGATGGCCCGTGGCAGACCCGAGAGGACCTCGGCAAGGCCTACCTGTCGGCCGTGACGCACGCCTATGGCGGCAGCGACGTGCAGCGTCCGGCCGGCGACGATTTCCGCGCCAGCGTCTCGAATGCCGACGTGCTGGTGCATCCGCAGGACGACCGCGAGCGCGACCTGCTCGACGGTGACGGCGTCGCCGATTTTGCCGGCGGCTTCGCGGCCGCGGCGGCGATGCTGGGCAACACGCCCGAGCTCTATCATCTCGACACCAGCCAGCCCGGAACGCCGAAGGCGCGCCGGATCGCCGAGGAGATCGCCCGCGTCGTGCGCGGCCGTCTTACAAACCCGCGCTGGATCTCCGGCATGCTGGATCACGGCCATCGCGGCGTCGCCGAGATCGCGCAGGGCGTCGATGCGCTCTATGCGTTCGCCGCCACCGCCGACGCGGTGCCGGGCCATCTGTTCGATGCGACGCACGCCGCGCTGATCGCCGACGAAACGGTGCTCGCCGCCATGTTGGAAAAGAACCGCGAAGCGACCGCGGCCATCGCGGCGCGGCTACGCGACGCGCTCGATCGCGGCCTGTGGGTGACGCGGCGCAATTCGGTCACCTTGGAGCTTGAGCGCGTCCAGCAGCGGGCGCGCGCATGAGCCTCGCGTTCGACATCAAGGGCTGGTGCCCCGGCGGCGTGCGGCCGATGCCGAGCGGCGACGGCCTGCTGGTGCGCGTGCGGCCATGGTGCGGCGCCTTCGCTCGCGAACAGGCGATCGGATTGGCCGATATCGCCGAGACGCTCGGCAACGGCCACATCGACCTCACTCGACGCGCCAATCTGCAGATTCGTGGCTTGCGCGAAGAGAGCCTGCCGGCCTTGCACGAGGCGCTCGATCGCCTCGGCCTGCTGGAGGGCGAGACGGCGCGCAACGTCATGGTCGACCCGCTCGCCGGCCCGGAGGTTCGCGCGCTGGCTCTGGCGCTCGGGCGGGCCTTGCCGGAAGGGCGACGGGCCAAGTTCGGCTGCCTGGTCGATGGTGGCGGGCCGCTGTCGATTTCGGGTGAGCGCGCGGATATCGCGCTTTGCGTCACGCCCGAGGGCGTTGCCGTGCGAGTGGATGGCGAATGGCTCGGCGTCACGAATGCCGACCACGCGACGAGCGCTGCCTTCGGACGGCAGAGCTCCTTGGCGAAGATGACCCTCATGCCTGTGCCCGGCCGTCGCCGCCTAGGTCGGATCGGCCGCTTCACCGGCCTGGCCGCGCCATTCGGTCGCCTCGAGGCGGCACAGTTGCGCACGCTGGCCGAGACAGCCGGCCTGACGGAAATCCGTCTCTCGCCGTGGCGGGCGCTGTATGTCGACGCAGCGGTGGATGTGCCGGGCTTCATCGTCGATGAAAGCGATCCTCTGTTGCGCATCGAGGCCTGCCCCGGCGCGCCGGCCTGCGCCTCGGCCACGGTCGACACACGCGCCGATGCGCGGCGGCTGGCGGCGATGGGGTTCGCCGGCACGATCCACGTTTCCGGCTGCGCCAAGGGCTGCGCGCGTTCGGCACCGGCCGACCTGGTGCTGGTCGGCAAGGACGGCCGCTACGGCATTGTGCGCAACGGTACGGCGCGCGATCCGGCCGGGCGGGCGATCGCGCCCGACATCCTCGCGGCGCTGCGGAGCGCCTGACATGGACTACATCCGCGACGGCGCCGAGATCTACGCCAAGTCCTTCGCCATCATCCGCGCCGAGTCCGACCTCGCGCGCTTCTCCAAGGCCGAGGAGCGCGTGGCGGTGCGCATCATCCATGCTTGCGGCATGACCGAGGTCGCGCGTGACATCGTCATGTCGCCGGGCTTCGCCGACAATGCGCGCTGGGCGCTGGTCGCCGGTGCACCCGTCCTGTGCGATTCCAAGATGGTCGCGAACGGCATCACGCGGGCGCGCCTGCCGGCGGCCAACGAGGTGGTCTGCACGCTCGACGACCCGAAGGTGCCGGAGATCGCACGCCGCATCGGCAACACCCGCAGCGCCGCGGCGATGGACCTGTGGGGCGAGCGGCTGGCCGGCGCGGTGGTCGCGATCGGCAATGCGCCGACGGCGCTATTCCGTCTGTTCGAATTGCTCGATGCCGGCGCAAAGCCACCGGCCGCGGTGATCGGCTTGCCGGTCGGCTTCGTCGGCGCTGCTGAATCGAAGCAGGCGCTGGCCAACGATGGCCGTGTCCCGTTCCTGATCGTGAAGGGCCGCAAGGGCGGCAGCGCCATGGCCGCGGCGGCCGTGAATGCGCTGGCGAGCGAGGCCGAATGACCAGCCTCGATGAATTGGCCGGCGGCGCGCGCGGCGGCACGCTCTACGGCATCGGCGTGGGTCCGGGCGACGTGCGCTATCTCACCCTGCGCGCGGCCGGGTTGGTGCGCGCCGTCGACGTCGTCGCCTTCTTCGCCAAGCGCGGCCAGCCCGGCAACGCGCGGCGCATCGTGGCGCCTTTGATGGCGACGCAGCGGGCGGAGCTGCGGCTGGAGTATCCCGTCACCGACGAGGTGCCGGCCGAGCATCCCGAGTACCAGCAGAAGATTGCCTGCTTCTATCGCGAGTCGGCGGCGAAGCTCGACGCGTTGCTGCGTGCGGGGCAGTCGGTCGGCCTGCTGTCCGAAGGCGATCCGTTCTTCTACGGCTCGTTCATGCACATGTGGCGAAGGCTCGCGTCGGACTTCCCGGTCGAGGTCGTTCCCGGCGTCACCGGCATGTCGGGTTGCTGGACGCGCGCCAACCTGCCGATGACCTGGGGCAACGACACGCTGGCGGTGCTGCCCGGCACCCTGGCCGAAGACCGGCTGGTCGAACGGTTGAAGCACACCGATGCGGCCGTGATCATGAAGGTCGGCACGAACCTCGCGAAGGTGCGTCGTGCGGTCGAAGGCGCGGGACTGCTGTCGCGCGCGGTCTATGTCGAGCGCGGCACCATGCAGGACGAGCGCATCCTGCCGCTCGCCGACTGCCGCGAGCCCAAGGGAGCCTATTTCGCCATGGTGCTGATCCCGGGCGAGGGACGGCGGCTGTGATGGGCTCGCCCCTCACTGGCTCCCTCGTCATAGTCGGCACCGGTCCGGGCAAGGCGGAGCTCATGACGCCCGCAACTCAGGCAGCGATCGCCGAGGCGACCGATCTCGTCGGCTACGGTCCCTATCTCGATCGCGTGCCGGCCATGCAAGGCCAGTGCCGTCATGCCTCGGACAATCGCGTCGAGCTCGACCGGGCGCGCCACGCACTGTCGCTCGCGGCGTCGGGCCGCAAGGTCGCGGTCGTGTCGGGCGGCGATCCCGGCGTGTTCGCCATGGCGGCGGCGGTGTTCGAAGCCGTCGAAGCGGGCGATCCCGCGTGGCGGACGCTCGACATCCGGGTCGAGCCCGGCGTGACGGCGATGCTCGCCGCCGCTGCCGAGGTCGGCGCGCCGCTGGGCGGCGACTTTTGCGCGATCTCGCTGTCGGACAATCTCAAGAGTTGGTCGACCATCGAGCGGCGCCTCAAGGCCGCGGCCGAGGGCGATTTCGTGATCGCGCTCTACAATCCGGCGTCGAAGGCGCGGCCACACCAGCTCGGCGAGGCGTTCGCGCTGCTGCGCACGGTGAAAGCCACCGAGACACCCGTGCTGCTCGTCCGTGCCGCCGGCAGCGGCGATGCGAAGGTGATTGCGACCACGCTGGCGGATGTCGATGCGACACAGGCCGACATGCGCACGCTGGTGATCGTCGGCGCCAGCACGACGCGGCAGGTCGGCCGCTGGATCTACACGCCGCGCGGAGCCAGGCCGTGAACCCAGGCGACGCAGGCTTCGACGTCGGCCATGACGATGCCGGCCGGCTTGTGCGGTCGCGCGATCATGACCACCGGCAGACCGAGCGCGCGTGCCGCCTCGATCTTGGCGTAGGTCGCGGTGCCGCCGGCGTTCTTCGAGACCAGGACGTCGATGCACTCCCGGCGCAGCAGGCGCTCTTCGTCCGCTCGATCGAAGGGGCCGCGCGCCTGCAGCAGACGAAGGTCCGGTGGCAAGGTGGCCTGGTCGGGGCGCTCGATCAGCCGGGCGAGGTAGTGATGCTGCGGCGCGTGGGCGAAGACATGCAGGTCCTGGCGGCCAAGGCTCAGAAAGACCCGTCGCGGCTCGTGACCCAGCGCATCGGCAGCAGCTTCGGTATTGGCGACGATCTGCCAGCGGTCACCTGTCTCATGTCGCCATTCGGGACGGACCAGCGAGGCGAGCGGCACGCTGGTCTCCTTGCAGGCCGCAACGGCATGCGCCGACATCTGGTCGGCGTAGGGATGCGTGGCGTCGACCACGGCGTCGACGGCCTCTCCCCGCAGGAACTTCACGAGCCCGTCGATCCCGCCGAATCCGCCGACGCGGACGGGGATCGGCTGCGGCTGCGGATTGGTCGTCCGGCCGGCCAGCGACAGCAGCGGCGCGAGCCGGGCGTCGCCCGCGACCTTGCGCGCGAGCGCCGAGGCTTCGGTCGTGCCACCGAGGATCAGGACCTTGAGGGCCATGGCCGTGAGTAGCCAACCCAAGCGCTGGCTGTCCATCGTTGGCATCGGCGAGGACGGCGTCGACGGTCTCTCGCCCGTGGCGCGGCGGCTGGTGGCGGACGCCGAGCTGGTGATCGGCGGCAAGCGGCACTTGGCGCTGGCCGACCCGCTGATCAAAGGTCAGCGGGTCTCCTGGCCGAGCCCGATCGGCAACATCCTGCCGGAACTGGAGAAGGTGCGCGGCCGGCCGGTCGCCGTGCTAGCGAGTGGCGATCCGTTCCACTACGGCGTCGGCGATCTGCTGATGCGCGCCGTACGGGCCGACGAGATGCTGTGCCTGCCGCAGCCCTCGTCATTCAGCCTGGCGGCGTCGCGGCTCGGCTGGTCGTTGCAGGACGTGACGCCGGTCAGTCTGCACGGGCGTGCGCTGGAAGGCGTCGTGCGCCACCTGCAGCCGGGTGCGCGCATCCTTGCGCTGTCGTGGGACGGCGAGACGCCGGCCAAGCTTGCGGCGCTGCTCCAGGCGCGCGGCTTTGGGGAGTCGAAGCTGACCGTGCTGGAGCGCATGGGCGGGCCGGGCGAGCGCGTCCGCTCTGCCATCGCCAGGGGCTTCGATCTCGACAAGGCCGAGCCGCTGAACACGATCGCGCTGGAAGTCGTCGGTCCTGCGTCGGCAGCGCTCAGCCTTGCGCCGGGGCTCGACGACTCGTTGTTCGAGCATGACGGCCAGCTCACCAAGCGCGACGTGCGCGCGGTTACGCTGTCGGCATTGGCGCCGCGGCAGGGCGATCTGCTGTGGGATATCGGTTTGGGTGCGGGATCGATCGCGATCGAATGGCTGCTGCGGCATCCGTTGCTCAAGGCGATCGGCATCGAGGAAGACGCCGAACGTGCTGCCCGCGCGGCGCGCAACGCGGCGACGCTCGGCACGCCGGATCTCAAGATCGTGCAAGGTGCTGCGCCGGAAGCGCTGGCCGGCCTGCCGGCACCGGATGCCGTGTTCATCGGCGGCGGGCTGGGCGATGCCAAGCTGTTCGAGGCGGCGTGGCTGGCGCTGAAGCCGGGCGGGCGGCTGGTCGCCAACGCGGTCTCGCTCGGTTCGGAGGCGATGCTGATCCGCCTGTTCCAGCACAATGGCGGCGAGCTGACGCGGATCGAGATTGCCAAGTCGGGCGCGGTCGGCCGCAGCGGCAAGGTCTTTGTGTGGCGCCCGGCGGCGCCGATCATCCAGTGGCGGGTGACCAAGTCATGATCGTCGCCGGTGTGGGCTATCGTCGCGGCGTCTCGGCCGACGAGCTGGAAAAGGTCGTGCGCCTGGCGCTCGGCGTCTTCCAGCTGCCGGCCGAGCGGCTCGATGCGCTGGCGACCGAATCGGAGAAGGCGACCGAGCCGGCGTTTGCCGAAGTCGCGCAGCGCCTGTCGGTCCGGGTGACCGCCTGCACGGTCGAGGATCTCGATCGCGTCGCGGGCCAGATCCTGACGCCGTCCAAGCTGGTGCTCGAAGCCAAGGGCGTGCCGTCGATCGCCGAGGCCTCGGCGCTGGTCGTTGCCGGCCGCAATGCACGCCTGCTGGGAACGCGGGTCGCGACGGCCCAGGCGACCTGCGCCATCGCCATCGGGGACGGCCGGTGACGGTGCATTTCATCGGCGCCGGTCCCGGCGCGCCTGACCTGATCACGGTGCGCGGCCGCGATTTGATCGCACGCTGTCCGGTGTGTCTCTATGCCGGTTCCCTGGTACCCAAGGCGTTGCTCGATCATTGTCCGCCAAGCGCGCGCATCGTCGACACCGCGCCAATGTCGCTCGACGAGATCGTGGCCGAGTGCAAGCGCGCGACCGAGGCAGGGCAAGACGTGGCGCGGCTGCATTCCGGCGATCTCTCGGTATGGAGCGCGATGGGCGAGCAGTTGCGGCGGCTCGAATCGGAGGACATTCCCTACACCGTGACGCCCGGTGTGCCGTCGTTTGCCGCGGCGGCGGCGGTGCTGGGGCAGGAGCTCACCTTGCCCGAAGTGGCGCAGACAGTGGTGCTGACCCGCACCTCCGGCCGTGCCTCATCGATGCCGGAAGGCGAAAAGCTCGCCGCTTATGCCGCAACGGGCGCGACGCTGGCGATCCATCTGTCGATCCATGTGCTGGACAAGGTCGTGGCGGAGCTGACGCCGTTCTATGGTGCGCCCTGTCCGGTGGCGATCGTCTATCGCGCCAGCTGGCCGGACGAGCGCGTCATCCGTGCCACGCTTGGCACGATCGCCGCCGAGGTCGCCAAGCAACCGATCGAGCGGACAGCCCTGATCCTGGTCGGCAAAGTCCTGTCGGCGCGCGACTTCCGCAATTCGGCGCTGTATGACGCCGCCTATCAGCGCCGCTTCCGGGGTCGTTCGTGAGTCTTGATCAGTTTCCGTCGATGCCCGATTTCCCGGCGGGCGAGGTCTGGTTGGCCGGCGCCGGGCCGGGCGATCCGCGGCTGCTGACGCTGCTGGCGTTGCATGCGGTGCGGACGGCCGACGAGATCGTGCACGACGCGTTGATCGATCCGCGCGTGCTGGCGCTGAAGCGCGACGATGCGCGGCTGATCTCGGCCGGCAAGCGCGGCGGCCAGCCGTCGGCGCGGCAACAGGAGATCAACGGCCTGCTGATCGAACGCGCGCGGGCCGGACGACGGGTGCTGCGGCTGAAGGGCGGTGATCCGTTCGTGTTCGGCCGCGGATGGGACGAGGTGATCGCGCTCGCCGAGGCCGGCATCCGCTATCGCCTCATCCCGGGCGTGACCTCGGGCCTGGCGGCGACGGCGCTGGCCGGCATTCCCGCAACGACGCGCGAGACGAACCACGCTGTCGTGCTGGCCGCCGGCCATCGCGCCGATGACGATCACTCCAGCGCCGACTGGGAGGCGCTGGCGCGGCTCGGCCAGCCGATCATCCTCTACATGCCGATGACGCAGCTTCCGGGCATCACCGCGGCGCTGATGAAGGGTGGCCTGGCGGCCGATACGCCGGCGGCGCTGCTGCAATCGGCCACGACCGAGGACGAACGCTGCGTCGAGAGCACGCTTGGCCGGCTGGTCGACGATGCGCATGCCAACGGCATCGCCTCACCGGCGATCGTGGTGATCGGCTCGGTCGTCGGCTTGCGGCACCAGGTGCTGAGCGGCCTGGTCGGCTGGCGATGACAGGCCTGATCGTCTCGGCAACGCGCTCGGGCGCCGGCAAGACGACCGTGGCGCTCGGCCTCATGCGCGCCTTCGCGCGCCGCGGTCTAAGCGTGCAGCCGTACAAGTGCGGGCCGGACTATATCGATCCGGCGTTCCACGCCGTCGCGGCCGGGCGGCCGAGTTACAACCTCGACAGCTGGGCGATGTCGCGCGGCATGCTGACCGACCTGGTTGCGCGCCATCCTGCAGACCTTGTCGTCACCGAAGGCGTGATGGGCCTGTTCGACGGCGCGGGCGGGCGCGGCGGCACGGCCGACATCGCCGCTACGCTGGGCTGGCCGGTCCTCCTGGTGCTCGATGTGAAAGGCCAGATCGAGACCGCTGCCGCTGTCGCCGCGGGATGCGCGAGCTTCCGTGACGATGTCGGCATCGCCGGCGTGATCCTCAATCGCGTCGCAAGCCCGCGGCATCTGGCGATGATCGAGAAGGCGTTCGATCGCGCCGGCATCAAGCTGTTCGGCGGGCTGGCGAATGACGTGCGGTTCGCCTTGCCCGAGCGGCATCTCGGGCTGGTGCAGGCGGTCGAGACGGTCGATCTCGAGGCGCGCCTCGATGCCATTGCCGATGCGCTGGAAAAAGCGCTTCCAATCGATGCGATCCGGCATGCCGCGCGGCCGGCGAAGCTGGGCGAGCCGACATCGGAAGGATTGCGTCCGCCGGGCCAGCGCGTCGCGGTGGCGCGGGATCGGGCGTTCTCGTTTCTGTACCCGCATCTGCTCGATCAATGGCGGTCGGCCGGCGCGGAGATCTTGCCGTTTTCGCCGTTGGCCGATGAGGCACCGGATCCGAGCGCCGACTCGATCTGGCTGCCCGGCGGCTATCCCGAACTGCATGCCGGCAGGCTCGCGGCCAACGCGCGCTTTCTCGACGGCCTGCGACGGGCGACGGTGCCGATCCATGGCGAGTGCGGCGGCTATATGGTGCTGGGGCAGGGGCTGGAGGATGCCGACGGCCGACGTCATGCCATGGCGGGCCGGCTGCAGCTCGAGACATCGTTCGCGCAGCGCCGCCTGCACATCGGCTATCGCCGCGCCCGTCTGAAGGTCGATTGCGTGCTGGGCCGGGCGGGAACCGAGATCATGGGCCACGAGTTTCACTACGCCCGCACGCTGTCGATCGGCGACGAGCCACTGGTCGATTGCCGGGACGTCTCGGGCGCTGCCGTGCCCGAGGCGGGCGCGCGCCGCGGTTCGGTGAGCGGCACGTTCTTCCATGCCATCAGCACGAGGTCCGCATGACGCCTCACAGGCCGTTCGACGAGACCTTCCGCAAGACCTTCCGCGACCTCGTGCTGTGGCGCCGCGACGTGCGCCGCTTCCGTACCGATCCCGTCGCTGAGTCGCTGCTCGACGATCTGATCGAGCTCGCCACGCATGCGCCGTCGGTCGGGCTCAGCCAGCCGTGGCGCTTCGTGAAGGTGAACTCACCCGAGCGCCGGCGAGCGGTGTGGGAGAGCTTCGCCAAGGCCAACGAGCGCGCGCTTGGCGGATACGAGGGCGAGCAGAAAGCGACCTATACCAACCTCAAGCTCGCCGGCATGAAGGAGGCGCCGATCCATCTCGCCGTCTTTTCCGACGAATCGACCGCGACCGGCAGTGGGCTCGGCCGCCAGACAATGCCGGAGACGCTGCGCTATTCGGTGGTCGCCGCGGTGCAAACGATGTGGCTTGGCGCGCGCGCCGAAGGGCTTGGCATGGGCTGGGTGTCGATCCTCGATCCGGCCGAGGTAACGCGCGTGCTCGACGTGCCGGAAGGCTGGCGGCTGGTCGCCTATCTCGATCTCGGCTGGCCGGCCGAGGAGCACATCGATCCCGAGCTCGAGCGCCATCACTGGGAGCAGCGCCACTACACAGGCGACCTCGTCTTTACCCGTTGACGCTTTGCAGACCCGCTGCCACTAATTCGCCCCAGTGGTTCCCGCAAGGGATCAAAAGGGAACGCGGTGATTCCGCGGCTGCCCCCGCAACTGTGAGCGGCGAGTGCTTCGACCGTTGAACCACTGGAAGGCTTCGGCCTTCTGGGAAGGTGGTCGAAGGCAAGGACCCGCGAGCCAGGAGACCTGCCACTAGCCGCGGTCATACGCGAACGCATCGGGCGGGGTGTCCTGGTGGATGGCTTCTCTGCGCATCGTGAGGTGCGTGAGCAGCCACGGTTTCGCGGTGACGGTTGACGTGCCGCGAGTCCGACTGTGTCCATCTCTCCTTTTCCGATCGCAGAATCCGTCCTCGATCCGCTCGAGCTCTATGCCTCGGCGATCGATACCTCCGACTATGTTTCCCGCGTGAGCCCGCAGCTCCGCCGGCTCGTGCCCGACATCGGCAAGCTGCTCGATGTCGGCGCAGGCGGCGGCCAGCTCGGCGCCGCATTGCAGGATCGCAGCCTGCCATGGAGCGCGATCGAGCCGTCGCCGACCATGCGGGCGCGGCTCGCACGCCTGCACGTGCCGCCGCACGTCGTCGCCAGCCCGTGGAACGAGGCGTGGATCGCCCGCCAGAGCCACGACACCGTGCTGGCCGCGACCATGCCGGCGTTCTTCGATCACACCGAAGCCTTCCTGGCGCGCTGCCGCGACTGGGCGCGGCGCGCCGTGGTGTGGGTGGTGCCGGCGCAGGCGGGCCCGCGCGGCCTCTGCTTCGCCGGCTGCCTGCCGAACGAGTGGCATCGCGAGGACGAGACGCCAGGCATTGAGCTGGTGCTGAAGAACCTCGCGTCGCGGCCGGACGAGATCGCTTTCGTCGACTGGACCTTCTCCGGCGTGGTGCAGAACCTGCCGCGGCTCGCGTCGTATCTCGCCGATCGGCTGGGCTGGCCGCCGACCGACGAGCGGCGACCGCGATTGCTGGCGCATCTCGCAGCGCAGGCCAAACCCGATGCGGCCGGCCTGCGGCTCGACATCGCGCGCAAGTCGGCCGTGCTGGTGTGGAGGGTCGCATGAAGACGCAGGCCCTCACGCTCGGCGCCATCGCTCTTGCCATGGCTGCGGGCAATGCCGCCGCACAAACCAATCCGCCGCAAGGCTCGACGCCGTCCTACCGGATGCAGGAGACCGTCGTCACCGCGACCGGCCGGCCTGAGGAGACGGCCCGCATCGCCGGCACCATCCAGGTCATCTCGCAGGATCGCATCGCCCACTCCAACGCGAAGTCGGTCACCGAGCTGCTGGCCGAGAACGCGGTCGGCTTCCTCAGCGAATGGACTGCGGGCCAGACCTCGATCAACATCCGCGGCGCCGCCACCGAGGGCCAGGGCCGCGACTTCAAGAGCGATGTGCTGGTGCTGATCAACGGCCATCGCGCCGGCACCGCCAACGTCTCCAAGCTGTCGCCGGCCGACGTCGAGCGCATCGAGATCGTGCGCGGTCCGTCGTCGGTGATCTACGGCAGCCAGAACCTGGGCGGCGTGATCAACATCATCCTCAAGACCGGCCGCACCGCGCCGGGCACGATGATAGAGGCGGATATAGGGTCCTGGCTGCTGTTCCAGGGCAAGGCGCAGAGCGGCGGCCAGACCGGCAAGTACGACTGGTATGTCGGCGTCGAAGGCGGTTCGCGCGGCGACTACGATCGCGGCGGCGGTGTCACCGAGCAGAACACCCACTGGTCGCGCTATGGCGCCACCGGCGCGCTCGGCATACAGATCGACGACGATCAGCGGGTCGACATCGCGGTGCGCAGCGATGGCATCTACAATGCGGGCTTCCGTGGCTCGTCGTCGAACGTGTTCGCCTTCGACAACCGCTACAACCAGTCGGTCGACGTCACCTACAACGGCCACACGCCCGACAAGCGTGGCAGCCTGATGTTCCAGGCCTACTTCGTGCGCGACGTCGACGATCTCAACAATCCGAGCCCGCTCAGCGCGCTGAACGCGTTCGGCTCGCGAACCTCGGTC
>JADMIO011070376.1_pt1 | contig 12759 bp, 15 predicted proteins | sample 8958161 | NCBI WGS metagenome assembly JADMIO01 (sample SAMN16585339, study PRJNA669376) | soil metagenome | isolation source: Crop rotation soil | place: USA: Cullars Rotation, Alabama | collected 2011 | reverse complement strand
GCCGCGACTTCAAGTCACGTGAATTCCAAGCTTCGGATCCCACTGTGCTGGAAAGTGTTTGATTGCTTCGTCATGAAGTCGCGGCAATGTTAGAGCTTGCTCTGTCGTTAGAGTTTGTCTATCAAACCCATGCATCACCGTTGTGGTGCTATCGGAAATCACATTCGCTGTGGCAGCGGCGTACGCAAGGATTTTTTTTGCGGCGACTGGATACGTCGCTTCTCAAAATGGCGAGAAGGATTTCGTTCCAGTGCTCAAGAGGATCTTTCCCGCTGTTCGCGGAGCTCAAGGCGTCCAAGTTGTGACACCGCGTCGTTTGGGCGAAGTCATTTAACAACCCCACAATCTCACGGGTACTCGCATCCAAGTCCGTCAATCGTTGTAGCTTTCGTGGTTCGGCTCTGGCAATTGTGACGCAGGAATTGTAGAGGCCATGAATATCATGGCCATAATCCAGCATAATCCTTTTCAGCTTTTTGTATTCTACGAACGATACCTGGCGTTGTATTCATAGTACGCACCACTTCTGTTCCAACGATAGCAATGTTGGTTCTTCACGAACCCCACTAATCTCAAAATTAATAGCCTCAGCAGCTTGTCTTAACGAAGCTGATGTAGTTGTCGTGCGACTCCCGGTGGAATCCTAATAGATCGATAGCCTCGAAAATTCTGGTAAGGTGCGGCCCATTGTTTCTTAGAGAACAATTCACGGATTTCTCCAAGTGAGATCCCAGGGTCGAACGTTCGAACATGTTCTACATTGCAAGCGAACTTCCATTCGTCACAAGGTTCTGCATCAGATGTAGCCCGCCACTCGTACGAGATTCCTGTGCCTTTTACGTAGACGAGAATCGAATCATCCTCAATAGTGGTGCTACTACAACTCCACCATAGATCCTCACCAGATCGAACTCGCTCAGGATGAAACTCCTTGCCAGTAACAAACAGGTAACTCGTCATAATTCCAACTCGAACTTCCCCGATTGTAACGAAATAGAACCTAACGTCCGGTCCGTTATGACCCCAAAAAGATGACACGCAAAAGCGAGACGTCAGGTGTGATGGCCCTCGCATTAATTCTCCAACATCATGTCATAACTTCACACAGGGCGTAAGACGATTGATTTTAGAAGGTAGATGGCAGCAATAAGACCAACAACGGCTAACAACCAGAATCAGACAACAGCCACCTGCACCAAATCTTTCGATCAACCTAAGTCGCATGGTAACGGTCTACGAGGTTCGTTGAAACTAGCCGCTCTGCCATTTGAGCGTAACAGGTCGAGCACAAATTGACGGGAACTTTTAGCAGCGAGTGTGCATTGGCCCACTGGGAGCCGCCTGCCAAATCGTTGTCTCCGCAATAGGCACAGAACGGCACCGGAACGAGACCCTGTCTTTTCCAATTGTCCCAATCTGCTCCAAGAGGTTTATGTATCCACCTATAGTCAAAGGTGGCTTCTGTCCATTCCCATCCGGCAGCCTTCCAGAGGGTTTTCTGAAATTCTCTTGCGCGTTCAATGTCCTTTGCCAATGGCTTATCCGCCTAAGATTGACTTACGCACCGGGCAGTCGCCCTGAAGCGATTGTTCGAGCATGCGGAAACTTTCCCGACGTAAACTCCTTTCTGACCCAACTCTCAAAGCTTCGCTTTTAGAGGAGACACTTCGTCGCTTCCAATTTGTCTCGCGGCAAACAAGCGAACGGCAAGAGCATCGGGTAACGGCGAGTGAAGAAATTCGATCTCTTTTGGTAGCCGTCCAGCAGCTAGTTCTTGCTGGCAACGTTCATACATATCTGTTTCGCACAATATAATGAGTCTGCGTACAGCGTTCGTCATAAGCAGATAAAGAATGTCAGAGCGCAACTTCATCATCTTCCCAGTTGCATACTTGCCTGACGCCGTACGTGAGCCACTCGTGGAAATGCTCGCGATGATGGTCTTATCGGAGCTTACTGCGTCAAAATCAAAGACGCCACCCGAGGTTAATTGAACACGCTCCCGATAGAACGGCTGTCCAAAGACGGCTGGCATCCACTCTCGCCGTACCCAATCTTCGCATTCAACCTGGCACCTTGTATCTGCCATCATAATCCCCTTTCGAAAACAAACATTGCTTACGACTGGATAATGCTGATGCGGACTCGCCAAGATCCACCAACAGAAACGGAACCGCCCTACTACGTGACCAGTGTGTAGGACACTTTCGTCTCATTGATCGAAATCGCACCAGCAGCTTGAAGCCGGCCGAGCAGCAATGCTATCTCGGCTCCAGAGAGCCGCTTCTGGAACAGCGCGTTAATGGTGCTCGAAAGCGTCTTCACTGTTCGAGGTCGGGCTGCCCCGCGTTTGTGAAGATCGGCAAGTACCAGGGCTACCCGTTCATCAACGGCCTTAATGCCAGCCAGCTTCGTTTGGTGATGGCCCGAAGACTTTCTGCTGCCACCGCCATTTGGACATTTGAAGTCGCCTTTTTGATTGAGCACGACGCGGAGCTTTTCCTTAAGACTCATGCAGCCCAACAGAGCGTTGAGCGATTTGCAGCATGCAACGCAGTTTTCGTCGTGGCGCCCTCCGCCTTTGGCGATCGCAACAAGGTGCTCGACGCTGGCATCGGCAGGCAACAAGATGTCATTGCAGAAGAAGCACAGCCCGCCTTGGGCGAACAACAATCGTTCAATAGGTTTGCTGCGCGTAGTGCCCATCTATTGATTGGGAGTTTGCTTTTGCGCGAGAGGCGCTTGAGCACGCTTCGTGCACTGTCGTTGAGAAATCTTAAATCGTAACGCTCATTTTCCTTTTCTGATTAGGAAAAAAGTGAGTTTTCCAAAAGGCTGGTCGATTTGAGAGCCGAGAGGTATGCGGCCATCGTTGAGAGTACGAAACGGCTTGCGGGTTGTCAACGAAATTTCCGGCTTGGTGGCGTCCTCAGAGCTGCGGCAATTTGCCCAATGCTTGAGTACGTTGTTGCATCCCCGCAGTCGCAAGTTGTCTTAACGTCCAAGCCAGAAATACCTCAGTTTCTTCGAGCAGTTCCGAAAGCGTTCGAGTCCGACAAGTTGTTTTGACCCTTGGGAGCAAGAATCACGTACTTTGGTAAAACCTAAGTATTTGCCTTTTCGAAAGTTGCAGCCACCGAGAATTCCGGCCCATTTTGCATCCTTTACGGTTCGTCACTGTCGAGTATTCATGCCGTGCTGTCCATTCTGGACACAAATTGGACACAGCGAAAAAGAACGTTAACGCACACGACGTTATGTCATTGATGGGGATTTGAGTTAATGGTCGGGGCGAGAGGATTCAAACCTCCGACCTCACGGTCCCGAATGAAGGGAAGTAGGAAAAGTTAACTATTGATTTTGAATCGAGTTGCAGCCACAGCGATTTGGCGCACTTCCTCATGCTAGAAATCATCGATCGACCGACGATTTCAACATTCATACGTGGTATGCACTTCACGACTCATCCGTGATGGGCGTAAGCAATCCAGGTCAGTCATGATTGTTCTATGATCGGCAGATTGTTGAAAATTCCGTCCATGCCACAAATTTGCCGCAACGAATTTTTGCTATCCCGTGGCGCCTGCAGTGAGGAAGTCACTTGGACCAGCGCGTCATTCCGCGAACGACGCTTAAGTAAATTGGCGACCGCCCCTCATGTTCCACCCGTGAAGGGCGGACTAAATTCCATTATGAGAACTGCAAGCGAGCCAATCGAAATGGTAAACTGAGGTGGCAGTTGACTTGATGAAATAGCCAGGAGCAACAGTGGAGCCGATCCAGAGCTAGACATTGAAGCACCATGGTCCGCGGAGATCGAACGACGCTTACTGGAAATCGACGCCGGCACGGTGGAGTTGATCCCATGGGATGATGTTCACTTAGAATTGTTCGGCGAATCTGAATGGAGAGAATAATGGCATTAGAATCTGAAACCGTCGAAACGCTCGAAGTCGCAGCCTTACAGTTGACGCCTGCGGATAGAGCAAGACTTGTCGATCGATTGATTGCGACCCTTGATACTGATCCCGAAGTCGAAGAAGCCTGGGCAGCGGAAGTCGAGCGCAGGCAAACCGAAATAGAAAATGGAACTGTTTCTTTACTGCCTGGTCCAGAAACGCTCACAAAGCTGAAAGCTGAATTTGAATGAACTACTCAGCGCCGCGACCGAAGCAGAGGCCGAACAAAGACTGACCGAGTTTAGCCTGAAGTGGGACGCGAAGTTTCCCAGGAAAGCGAAGTCGTGGCGCAGCAACTGGGCCCGCGTGATTCCGTTCTTCGCACATCCGCCGGAGATTCGGAAAGTGATCTATACCACCAACGCGATTGAATCATTGAATATGTCGCTGCGCAAAGTGACCAAAGCGCGCGGCTCGTTTCCCAACGAGGAGGCGGTCTTCAAACTGCTCTACCTGGCGCTGCGCAACATCGCGAAGAAATGGACCGTGTCGGTGCACGACTGGAAAGCCGCGCTCAACCGCTTTGCCATCCTCTACGAAAACCGGCTGCCGGTTGAATAACTGTGAGAGCGAGAAATGAAACTGCCAGGCAGAAATCTGGGCTATGGAACCGTGGAAAAACAAACTGCGTTTTTCCACCGTTCCCACGGCCCCTGCTACTTAGTAATAAATTTAGATAAAAAGCGGCCGACCCTAATAACCCTCGGTGGTCGGGCCAAACCCGGCCATACGTGGTCGGCTCAAAACCGGCCATCGGATTAGCCGCTTGGGACCAATCTGAGAGAGTTCTTTTACGCTCCTGCCGCTTGGTTGTCTAGGGAAAAAATAGTTAGATACCTTTCTAATATGGAAGTCGTTTCCTTTAGAGGCTGGAAACTTCGCGCCGATTCATACCAGACGGGTCTTGCATACCAAACCATTGTTGGTACGACACAGTCCTGCGAGTGTCAGTGGTGTGCGAACTTCGTGGCCGCGCGTAAAGACATCTATCCGCCAGAAATGCTCACCGGGCTGACTGACTTAGGGATAGATCACACGAAAGAGGCTGATTTGTATCAGCAGGCGATCGATACGGAACATGAGACGATTCTCTACAGGTGGTGGTTTTATTGCATAGGGCATATCGAGGAAGGCTTGCAGTCTTGGGAGTATCTGGAGCATAAGCCAGATGAGGTTCTGCCCGTGACGTACTGGGATAAACACCTGGAGGCCTTGCGGGAGTCTCCGCGTTATTTTGGGGTCGGATTCTCGGATAGTGCAAGGAGGCGTGTGAGTGAAGAACAGTTCGTGCCCAATGAGTTGAAGGCCTACAGCTTAGTGCAGGTGGAGTTCAACGCGGAAGTCCCATGGGTACTTAATATTCCGCTTCCAAAGGGGCTTTGAGACGCGCGCCAATGCCTAAGACTCATTCAACCCGACTCGCAATAGGCAAGAAAGATCTTGTCTGAGATGACAGTTCCACTGACAATGCGCGGCGGTTGGCGAAGTGGAAGCGGGCACTGCTGGAGAGCATGCCAGGAATAACCAACCGGGAACTCATGGAGAGGATGAGCGCGGGCGCGGCGGCCAGTCTGTCGCTCCCGCACTAGCAGCAGTGTCCTAACTCGATAGACTTCCCAATGCCTCAGAAAACTCATTGCTTGAACTACGCTCGACTTTGCCGGCAACCGGAGCCCAACTCGGAGTCACTTGGCGGAAAGTTCAGTTTTGGTGCGCCAGCTGCGCGGCCCGCACTTGAGCAGGTGGCCGTGATGGAGCAGGCGATCGAGCATGGCGGTTACCGCGGCCGCATCTCCCAGCAGCTTGCCCCAGTCTTCCACCGGACGATTGGAAGTGACGATCGTACTGGCCCGCTCGTAGCGACGCATGACGATCTCCAGCAGATCTTCAGCCGCGGTCAGTGGCAGTTTGCGCATCCCGAGATCATCGAGGATAAGTAACGGTAGCGCGACGATCCACTCCATGAACTCTCTTCGCGTGCCATCTAGAGCGGCGTCGGCAAGATCGTCCAGCAGCGTGTGTGTCTCGCGGTAGAGCACCTTGTAGCCTTGTTGGATGACAGCCTGACCGATGGCTTGCGCTAAATGACTTTTGCCAGTTCCCGGTGGTCCAAGGAACAGTGCGTTCTCGCGGCGAGCGATAAAGTTAGCCGTGGCCAGGTCGAACACCATGCTGCGATTCATCTTCTTGTTAAAGTTGAAGTCAAAGTTGTCGAGCGTCGCATGCTGGTCGCGAAAGCCGGCCTGCTTGCGACGGCGCTCCAGTAGACGGTCACTGCGACGAGTCAACTCATCGGAGACCAGGCTGGAAAGCAGATCGATGGGCGCCATCGCTTCGGCTTGAGCCTGCTGCAAACGGATCTCCAGTACGGCAGCCATACCACCCAGACGCAACTGACGTAAAGCGTGACCTAACTCAATCAGGTTCATTTTGTTCCTGCTCCTTTGTTCTTTGATGGATCAAATCGCGGTACTGCACTAGTTCACGGATCAGCGGATCGACCTGGTGCAAACTGAGTGGGAGTTGCGGCTGGCGCTCGAGGTAGCGACGCACAAAGTGATACTCGTGCACACCCATTTCCAGAGCCGCCGAGCAGGCATCATCGACCACTACCGCACCGAACTTCTTAGCCAGAGAAAGGACACCCAGGATGCGCCGCACACCTACCTGTCCCTGACGTCCGTGGATCGCCTGGCAAAGAGTGCCGATGTTTGCGCCGGCGTGGCCGGCGCGAGTCAGTAGCTGTGAGGTAGACAGAGGCGTTCGCGGCGGACGGTCTTCTTCTTTGATCCGATGCCAGCCACGTTTCTGGCGCAGATGCTCGCGTAGTAGCTGGCCCGTTTTGGGATCGATGAGACGTACTTGAAAGGTGTCCCATTGCACCTGCACACGCCGCCCGATCCAGCCCGGTGGCGCACCGTAGTAGGCAGCCTCGACTTCTACGCAACCGTCGAGGTGCACAGTCCGTTCGCCGTATTGGTAGCTGCGGAAAGGTTCCAGGGGCAGCGGCAGCAAATGCGGTTTCTCTTCGGCAAACATGACGGTCACCTGCCGCTTGGTAGTGCCGTGAATGCGCGTGTCTGCCCAGCGCGTCTCCCAATGGTCCAAGTAAGCTTGCGCTTCTTCCAGACTCTCAAACCGTTGTCCTTTGAGTGGCGTTTTCTGGGCATGGCCGATGCCGGCTTCGACCTTGCCTTTTCGATCTGGGTCTCTCACCCGGCAGGGCATGGCGACCGCGCCGTAGTGGGCCAGCAGATCGCGATAGAGCGGGTTGAGAGTGGGATCGTAAATGTCCGGAGTGAGCACGCCCTCGCGTAGGTTGTCGAGCACCACAATGCGCACGCTGCCACCCAGGCGGCGAAAGGCTTTCTCGTGAAGTTCGGCCCAGACGCGTGAGCTGGAACGAAATACCAACAGCCGAACCGACTTGCGGCTAAAGCCGAGTGTCATCACGAATAGCCGCGTGCGGCGGTACTTGCCGCTTTGCGGATCACGGACCATCGGGCCAGTACCGTAATCGACTTGTGTTTCTTCGCCTGGAGCAGTGACGATCACCGGCCGTGCTTGGGGTAGTTCGGAAGGGCGGAGCTTGTGCACGAAACGCTTGACGCTTTGGTAGCCGTGCTCAAAGCCGTGCTCGGTAACCAAGTCTTGCCAGATAGCCATTGCATTGCGACCACGGTTTAGTCCCAACTCGATGACTTCGCGGTACGGCTCACAGTGGCTTACTGACCGCTTGCTATTGGAGTATGGAGTCGGCTCACGGGGAGGATCCGGTGACCCGGAGGCGGTGGTCACCTCAGTGGCCGATTTTGGAGAGTCTGGGTCGGTGGTCGCCTGATTGGCCGCTTTTGCCGGCTCAGAGTCGGTGGTCACCTCGTTGGCCGGTTTTGCCGGCGCTCGGTGCCCCCAACCGCCCGGCGCCCGCACATTGATCCCGGCCGCTTTGAGGTATGCGCTTGCTGTTTCTCGCCTCACACCGGTGGCTTGCTCGATCCGCCGCAAAGGCCATCCGAGCCGCCCCAGTGCAAGAATCTGTTTTCGTTTTTCGTCGCTCAATAGGTTGCTCATCCCGGCAGAGGCTACAATGCCTCTCGTCGGCGTCAACGTCCCGAGCGACTAATCCTATTGGCCGGTTTTCAAGTGACCACGTATGGCCGCTTTTGGGTGACCACCGAGGTAATAACAGACGATCGTTTACACAAAACAATTGACGCTACCGCTGTGCATCCTGCTGATGACGTGGTCCAACCAGGCGCGCCGCCTCTTCTTCCATCACAACTGCATCAAAACGCAACCCAGCTTCGCGCAACAACTGCCAGCAGCCATCCTGGACCAACTGCATCACCTCCAGCGGCAGCACTAACTGCACACTCGCTCTCTGCTCGGCCAATTCCTGAAACTTCCGCACCGATCGTTGCTTCCCAAGCTCGTCGGCGACACGGTATTCTCTCTTCATAGCGACTCTCCTTTTTAACTTCGGACAAAGTTGAGCCAGAGGCTATCACGCCTCTGGTTGGAGAGTCGCTACTCTCAACTACTTTCTACGGATTCCGGGCAAGCTGCGATCTAGCTTAGTTTGGGGAATAATTGTTTAGGCGTTCGTCTACTTTCTATTTGGCTCGACGGAGTATTGCTGCATGTATTCGGTAACAATTGAGATGATATCCCGAACAGCGTGATTGCAAGACTTAAAAATAATTTTATCCAAGACATCGATGCCGTATACGCGAATCAGTTCGCTTATCAATGCGTGGACAAACGATTGAGTCGTCGAGTTCACGTGTGAAAAGTCCAATACGGCGATTTTGTCTTCCCTAAGAATCGGAACGATTTGTTCCTCACGGATACTTTTCGCCAAGTCTTTGTTTTCAGCGAAGGACCCGACATAATCAACTATTTGGATGGACACGAACCCACTCATATGAAAATAGGCTTTTTGAATCGCCTGCGCCTCTCGTTCCTTTGCTCTTTTGTGCTCTCAAAATAAAAGTTCCTGATAATGGCGAGCAGGTCTTTGAACTCTTTTGTCTTCTCCAACGAAATGTCGATACCTGCTACTACGCCTCTCCAATTTGGCAAATTTGTTTCCTTCGAATGTCGGTCATCGAAAGGATCGCCCTTGAGAGCTATCTTGCCGGACCTTTTGAGAAGTTTGAACATAGCTGTGCCGGTATAGAGAAAAAATAGATCAGAGTTCACGTGCGCTATTGTCCTAATGAAGAAGAGACCCGCGCCCGCGTTTCGTTCAGTGCCCCCTGGCTTATTCGTTGTGCCCGTAATGCCCGGCATGAGAGCGAGCTGGATTGCCCGCATATCATCGGGTGCAAAGTGGGAATCACTAATACTGGCTTTAATTCCGATGCCAGTATCGACGATGCCAATTCTAATGGTTTTGCTCTTTGCAAAATATTGAGCACAAACTATCGCTCCTTCTTCGGTATAAGCATGCTCTAAAACGTTTCGCACCAACTCGCTGATCGTATATTGGATTGGTTCCACATCTTCAGGATCAAGATGTAAGAGCGGCACCATGTCCGTAAGAAATCGAGTGAGATCGTCAGAGGTTTTTATTTGGCTTAAGGGAATGAAGCGTCCGGCTGCTTCATGCTCCTCCACCTTCATTCCCGAGTCGATACCGAGAAAATCGAACAGTCCCATCCGCTCCAAATAATGGCCTGAGCGGGCAACAATCTCACACGTGATGTTTTCTGGTGCGATAGGCTTTCCAAGGGCCGCAATCATACACAGCACAACCGGATGTACCGAAATCCATTTAGGGTGCGCTGTTATTTCTAATTTGTCGGGTTCGGAGGGGTCAAAACCGCTTAGAAAATGGTTTATGTTTCCCAAGAACGCACTATTGGGGATGTAAATTCGCATTCCGGAGGCAGTTTTACTGGGAATTCTGGTCAGAAGCAACCGTGTTTCTTGTCGCGGGCGTTTTGCGTCGCAGCCTGGAGTTTCCCCCAACCTTCGCCTCCAGTGCGCGCCACTTCCCACTTTAGATTCATATAAGTGACGGCTTCAGCAATATTCTGCGGCTGATATTGACTCAGGACATGATCCCACGATCCGCTGCATCCCTTCGCCGGCGCATCAAACACGGATGATTTCACCTTTAAGTGAGTAGAGAATTGCAAGCACGTCTTTCTTTGTGACGTCATCGATCCCATGCTTTTCCAGCGTCTGCATGATGTCATCGATAACTGCCAAGTACTCCTGCTCGTTGATGTTCATCCCCTGGTGCGCCTCGCGCATATCCTTGCCGGTGTACGCTTGCGGCCCTCCGCTGCCGGCGCAGAAGAAATCAGCCGCCATCTTCTTTGTCCGTTCGATATCCTCGATATTTTCAAAGCGCGTTTTGACTATTGGGTTGGCGAGATGCGCGGCGATGACATCATCGACAATTTCTGTGATTCCCTCTGCGGCTCCCAGCCGCTCATAAAGTGACATAGCCATTTCAAGTCCCCCTTAACAAATGTAGAAAAGACTGTCCCGGGATGTAGAACGGACTGTTCAGTCTGTTCAAAGGTTCGACGTCTCACAGCGCTGAACAGATGGGACGGATCTGTTCTACTGGTCCGGGACCACGTCAACGCTTGACGGCGGTTGCGACTGTGACGCGCGGTTCAAAAACGAGCGTGTCGCCTTCGACAAACTTCTGCCAACCGGCGACCACGTCACGCTCCAGTTGTGCTCGGCGTGCGTCATCGAGTTGCTCCACTGCACCGGCGAGCGGCGTGCTGTACACGTACTGCCAAAGGAAATCTTTAGGCCCCGGAAGGACAAGCTGCCCCAATGTCTGCGATTTGACGCTGACATCAGCAAAGCCTGCTCTTTCGATCAGGTCCTGGACTTCCCGGCTATTGTGAAGCGAGAACACGGCTCGCATGAACGCTGCCGCCTCCGGCTTCACATGCTTCGCGAGAGCATCCTCGAGGACGGCGAATGGCGGTGGTATTGGCCCAACCGCATTGATCGCAAGGCGACCACTACGGACAAGCACACGGTTCATCTCTCGCAAGGCCTTCAGCTTGTCGGGCACGAATTGCAACCCAAGCGAGCAAAGCACGACGTCAAAACTCTCATCTGGAAGCGGGATATTCTCGGCGCTGGCCTCCTTCCACTCAATCGATGGATTCTTAGACCGAGCAACGCCCAACATTCCAGGATTGAGATCCAGGCCGACCACTTTGCCGTTGGTTCCGACCTGCTCGGCTGCCAATCGGCTGACGATGCCGGTGCCGCAGGCGACATCCAACACTCGCTCACCCTTGCGCAGCGCTGCGGCTGCAAGCAAGTTGTTGGCGAAAGGTTTCCCGATGACCGGAACGAAGTACCGCTCGTAATTTTCCGGGGCATTGTCGTCGTAAGTCTTATATGAAACTCCCGTTGCTACTTTCATCTCTATGAACCTCCCTTGTTTCTCTCTCCCGCCTCATCCGACGACCGGACTTTCTATCCGCCTGAAACTTGCAGTTGCGTCCGCGCCTGGCGCAGTTCTGCGCGGTCACTGTCCGGCGCCATCTCCACCAGCTTGCTGTAGAGTTCGCGAGCACGGAAGCTATCGCCTGCCATTTCAGCAGCGCGCGCGGCGCCGTAAAGCGCTCTGAAACGGTTTGGCTCTGCTTTAGGCACTTTGCCGAATTCGTCGCCGGCCTCACCGAGGACGATTCAATTCCACGAGCATTTGACCGAGCAGGCCGTGCGCCGGAGCCATCCACCCTGGTGTGACCGGATGTTTGTCGGTGGAGGCCTTCGAGCGCGAGCGCATCAGCTCCAATGCCTCGTTGCGGTTGCCTCGGCAAACGCCAGCCAAGCTGCTGCGGCCTGGCGCTGGATTTCGACTTGAGTGGTCCAGTAATCCTCCTTGAGCTGCTCGAGTGTTCGTTGGAACGAACTCAGAAGAGAGTCCACTCCTGATCGAGCGTCTGATCGGGCATACGACTGAAGAGAGTCGGCACCAGTCCGAAGGTCTGTTCGATCTCCTGCTCGACATCTTTCCGTGTTCGGGTCTGAACCATTACTTACCTTAACAAAAATTTCTATTGTGACTTATGACGGTGAAATACATTGGAGTCAGATACTCTTATTGCTGTGACCGTCACATTTACCAAGGCTAGAAGGTTCAGATGTCGGGGTTCATCAGAGCAATCCACAATATGATTAGGTGATTTCACCCACACTGGTTCATGATCTGGGATGGAACGCAGAATCAGAGGTTCCTTAATCTTATAACCGGGGCTGACGGTCTGCCTGCCTGCTTTAAATCAGTCGCCTTGAGCGTCCCCGGCACGATGTGAAATGAATTCTTAACCCGGCTGTGTGGCCTGACATTCAGCGGCGTGATTAGATTTCATTGAAGGCGGCGAAACACGCGATCAAACCAGTTTCTCACGCACATAGCAACGAACGTTCCCAGGTTGTCGGTGAATCTGCGGCGCTCGCTAATCCACGCAATTCCATCTGGTCATGAGAAGTGGTTCGTAACTCGCACGTTGAAAACGCGGCGCGCTTCTTCGCGAAGTGCGCTAATCGGTAAGGTATAGTCGGCATAGATAAACATGGCGCCCGAGTTTGATGACCGAGCGCACGGTTCGGTTGGGTGATGAACTGGACCATCGGTTGGGATCGTTTCGGCCTTGATCGTTTTTACGCAGATTTTTGCAGATCGTGACGCCTCCTAATACAGATAAATTCCGTGGATCAAAAAATTTTGTCCACAAATTGGCCACACATTTTTGGGGTGAACCCCTCCATTGAGACAGTTTCAATTAGCCACACTTGCGGTTGAATA
>JADMIO010482497.1_pt1 | contig 12759 bp, 13 predicted proteins | sample 8958161 | NCBI WGS metagenome assembly JADMIO01 (sample SAMN16585339, study PRJNA669376) | soil metagenome | isolation source: Crop rotation soil | place: USA: Cullars Rotation, Alabama | collected 2011 | reverse complement strand
TGATTGGTTCTGGTTGAGGCATGATTGGTTCTGGTTGAGATATGATTGGTTCTGGCTGAGATATGATTGGTTCTGGTTGAGATATGATTGGTTCTGGTTGAGATATGATTGGTTCTGGTTGAGGCATGATTGGTTCTGGTTGAGATATGATTGGTTCTGGTTGAGATATGATTGGTTCTGGCTGAGCTGGAGATATGATTGGAGTTATTACAGGGGAGGAAACAACAGAGGAAGTAATTTTGGGTGAATTTATCCGAGGTAAAACAAAGACAGGCGAAGCTGGACGCGAAATTTTAAGCAAAGGTAAATTCGATGATTGCGGTGAGGGCGAAGCTGGTCGTGCAGGTCTACGCGGACTTACATGTACACGAGGAATTACGGTAGGTCTTATTAACGGAGTTGGTCTGATAAGTGCAGGAGGTGCTGGAGAAGGAAGTTCATTGGGAATTAAAACAACTACGTCTCCTTGTTCTGATAATAATCTGGAGAAATCATCAAAACTTAACCAGCATCTTCCTTCAACTCCCCACTTCTTTCCCCATGAATTATCAAGCCATACACGTCTGTTTCCAGCATCTATTTGTCTGCATAACAACTCATGCCCGCCTACGATTTGGCCAGACACGGTTATTTGTCCTGATGGTTTTGGTCTTCTCATAGATTCATACCAATTTATTCCAATAAGAAGTGGGAAATGTTGCACCGCTACCAAAGCATCATTAACATTAAAAGTGTGTCTGTACGAGCTAATAAGTCCAGCATTCTTCAATGCTTTTGCCACGGATAGACCGCAAGATCCGTCACAAGGAGATAAATTCTTATCAATAATCTGAGCATCATCATATAGTTTCAGTGAACCGGGCTCGTCTAAAGTATATTTGAGATCTTTGGGATCTTTGGAGAAAGTATTAAAAATTGGATGACACCCTAAAGCCCCTATTCCAGCACATCCTGTACAACTTGGTGTGGTCTTTTGGTCGAGAATGGAAATATATCTCGGCAGGGTCGTTGTAACGACGTCGGATGACGCCGTAAAAGCATAATCTTTTGAACGGGAGTCGTGATGAATATGTCTCCCTAGACGTAGGTCATCGGATGGTATCTTTCTAATAATTATGATTGGTTCTGTCATACTAAGTATATTACCGTGACTAGTGTGGTAGTTACTTAGTGTCCAAGAATTTAAATCAGGTAATTTCGTCCCAGAACGCGATACAACCCGTTATTAAGAGGTTTCTCTTAATAATTTGATATACTTTACTTTTTCTGCGTAGAACTGACGATTCGCATTAATATTCCGTGTAGAGACGTTCTTCGTTTGCACACAAATTACTAAAAGAATGCTATATTTAATCCTTCTTTCAACACACAAAGCATCTCTTTTGAATATTGGAAAGAAGTTCTGTTGCACCACTCTCCCCAAGCATATTACTAAAACATGCTTTCGAAAGATGACCGTACATGATCACTTCTCCCCCTTGATATCTTTGAAAGTATAGCGTCTCCTCGTAAACAAATACTATTCTTCCAGCCAAATCTTTGCACCACCCATCTCCAAGTACATAATCTTCCAACTCAAACTCGGGGAGTAATTCTATATACCCGGTAGTTGCCACGTCAATGGGCAATTCGAGTTTCGGAAGAAGTATAACTACAGCTTCTAGTAATTTGAAACGTGAACCCAAAGAACTTCCTTCCAGTTCTTTTCTGTTGGTATGTCGAACATCAATCGATCGATTTTGTTTATTAATGAGAACTTCAGTAGGTTGAACGCTACTATTTATAACGTAATCATTGATGTTCATACACTCTTCGACTACAGGCACCGAATCAGAATCTCCACTATAATCATCCCATTCGCTTCCGCTAATATGAGAATCAGTCACGGTATCGAGTGGAATTGTATCATGCAAAAAGTACGTACGCTCTCGTTGAAGACTATTTTCAGTTGTCATAGTCGTCGAAGTCGCCGTAGTTGTCATAGAAGTGTAGGAAGAGTGTAAAACTTAATAGTTTATGCATATTATCTAGAATAATTACATTAGTCTTCAATTTTATGTGCAAAACTGAAGACTGTGCGTAAAACTGAAAGCTAGACAGTACCACGTTTCTACCTTTGCGAAGTCGAAACAAGATGACAACCTATGTTTGTGCAGCTGACTTTGGAGAAAAGAAAGATTGGAAATCTAATAATCTTTATAAGAATCTACAAGAATGCATTCCGAACACTATTGACCTTGCCGCTTCTATTGATCAATCAGAGATAGAGCTTGTCGAAATTACAGATGCTATTGGTTTCGCAGCAGAACACGGGGAGAATAATGTGCTCGAAGTAGTCACCAAACATGTTCTAGAAGCGGTCGACCCACTCCAAGTAAATACTAGTTATGATGCTTCACAACACGTTGATTGGTATACAAATACTCAATCCCAGATGTATGAAGAATTGATGAGCGCACATACGGGAAAGTTTAAGGATATGTATTCTTCAGAGTACTATATGAATGTTCTATATGTAGGTATGAGATTGAGCGTGTTAACTATTAATAAGGAAACCATACATCAGAACAATGCAAGTACAACAACGGTTGAAGTCGCATTTTATGTTACTTTCTACATTAGAATGAATCAAAGAGAAGATTTGAGCACTGAAGATCTGGAGTATATTGCCCGATCAAAAGTAGAGTTGAGTGATAGCATCGGAACGATGCACGATCTCCGGAACGGAGATATCGTAGATGTTGGCACGGGATCACACCCACTGAAGTATCAAAGAATGGCCGCTATAACTGATGAAGAAATGGAACTAGTCACTCAAGAAATGTTCGACACACAGGACGATGATGTATGGAATGACGGTATGAGAATAATTGCAGCTCAACTAAAAAGTAAATCTTTTCACTCTGAAGACGAAGATTCTCCATCGTTCAAAGAGCGAGTGTATGATTATCATCCAACAACTGAAGAGCTGGAAGCTGTAACACAATTGCGAGAAAAGGTAGCACATTGGAAATCTATACAGCGACCTTATTAGGGCTTTGAGTCCGGATGTTTCTTTACATTTGTAATCTAAGTTACAAATGAAGTTTCTAAAGACTATTTGGAGCAAGAAGTGCTAGCACAGATCACAGAAAAGCAGTTATACCCTTTGTAATAGGCAAAAGAAAATAATCCCGCCAATACTAAAACGGTGAGGACTGTTCCTCGGACAAGTAGTTTTTTCTTGTCTCTTACATACTTTGATCCTTTCTTTGTCAATATCATCTTGGGTTTAATGAAATACAAGCCTAAAAAGATGAAGATTGGCGTCAACAACCCAAGAATGATGATAGTCGGAACACATTTATCTTTGAAGGAAGCTTTGCTTTGAAGATTAGTAATTTGAGATTCGAGATCGACAATACGTTTGGAGAACTCTTCATCGGCAGACATTCTTTATACTTTGCTTGTTCTTCTTAATCATTCGCTCTAAATTAGAAATTATAATTATTAATCTGAGTTGTCATCATAAAATTGAATATATGACGTTCAAAATCGGGACAAGTTGTTCGTTCAAATTAAATGTCATCTACTATATATTCTTCAAACCATTCCGATGCTAGTATCGGACCGAAGGTTGCTACAATAGAAGATACAAGAAGAATACGGTCACAAAAGAAAAGGAAAAGAAAGTCAGCCGCAGCTCGTGAAGAAAAATATGGGACGGGCTACTTGGCATTTAAAGTCACTAATTACATGAACGAAACAATATCTATTAAACTTGGAACGTGGGGAGGAAGAAATAGACGCGGTCATTACACACAAATTTTCTTGAAACCTTTAGATTGGAGAATTGTTTCGGATGCGTGGAGATACGATGAAGGGACAAAAATCACACTTAGAAAGGGAGAAGATATATCTGATAATGATGTAACCGAACAGATTCCTTTGAAATATAATCAAATAAGTATTTACGATATAAATCTAGGAACGAAAAAGGTTTTGTATGAGGGCGACTTTAACGAGAAGTTAAGAGAATTTGATAGAGAAAGAGAACGAGCTAAGATGCGTTCTAGAGTCGCACCAAAGAAGAGATCGGGTTGTATGGCGATGTAGCTTCGCAGATCGTCCAACCTTAACGCAAAACTGACCCTTACAAAATCTTTTCTTTGATTAAGCAAAATGAGTTGGACGGTCACTATGGAAGATGAGCGAATCAGAATCAGTTATAAAGCGATACTTTCTGACGAGGACTCTGCCCTTAATAACAATGACGCTCGACTACAACAAGATGCTAGTATTGATGCTTATTGGAGTTGTTTCTCACGGTTTCTAGAGTGGGCAGATCGAGTAAAACTAAATCCGCAAACTCATTATGGCGAAGATTTTAATTGCGGAACCCAAAAAGACGAAACACTTAAATTATACATGGGTGACGGAATAATGAACTTGATGGTAGACTATGACATCACTGCCCCTGCTCACACTCTTGAAGAGCTTTTGACGAAGTTACGAAAGTTTTTCGAATGAGCCCTACATCCTACGATTGTAAAGTAATCAAAATTACTTTACCCACACTAATTTACTTGAAAGGATTGGACTGATTCATAATCTTTAGACGTTTGTTTAGCTGTCTCTTGAGCACTCTATTAAGAGGTTTGTCGACTTCTGTACCGTCACTACTCTTAATTTTGAAACAAACTTCAGGACTCTTCATAGCCAGCCACCCAGCCTTTATGAGTTCATCGCGATGGAATATAGCGTCTTCTACTGTCTCCAAATACGAAGCTTTCTTTTCTTTTCCATCAGGACCGTCATAAGAAAATACACTTGTTACGCGACCTTCACTATCTCTGTTACACATCCAGAAAATCTTTCCCTCTTGAGATGGTTCAAAATATCCAAAAGGAAGTTGATCTCCCTCTCTATTAAGAATGTTTTCCACTTTAATCCCAGAACCAAAGTTATTAGACTGAGCACTCATATTGTTGATGTGTTGACTTCTCTCTTTAATCTCTTTTATCTATTCTTTAATTTAGAGTTTTATTAGAAGAAATGGGTTGGGGAAATGTTGGAAATGTTTGGTCCGCGTATGGATTATCTTCCCTATTTAATATAGAGACTATTGTTTGCGCCGTTGTCTTTATAGCATTCATTTACTTTGCAATTATCCACAAAAGAAAGAAGAAAAGGAAGGATAATTATATAAATTCTGCGGAATACGCTGACGAAGAAGAGATGACGGACGAGGGAGTTTTAGATTTTATGGGAAACAATCTACGTAAATTCCCAAAAAATTTGCCGGATACATTCAAAAAAGCTATCAAACATGCTGCAAAACAAGATGAACGAGCGTTCTTTGCTTTTAGTGCAAACAAAATTCAAAAGAAAAATCCTAAAGCAGATGAACAACTTTCAGGAATATATAATAACGATCAAGGTTCTCCTACTGTCACTGGATGGAATAAAAGTGCATTTAGGCCTGCTAGAGCAAAGTCCGAATCGTGGAATGACTTCTTTACAAACGATCCTGATGAGAGGGAGCTCATGAACGACTCGATTTCTCGAAAAAGTAGACGTCCTCGTAACCCAAAAATCAGTACCGGAGAAAGAACCGCGAAGCGTATAGTCGAGAAAATCTTTAACAAATCATTTGTATCTATCCGTCCTAATTGGTTAGTTAATCCTACAACAGGAAATCCTTTGGAAATAGACATATTTAATCCTTCTATAACAACTCCAATAGGAAAAGGAATAGGCTTTGAAGCGGACGGTCGTCAGCATTCGGAATACGTACCATTCTTCCACAAACGTGGAGCAATTGATCTGCTTTATCAGATGAAGAAGGACAAGTGGAAAGATTTAAAATGTAGAGATATGGGAGTGCTTCTCATTAGAATTCCGCATAATATTGACGTGACTGATTATGAACTCTTCATTAAAAGAAGATTACGAGACAAAGGAATGGGACAATATGTTGATGATTATGAAAGAAGACGCGGATCCTAAAACTGACTTGCATAATCTATTCTTGAATGCATTTCATCTCATATAGGAAGTATGTCTTTGGAAAGTGACAACCTTCTTGAAAAGTGGACTTCTTATGGAGTCCGATGTATCGAGTATGCAGAAACACATGGAATAAGTTTGGGAATGTATGTGTGGAGTAGTGGCTATAATCACGAAACAAAGACGTTTAGTGACTTGATCACATTGAAGAAGATTATAGAACACGTTCATTCAGAGATTGATCAAGCTTTAGCTGATTCAAAAATGCCTATTGAATGTGAGGAGTATGAATGTTATATGTGCGGACAAGATGGAAGTAATTTGGGAGGGCCCACAGTATTTGACTACAAATGTTGCATTTGCGAAGAAGAATATCATTACGAAATGTTTCACACTAGTCTTTTTAATTACAACGAAGATGATGTATGGATTAATGAAGATGGAACAGTTGACAGAGAGGATATTATGGGGGAATTTCGTCGTGGTAAGTAGTTCTGAACTACTTACCTTTGGATTAGGCGTATAGCCCAGTCCGGCATAAGAGGACTACGACTTAATTCGATGCACCCGCTACAATATTTGCTCATAACGAATCGCCAACTACGGCGACTGTTTCCTCCTCTGTGATGGGTCTTCCTATCATACGTCCAACAAAGTCTACTGCAATGTTTTCCGCAACCAATGCACAGCCCGCACGGAGGGTGTCCTCTGTGAGGAGTAATTACGTAACAAAGCTTACATCTGGTGTTCTTTATGTGCGAAAGACGTCTAACATCAATATTTCGTTGGATACATACATCTTCTCTATGTAGTTCCTGGCGGAGTTTCTCTCTCCAGTCGATTCTCGTCTTTACGCACCGACGCGCCTCGGCAACACGACGTCTCATTCTTTGTAGATTACGCTTTTTGTAGTTAATAAGAAATGCATCTCCATTCACTATAAAATACTCTTGTCTTAGTAAAAGACGAAGATACACTTTCGCTCTCAGATTAAGAGCCGCACCATTAACCTTAATCGCTTCTCTTCTTTGACGCACAGTTTTAGCCTCGGGAAAGTACTTACGATACACAGATTCAAGAAGTTCTTCAGACCGAAGTCCTCTTCCAATTGCCGAAGAAAACGTCGCCCGACCAGCGCTGCCGGGCAAACATGGCGGAACAGCTGCAGGCGCCACCGTAGATGCGGGCTTAATCTCCATCTTTGCTTCAGGAGGAGTTAGTTCACGCATACTTCTTTCGGCTTCAAGTAGTTGTTGTCTGGCACGTTCTAGATTCCGTAGACGCATGGCATAAAGAATTTCGTATTCAGACGTGGCTGCCATCTTGGTGAGAACTATCTTTGTACTTAACGGACTTTTCAATTTTGTAAGTAGTGTACTACTTACCTTTAGCTGCCGCATATCATATACAATGTACCGTCGGCCTTAAGTTTGAGTTTCTCGATGAATCGACAGTCTCCGAGAGCGTCTCCGCGGTACTTTATGTAGGTCTTGGCCTCATCAATAGTGTCACCCAATAGGTCTTCCTTGATTGTTTCCAAGTAATCGTCAGTGATGGGCGCGGATAGAAATACCTCCGCTTCTTCAATCGCCGTCTTCACAGACATCACTTCTTCAAACTCAATGATGTGTCTATTGTGCCCATGACGACCAATGTCAAACATGATGCTCTTAATGCTCTCGTTTGGACGCGCAGAGAGTTCCTTCTCGGTGAGGTAGCGGAAGCGATACTCATTCGTTTCTGCATCAGAGTAACTCATTGTAGAGAGGGTAGAGAGCGGTGGTGATTGTAGATGGTAGAGCTTTGAAATCACTTTTGCAAATCCTTCTCTTCTTAAAGTCAGAAAGCTCCGAAAGTGAAAGTGTTGTAGGACTTCTTCCTCTTTTCACCCCAATCAAAGAATGACTTCTGTAACGTGCTCCGCAACTTGTCTAAACGGCAAACAGTGTACAAAGACGACTCTAAGTGAGAGCGGTGTGTGCTCTGTGCACACAAAACGAAAGGTCGTGGCCACCGAGGCATGTGGACAGAGAGGAAAGTGGACATGTTGTCTTCGTGTAAAGTTCCCCGGCTCGGTAAAGTACCTGGTGAGCTGCTACGTGCCGGAGGATCACTACGATAGAGCATATGTGAAAGCTCCCAACCTCAAAGCTTCCCGCGTCGCAAATGTGTACGCGGAGGCTCGACTGCTCGGTCGGGAGCACGCTCGCTCTTGCAAAGACTGCATGACGTTGTGGACAGTGTACGGATCTCTCCCAAAGAGCCTTAAACACTCCGTTGAGAAGAGATTGAACGCAAGAGGCGTTGCCACACCCCTCTGAAAGGTAAGTAGTTAACGCACTACTTACGCTAAAAGTGAAGAATGTAATAGCTGCAGCGGTGCAGACGAAATGGGTGCAGGTTGTGCAGTAGAACGTTCCGGTGTTGTCCATCCCCGATGTGTTGTATAACAATACCATCCGTCATGATGATGTTAGACAACAAATTGGATCGCTGTTCGTTGTGAACGGTGTAATTATGAGACTGTGGGGCTTCCGAACGTTTCGCGACAGAAAGCTGATCTGGATCGTATGTGAAGAAACGGAATCTCGCGGAATGGGACTAGTCAACATTATTCATAACGGAAAGGTTGCGCGATTGATGGGCTTTATCTCCGATGACGACACGACCATTTACTCTCTGTACAGAGAGTGTGAGCTGACAAGCTGGGCTGTTTGTAGAAAAACGTGGACCGAAGATGCAATGAAAGCGCAAAAACGACTGACAGCGAAGCCGATGAGGATGGAGTCCGAAATAATACCAGCAGCTGCTGGGTGAGATCAAAGGTAAGTAGAGTTTACTCTAAAAGTGACTTGGAATAGCGTCAATTCGTTTGATTAACGGTCCACAAAGAGAATGTCGGGAATAAAGAAGCCACTACTGACTAAGAAACGCATTAAAGCAGAACACTCTTTTAGAGCACAACTAATTCTGCGTGGTTACCCAATTGACATTGTAGATTCTTGGACAATGCAATACCGAGCACATCCGCTCAAAACATGTATTGCTCTTGGGATGCTGTAACAAGAAATATAAGTAAGTTAGACTAACACTACTTACGAAACGCGTCTGTCAGTGACGAAGTCACCTCAGCCAACTCAGCCAACTCAGCCAACTCAGCTCACCTGCTGAGAAGTTCATGTAATTGACATATTGGTTCTAATACTTCGTCATTATCCCAAATGTAAACCATACCCGTGACATTCCCGACATATAATTCTATGTCTTTGTCATAATTTTCAGAACTGCACAAAGGATTAATCCTTTCACAGAAAAGAGACTTGTTATAACTTGTAGTTAATTGGGCATCCAAAGCTAAACCATTCACTATATAAAAAGACGTTTCCCCTTTGATTGGAAATGCTGTGGTTATCTTAATGTGATTCTCAAATAATGAATAAATCTCCCTAGATGCATGATTTGTTACACCACTCTCCCTACCCACCATTACACTTTCTATAAACCTATACAAAATCGATTGTGGAATGTCAGTCGGAATTTGACAAAAAGACCTGATTAGTTGTCCCTTTTCTACAAGTTCTTTCAAACTTGCAACAATTCGAATGGAACTCGCTATTCTATTATTCTTGTTGTGTATCCAATCACTAAGGTTCGAAATTGTGTCTGGTAGTAATAGTGCATCAGCTATTGAACGTTGAGAAACTTGAGGGTACGCATATTGCGTTATCAAAGAAGTTATGGCCTCTCTTGCTGTGTCTTCATTAACTTCATAGTCCGTCACCAAATAGTTTCTAAGAAACAGTTGGATCTCTTGCGAAGAAAGTTCTGACATTCCGTGATCGAACATTATTCTTCTTAAAGATTCACTTTTGGGTTAGCATCTTTGCGAAGCAAAGCTGAGTCGTCTTAACGACTTTGCGATGCTCGCAACTAAAATTGATTTCACCTACCTAGAATCCTAAAGAGACAGCTTTCAGAACTAATTCATGCAGCACTACTTGACACTCTCCAACGGAGACGCGTTTGAAATTGATGAGACTTACTCGTCCATCGAAGAAGTATTAGCCGTAGCTCAAACTATACTTGAGATTAATTTTGCTGGCGGTGACAGTATTGAGTCAGTCTATGATCTAGTAGATTGTTTAATCTTAAAGAAAGGATCTCATCCGTCACTTGGTGACACCATCATGTCTGTTAAGAATTGTTTGTCTATAAAGAACCCTGATTCTCCTCGTTGGAGTGACGTGGAAGTACACAACAATACAATTTAAGCTGATGGTATGAAGAAATGCTGGGTTGATGACTTGTCTCCTACTCACATTACAGTTCGTCGAAGCTAGAGTTCATACCGAAAGGTCCAGGCTACATTAAATCTCAAGAACGACCAAAAAGTGAATTTCAAATAAATCTGTACACCAAACTCACAATTACAGAATGGCTAGTATGGACATTACTCTGATTTATCTGTCAGTATTCTTTTAAGTAGTCAAACTACTTAAAATTACTTACGTACTCTTACTCAGCTGAGCTGCGCGCAAACTCTTCCAAAACCTTTTCATACTCGGAAGGAATATCCCACTGTTGAAGATTCGGAACGGGGATCTTGTTCATGTTCCGCGGAAGATTCTCGTCATTCAACTCTAGTCCCATACCATGCGCAAACCACGCAGAGAAAACGTGTGTGTACTCAACCCCTTCTCCATAGAAACGCAGAGTGCGATACCTCCAATACATCTTCAAACGATCATCCTCGGTAAGAGTAAATGGAGTTCCATCCGATTGCTTGTCCGTCGCATAAGCCTTTAGCATTCTCGTGTATGTGGGGTATGCCGTTCCACTTCCTCGCAAAAGCTTGTTGAGTTGAAGAGAATCATCCTGAAGGAGGAACTCTGGATCGGTGAATGCGCACACAATCCTAAAAAGAGGCTCGGGGCACACAAACCACTTGGTAAAGTATGGACCTTCCTTGGACATGGCAACTTCCCCACACACCAAATCATTGCATCGCGGAAGGACTTGATTAGGAGTCTTTACTAGATTAAAGTTTAGATGCAAAAGATCCGCAGGCTCTGCATAATTATCGCTCTTTCCACGAATGGGTCCCATGTACGTACCATCCGTCTTACTTCCCTTGGTAGTTACAAAACTATACCACACATTACGCTGTTCAATGTATTGCTTCATTTCAGACTCGGACAATGCACTCAGCTCGAAAGCTCCCGGACTCTTCTTGAGAGAAACATAATCGTCATCAGACTTGTAATACAGTGTATCCAGAGAAGGTCCTGGCTTTACAGATACAATCCTTCGGAAAACAAGATTAGTAGTCGCAGCAAGAAAGGCATTCCTAAAGGCCTCTCCCTTTTTGAGATTGATATCATACACCTTCTTGGGTCGCTTCGACGGAGTTTCAGTCACTTCGGCCGAGATTTCTGCTTTAGAAGCCTCAATGAAAGTATTGAGAAGTGTCCCAAAGTTGGGGTCATATTGCTTAAGAACTTCAAGAGCTGCGACTTCATCAGGAGAAGTAGAGTTAGCACTCTTCGAGTGCTCGTGCAACCTTTGGTTGCTAGCATCGGAACGATGCACGTTCTCCGTTTCGGTTACGAATTCAGCGTGGGAAGTGTTGCTCATTACTTTTACTTTGTTTGTTGCGTTGATGTGTGAATACCAACACGTTACATAGATTTCAGTTTTACATAACTAAAAGTGTTGTATAAGTAGTAGTGACTACCTTATACAACATCCACAATTTCTTATGGATGAGGACGAAGACGTTAATGATGCTAATTATATGATAGAATTATCTCCCGATAATGTTCTAACAACGTATAAAATAGATCCGACAGGAGAAAAGACGCTAGTTTCTAATGATTTCGCGACTTATGCTTCCAATTTCGATATGCTCAAACAGTGTCCAAGATACGAACAGATCAAGAAAAAGAAACTAAATCCATATCCTTGCACGAAACAATTCACGATTATGTATAACGACAAAGAATATAAAGAATATAATGATATACTCGTATCAGAAAGAGTAAACACTCCTTATGAATTATCGAATATTATGCAACACGTCGGAGAATTGGCTGTACAAAAGTACTTTCGAGGAATCACTCTCGTACTTTGTTATGGAATGAACTCTCCAAACATACAAGTCCTTGATTATAGCCGAACGATCTTTGCCGACACATCTTCCACAAAGAACCCCGACGTGGTCTTTTATTTCGACAAGATTAAGATTAAGATTTCCGACGAGATTGATTGTCATCTTTTTGATAATATCATTCTTTCGGATAAGGTTACAAAGTTATTCTCGAGTGGAAAGACAAACATGAAGACTGTGTATACGGTCGTATCTAAACTTCTCAAGCCTGGAGGAAGATTATTCACCGCAGATACAAAGGCTTTCAAACAAGCTGAATACGAGAAACATCATTTCAAGTACATGAATGAGTTCGCTATTAAGTTTGGAAACAAACCAAAATCTTGTTTGTATTTGAAATTAGCAGGAGGAAAAGGCATACAATTCGCCAAAGATGACATAACAAGTCCTATAAAGCCAACGGGAATAATTAAACCTCCAAAGTCTTCCTTTAAAGGGAAACAGACTAACGTTCCTATGGAGATTAAAGTCGAGTTACTAAAGGAGGATCGACTCTATCAACTAACGTATGTAAAGATTAAAGAATTCATTGAGGCTGGAAATCCTCTTCTCATGTATGCGCATGATAATAAGAAAAGACTTGCTGTTATGGCTGAAATAGAGTA
>JADMIO011432855.1_pt1 | contig 12760 bp, 14 predicted proteins | sample 8958161 | NCBI WGS metagenome assembly JADMIO01 (sample SAMN16585339, study PRJNA669376) | soil metagenome | isolation source: Crop rotation soil | place: USA: Cullars Rotation, Alabama | collected 2011 | reverse complement strand
GGACCTCGCCCACCTTCCCGCCGATCTCCGGCACGATGGTCTGGTAGTCGAGCCCCAGCCGGTCGATCAGGATGCGCCGGGCCAGCGAGTAGCCGTTCGTGTGCAGCCCCGCCGAGGGGAGGCCGATCAGGACGTCGCCCTGGGCGACCGCCTTATCCGCATCGTTCGCAGGCAGGAGGTGCTTCTCGTCCACCACCCCGACGATGAAGCCGGCCACGTCGTAGTCGTCGTCCGCGTAGAAGCCCGGCATCTCCGCCGTCTCCCCGCCGATCAGCGCGCAGCCGTTCTCGCTGCAGGCGCGGGCCATGCCGCGGATCACGTCCGTCATCACCGGGGGGCGGAGGCGGCCGGCCGCGTAGTAGTCGAGGAAAAACAGCGGCCGCGCGCCTTGCACCAGGATGTCGTTCACGCAGTGGCAGACGAGGTCGTAGCCCACCGTGTCGTGGATGCGCATGGCCTGCGCGACGCGCAGCTTCGTCCCCACTCCATCGGTCGACGAGACGAGGATCGGCCGCTCGATGTCCTCGAACGAGCCGCGGAACAGGCCGCCGAACGAGCCGATGTCGGAGAGGACGTTGGGCGTGAACGTGCCGCGCGCGATGCGCCGTACCTCGCGCAGCGCCTCGTCCTGCGCATCGATGTCCACGCCGGAGTCGCGGTAGCTCGTCTTGTTCGCCACGCGGGGAGTCTACAACGATGCTACGATCCGCCGCCGATCGCGAATGGCCCAGTTCCTCCTCATCACCACGCTCCTCTCCATCGCCGGTCTCATTGCCACCGGCATCATGGGATTCACCGCCGCGCCGGGCCACGTCGCCACCCACATCTTCTTCGCCCTGGCCACCGTCGTCGTCGGCCTCTTCTCCCAGTCCATGACCATGTTCTTCTTCATCGGCACGGGAAAGGAGATCAAGGAGAAGGCGGACAACGACGCGGAGGTCGTGCGCCGGACGAAGAGTTTCAAGGCGCGGGTCTTTCCCGCCGCGACCTACGCGATGCTGGTGCTGATGGTGACGTTCATCATGGGCGGCGGCGTCTCGAGCGGCAAAACCCCTCGCTGGCTGCACCTCGCCCTCTCCATCGCCTCGGTGGTGATGTACGCCCGCGCCTATTGGATCGAGTTGCGGGCCATGGACGAGAACGCGCGGCTGATGGAGAAGTATCTATCCTGAGCCGCGTAGACGGCGAAGGATCAACGGAGCCCTCACGACGCGGACGCCACCACTCTGATGCTCGCGGCGAAGACGCGCGCGGGGGCTCCCTTGATCCTTCGCTGCGCTCAGGATGAAAGCTCAACAGCGGTACAACGCCGCTCCCCAATGCAGCCCCGATCCCAGGGCTGTGAAGCAGATCAGCATGCCCGGCCGGATGCGGCCGTCCGCGACGCATTCGTGATAGAGGATCGGCAGCGTTCCCGCCGTCGTGTTCGCGTAGCGCTCGATGTTGTGCGGCACCTTCTCCCGCGCGAGGCCGAGCTGCTGGGCCACGCCTTCCACGATGCGCAGGTTGGCCTGATGGATCAGCAGCACGTCGATGTCCTGCACCTCGACGCCCGCCTCCTTGCACACCTTCCGCACCGCCTCGGGCATGCGCGACACCGCCTCCTTGAACACCACCCGCCCTTCCATCACCGGGATCGGCTCGCCGGCCGCGACCTGCTCCCGGTCGACATACGGCCGGCGCCGGAAGCCGACGCCCGGCACGTAGAGCGCCTCGAGGTTCGACCCGTCTGTGTACAGCTTCGCGGAGAGCAGGCCGCGCTGGCCGTTCTCCGACGCCTCCACCACCACCGCTCCCGCGCCGTCGCCGAACAGCACCGTCCGATCGCGGATCTTCGTGTTCGCCGCGTACTCCTCCGGCGTGACCTCCCGCGCCTCGCCGCCGATCGTCATCTCCCATCCGTTCTGCCACGGCATGAACGGCGTGTGCGCCTCGGCGCCGATGAGGAGAAGCCGGCGATACTTGCGGCTCTGGATCAGCGAGTCGGCCAGATCGAGGGCGTAGAGGAAGCCCGAGCACTGCTGGCGGATGTCAAACGTCGGGATCTCCCCGAAACCCATCTTCGCCTGCACGACCGGGCCGTTGCCGGGGAAGAAGTAGTTGGGGGTCATGGTGGCGAAGATCACCGCGTCAATGTCGCGCGGCTCGCGCTCCGCCGCCGCCAGTGCGTTCTGCGCGGCGATGATCCCCAGCTCGGCCGAGCCCTGCCCGGGATCGGCGTAGTAGCGCTGCTCGATGCCGCTCCGCGTGCGGATCCACTCGTCGGTGGTGTCCATGAGCCGGCCGAGGATCTCGTTGGGGACGACGTTGTTCGGAATGCCGATGCCGGAGCCTGTGATGACCGTCTTCATCGCTGACGGCGCGAGATCATGCGTCAGGTTCCGCGCCCAGCGCAAGGATGTCGCTCGCGTCGAACGAATACTTCCGCCCGCAGAACTGGCAGATGACCTCCGTGCCACCCTGCCCGATCATCTCGGCGAGCTCGGCGGCGGAGAAGAACTGCAGCGGGGCGAGGGCGCGCTCGCGGCTGCAGGAGCAGCTGTAGCTGAGCGGGACGTTGAAGCTGGGATCGATCTGCTTGTAGTCGAGGCCGTGCAGGACCTGGGCGACCACGTCCTCGATCGGCATCTTCTCGATGAGCGTCGAGAGCGGCGGCGCCTCTTTGATCCGCTCCTCCATGCTGGCGATCGACTCCTCGCTGGCGTGCGGGAAGGCCTGGATCACGATGCCGCCCGCGGCGGCCACGCCGTCGCGGCGGTTGAGCACGCCGAGGAGGACGGCGGAGGAGATCTGCTCCGAGCGGTCGAGGTAGCGCGTCAGCTCCTGGGCGATGCCGCTGCCGCGAAGAAGGAGCTGGGAGGTGTACGGCTTCCCCGCGGGCGGCGTGCCGCGGACGACGGTGAGCATCCCCTGCCCGAGGGCCCGGCTGACGTCGAGCGTCTCGTCCTCCGGCACCGGATTGCCCACATAGCCGCGCGCCGAGCCGGCCACGGTCCCCTCGGCAATCACGACGCCGAGCGGCCCGTCCCCTTCGAAGCGGAGGGTGACGTACTGGTTCTTCAGGTTCTTGTCGAGGAGGCGGGCCAGCAACAGGGAAGCGGTGAGCGCGCGGCCGAGGGCGTCGGTCGCCACCGGCGCCAGGTCGAGCAGCTCGCGTGCCTTCTCCACCGTGTGCGTCGTCTGGGCGGCCAGGATGCGGAAGTCCCCCCCTCCCGCCATACCCTGAATAAGACGATCCGAATCGGACATGGTCCCGTGCTGAACAGCGCAGGCTCAGCGATTGCTTCCCATCCTTGCGGAGGTCGCCATGAAACGGTTGATTTTGACCGCCGCCATCGTCCTCGCCGTGGCTTGCAAAGTGGAGAAGGTCGGAAAGGACACGTACAAGGTCGTCGCCCCGACGCCGCAGGCGAGGGCCGCGGCGCAGAAAGCGAAGAAGGAAGCGGATGAGGCGGCCAAGGCCGCCGGCAAGGTGCTGGAGAATGCGGGAAAGAAAGTGCAGGAGAAAACGAAGCACTGACTTCCTGACACCCGACAGCCGGCACTCAGCAAACCTGTGATTGAATGCGTCTCACAGCGGCGGGCGTGGACTCCGCCGACGCAGTTTGCATCTCATGCAAAGGAGGATTCCCCCGATGGCAGTGTCAGTCGGAAGAAAATCCGTCGCGAGCGAGACCCACACGCTCAAGGTCGGCGACCAGGCGCCGGACTTCGAGCTTCCCGGTCACCGCGGCGGAGAAAAGTTCCGCCTCAGTGACCTTCGCGGAAAGAAGAACGTCGTCCTGGTCTTCTATCCGCTCGACTGGACCCCTGTCTGAACCGTCCAAATGCCGGGATATGAGGCCGAGATGGCCGACTTTGAACGGTATGATGCCCAGGTCGTGGGCATTTCGGTGGACAGCGTTCCCAGCCACGTAGCATTCGCAAAATCCCTCGGCGGCATCGAGAAGTACCCGCTGCTCGCCGATTTCCATCCCAAGGGCGAAGTCTCGAAGAAGTACGGCGTCTGGAAGGAGGACAAAGGCATCTGCGAGCGTGCCGTCGTCATCGTCGACAAGCAGGGCGTCGTCCGCTACGTCGACGTGCACGACATCTCCGAGGCGCCGGAAAACGCCCAGCTGCTCGAAGTCCTTCGCGAGCTGGATTAGCCCATCCCATCGGGGCGGGCCGTCCACGGGCCCGCCCACCCATGACAAGCATGTTGAACATCGCGCGTCGCTGCGTCCCCTTCACTCCTTTCGACAAAGACCTGGCCACGGCCGTGGTGACGCTCGTCTCGGCCACCGGCGTCTACCTGCCGGACCAGGAGCCGTTCCCCACCGAGGACCCGGGAGACGTCAGCTATCGAGTCATTCCCGGCAGCACCGAGGCGGGGGCGCTGCGCATCGCCCACCATCACTACGACCACAGCGAGGCCGATGCCGATCCGAACATCGTCTTCCCCATCGACTCCCTGCGCGAGCTCGCCGCGGAGAGCGTCATCGCCTCGGTCAATGACAAGCACTACAGCTACGGCTTCACCACGCGGCTGCGCGAGCTGTACGAGACCACCTTTCCGGACATCGCCGACAAGATCGAGCGCTCGAAGACGAAGCTCGTGGTCATGACTGCGGGCTGCCCGGAGACCTGCCACCGCTCGATCGCCAACCTGGCGCGGGAGATCGAGGGGCGCGGCGTGCCGACGCTCATCATCAGCGCCTCGCCCGCGGCCACCGAGTCGGTGCGCCCGCCGCGGGCCATGACCTTCGACGGCTGCGACATCGGCCGCATTCTCGGCCGCGCCGGCGAGCGGGAGATGCACCGTAAAGTCCTCCGCGCCGCGCTGGAGATGTTCGTCCACGACACGCCGCCCGGACGGGTGGTGACGAAGGTGGTGCGATGAGCGCGATCGACCCCCTTCCTCCCATCGGCTTCGGCGGCATGCCGCTCTCCATGCAGGGGCGGCCGCCGCAGGACGTCGGGCGGAAAGTGCTCCACGCGGCGATCGACGCGGGGATGACGCTCATCGACACGGCGGACGTCTACTGTCTCGACGACTCCGACATCGGGCACAACGAGCGGCTGATCGCCTCGGTGGTCAACACGCGGCCGGACCGCGACCGCATCCGCGTGGCCACCAAGGCCGGCCTGCGCCGCCCGCATGGCGACTGGACGCGCGACGCGTCGCCGAAGCACATCCGCGAGGCGTGCGAGCGGAGCCTGCGCGCCCTGGGGACGGAGCAGATCTGGCTCTACCAGCTGCACGCGGTCGACGACCGGGTGCCGCTCGAGAAGAGCGTCGAGACCTTCGCCGAGCTCCAGCGCGCCGGCAAGTGCCGCCACGTCGGCCTCTCCAACGTCAGCGTCGAACAGATCGAGAAGGCGCGGACGATCGTGGACATCGTCTCCGTGCAGAACCGGCTCAATCCCTACTTCCGCGAGAACGTCCCGGTCGCGGAGTACTGCGGGGAGAATGACATCACGTTCTTCGCCTACAGCCCGGTGGGTGGCGGGCGGCTGGCCAAGAAGCTGCCGTCGTTCGAGCTCCTGCAGCGCATCGCCTCGGCGCACGGCGCGTCGGTCCATGCCGTCGTCATCGCCTGGGTGCGCGCGCAGGGAAAGACGGTCGTGCCGATTCCCGGCGCGCGCACGGTCGAGCACGCGCTCGACAGCGCGCGGGCCACAAAGGTGGTGCTGACCGAGGAAGAGCTCGCGGAGATCACGGCGACGGAGTTTTCGCGGGCGTGATGGAGGGGCGCGCCGGCGGACCAGCCGCCGAGCCGGCGGCGCGCCTCCTCGGCCGCTCGGCGGCCAGGATGCTCTCCAGCGCCGCCTCGACGTCAATCCGCGGGAACGTCAGCCCGATGCGCGCGTCGAAGAGCGGGACGCCGCTCGCCTTCAGCACCGACTCGATCTGATCGGGCCGCAGTGCCGGCCGCGCGGCCATCAGCACCGCCGCCGCGCCGGAGGCGTGGGCCGAGGCCTGGGAGCTGCCGAAGAACGTCGACAGGCCGCCGCTATTGCCGTCCGAGGTGATGGCCGCGCCGGGCGCGAGCAGGTCGAGCGCCGTGCTGACGTTCGAGAAGCAGGTGATCTTGTCCGCCGCCGTGGAGTCATTGCAGAAGACCGTATTCGTCCCGAAGTTCGAGTCGTACACCGCGCCGACCGCGATCGTGTCGTGCACGCAGGCCGGCGCGGTCATCTGCGAGATCGCGAGGTCGTTGCCCGAGGAGGCGAAGACGGCCGTGCCGTTCGTCACGAGCGAGTGGATCGCCGCGGCGAAGCTCATCGTGAAGGCCGTCGCGTCGTCGCAGGTACCGGTGAACAGCGCGCTCGTGCCGAGGCTCATGTTCACCACCCGCACCTCCGGATGCGTGGTCAGGACGTAGTCGAGCGCGGAGAGCACCTGCGAGGTGCCGGAGAAGCGGTTGTTCGCGTCCAGCACCTTCACGGCCACGATGCTGCAGCCGGGCGCCACGCCGAACGACGACACGATGCCGCGCGAGGCAATGATCCCGCTGATGTTCGTGCCGTGGCCGTGGTCGTCGTTCGCCGCGCCGGCGCCGGTCTGCGTCGTGTTGCCGTTCGGGCAGCAGCCGGTGCCGTTCGCGTTCCGGCAGAAGCAAGCCTCGTCCACCAGCGCATCCTTGAGGTCCGGATGCGTGGCCCGGATCCCGCTGTCCAGCACAGCCACCGTGACGCCAACGCCGGTGAAGCCGAGCTTGCGCGCCACGTCGCCGTGGATCAGCGGGACGCTTTGCGCCAGCTGGCCCGAGCCCCCGACGTCCGGATCGACCGCCGCGACGTCCGGATCGCGGCGAAGGCGCTCCAGCCCGCTCTCCGTCACCTCCGCCGCGAAGCCGGGGATCATCGACCAGAGCGCGTAGACGTCCAGCTGCTCGGCGCCGGCGCGGGCGATGACCGCCGCGGCGCACGACATCCTGGCGGCCGGATTTCCGGGCGCATCGCGCAGCGCGACGATCACCCGCGACCGCGGAGCGGGCGCGGCGGCGGCGGCGAGCGGAAGCAGAGTGCAGAGCGAGAGGATCGCGGCGCGCATCGGCCACATTTTTTGCTTTATCCTTCGCGCAATGGAAGCCCACCCGCAACAGTTCGATGACAAGCCGCCCTGGACGGTCGACGACTCCTCGGCGCTTTACATGATCGACCGTTGGGGGGCGGGCTACTTCGACGTCAACCCGAGCGGCGACCTCACCGTCTCCCCCGTCCCCGAGCGCGGCGTCGCCGTCCCCATCATCGACGTCCTGCGCGAGGCGCAGGCCCTCAATCTCCAGACCCCCCTCCTCATCCGCTTCCAAGACCTCGTGCGCCACCGCGTCGAGTCCCTCAACGGCGCGTTCGGGCGGGCCATCGCCGAGCACAACTACCGCGGCGTCTACCGCGGCGTCTTCCCCATCAAGGTCAACCAGCTGCGGGAGGTGGTGGAGGAGATCCTCGACGCCGGGCGGCCGTTCAACTACGGCATCGAGGTCGGCTCCAAGCCCGAGATGTTCGCCGGTCTGGCCGTGCACGGCGATCCCGAGTCCCTCATCGTCTGCAACGGCTACAAGGACGCTACCTTCATCCGCATGGCTATGCTCGGGCGTAAGCTGGGGAAGAAGGTCATCCTCATCGCCGAGAAGCTCTCCGAGATCCGGCAGATCGCCCGCATTGCCGCGGAGATGAACGTCGAGCCGTGGATCGGCATCCGCGTGCGCCTCCTCTCCAAGGGCTCCGGCAAGTGGGCCACCTCAGGCGGAGAGCACGCCAAGTTCGGCCTCTCCACCGCCGAGATCCTGGAGGCCATCGAGATCCTGGCCGAGGCCAGGATGGAGTCCGCCTTCAAGCTCCTCCACTTCCACATCGGCTCCCAGATCCCCGACATCCACACCATCAAGCGCGCCGTGCGCGAGGCGGCGATGTACTACGCCAAGCTTCACCAGATGGGCCACCCCCTCGAATACCTCGACGTGGGCGGCGGCCTGGCCATCGACTACGACGGCTCGCGCTCGACGTTCCACTCGTCGATGAACTACTCCGTCGAGGAGTACGCCCGCGACGTCGTCTACAACATCATGGACGTCTGCGACGACGAGCGGGTGCCGCACCCGAACATCGTCTCCGAGTCCGGCCGGGCCATCGTGGCCCATCACTCCGTCCTCGTGGTGCAGGCCTTCGGGGCCATCGAGAAGACGCCCCTCGAGCCGCGCGAGGTCAAGGCCGCCGACCACAAGCTGGTGCGCGAGCTGATCGACATTGACCGCTCGCTGGCCGAGGCCAAGATCGGCGAGTCGTGGCACGACCTGGTGCAGATCAAGGAGCAGGCGCAATCGATGTTCGAGCTCGGCCTGCTCAACCTCGACGTCAAGGCGCGCGTGGAGTCGCTCTACTGGCAGGTTGCCGAGCGCATCGAGCAGATCGTCAAGTCGATGGATCCGGAGGAGGTGCCGGAGGATCTGAAGAACCTGAAGATCGAGCTGGCCGACCAGCACATCTGCAACTTCTCGGTCTTCCAGTCGCTGCTCGACCACTGGGCCTTGGGCCAGCTCTTCCCCATCGTCCCCATCCATCGCCTCAACGAGCGGCCCCAGCTGGAGTCGACGCTGGTGGACATCACCTGCGACTCGGACGGCAAGGTCCAGAAGTACATCGACCTGCAGGACGTCCGGGAGACGCTCCCCCTGCACGATCTGCGCGGCGACCAGCCCTACTACCTCGGCATCTTCCTCACCGGCGCCTACCAGGACATCATGGGCGACATCCACAACCTCTTCGGCCGTGTCAACGAGGTGCACGTCTTCCTCGACGAGGACGAGGAGAGCGGCTTCTACGTGGAGGAGGAGATCCCCGGCCAGTCGATCGGCGAGGTCCTGGCCATGACCCAGTACGACGGGCGCGACCTGGAGAAGCGGATGAAGGTGCAGATCGACGCCGCCATCAAGGCCGACGTCCTCAAGCCGACCGAAGGGATGAGGCTGCTGCAGGACTACGAGCGGGGGCTGAAGGACCAGACGTACCTGAGCCTGGAAACGTAGGAATGGTCTTTTTGACGTAATCGTTAGAGTCCCCGACACCCAACCAAGGAGACACGAACGATGCGGAGATCACTCGCGCTTTGCGCCCTGATGCTTGCGGCATACGCCTCCAACGCGTTTGCCGTGGGCGAGGCACGCGTCACGGGCAAGATCACGGATGCGGCGACTCATGAGCCCATCAAGGACGCAACCGTCCACGTCGAGGCCACCGAGGCCAAGACCTTCAAGAAGGACTTTCCCGTCAACCCCAAGGATGGCACGTACGCCATCTTCCTGATCGACGGCACGATCAAGTACAAGTTCACCTTCTCGGCGCCGGGTCACGCTCCCTACGAAGAGGTGATCAAGCTCAAGCTTTCCGGCGGCGAGCCGAACATCAAGGACGTCGCCCTCAGCGCCAACGGCCCCTCGCGCGCCGTGACCGCCGAGCCGGCGAAGGTCGATCCCGCCGTGGCCGCGTTCAACGAGGGGGCGAATCTGGCCAACTCCGGCGACGTCGCCGGGGCCATCGCCAAGATCGAAGAGGCCGTGAGCAAGAAGCCGGAGCTCGTGACCGGCTACGCCGCCCTGGCCAAGCTCTACGTCCGGCAGAAGGACTACGCCAAGGCCATCGAGCGCGCCAACAAGGCGCTCTCCTTCGATCCCGATCAGCCCGACCTCTATGCCATCCTCTACGAGGCCTACACCGCCACGGGCGACAAGGCAAAGGCCGCCGAGGCGAAGAAGAAGATGCCGGCCAACGCCACCGTGCTCTTCAACGACGCCGCCAAGCTGATCAATGCGAGCAAGGACAGCGAGGCCGAGCCGCTCCTCAAGCAGGCCATCGCCGCCGACGAGAAGTTCGCCAAGGCCTACTACGAGCTCGGCATGGTCTACGTCCGGACGGGCAAGAACGCCGAGGCGAAGGTGAACCTGCAGAAGTACCTCGAGCTCGAGCCGAACGGCCCCGACGCCGCCACGGCGAAGGAGATGCTCAAGTACGTGCAGTAGATGAGAACAATCCTGCAACGAAGCGCTGGGGCCGGCTGGAAAGCCGGCCCTACGTTTTTGGTGCGTGAAATCGCCCGCGCGGCGGTCGCGTTGCGCTCCTCATGCGAAATCGACTTGCCGCGACGCTCCCTTTCCTCATCGCCCTGACGGCAGCCGGCTGCGCCTCGAGCCACTCGGACAGCGGCATGGGCGCGGCGAAGGTCAAGATTGCCGATCCGGAGATCATCATCCGGCAGCTCAGCACGGTCCCCTCGGCCGCGCGTCATGTATCGGGCGGCGTCCCGGTGCACTACGCCGTCCGCGTCGAGAACAAGGCCGGCGAGCCCATCACCCTCAAGCGCATCGTCGCCGTCTCCGTGGGCGAGGGGGCGTACCGGGTGCAGGCCTCCAATCCGTTCGACAAGAAGATCGAGCCGGAGCACTACGAGACCGTCGAGTTCTGGGCTCCAGCCTTCGTCGACGACCCCACCGTCATCGGCGCGAACGGCCCCGTCACCCTGCGCGTGACGACCTACTTCGACTCGCCGGTCGGGCAGTTCCAGAACATCGTCGTGCAGCAGGTGCACGAAGACCTCGGCGATCCGAACGTTCCACATTAGAGGGTAGGGTTTCCACCTTTGACCGGCTCTCCTCTCACATAGGGAGGGAGAGTCCATGGCCACAAGAAGTGCCAGCAGCACCTTCACTGCGGTTTCTGCGTGTGCCGTTTCCATCGCCATCATCGTCCTCGCCCCGCTGACCCTTCCGGCGTCCCTTTCCTCGTACGCCTTCACGATCGTGCTGCTGGCCATGTTCGGGCTCTTCCTGGGCCTCGGCGCAGCCATCACCCAGCGCTGGAGCGGGGTCCTCATCGGCGACCGCAACACGATGAGCCTGACCCGCTTCCAGACCGTCGTCTGGACCGGGATCATCCTGGCCGCGTACGTCACGGTGGCCCTCTGCCACGTGCGCGCGGGGGACCTCTCGGCCGTGACCATCCCGAAGGAGTTGCTCGTCCTGATGGGCATCAGCTTCACCTCGGCCGTGGGCAGCTCGCTCATCGCCAGCACAAAGTCGGGCAAGAGCCCGACCGACGACGCGGTGAAGCAGGCCCAGGCCAACGTCGGCGACACCTCCGGCACCGTCGCCGACCACGACGGCACGAACTACAAGAACAAGAGTCCCGAGCAGGCCGCCTTCACCGACATGTTCGAGGGCGATGAGCTGAAGGACCAGCACTTGATCGACATCACCAAGGTGCAGATGTTCTTCTTCACCGCCGTGGCCGCCGCGATCTTCGTATCCGAGATGTACAGCGATCTGATCCAAAGGGGTCGCGGGCATCACCCAGCTTCCCGTCGTCGCCGCCGAGCTGGTCACGCTGATGGGCATCAGCCACGCGGCCTACCTCGGCGGCAAGGCCGTGCCGAAGACCGCCGAGGCGAGCGCCGCACAAGCGCAGCCACAGGCTCAGGTCGCGCCGCTCACCAAGACGTTCGTGACCTCGGACGACCCGATCTACACGGCGATGGTCGCCGAGTTCAAGAACAAGCCTGCGCAGCAGTAGATAACGGCGCCCGCGCGCGAACCCTTACCGCGTTTGCGGTACCGCCGCGTGCTCCGCTCCACACGGGCACGCGGCACTCGTGTCGCCCCCTTCCGCCTCATACCCGAGCGCCGGCGCGAGCCAGCGCTCGACCAGCGGCAGTGGCAGGTCCTTGCGCATGTGGTAGTCGAAGACCTGGTCCTTCCCCACTTTCCCCACCGCGAAGTAGCGCGACTCGGGGTGGCCGAAGTACAGCCCGCTTACCGAGGAGGCGGGGAGCATGGCGAAGCTCTCCGTGAGGATGATGCCGTGCTCCGGCGCGTCGAGGAGCCGGAACAGCGTCTCCTTCTCGCTATGATCCGGCGAGGCCGGATAGCCGGCCGCGGGGCGGATGCCGCGGTATTTCTCGGCGATCAGCTCGTCCTGCGAGAGGCTCTCCCCATCCGCGTACCAGTTCGCGCGCGCCTCTTTGTGCAGCAGCTCGGCCAGCGCCTCGGCCAGGCGGTCGGCCAGCGCCTTGGTCATGATCGAGTTGTAGTCGTCATGGTCGCGCTCGAAGCGGCGCACCAGCTCGTCCACCCCGATCCCCGCCGTCACGGCGAAGCCGCCGATGTAGTCGGCCACGCCGCTCTCCTTCGGCGCGACGAAGTCGGCCAGGGCCAGGTTCTGCCCGGTGTTTGTCTCCTGCTGTTGGCGCAGCGTGTGGAAGCGGGCGATCACCTCCTGCCGCGACTCGTCGGCATAGATCTCCACGTCATCGCCGACCGAGTTGGCCGGCCAGAAGGCGTACACCGCGCGCGCCTTCAGCAGGCGCTTCTCGATGATCTCTGCCAGCAGCTTGCGCGCGTCGTCGTACAGCTCCTTCGCCCGCGGCTCGGCCAGGATCTCCGGGAAGCGGCCGCGCAGCTCCCAGGCGGAGAAGAACGGCGTCCAGTCGATGAACGGCTCGATGCGCTCGAGGGGGAAGTCGTCGTACGCGCGCACGCCGAGGAAGGCCGGCTTCTCCGGCGTGAATCCGAGGACCGGCTTGCGGCGCCGCGCGTCGTCGATCGGCAGCAGCGGCCGCTCGCCGCGCGCCGCCTGCTGCTCCCGCAGCCGCCCGTACTCCTCGCGCACCGCGCGCGCGAAGGCCGCGTGCCGCTCGCTGAGGATCGAGCTCACCACTCCCACCGCGCGCGAGGCGTCGAGCACGTGCACCGTCGTCGACGAATAGCGCGGCGCGATGCGCACC
>JADMIO010854525.1_pt1 | contig 12760 bp, 6 predicted proteins | sample 8958161 | NCBI WGS metagenome assembly JADMIO01 (sample SAMN16585339, study PRJNA669376) | soil metagenome | isolation source: Crop rotation soil | place: USA: Cullars Rotation, Alabama | collected 2011 | reverse complement strand
TCCCGTTGCGGCCGCGCCGCGCCGTCGGCGGCAAGGATATCGGCGCCGCCGAGTAGGGGCGGGCTGGGCCTGCCCGTGGTTGACGCCAGACCCCGACGACAGCGGCCTTGGCAAGACGGGCGCGCGCAGCGCGCCCCTACAGTCATTGACGGCTGGCTCCTTACGCCCGAAAAATGACGCGCCACAGTTCCTGCAACTACGGAAAGAGTAGCGGCCCATGCGCAGAAACCGCACCGTGCCGGCCGGCGAGGTTCGCCGCCTCACCGTCGAGAGCAAGGCCCTCAAGGGCAACCTGCTGGGCGACCCCACGATGCGCGAGCTGCGCGTCTATGTCCCGGCCGGCTACGACGCGGGCCGGCGCTATCCGCTGCTGGTCGATGTCGTCGGCTTCACCGGTTCCGGGCAGGTCCACACCAATTGGCGTCCGTTCACCGAGAACGTGCCGGAGCGGCTCGACCGCCTGATCGGCGAGGGTGGCATGCCGCCGGTCGTGGTGGCCTTCCCGGATTGCTTCAGCCGCCTCGGCGGCAACCAGTACATCAACAGCGCGGCCATCGGCCGCTACGAAGACTATCTCGTCGACGAGGTGGTGCCGCTGGTCGAGCGCGAACTGGCCTGCGGCGGCCCCGGCCGGCGCGCCATCTTCGGCAAGTCCTCCGGCGGCTACGGCGCCATCGTCCACGGCATGCGGCGGCCCGACATCTGGGCGGCGCTCGCCTGCCATTCCGGCGACATGGGCTTCGAGGTCTGCTACCTGCAGGACATGCCGGTCGCGCTCAACGAGCTCGCCAAGCACGACCGCTCGATCGAGAACTTCATGCGCGCCTTCGAGCAGACGAAGAAGCCGAAGGAGAAGGAGATCACCACCATCAACGCCCTCGCCATGGCCGCCAGCTACGATCCCGATCCAACGCAGTTCCTGGGCATCCGCCTGCCGGTCGATCTCGAGACCTGCGCGCTGATCCCGGAGCGCTGGAAGAACTGGCTGGCCCACGATCCCGTGCGCATGGCCGACGCCTGCGCCGACAACCTGCGCCGCCTCAAGGCCATCTACATCGACTGCGGCAATGAGGACCAGTTCCACCTGCATTACGGCGCCCGCCAGCTCAACCGCACGCTCACCCGCCTCGGCATCGCCCACACCTACGAGGAATTCCCCGACAATCACTCCGACGTCGACTACCGCATGGACATCAGCCTGCCCTTTCTCGCCCACGCGCTGGCGTGAGCGGATGGGAGACGCAAGCCCCAGAGCGGAGGTGCGATTCTCCGGAGCCCGGTGACGACGTCTGCAATCAAGCAAGGAAACATGCGCTCACGATCAGGATTCCATTCGCCCATTTCCCGTCGTCAGGTCCTCGGCGGTGCGGCCGGTTTGCCGCTCGTCGCGCTGGCGTTGCGCGGGGCCGCCGCGGCCGCCGAGGGCCTCGATCTTGGCGAGCCGCAGTCGTTCGGTTTCGATTGGCTGCGCGACCAGGCCAAGGAGCTGGCGGCCAAGCCCTACGCGCCGCCGGTGATCCGCTATGCCGACGTGCTCGAGCGCATCGACTACGATGCCTATCAGCAGATCCGCTTCATTCCGGGCCACGCGCTGTGGCCGGATGACGACGACGGGCCCTATCCGATCCAGTTCTTCCATCTCGGCCGCTTCTTCAAGGCGCCGGTGCAACTCCATGTCGTGAAGGACGGCCAGGCCCAGGAGATCCTCTACTCGCCCTCGCTCTTCACCTTCGGCAAGGCGGAGTTCGCGGCCCAGCTGCCGGAGGATATCGGGTTCGCCGGCTTCCGCGTCATGGACGAGGGCAGCAAGACCGACTGGCTCGCCTTCCTCGGCGCCGCCTATTTCCGCAGCTCGGGCCAGCTCGATCAATACGGCCTCTCCACCCGCGGCGTCGCCATCGACACCGGCCTGCCGACACCCGAGGAGTTCCCGCGCTTCACCGCCTTCTGGTTCGAGCCCTCGGCGGCCGATCCGCGGGCCGTCGTGATCTACGCCCTCATGGACGGGCCGAGCATCGCCGGCGCCTACCGCATGGAATGCGCCAAGCATGACGGTGTGGTCATGCAGATCGAGGCCGCGCTCTATGCGCGCAAGGAGATCACGCGCCTGGGCGTGGCACCGCTCACCAGCATGTTCTGGTACAGCGAGACCAACCGGCGGCAGGCGCGCGACTGGCGGCCGGAGATCCATGACAGCGACGGCCTGGCGCTGTGGACCGGCGGCGGCGAGCGCATCTGGCGCCCGCTCAACGATCCGCCACAGCTGCAGGTGAGCTCCTTCGTCGACAGCAACCCCAAGGGCTTCGGCCTGCTGCAGCGCGACCGCAACTTCGAGAACTACGAGGACGACGGCGTGTTCTACGACCGCCGTCCGAGCGTCTGGGTGGAGCCGCTCGAAGGCTGGGGCGACGGCGCGGTGCAGCTGGTGGAGATCCCGACCGACGACGAGATCAGCGACAACATCGTCGCCTACTGGCTGCCGAAGACGCCGGTGAAAGCGGGGTCGGCGTGGAACTTCAAGTACCGCCTCCACTGGCTCGCCGACGAACCCTATCCGCCCCAGCTCGGGCGGGTGATCGCGACGCGCGTCGGCCGCGGTGGCATCCCCGGCCAGCCGCGACCCCAGGACAAGAAGAAGATCGTCATCGATTTTGCCGGCGGGCCGCTGGAAGACCTCAAGAAGGGCGACCCGGTGCAGCTCATCGTCGACGCCGCGCGCGGCACCATCGACGGCGACTACACGCTGCAGGTCGTCGGCACCCGGCATTGGCGCGCCTTCTTCGACATCGCCGTCGACGGCAGCGCCCCCGTCGATATCCGCGCCTTTCTGCGCTACAACGACCGCCCCCTGACGGAGACCTGGCTCTTCCAGTTCATCCCGTTCGATTATTAGACGAGGTCGAGATGACCGGGTAGGGGTTGCGCCCCGCGCTCGGGTTCGCAGCCTCGCCCCTTCGCATGAACTGCGACCGGGTTCATTCAAGTCGCGGCAATCGCATGAGCACCTCCGCTCTAAACGTCAGCTGGCATGGTAGTGTCTTCGACGATGCCATCGAGGGAGGCACCCAGGCATTGGGCGTTTGGGCCCATACCGAACCGTGCAAAGGCGCCCCAGGCCGCCCGCCGCAATTTCTGAAATGATGGCGGCGGCACGCGCCCCGATCGCGAAAGCCCATCGAGCGCATGCAGGATCGCGTCTCGCGCGTCGAGCATGTTCGGGTTCGCCGACGTGAGCTTCAGACCATCAACGACGATCTGCCATGCGATTTGGTGACCCGCCACGCGACTCTGTGGCGTGCCGCCCAGGACGTTCCCGAAATCCCGATTCATCTTCATAAGCGCCGCGCACCAGATCTCTCCGATGGCGTGTTCGTCTTCGTCGTACGGAGGGCGTCCGATGCTGCCGAAAGTTCCGGGGTATTGATCGTCATAGGCGTGCAACCGAATTCCCTGCGGACGATTGGTCACCCAATCGCCTGTGACGGTCCGCTCCTGGGCGGCCGGGTTGTTGCGCAGGGCGAGGCAGTTTTGGAACGTAAGTGCGAAGTAGTCGCTCCAGCCTTCGCCCATTCCGACGCTCTGCGGCTGCTGCAGGCCACGCGCGTCCAATAGCCCGCCGACGAGCCGGTTCGACACACCGTGCGTGAATTCGTGGAAAACGACGTCCGAATCGAAGGCAGTATGGCGGCTTACCGACGTAACCATGCCCATATTCATGACGGCCTGAATTCCATCGGCGCGCGTCATCATGTTGGCCGTACCGAAGACGGCCTGCGGATGTGCCCGCGCGATCACCGGGTCGCCGGCCTTGCCAAGTCCCAGGAAGTTCACTTGTTGGAAGTTGTATCGCTCATCAAACCCCAGCATGTAGTAGAAATCGTGCATGACGTTGCAGAAGTAGAAGATATTGATGACCTTCTGATCGTTCCCCTGGTCCTCGGCGGCGTTGAAGATCAGAACGTCACCGTCCAACGTTCCGGCGACGGAGTTCATGCTGTTGCCGGAGACTGCGATCGTGCAGTTTCCGACAGCCTCGCGGCTGTTTGCATCGACCCAGGGGCGTGGGAACTCGGGGTCCGGTAGATTCAACGCCTCTGGATCGAGTGGGTAGTCCGCTGCAGGCCGCGGAAAGTCGACCAATCTTCTCTGTCCGCTGATTCCGGGGTTGTGCTCCCAAATCCTTCCGCGAGAACGCGCCATTTCATGGGAGGTTTTCTGGCAGTAGAGGATTTGCGGCGTATCGCGGCGCGTATCTGGTTCGTCCGCTGCGACGACGAGTGCGAACTGTTCTTCCCAATTCGGCGTCGTCAGGATTAGGTGCCAGCCGAGACGAGTGGTAGGACCTTGATAAAAGACGACGAGATAGGCCGGTATGTGGTCGGCAAAGGGTCCCCTCTCGACGACAGATGCCTGACACGTGATCGGGATCCTCCCGAGGATGACCGGCTTGAAGGTACTGACATCGAATCCTGAACGTTGGATGCTCTGCCCAGTCCAGGCATCTCGGATTTGATCGGGTGCGGCGACGTAGCTGGCCGCGGTCCGGACTGCTGCTTCGAGCGGCACGGTCGGCGCAATGTTGAAGTCGGGGGCAACGCCGACACTCGCGCCAGTCACGGATTGAATGGCGCCGTTCCGTGCCACCCAGACGGCCCGTTCCATCTGAAAGACCGGCACGCCGTGGTAGTACTGCTGAGCGTTGACGACACGATCACCCGAACTGGTCTGCTTTACATGGGGGTCGGGCACAAACTCGGTCTTCTGATTGGCTTCGAAGCCGAGGGCTGGAGACACGCTCTGAATGTGGCTCAGGGCCACGTCGATCAGGACGGCATCCGATGGGCCCTGTCCTGGTGCCGCGCCGAAGGTTGTCGGCGCATTGGCCGAAGCAAGATGTTCCGCCCCTCCTAGGAAGGCGTTCACTCGAAGGACACCGACCTGATGCGCGCCGGAGAGAACGCTTGCCGAGACGCGCGCTGCTTCCGCGTGGACGTTCCCCGGCCGGCGATAGGAGAAGTCGCGAGTATCGATCCGCTTCACCATGATTACCTCCGTGCTTGTCGTGATGGCGATGAATCGCCGCCGAAGTCAGCAGTTGCAATTGCCGCTGCCGCAACGAGGCGGGCGAGATCAGCGGCATACTCGTAGTCGACCTCTCGGTCTGATGGCTTGTGGTAGTTGGGATTCGGCGCCGGCTCGGGCGAGTCCTGCTTTGGCCCAACGAAAAAATCCTCCGAGACAACGCATGCGGGATAGCCCTTCTCCTGAAATGGGCTGTGATCGCTGCGCCCGGCCGCCGGATCGGGGGCTCCGGATTCGACGTCGGGATAGACTTGCGGGTCGGCCAGCCGCGGGGAAACGAGAGGCTTCACGCGCCGCAAGGTGTCCGCGAGTTGCATGGATCTCGACTCTATTTCGGGGTTGCTCGGGAACCCGGTATGCACTTCGATCGCCGCCGTGGCCGGCGGCGCAGCGCCCGTTCGCAGCGGCTTGCGGAAGCCGATCATGTCCATCTGAAAGACGGCCGCGATATCCGCGCCCTGGGCGGCAACCGTTCGCGCATACGCCTTGCTGCCAACGAGCCCATGTTCCTCGGCGTTGAAAAGAACGAAGCGGATCGTCCGCTTCGGCCTCCGCGTGCTCGCCAAATGAGCCGCCACCGAGGCCGTGGCAAGGACGGCCGCCATCCCGCTTGCATCATCGTCGGCACCAGGTGCGGCGTCCGTGGCCGGGTCGTAGGGCGCATCGCTGAAAGCGCCGGTGGAGTCGAGATGAGCGGTCACGAGAACCAGCGAATCCATTTCGCCCTGCAACTCACCGACGACATTGAACAGCTCCAGATCTTCATGCCGGAAGCGATGCACACCGACCCGGAAACCGGGTCCGCCCAGACTCTGCAGGTGCTGGCGAAGTGCTTCGGTGACCAAGCGATTGTGCGGATGGCGGATGTGCCGCGATTCGATGGTCACACCGTCGAGCGGACTCGCGCCAACGTACCGCTCATGCAAGGTCCTGATCAGCGCCGGAGTGATCAGGGCAAGCGCCCCTACGCTTTCTTCGCTCAAACCTGTGGGCGCGGCTAGTCCTGCCGCCGCGAATCTCCGCGCCGCCCCCGAACGAAAGGGGTCGAGCAGCGTGGGATCAGGTGCCAGTTTTTCGTTGTGCCCGTGTTGAGCGCCTGGAAAGTGGACATCTTCAATCGAGGCGTCCGATGGAATTGCCAGATAGACCCCTTCCGGCCGCGCGGCGAGAACTAGATGCTCCTGTCGTCGCTGTTTCAGAAAGCTTCGGGAGTGGTCTTCGTCGAGGGTGTATCCCTGGGGTCTGGGTCGATCGTCCCTCACCAGATAGAGATCGGTGCGCAAAGGGTGGTCGCGCTCGCCCAGCACGCGAACCGACAGACCGGCGGCGTGAAGCGCGTCGAGCGAACCAATCGAACAGACGACGTAGATCGTGCGGGGAGCAGTTCCGTTGACCCGAAGAGGAACCAGATCATGCACGGCGCCGTCGGCCAAGACCGTATTGAGCAGCTCATCGGAGTTGGACATGACAGCAGCATAGACGAGGGCCTCACCTCTCAGCACCGCGCGAGTGAGCTTGGGATGCGGCGACACGCGCAGGAACCCGGCCTGAAGGGCGAAGGCCCGCTCCTTTGCGCTTTCTCCGGTGAAAATACATTGGCCGGGTGACAACTTCGCCGATGCCGCGGCCTTCGCAAAGATCGCGCTGCTGTTTTTTGGGCCAAAGACGATCAGCTGCTCGTCGAGAAATCCGTAGAGTCCGGCTCCGTTGAGAGCCGCCCCGATCAGCGCCGGGTCGAGCGACCCTGGGTCGGAGACTATGCCGATCCTGATCCCGCTCTTTCTCAGCTCCTCGAGTGTTTCGCGCGCGCCCGGCAAGGGCGCCAGTTCGATGGCGCCCGAGCCGTCTATCGATACGCTTGCCAGCGTATCGCCGACATCGAAAAATGCTGCTGGCACATGATCCTCCGTTCCCTTGAGTGCTCGGGCCTTTGTCGCCGCGGAAGCATCCGTCACTGCCAAGGCAATAGGATCCATACTTGCTTCTTGTGGCGAGCCTGACGGCCTCGATTGGCTGATGCCAGGCTTGCGGCGCCCAGCGGGGGCGATGTGGATCGGTCGCTTCAGTTCATGTAAGCAGAGTTCGGCGCGGCGCGCTCCTCCCAAATGGGAGGTCTTCGTCAATTTGGCTCGCGCGCCGGCGTTCTGCAATTGCGGCCTCAGCCACGGGCAGTGGCATGGCCATGCCGACGGCCGGCGACGCCGCAATCAGCACCCCACGCCGCCGCAGGCTGGCGCGTGACGATCTCATCAAGCACGGTGGAGTCCGCAGGTGTACGCCACGTTGCGCGACCAGGGCGTCCTTGCTTGCGCACCGGTGACCTTGGTGACGGGCCCGCTCGACGATCGCGCTCAGACCGTCTCGGCCTGCAGGATCTCGCGCAGCTTGAGGGCGAGGTCGCGCTGGCGGTAGGGCTTGCCGAGCACCGGTTCCTTGCGCTCGCTGGTGCGGGCGTCGCCGGCCTTGTCCGGGAAGCCGGAGGTCAGGAGAATCTTGACGTCGGGCCGCCGCCGCCGCACCGCCGCCGCCAGCTGGCGCCCGGACATGCCGCCGGGCATCACGACGTCGCTGAACAGCAGGTCGATGCGGGGATCGCCCTCGAGGAGCGCGAGCGCCGACTGGCCGTCCTCGGCCTCGAGCGTGCGATAGCCCAGCTTCTGGAGCTGCCGCACCACCGACTTGCGGACGGTGGCGTTGTCCTCGACCACCAGGATCAGCTCGCCGGCCGCGGCGGCCGGCTCGCTGCGGTGGGCAGCGGGCGGCGCCTGTTGCGGCACGCGCGTCGCCCGCGGCAGATGGAGCCGCACGGTGGTGCCGCAATCGACTTCGCTTTCGATCTCGACATGGCCGTCCGACTGCTTGGCGAAGCCGTAGATCATGCTGAGGCCGAGCCCGCTGCCCTTGCCGACGGCCTTGGTCGTGAAGAACGGCTCGAACACGCGCCCCATGATGTCGGGCGGAATGCCCGAGCCGGTATCGGCGACCGTCAGCACGACGTAGTCGCCGGCCTTGAGCTCGCCATGGGCTTCGACATGCCGGTTCGCGGTGGCGATGGTCAGGCGGCCGCCCATCGGCATGGCATCGCGCGCGTTGATGGCGAGGTTCGTCAGTGCCGCCTCCAGCTGGGCCGGATCGCTCTCGATCGGCCACAGATCCGCGGCCGGCACCGTCTCGATGTCCACGATCTTGCCGAGCATGCGGCGCAGCAGGCCGACGCTGCGCGTCACCAGCGCGTTCAGGTCGATCGGGATCGCCTGCATCGGCTGCTTGCGCGCATAGGTGAGGAGCTGGCGCGTCAGTTCGGCGCCGTCGAGGCCGGCGGCGAGCGCGGCGTCGACCAGCTCGCGGGCCAGCGCATCCTTGGGATCCAGACGCGGCAGCAGCATGTCGAGGTTCACGGTCACGATCATCAGCAGGTTGTTGAAGTCGTGCGCGATGCCGCTCGTCAGCTGGCCGACGGCCTCCATCTTCTGGGCCTGCAGCAGCTGGCCCTCGCGCAGCTTGCTGTCGGTGACGTCGACGACGGTGCCGTAGCCGACCAGGCGGCCGTTCTGATCGGTCTCGATCTTGATGATCTCGCGCACCCAGATGGCGCTGCCGTCGGGACGCCGCAATCGGTATTCCAGGCTGCTGTCGCGCAGAGTCTCGCTGGAATCCTGCATCCAGGCTTTCACCCGTGCCCGGTCGTCGGGATGAACCGTGTCCAGGGACAAAGCTTGATTGGTCCACTGCTCGGCGGAGTGGCCGAAGAGCTTCTCGATCTGGGGGCCGATGTAGCTGTAGCGCTGGGTCTCGATGTCCCACGTATAGGGCAGGACGCCGGCGGACTCGACGAGATGCCGCAGCCGATGCTCGCTCTCCAGCAGCTGGCCCTCGCGCAGCTTGCTGTCGGTGACGTCGACGACGGTGCCGTAGCCGACCCGCCGCCCGTTCTCGTCGGTCTCGATCTGGATGATGTCCCGCACCCACACGACGCTGCCGTCGGGCCTGAGCATGCGGTATTCCATGCTGCCGTCGCCGGGCTGCCGGAGAAATTCCTGCAGCTTGCACTGGACGCGCGCGCGGTCGTCGGGATGCAAGATCTGCAGCCACTTCGCAGTGTCGGTCCACTGCTCGGGCGAATGGCCGAAGAGCCGCTCGACCTGGGGTCCGATGTAGCTGTAGCGCCCGGCTTCGATGTCCCAGGTATACGGCACGACGCCGGCGGATTCGACCAGATGGCGCATGCGGCGCTCGCTCTCGCCCAGCCTCTGTTCGGCCAGCTTTCTTTCGGTGATGTCGCGGCCGACCGATTGAAACTCGATCGCACGGCCGGCGGCATCGAAGCGGGCGGTGTCGGACCATTGCTGCCAACGGATCTCGCCGCCGGCCAGCACGACGCGGTGCTCGCAGATGCCGGACGGATTCTCCGGGGTCAGCGCAGCCAGGAACTGTTCGATCGCCGGGCGGTCGTCGGCATAGACCTGCTCGATCCAGCGGGTGTCCAGCAGCGCCTCGGCCGCCTGGCCGTGGTAGCGGCAATAGGCGGGATTGACGAACGTCATGGCGGTATCCGGCCGGAAGCGCGTGACCAGATCGGTCTGCGTCTCGATCAGCTGGCGATAGTCGCGCTCGCTGGCGGCCAGCGCCCGCTCGGCCTGCTTGCGCTGGGTGATGTCGAGGCTGACGCCGACGACATATTTGACCGCGCCGCTGTCGTCGCGCAGCGGTGCCGAGGTGGAGAGCCACGTCGTCACCCGGCCGTCCCTCTCGGTATAGTCCGCCTCGTGCAGGCCCGTCGGCTCGCCCGTCGCGAGGGTGCGGGCGTCGTGCGCCTGCACGTCGCTCGCATAAGCCTGCGGGTAGAAGTCGGCGGGCACTTTGCCCGGGAAGGCCTCGACCGGCAGGTTGTGATGGCTGGCGAACGCCTGGTTGACCAGGGTGTAGCGCAGGTTGCTATCCTTGACCCGGATCGTCGCGGGCACGGCGTCGATGACCGCCCGCAGCAGCGCCCGGCTCTCGCGCAGCGCCTCCTCGGCCTGCTTGCGTTGCGTGATGTCGAGGCCGACGCTGACGACGTACCTGACGGCGCCGATGTCGTCGCGCAGCGGCACGGCGGTGGAGAGCCAGGTGCTCACGCGGCCGTCCTGGTCGGTGTAGTCGAGCTCGTAGAGGCCGGTCGGGGCGCCGGTCGCGATGATCTCGGCGTCGCGCGCCCGCACGCGCGCCGCGTAGGCTTCGGGATAGAAATCGGCCGGCGTCTTGCCGGGAAAGTCGTCGACCGCCCGCCGGTGGTAGTTGGCCAGGGCAGCGTTCACCAGCGCGTAGCGGCCGTCGCAGTCCTTGACGTTGATGGCGGCCGGCACGGCGTCGATGACGGCGTGCAACAGCGCGCGACTGTCGCGCAGCGCCTCCTCGGCCCGCCTCTGCTCGGTGACGTCGCGCCCGACGGCCTGATACTCCTGGAGCTGCCCGTCGGCGTCATAGAGGGCGCGCTTGGTCCATTGGTGCCAGCGGACCTCGCCGCCCGGGCGCATCGTGCGGTGCTCGGCGGTGGTCGTCGGATTGGCGGCGGTAAGGCCGTGGCCCGGCACCGTCGCGGCGGCAGGGTCCGCCTCCGGCATCATGGCCAGGAACGGCGTGCCCACGAGCTGCTCCGCCGTCCGACCGAAATAGCGGCAATAGGCGTCGTTGGCGAAGGTGAGCTTGCCGCCGGGCCGGAAGCGGCAGACCAGCTCGGTCTGGTCCTCCACGATGGCGCGGTACTTGGCCTCGCCCGCCCGCAGGGCGCCGGTCATCTCGCCCGCCAGCCGCAGCGCCGCGCTGCGGGTGCCCTTGGCCCCCCACATCAGCGCCATCAGGACCAGGCTGAGCGCGCCGCCCGTCGCCAGCACGGCGCGCGACTTCCAGTGCCCGATGCCCGCGTCGAAGCCCGGCAGGGCGGCCAGCCGCAGCGTCCAGGTCCGGCCGTAGAGCTGGATCGCCTGCGTCCGGCCGAACGGCGTCGCCGCGTCGAAGGCGCCGCTTGCGAACATCAATGGCGCGTCGGCGGCGGCCCCGTCGCGCAACTCGATGGCGAACTCGCGCTGATGGTCGCCGAGGACGGCCTGCATCAGCGTCTGCAGGCGGAACACCGCATAGACGAAACCCAGCGGTGCGGCCTGCCGTCCGCCTCCCTCGGCGAGAAACAGTCCGTGGCGCCTGACCGGCAGGTACATCAGCAGGCCGGGCGGCCCCTTGTCGGCGCCGGTCGCCAGCTTGATCACACCCGTCAAGGTGGCGGCGCCGCTCTCCCACGCCCTGCGCATGGCCGTGCGGCGGTTGGGCTCGGACATCATGTCGTATCCGAACACCAGCGGGTTGGGGCTTTCGAAGCGCTCGAGATAGGTGACGGGCGCATATTCGCTGCGCTCGCCCTCCGGCCAGATGCGATAATCGGTAAGTCCGTCGGCGCGCATGCGCTGCACGAACGCGGCGCGCTCGTCCGGGGCGATGAGCGTCCCGAACCCGAAGCCGAGAATGCCCGGATAGTTGTCGGCGACCTGCAGGGCCTGCACGTAGGCGCGCCATTCCTCGCGCTCCACCGACTGGCTGGCGTCGAACAGCCCGACTCCCCCGCGCAGGACCTGCTCGTAGGCGGCCATGCGGCCGCCGATCGTGGCGACGACGGCCTGCACGCGCGCATCGAACTGCGTCTCGGCGCGCTGCACTTCGCTGCTGCTCAAGAAATGCCAGGCCGCCAGGGTGAGACCGAGGGTCAGCGCGCCGACGGCTCCGATACCGGCCAGGTTGAACAGGGCCGGCAGCCGGCCGTTCGAGCGCGCGGGCGGCGGACTCTGAGGGACGGAATCGCTGAGGGCGCGTATTGCCATTCTGTTCATCTATCGCCCGGCCCACCACGCACCGCGACACTGGCTCACGAGCGGGCGGTCGCGGTCCCGCCCGGGAGGATCGGCGCAGACGAACCGTTCCAAACGGCCGCCGGCCGAGGTCCACGCCGGAGACCATATCAGGCTCCTACAGCATGGTTAATATTCGGTTTGGAAGGCCGCCGTCGACCGAGCGTTCGCGGCCGTCGTGCGGCGACGATAGAGCCGCCACCGTACCGCCATTCAGCGATGGGCGCCGGCCACTCGCTTGTCGCCGGCCGGTTGGAGCCCTTCGATGATCGAACGGTTGACGGCGATCAACGGGTCGAGCGCGGCATCGCCGCGCAGGACGTACGAGCCGTGGCGGATGCTCACCTCCGCAAGCTCGACGAGATGGGACTGCAACGGCCCCGGCACTCCGCTGCTGCCGTCGAGCACGGCGTGCAGCAGGCTGCCCCACAATTCCATGTTGGCGTGGATGGCACGCGCGAGCCGCTCATGCCGATCGGTGCCACCGGCCGGATCGATCGCGGTCGTCGCCTCCATGGCGCAGCGCGTGAGCGCAGCCGTGACGTGGCGGAAGGATTCGAGATCGATCGCCGGCGGCAGGAGCGAACCGCTGTGCCGCGGCCGCAGTGGTGTGACTGTCATGCTGTCCTCTGGCTCCTGCCCTCCCGCGCGCCGGACCCGGCGCGGCCGCGGCGACCCAGGGCATTCACGCGGCGCTCGGCGGCATGCGGGTCCGGTCGATCCCGCATGGGCCGAAGCGCGTCGGAGTCGCCCGAGTGCGCCGGGCCCGTTCGCGTGAATGCCTGGGTCCCCGATTCTGC
>JADMIO011251714.1_pt1 | contig 12762 bp, 10 predicted proteins | sample 8958161 | NCBI WGS metagenome assembly JADMIO01 (sample SAMN16585339, study PRJNA669376) | soil metagenome | isolation source: Crop rotation soil | place: USA: Cullars Rotation, Alabama | collected 2011 | reverse complement strand
CGCGACAACTTGTCCACGTGGAATTCTAAGCTTAGGATCCCAATGTGCTGGAAAGCTTCGCGGGTCTCGGCAACGGTCCGACGCAGCTTGTCGGTTTTGGCGGCGATTTGGCGATAAAACAAAAATTGTATTCGTTCACGGACACATACGTTTTGAGTTCGAGCATCAGCAATCAGGCGCGTCTCGGCTTTAGCCGCCTGCGCGTGACGAGCGTTCCGCAAGAGCCTTTTACGGCGTCGCAGCTCGGCATTACGAACCCGCTAGCGAATCTTTTTCCGGGCGCGCCGACAATCACGGTTGCGGGGCTTGATTCAAACTTTATTTTCGGCTCATCTACCTTAGCCGACCAATCTTCGCGCATCAACGCATATACTTTTCAAGACACTGTTTCCGCCGTTTTCGGAAAACACAGAATCCGTGTCGGCGGCGAGTTTCGCTTTTCGACCGTTAAATTTTACTTCAACGCGTTTTCGCGCGGGCAGTTGATTTTCTCGAGCTTTAACAACTTCCTGCTCGGCGCGGGAACTTCGATTCTCGGCTCGGGCGTTTTCGACCGCTCGTTCAAGGTCAAGGATTTTAACACATTTGTGCAGGACGATTATCGCGTCAACGACCGTCTAACTTTGAATCTCGGCTTGCGTTACGACCTGTACGGTTTGCCTGTCGAAGACCAGGGACGACTTGTGAACTTCCTGCCCGACCAGCTTCGCATCGGCACGCCGCCGAACGGTTTGGTGCAGGCGGAAGGCGGGCAGATTCCGGGCGTCCCGACGGTTGAAAAAACGCTCGTTCCGGTCGATAAAAACAATCTCGCGCCGCGCATCGGTTTTGCGTTTCGCGCCGACAACGACGGCAGAATCGTCATTCGCGGCGGCTACGGAATTTATTTCGACCGCATCTCGACGCGCTACGCCAACACGCAGCTTTTCAATTTCCCGTATCTCGCTCTCGGCGTCAGCCTGCCCGGTTCGCCTTTGACACCGGCGCAGACGTTTTCCAGCCCGTTTATTCCGCTCCCGCAACCGTCGACATTCCCGACGCTCGGCACGATTCCTTCGCCGCTTTCGCCGCTCGCATCGCCGTTTATCGGCGTCGCGGTCAGCGGAGTTTTTGTTGACCCGAATCTCGAAACGCCTTATGTTCAGCAATACAACATCGGCGTTCAGTGGGAATTTTTCAAAAACACGGTGCTCGAACTCGGCTACATCGGCAACAAGGGCACGCATCTTTTGCAGACGATTAATATGAACCAGCCGGTTTATAATCCGGCGACAAACAGCTTTACGGCTCGGCTTGCCGCGCCGACGATTATCTCTGCAAACAAAAACGTCACCGGCGGCGTTCACCAGATTCAAACCAGCTCAAACTCGAATTACAATTCGTTTCAGGCGACCGTCACCAGACGATTTTCGCAGGGCGCGCAGATTACCGGAGCTTACACTTTCGGCAAATCCTACGATTATTATTCGGGCTCGGCGATAAACGAGCTGACGCAGATTCCGGGCGACCAGTTTGACTGGAAAACGAATTACGGGCGCTCGGATTTCAACCGCGAGCAGCGTCTCGTCGTCAGCGGCGTTTACGATATTCCGAAATTCAAATTCGAATCGAAAGCCGTCGGCGCGGTTTTGAACAACTGGGAAATCTCCGGCATCGCCGTCGTCCAGAGCGGTCTGCCGTTTTCGATTGTCGATAATCCGGGCAACGCCGTCATCAGCCGGGCGAACTTTAACCCGACATTCGGCGGCGACATCACGCCTAACATCGCGGTCAGAGACCGTCTGAGCGCATATTTCACGCAGTCGGCGTTTGTGCTTTCGCGCCCGATTCTCGCCGGAAATACGGGTATCGGCGCGGTCAACAACCCGACGTTCGACCCGTTGCACCCGTTCGGCAACACGCCGCGCAATTTCCTTACCGGACCCGGGCAGAAAAACGTGGACATTTCGCTGATAAAATTTATCCCGATAAACGAGCGTTTCCGCGCCGAGCTTCGGGCTGAATTTTTCAACGTCTTCAACTGGGTAAATTACGCCAATCCGGTCAACAACATCGCGCTCGGAACTTTCGGACAAATCACGAGCACATCGACCGGACCGCGCGTCGTGCAGCTCGGCTTTAAGCTGAATTTCTAAAATTAGTTGACCGAGTTCGGCGAACTCGGTCAACTTTAATCAACCCAATGAAACTATTTTACGAATCTCACGGCGCGGGCGAGCCGGTTGTTTTAATTCCGGGTTTTGCTTCGGGCGCGTGGGCTTGGAAATGGCAGGCGGACGACTTATCGAAGCAGTTTCGCATTATCACGTTCGACCCGCGCGGCGTTTCGCGCTCGCGTGTGTCGGGCGGCGAGACGATTTCCTTGCAGACAATCGCGGGCGACATTGTCGATTTGCTCGATGATTTGAAAATCGAAAAAGCGAGCGTTCTGGGCGCAAGCTTCGGCGGATTCGTCGCGCAGGAATTTGCGCTTTCGTTTCCAGAAAGGCTGAACAAATTGATTTTAGCCTGCACGAGCTTCGGCGGCGCAAATCACGTCGCGCCGGATTTGGAGATTTTGATGTCGTTTGTCTCGACCGACGATTTAAACAAATCCGAACGCATCCAAAAATTTATAATTCCGGCTTTCACGCCCGAATTTCGCGCGCGTCGGGCGGAAACAATCGAAGAAGTCTGCAAGCTGCGCGCGCGTAACGCCGTGCCGGAAAACGTTTATCTGGCACAGCTTCAAGCGGCGACGACTTTCGACGCCGAAGCGCGCGTGGCGCAGATTAAAGCCGAAACTTTAATTTTAACCGGCGACAAAGACGTCGTCGTGCCGCCGCAGAATTCCTATAATTTGGCGAAAGCGATTCCGAATGCGACACTAAAAATTATCGAAAACGGAAGCCATATGTTTTTTATCGAAAAGGCGGCGGAGTTCAATGAAATTGTTTCACAATTTTTAAGCGGTCAGCCGTCGGCAACCAGAAAAAGCTGAATGCTGACGGCTGATAGCTGAGTAATGTTTTATGCGAAACGCGAAGATTATCGGAACGGGCGTTTCCGTTCCCGAACGAGTCATTACCAACGACGATTTGAGCCGTATGCTCGGCGAGGACATCAACGAGTTCGTCTCACAAAACCTTGGAATTCTTGAGCGGCACATTTTAGCCGAAGACGAAAGCGCGGCGGATATTTCGACGCGCGCGGCGGAGAACGCACTCGAAGATGCGGGAATTTCCGCCGAGGAAATCGATTTAATAATTTTGGCGACCGACACGGGCGAATATCTATCGCCCGCGACATCGGTTGTCGTCCAGCATCGAATCGGCGCGCGAAATGCCGGAACATTCGACACGACAGCGGCGTGCGCCGGATTCGTGACGGCGCTCGACACGGCTTGCAAATACATCGCGGCGGACGCGCAGTATAAAAACATTCTGGTCATCGGCTGTTACGCGATGTCGAAATTTCTCGATTGGACGGAAAAGAAAACCGCGACGATTTTCGCCGACGGCGCGGGAGCGGTCGTCCTTCAGGCGACCGCAGAAAACGTCGGACAGCTCGCTTCAAAGCTCGAAGCGATGGGCGAGTATCACGATTATCTGGGAATTTTTGCGGGCGGCGCGAAGATGCCGATTACCGAAGCGGTCTTGCAAGCAGGCTATTACAACAAAGTGCGTTTCGCCAAACGGACGCCGCCCGAAATCAATTTCGAAGGCTGGCAGCGCATCGTCAAAGAATTGCTGGCAAGAATCAATCTGACGCTCGACGACGTAAATCTTTTTCTATGGACGCAGGTCAACTTAAACACGATTAAAGACGTGATGGCGGCGCTCGGTCAGTCGTTTGAAAAAACGCACACGATTATGCAGAAATGGGGCTACACGGGTTCAGCCTGCATCCCGATGGTTTTGCACGACGCGATTGAGGCGGGTAAATTAAAACGCGGCGACACTTTCGTGATGTGCGCTTCCGGCGGCGGAATAAATATGGCGGCGATGATTTTTAGATATTAAAAGGAATGACCTTTGAGCTTTGATTTTTGACCTTTGATTTCTTGAGTTTTATCTGCGTTCTGAAATTTAACTAAACTAGCAAAGGTCAAAGCTCAAAGGTCAAAGACCTAAATGAAATTTCCGAACGTTTACAGTCTTTTTCGCGCGCAGACCGCCAAATATCACGGCGAGAAGGTTTTTCATGTCAGAAGCGGCGACGGCTGGAAATCGCAGAATTGGGAAGATTTTGAAGAAAGCGTTCACGATTTCGCGTGCGCGCTCCTGGCGAAAGGCTTGACGCGCGGCGCGACGGTCGCAATCCTTGCGGGAAACGTGCCCGAATGGACGATTGCCGACATTGCGACGATTGCCGCGGGCGGCGTCGGCGTCGGGATTTACCCGACCAGCTCGGCGGAACAATGCGAGTTTATCATCAATCATTCGGACGCGGAATTCGTCTTTGCCGACACAAAAGCACAGCTTGAAAAAATTCTGCAAGTTCACGCGGAACTGGCGAAAGTAAAGGAAATTATCTGTCTCGAAGAAACCGTCGAGGCGACGAATTTGAAAGATTTTCTCGCTTTCGGCAGAGAAAATCGCGAAAGGTTTTTGCCGGAAGTCGAACGCATCGGATACGACGCCAAATCGGAAGAAACGGCGATAATGGTTTACACTTCCGGCACGACCGGACAGCCGAAAGGCGCGATGTTGTCGCATCGATACATCTTGAATTCGTGCGAATCCCTGCGCCAAAGCGTCCCCATTTTTGATACGGACGTTTCGTTTTCGTATTTACCCGGCTGTCACGTCGCCGAGAGAATTTCCGGCATTTACAATCGCCTATACAACGGCGCGGGCGTTTATTTTGTCGACGATTTATCGAAGCTTTACGCTTATATGCTCGAAGTCAACCCGACGGTTTTCGCGAGCTTGCCGAGATTTTTCGAAAAGATTTACGCCAAAGTCGTCAGCGAAAACGGCGCTGACGCCGACGCGCAGGCGGTCAGAGACGCTTTCGGCGGTTGCATCCGGCTTTTGACGAGCGGCGGCGCGCCTCTGCCCGACGAAATCGCCGCGTTTTACGCGCGCGCCGGTGTGCCGATTTTGCAGGCTTACGGCTTGACGGAAAACATCTGCGTCGCGTTTAATACGGTCGAGAATTTGAAATTCGGCACGGTCGGGCGACCGATGCCGATGTGCGAAGTCCGCGTCGCCGCGGACGGCGAGATTTTAGTCAAAAGCCCGATGATGTTTTCCGGTTATTACAAAGAGCCGTTAAAAACCGCAGAGATGTTTGACGCCGACGGCTGGCTGAAAACCGGCGATTTAGGAAGCTTGGATGAAGACGGTTTTTTGCGCATTACCGGACGAAAAAAGGAAATCATCGTGCTTTCGAACGGAAAAAACGTCGCGCCCGCTTTGATTGAAAATCTCGTCAAGGAAAATCACCTGATAAGCCAATGCTTCGTCTCCGGCGACGGCAAAAGCTACTGCGTCGCGCTCGTAACCTTAAATCAAATCGAGGCTGAAAGCTACGCGCGAGCGCACAAAATCGAATTTGAGAGCTTCGCGGATTTAACGCGCAACGAGGAAATAAAACGCGTCGTCGAGGCGCAGGTTGAAAAAACAAACGCGCGCGTTTCAACCAGCGAGGCGATAAAGCGATTTGCGATTTTGGAAAGGGACTTTTCGCTTGATGCGGGCGAAATCACGCCGACCTTGAAGCTGAAAAGAAATGTGATTGCCGAAAAATTTGCCGACGTGCTCCAATCCTTGTATAAATAGTGGTGTTAAAGGCTTCAACAGTGGTGTTAAAGCCTTTGCGAGCACTGTTGAAGCCTTTAACACCGGTGTTTAAGTCTTTGCGAGTACTATTTATTGCTTCAACAGTGATGTTAAAGGCTTTAACACCACTCGCAAAGGCTTTGCGACCACTATTATTTGCTTTGCGAGCGCTCGCAAAGCTTTTACGAAGGGACGAAATTGATATTACAAAAGGTGAAATTAAAATAAATCGTATGATATTAAGAAAATTATTCATCGTTTCAATATTTTTGGCGGCGTTTTCGCTGTCGGCTTTTGCGCAAACCACGCCGCAGGAAAAATCCGTGACGGTTTTCGGCGCGAAAATTCGTTATCTCGAAGCGGGCGATGCGGGCAAACCGACCGTGATTCTTCTGCACGGGCTTGGCGGCGAGGCGGAAAACTGGCAGTTTAACATCAACGCGTTCGCCGCCAATTATCACGTTATTGCGCCCGACCAGATAGGCTTCGGCAAATCCGACAAACCGTTGCTCAAATTCCGCGTCGGCACATACGTCGATTTTCTGGACAAATTTATGTCGGAGCTGAAAATCGAAAAAGCAAGTTTGGTCGGCAACTCGCTCGGCGGCTGGGTGGCGGCTCTGACGGCGATAAAATATCCGAACCGCGTCGAAAAAATCGTGCTCGCAGACGCCGCCGGTTTGCGTCCGAACGACGTTGATTTCAAGTTGATTTACTCGCTCAATTATTCGACGCGCGACGAGGTGCGCGAGCTGGTCAAGCGAGTTTTTTACAACCAGACGATTTTCGGCAGCGAGCCTTTTATCGAAGAATCGATGCGCCAGCGCGTGCTCGCGGGCGACGCCTACACGATAAACAGCCTGATTGATTCAATCAAGCGCGAGGAAGATTTTCTAAATGGTCGGCTCGGCGAAATCAAAAAACCGACGCTCATCGTCTGGGGCAAACAGGACGGCTTATTAAAACTCTCGGACGGCGAGCAGTTCAACAAGGAAATCAACGGTTCAAAGCTCGTCGTCTTCGACCAGTGCGGTCACGTCCCGCAGGTCGAAAAGGCGCTCGATTTTAACAGGGAAGTTTTGAAATTCTTAAATAACTGAAAACTGAAAGCTGAAAACTGATAGTAAAGACAAGTTTCTTTCACTTTCAATTTTCAGTTTTCAGTTTTCACCTAATATCGATTATGGATTTAAAAATCGGAGACACATTCTCCACCAGCAAACAAATTACCGATTCGGTCGTCCGCGCATTTGCAGAGCTTTCGGGCGATTACAACCCGATTCATCTGGACGAGGAATTTGCGGCGAAAACGAGATTTGGCAAACGTATCGCGCACGGGATGATTTCAGGCGCGCTGATTTCCGCCGTTCTCGGCTACGAATTCAAAGAGCGAAAAATCGTCTATCTTTCGCAAACGATGAAATTTACCGCGCCCGTTTTTCTAGACGATACGGTAACGGCGACGGCGACCGTAGCGAATATTCGAGAGGATAAAGGGATTGTCGTGCTCGAAACCGTCTGCACAAATCAATCGGGCGAAACGGTCGTCAAAGGCGAGGCGGTCGTGATGATTTTGCCCGAATAATTCAAGATTCAAAATTGGCTTGAAAACTTGAATCTCAAATCAAAATGAACAACTCCGAAAAAACTTCCGGCTACGCGTGGTATGCGCTCGCGCTTTTGACGCTCGTCTACACGCTCAATTTTCTCGACCGGCAGATAATCTACATTCTTTTTCAGCCGATAAAACAGGAAATGACGTTTACAGACACGCAGCTTGCGTTGCTCGGCACGACCGGCTTCGTCATTTTTTACACGCTTTTGGGGATTCCGTTCGGCTGGCTGGCGGACAAAGGCTCGCGCAAGATTATGATTGCCGTCGGGCTTGCGGTCTGGAGCTTGTTTTCGGGTTTGACCGGATTTGCGGGCAGTTTCTGGACGCTTTTCTTTTGCCGCCTGATGGTCGGCGTCGGCGAGGCGACGCTCGGACCGGCGGCGATTTCGCTTCTTTCGGATTATTTTCCGCCGACCAAACGCGCGACCGTGACGAGCATCTATTCGATGGGCATCGCCGTCGGCGCAGGACTCGCCGCGTTTCTGGGCGGCTGGATTGGACTCAAATACGGCTGGCGCTGGGCTTTTTATTTATTGGGATTTCCCGGCATCGTGCTGGCAGTTTTAATTTTTCTCCTGCGCGAACCGGCGCGAAGTCAGGACGCAAAACCGGCGGAAACCGAATACACAAGCGTCGATTGGAAACGTCTTTTGACGAGCAAGCCGTTTCTGCTTTTGTGTCTCGGCTACGCTCTGCTCGGGCTTGCGACAAACAATCTTTCCATCTGGGGCGCGGTTTTTTACACGCGCGTTTTCAAGCTCGACATTGCGACAATCGGTTTTTACACGGGAATTTTCGTGATTGTGACGGGCATTCCGGCGACGCTTTACGGCGGCGTTCTGGCTGATTGGTTTCGGCGTCGCTCGCGCGGCGGCAGGATGTTTTACGGCGCGTGTCTCTCCGTGATTTCGATTCCGTTCTGGCTTCTTTTACTGTTTGCGCCGAATTACCAGACGGCGTTTGTCGCCAATTTTATACTGCTCGGCGCGGCGCTCGCGTGGCTCGGCGCGGCGGCGGCTGACGCGACCGAAATCGCCGGCGCAAACTTGCGCGGGCTGGCGGTCGCAATCTATTTTTTCTCTGTAAATATCGCGGCGTATCTCGTCGGCTCGAACTTAATCGGAAAATTAAACGACCTCGCCGGAATCGTCACAAATCCGCAAACCGGCGTGACGACAAACGCCGAGATGATGCGCTACACGATGCTCGTCTGTCCGATTTCCTGTGCTTTGAGCGCGGTCGTTTTGTATCTCGGCGGCAAAAGCTTGAATAAATCAAACTAAATTGAAAAGCACCGGGCGGCTCGGCGCGGCGTCGGCTTGAAAAGCGGCGATTTGCAGATTGAGAAGATAAATCCCATCGGCGATTTCGTCGGGCACGAAAATCAATTCGGTAATCGTGTTGTGAATAAAACTTTTCTCATTCGTCTCAAACGCGCCCTGCTCGACGTTCCAGAAAATTCGATGATTCGAGAGCTTTCCTTCGTCAAAAGTGCGGTCAATCGAAGGTATATCGACGAGCAGATGATTTACGCCTTTTTCAACGATAAATTCCATCGCCTCGGTCGAAAAAAACGGCGGAACGTTTTCGAGATAAGCCCGGCTTTTTTTGCTCTCGTCGTTCGGCAAAGTGCGAATGATGAGCGATTTTTGATTTCCCAAACTCAGCAAAGCGTTTTCGATTGATTTTTTTGTAATTAATTCGTCCGTTTCGCTTAAATTGATTGAATAAGTTTCGCTCGTCTCCAAAGCATTTTCAGGCTCGACCGAGATAAGCGTCGCCGGAATAAACGCATCTTTGAGCGAGTCGCGGACGGAAATTCTTTCGCGCGTGATGTGCCCGACGCATTCCGTATGCGTGCCGTTGCAGTGCGGGATAAACGTCACCTGCTCGAAATTGCAGCTTCCGCCTCGCCGCGTATCGCCGACAAGCTCGCCCGCTTCGCAAGGTTTCGAAGTCGCTTTTTCGACGCCGTAAGCATTCGGCTGCGCGCCGTAAAAATCGAGCGGAATCGAAATATCGAGCGGATTTTCCGCGTCGATTTTGTAAACTTGATTGTTTATTTGAACGGATAAAATCATCTTCGAACTTAAATATTTTTTACTTTCCGCATTACTTCATTCAAATCGATTTTGCTTACATCATCGATTTCGGCGCATATTTCCATCAAAAGTTTATCCTGCGCGTTGCCCTTGCGTTTGGCGACCGAATAAGGCAAATCTTCGCGGAATGTGACCATCGAATATTTGGAAAAATAATCGGGAAATGTCTGCTCAAGACGCGTTTCAAGCTCACGTTTTCGCACGAAAACCGCGTTGGCGACGGCGTCGCGCATCTCGTAGAAATTTTCTTCCGCCATCTCGGCAATCGCATCCGTGTTTTCTTTGCGAAGCACGCCGTATTCGTTGTAAATCGTTTCCCAATTCGCGCCGTGTTTTTCTATTAAAGCGTCGAGAACGCGGCAGTCTTCAAACGCGCAGTTCATTCCCTGACCGTAAAACGGCACGACCGCGTGCGCCGCGTCGCCGAGAAGTAGCGCGCGTCCTTCGGCGTTCCACGGAAAGCATTTGATTGTGCCGAGATTTCCGATTGGATTGGCGAAAAAATCTTCCGCTAAAGTCGGCATCAACGAAATCGCGTCGGGAAAATTAGTCTCGAAAAATTCCATCAAGGATTTTTCGCCGGTTAACTTCTCAAAGCTGTTTTCGCCTTTGTGGGCGAGAAAAAGCGTGCAGGTAAAGCTCGCGTCGAAATTCGGCAGCGCAATCATCATAAAGGAATGCCGCGCCCAGATGTGCAGCGCGTTTTTCTCCATCAAAAACTCGCCGCCTGCGCCGGGCGGGATGTGCAGCTCCTTGTAGCCGTGTTCGAGCCAGCTTTGTTCGAAATTAAAACGCTGGACGCCGCCGTGAAGCATCGCGTTTCTCACCATAGAACCCGCGCCGTCGGTGGCGATTAAAGTATCGCCTTTGACCGTTTTGCCCGATTCAAAAACGGCTTCGCCCGTTTTGCAGTCGAAATCGATGCATTTTTCGCTGAAAAAGAATCTGACGCCCGCGTATTTTTCCGCTTCGTTTATCAGAGCGATGTTCAAACCGGCGCGCGAAATCGAGTTGATATATTCGCCTTTGCGCCCGCTGTATGGCAAAAGGCGCGTCTCGCCCGAAACCGCGTGAACCATTCTACCGAACATCGGGACGGCTTCCGAGAGCATATATTCGTCCATCCCGATTTGGCGCAAAGCGGCGATTCCGCGGTCGGAAAGCGCAAGATTTATCGAGCGTCCGGCGGCGACTTCGATTTTTCGCATATCGCCGCGCGCTTCGTAAACGTCGGCTTCGATGCCGCGTTTGGCGAGATAAATCGCGAGCAGGGAACCCGCAAGTCCGGCGCCGATGATGATTACTTTTGCTTTTGCCATATAAGCCTGAGAGTTTTTGGAATGATTATTGCATTTTAATCAAACGCAACCAAATGGTGCATTAAATTATTACAAGGGAAGGAGAAATAAAAATATGGGTTTATTAAGAGGCGGATTGGCGGCAGCGGGCGCATGGAAACTTGGCGGTGGTTTGATTAGCACGATTTTGATATTTTTGCTGCTTTACTGGCTGCTCGGATTCTTTATGCGCTAAAAATCCGAAATACAATTTAAGATTAAATATCTGATAGTGCCTGACGCAAAGTTTTGTGTCGGCTCTCTCGGATATTTTTATTTTCGTTCGAAAATTTCGTGAACGTTTCCAAAGGAATCGGAAAACGCGGCGTAGCGCGAAAAATCGTTTTCAGCCGGTTTGTCGTGCAGAAAATTCACGCCTTTTGCACGCAAATCAGACATCGCTTTTTCAATCGATTCGACTTCAAAAACAAAAACCGAGCGCGCGACGTTGCTGTAATCTTCGATAAACGCGTCTTTTTCGCATTTGAACGCGATAAAATCGCAGCCTTCGTGAACAAATTCGAGCCTTTGCTCAGTTTCAGATTTTAGCGGAAAACCCAAAACTTCGCAGTAAAAACGTTTTGCTTCCGCCATATCGGAAACAAATATCATCATTTTTCCGAGCTTCATACGAGACAATTTTTCAAAATTTCGGCGAATTTATAAACGTCCGAAAAAGAGTTATAAAGCGGAACGGGCGCGACGCGAATCACGTCAGGCTCGCGCCAATCGGCAACGACACCTTTTTCCGAAAGCGCTTGGAAAAGCCTTTTGTCCGAATTTCTGACGCGAATCGAAAGCTGGCAGCCTCGCTCCGACGGATTGGCGGGCGTGATGACCGAGATTCTTTCGTCCTTGATTTCGCCGAGCAGAAATTCCATATAGCCCGTCAGCTTGCGCGATTTTTCAAACAGATTTTTCATTCCGGCTTCCTCAAAAACGTCGAGCGAGGCTTTCAGCGCGGCGAGCTGAAAAATCGGCGGGTTCGACAACTGCCAGCCTTCCGCGCCGCGCATCGGGGCGAATTTCGATTCCATCAAAAACCGGGTCTCTTTATCGTGTCCCCACCAACCTGCGAAACGCGGCAAATCAAAATTTTCGGCGTGCCGCTCGTGAACAAAAACGCCCGCAATGCCGCCCGGACCGGAATTTAAATATTTATACGAGCACCACGCGGCGAAATCCGCGTTCCAATCATGCAGATGAAGCTCGATATTTCCCGCCGCGTGTGCCAAATCGAAACCGACGGTCGCGCCCGCTTTGTGCCCGATTTCGGTGATTCGCCGCATATCGTAAGCTTGCCCGGTGTAATAATTGACGCCGCCGAGCAGGATTAAAGCAATCGACGACGCATTTTCTGCTATTGTCCGCTCGATGTCTTCCAATCTTAAAAGCGTCTCGCCGTCTCGCGGCGCTAATTCAATCAGCGAATTTTCAACTTCAAATCCGTGAAATTTTATCTGCGACTGGACGGCGTATTGGTCGGACGGAAACGCGCCCGATTCGATGACGATTTTATAACGCTCGCGCGTCGGGCGATAAAACGAAACCATCAAAAGATGCAGGTTGACCGTCAAAGAATTCATCGCCACGACTTCAACGCTGCGCGCGCCGACGATTGACGCCAACTGTCCGGCGACAAATTCGTGATAAGGCATCCACGGGCGCATTGCGTGAAAATGTCCTTCGACGCCGAGCTTTTCCCAATCGGACAGCTCCTGCTCGATAAAGTTGCGCGTCGATTTCGGCTGAAGCCCGAGCGAGTTTCCGGTGAAATATAAAACGTCTTCGCCGCCGGACTGTTTCGGAATATAGAATTTCTCACGGAAAAATTTAAGTGCGTCCTGCTCGTCCAATTTTCGCGCGAACGGTTCGCCTGTTTCGTAGTTCATACAAATAAATCTTTTTCCAGATTCAGCCAATTCAGCGCCGTCCCGTGCAGC
>JADMIO012791514.1_pt1 | contig 12763 bp, 9 predicted proteins | sample 8958161 | NCBI WGS metagenome assembly JADMIO01 (sample SAMN16585339, study PRJNA669376) | soil metagenome | isolation source: Crop rotation soil | place: USA: Cullars Rotation, Alabama | collected 2011 | reverse complement strand
CTTTCCCGGCTGGCGCCGCGGTGGTGGCTGGCGGCGCCGTCTGTGTGTCGTCCACCGGCGCCGGCGGCTGTACGAACGCGCCGGCCGCCACCATCTCGGCCGTGAGCGTCGTGTCAGGCAATGAGAGCGACGCCAGACTGGCGCATGCCGCCGGATCCACGGGGGCCGACGCCTGCGGGAGCCCGGGCGCCGGTGCCGCGTGGGGCTCCGACGTCAGTCCGACCACTACTGCAACCGTCAATACGATGCCTGTCACTGCCAGCTTTCGCATCTTGCCCCTCGCATGTTTGCGGGCCGGAGCCCGCTGAATCAGTTCACCCAATCACGCAAACGCAGTCAGCCATGCCAATCAGCAGTCAGCCATCCCAATCAGCAATCAGCCATCCCAATCAGCAATCAGCCATCCCAATCAGCAATCAGCAATTTGCAATCAGCAATTTCTAGTGATGATCGAGTCTCCCTGCCGTCTCATTCAGCATGAACACGCACGCCAGGCTGATGAGCGCACAGATCGAGATGTACACGGCAATCGCGAACGAGCTGTTGAAGCGTTGCAGCAGCAGCAGCGCGATGATGGGCGCCGGCCCGCCGGCGGTAATCGACGCCAGCTGATAGCCGAGCGACGCGCCGCTGTAGCGCAAGGATCCCGGGAAGCTCTCGGCGATGAACGCCGCCTGCGGTCCGTACTGCAGGTCCTGCAGCGGCATCGCTATCACGATCGCCAGAAAGACGAGGCCGGTGGATCGCGTGTCGAGCAGGCCGAAATACAGGAACGGAAAGATCGCCATGACGACGCAGCCGATGGCGGTGATGCGGCGGCGCCCGTACAGATCGGACAGGTGTCCCATCAGGGGTATCGTCAGCGTCGACAGCAGCGCCTGAATCATCACGAAGTTCAGAATCGGCCCGCGGCTGAATCCGAGACGCTGGGTCGCGTAGGTGATGATGAACGTCGAGAAGATGTAGAACGGCACCTGCTGTCCCGTCCGGAGGAGCGCCGTCAAAAGGACTTCCCGCCAGTTCTGCCTGAGCACTTCGGCGACCGGCGCGCGTCTCACCTGCCCCTTGGTCTTGATGCGCTCGAATACCGGCGTCTCGAAGATGCCGACCCGTATGTACAGGCCGACGGCAATCAGCACGATGCTCGCAATGAACGGCAGGCGCCAGCCCCAGTCCAGGAACTGCTGCTCCGTCGTGAACGCGTTCATCAGCGCGAGCGATCCGTTCGCCAGCACCATGCCGGCCGGCGCGCCGAGCTGCGCGAAGCTCGTGGTGAAGCCGCGGCGGGACGGAGCCGTCCATTCGCCGGCAATCAGCACCGAGCCGCCCCACTCGCCGCCCACGCTCAGTCCCTGCAGCACGCGGCCGACGGTCAGCAGCACCGCGCCCCAGATGCCGATGCTGTCGTAGGACGGCACGAGGCCAATGCCCACGGTCGCGATGCCCATCATCATCATGGTGACGATGAGCAGCGACTTGCGGCCGACGCGGTCGCCGTAGTGCCCGAAGATCGCGGCGCCGATGGGCCGCGCCGCGAACCCGACGAAGTAGGTCGAGAACGACAGCAGCGTGCCGACGAACGGATCGGCGCGCGGGAAGAACTTCTGCGGCAGTACGGTCGTCGCGGCGACGCCGTACAGGAAGAAGTCGTACCACTCGATCGTGGTGCCGACGGCCGATGCCGTGACCGCGCGGACGAGGTACCGGCGCGACACTTCCGGCGTGGCGGCGCGGTCGACGTCCACGGCGACGGCGCGGCTGGTCATTCCTGCGACAAAACGAACCCCGAGGCCGCTGCGCCGGTCGACGGCCAGCGCGTCGTGATGGCCTTGGTGCGTGTATAGAAGTAGACGCCTTCCATGCCGTGCATGTGCAGGTCGCCGAAGAGCGACTGCTTCCAGCCGCCGAACGAGAAGTACGCCATCGGCACCGGAATCGGCACGTTGATGCCTACCATCCCGACCTGCACCTCCGACTCGAAGCGATGCGCCGCCGATCCCGATCGCGTGAAGATCGCCGTGCCGTTGCCGTACGGGTTGCGATTCACGAGGTCGAGCGCTTCGTCGAGGCTGCCGGCGCGCAGCACGACGAGCACCGGTCCGAAGATCTCGTCGCGATAGATCGACATCCCCGGCTGGACATTGTCGAAGAGCGTGGGACCGAGGAAGAAGCCCTGCTCGTGGCCCGGCACGTTGACGCCGCGGCCGTCGAGGACGAGCGTCGCGCCCTCCTGTTCGCCGGCGTCGACGTAGCCGCGGACGCGGTCGCGGTGCTCGCGCGTGACGAGCGGCCCCATGTCCACCCCGGGGACGCCGCTCGGTCCGATGCGCAGCGCCTTCGCTTTCCGCGAAATCGACTCGACGAGCGCGTCGCCGATGCTGCCCACCGCGACGACCGCCGAGATCGCCATGCAGCGTTCGCCGGCGGATCCGTATGCGGCGCCGACCAGCGCGTCGGCCGCGAAGTCGAGGTCGGCGTCAGGCATGACGACGGCGTGGTTTTTCGCGCCGCCGAGCGCCTGCACCCGCTTGCCGTGCGCGGCGGCCGTCGAATAGACGTAGCGGGCGATGCTGGTCGATCCGACGAAGGAGACGGCGCGCACGGTTTCGTGCGTCAGCAGCGCGTCAACCGCTTCCTTGTCGCCGTGAACGACGTTAAGGACCCCGTCGGGCGCGCCCGCCTCCTTGAACAGTTCGGCGAGGCGGATGCTGGCAGACGGATCCTTCTCGGACGGCTTCAGGACGAAGGTGTTCCCGCACGCCACCGCCACGGGAAACATCCAGAGCGGCACCATCACGGGAAAATTGAACGGCGTGATCCCGGCGCAGACGCCGAGCGGCTGCAGCCGCGAGTGCGCGTCGACGCCGCGCCCCACCGACTCGGCGTGCTCGCCCTTGAGCAGGTGCGGCACGCCCGACGCGAACTCGACGACCTCGATGCCGCGCTGCACCGAGCCGATGGCGTCCGACACCGTCTTGCCGTGCTCCTCGCTCACGAGGAGCGCAAGTTCCTTCTGGTGTTCCTCGAGCAGTTCGCGAAACCGCGCAAGGACGCGTGCGCGGCGAACCGGCGAGGTCGATGCCCACCCGGGAAACGCCGCGGCGGCCGCCGACACCGCCGCGTCCACGTCCGCAGCGTTCGCGAACGGCACGCGGCGGATCACCTCGCCGGTGCTCGGGTTGGTGACCACGCCTTCACGCGTGCCGCGGGCGGCCATCGGGCGGCCGCCCGCCCACATGGGGATGGAAGGCGTGCCGGTTTGCGGCGGCGAAGCAGTCTGTGGAGCCATGGGCGCGAGTTTACTTCGCCAGGGGATCCGGCCGCAGCTGGAAGTGGGCGATGACGCTCGGCGTGCCTTTGCCCGTTTCCGTGTGATACGTCGGCCGCGAGGCGTTCGGCGCCCACAGACCGCGTCCCTTCCAGCCCGTGTTCGGATCGTCGATGCGCCCTTCGAGGCTCCGCGTGAAGAACTCGATCGGATACGGCACGCGCATGATCGTCCACTTGCCGGTTCTCGGATCGAGCGCCATCAGCGCGTCCGATCCCGTTCCGGTGACCATCGGCGTGTCCTTGCCGAGCCCGAACGTATCGTGCTGATCGACGAAGTTGAAGTAGTAGAAGTCGGAGTTCACGTCCGCGGTGACGCCCTTCATCTTCGGCCCCGGTCCGGTGTACAGCGTCCACCCCTCGACACAGTGCTGGCCGTCGGTGATCGCCTCGCCCTTCGTCACCTTGCACTTGCGGCGATCGAAGCTGGCCAGATGACCGCTGCCGCCGAGCGCCGTCCAGACGATGCCGTTGCGGTCGAGATCGACGCCGCGCGGATAGAAGCCCATCTTGCCCGGCGCATTCGGGTTGTTGAACGGCGGCTCGTACGCCTCGGTGACGCAGGTTTCCGGCGGATGCGCCCCGCGATCGAGGCGCATGATGCGCCCGGGTGTTCCCGGCGACGCGTACCACACGCTGTTGTCCAGCGGATTGACGGCAATGCCGTAGCTGCCGAAGCTCGATCCGCCGGCGGGCACCTGTTTGTCCACCTTCGGATCGATCCGGCCGTCGCCGTTGATGTCGTAGTACGCGGGACACCAGCCCTGCGCCTTCTCGGCATCTCCGGTTTCGAGGAACATCCGCGTGTTCAGCCAGCCGATCGTCGTGCCGTTGCCCGATGCGTAGAGCGTGTCGTCCTTGTCCTCGCCGAACGCGAGATGATGCGTGTAGAAGCACGTATCGACGTGCGAGAACTTCTTCGTTTTCGGATCGTAGACGGTGAGTCCGCGCGTGCCGGCCATCGGCCAGTTCTTCGCGAACATGTTGGACGATCCCTCTTTGCAGTACGCCGGAATGTTGGCGTCCTCGCGGAACTTCGCCACCACCCAGAGGCGGCCGCCCTTGTCCATCGCGATGTGGTTCGGCTGGACGTGCTCGTGCCAGATCAGCTCGTCGCCGAAATAGGGCGACGGCACGGCCATCGACTGCGGCGAATAGGTGCGCAGCTTCGACTTGTCCACCAGCGTCTCGAGCTCGATCATCGACTTGCTGTTCGTCTTCGGATCGATGACGTCGAGCGAGTCGTGGTTGAAGTCGCCGGCGTATACCGGACCGCCGCCGTTGACCGTCGGATTGCGCTTGTCGGTGGACAGGCTGTCGTGGATGAACGCGATCTCGTCGGACACGTCCCACAGCGTCACGACGATGTTCCGCTCGACGCCGGCCGGGCGCGGCGGCGCCTGTGGCAGTTCTCCCGCGGCGATCCGATCGGTCCAGTCCGCGAACATCGCCATCGAACGTTCGTGGCCGATCGTGCCGTTGAGGGCGTTGACGGTGCCCTGCCCCTGCTGCCCCGCCTGGACGCGCTGCTCCCATTTCGCCTGCGACGTGCCGAGCTTGTCATAGACGGAGGGAATCTCGCGCGTCGCCTTCGTGCCCATCTGGTGGCACAGCTCGCAGCTGACCTTCAGCTGCGCGATCCACTCGGCCTGGTTCCGCAGGCCAGGCGGCTGCGCGTTGAGGCCAATGCCGAGACCGCCGCGGCTCTGCGCATCGCCGGCACCCTCGACCTTCGGGACGTTCACCATAATCGGGAACGCGCTCGGCGGCGGCACCTGAATGAGCGAGTACCAGTAGTTCGCGGGGTAGTACTGCGCCGCGGCCCGCGGATTCGGCGCCGGAACGGCGGTCAGCGCCAGGGTCTTGCCGGGCGCTGACATCACCGCCGCCGAATCGACGAGCCCGTACCCGCGGACCCAGACCCTGTAGTTCGCCTTCGGCAGGTCCGGGACCACGAAACGGCCGCGGTCGTCGGTGACCACAATCCGCCGGAAGGTCGTCGGCAGATCCTTCGTCTCCGCGATCACCCACACGCCGGCTTCGGGCCCGGATGGGCCGGTGACGACGCCCCCGATGTCGTCGGCGTCAATCGCAATCCGCGCGGCGTCCGACTGTGCAGCGGTCGTGCCCGCCTGGCGTGCGGCGAGCGCCAGCGCGCCCGCCGTCACGACGATCGCGGCCGTTGCCGTTATCCGATTCACCATCTTCCGTCCTCTCGTCGAATTAGAAGTCCACCTGCAGACTGATCCGCGCATACCGGGGATTCAGCACCGACTGCGGAGTCCGCCAGGCGGGACCGAACGTCGCGTTCTCGGTCAGCACGGGGTTCCTGTTCATCGCATTGTACAAATCGACGCTCACTACGGATCGCGTGCCGCGGAACTTCAGCACCTTGCCGAACCGGAAGTCGATCTGGTTCAGCCGATCGCCGTAGAGAACACCCGGCGCGATGAGCGGCACGGTCGTGGTCGTGTTGCCGCCGGACAGGACGCGCCCCAGGGACGGCTGCACGTCGGCGTTGGTGGCCGCGTAGCTCGCGCTGACTGACGGGCCGGGGAGGCTCTGGAAGGTGCCGCTCAACTGCACGTCCACCTTCGGAATCGTGTAGATGCCGATGGCCTTCACCTGCGTCAGCCACGGGAGGCTCTGGTCGCAGTAGATGCCGTAGATGGTGGTATTGAGTGCGCCGAGCCCCGTCCCGCCCGACCCCGCGCCCTGCTCCGGCAGCTGATTGTGCACATCGCAGTTCTTCACGGTGGTGTGGCCGGTGCTGAACCCGCCCTGGAAGTTCAACCCGCCGGTCGGCCGGATTCGGAAGTTGACGTCGATGCCGTTCCAGTGTTCGAACGTGTCGCCGTAGTTGCTGGCCGAGGTCACGTAATTCTGTGTCTGGCCGAACTTCGCCGGGTTGACGTCGTAGAGCCCCGAAATCACGTAGCCGCCGCCGCCCGGCAGCCTCGAATCGACCGGCGCCTTGATGCTGAACGCCGTGAAGTCCGACGCCGCCAGCGCCAGATTGTCCGTGACGATGAAGTGCTCGTACCAACGGCGGAAGAACCCGATGTCGATCGAGACGCGCGGCAACACCTGCTGCTGAACGGTCGCAGAGAACTCCCAGTTGGCGGGCCGGACGCCCCAGCCGGCGTAGACGGCGGGATCGTAGGTCGTGGACGCGGGAACGACCTGGCCGAACGTGTTGCTCGACATCGCGCCGCATTCGGCGTTCGCCGCCACCGCGGTCAGATCGCAGTCCGGCACGAAGTTGCCCCGGCGCGGGTCGCCCACCGGATAGAACAGGTCGTTCCAGGAACGCGTGACGCTCGTCGTCTGGCGGTTGACGGGGTTCGGAGAGTCGCCGAACACGCCCTGCAGGGCCGACGCCAGGATGTAGCGGTTCAGCGTCGCCTTGATCGCGGTCTTTCCGTTGCCGAACACATCGTACGCCCCACCGATCCGGGGCGTGATGTCCTTCCAGTTCACGAAGTCCTGGGCCGGGAACGTGAGGTTCCGGTTCGGCGTCAGCACGGACGGCGTCAGCGACTGGTCAGGGAACTGCGTCGCCAGCGTATCGAAGCGCAGGCCCAGGTTGAGCGTGAGCCGCCGCATCGTCCAGCGGTCCTGCGCATACACCCCGAAGTCGTGCTTGATCTTCCCGATCGTGTGGTACGGCGTGGAGGCTTCGGTGATCTGGTTCGGGATGCCGTTGTTGAAGCGATACGAGATGGGCAGCGGAATCCCGACCGTGTAGAAGTCGCGCGTCGCCCAGACGTCGGTGGCGCCGAACTTCGCGGCATGCGCTCCGGTCACGTACGACAGGGCCACGCGCAGGTTGTCCGTGCTCGTGAAATAGCCGGACGTCGTCGCCGGACCGCCGCGGTAGGTGATGTTGGTCGATTGCTCGGTGACCCGGATGAGGGTCGGGTCGAAATCCGACAGGCGCGCGCTGTGCCACGCCTCGCCTTTGTTCGCGATGCCGGCTTCGAGGAGCATCTTGCTGGTGATCGGCGAGGTCCACGTGGCCGTCACGAACCGGTTCATCGGGAAGCCGTAGTCCTTCACGATCGATTCGACCGACGTATTCGCGCCGCCGTTGGGACAGCTGCAGCGCGTCTGGTCGTCGTAGTAGAGCGACAGCTTGTTCTTCGGCGTCACCTGGAACGTCAGCCGGGTGTTGTAGCTGTGGAAGTAGCTGCCGTTCTCCGGGAGAATCGACGGGTCGGCCACGTACGTCCACGCGTTCGGATTGCCGGCGTTCTTGTTTCCCACGATGCCCGCGATGTAGTTGCGGGCGCCGTCCCACCGCGCCGCTGAGAAGAACCATACCCGGCCGCGGCGGATCGGTCCGCCGAACCCCGGGTTGATGTCGAACGTATCGATCAGCTCGCTCGGCGCCGCGAGTCCGCGCGCCTTCAGTTCGTCGGTGTAGTTGCTCGACTGCAGGGCACGGCCCGCGCCGGCGCCGAAGAATGTCCCTCGGAACGTATCGCCTCCGTCGCGCGGCACAAGATTGATAACGATGCCGCCGCCGGACGATTCGGCCGACGCGGCCGACGTGTCGAGGGTCACCTCCTGCGCGCTGGTCATGTTGGGCAGCGACCCGGAGTACTGGCCGGTTCCGTCGGTGTTCGCGGGCGACAGCCCGTCGATGAGGAACCGTCCGTCGCCTGCCCTCCCGCCATGGATCGACAGCTGCGGCGACAGCGCGCCGAAGTTGCTGCCGCCCACTTCGGTGATATTCGACGTGACGCCCGGAATGAGCACCGCGAGGCTGTTCACCATCCGGCCCGTGGGCAGCGCGTCCACCATCTCACGGCCCACGACCCGCTGCTGCTTCACGCCCTGCACGTCCACCATCGGCGCTTCGCCGGTGACCGTGATGGTCTCCTCGACGGTGCCGACTTTCATCTCGGCATTCACGGGCGCCGAGAAGGACCCCGTCAGTTCAATGCCTTCGCGTTTGACCGAGCTGAAGCCGGTCAGCGAGAAGGTGACGGAATAGGTGCCCGGCCGCAGGTCGACAATCTTGTACTGGCCGGTCGAATCGGTGACGACCGTCCGCGTCCGCTCGATGAGCGCGGGGCTCGCCGCTTCCACGGTGACACCCGGCAGAATGGCGCCGGACGTGTCTTTGACGACGCCGGCAATCGAGGCCTGCGCGAACACGACGGCAGGTGCGAACACACCGAGAACGAGAAGGGCGGCCCTGAATCGCCACATACCTCTACTCCTTTTCCGCGTCCGACTGAGTTAGGTTGCGGCAAGAGTGTCTGCGCTTCGGCGAGGGGCCGTCCAATATCAATTCATGATATGGAGATACCTTCCAGGTATGACCGTGGTAGCATTCCCCCCGTGAATCTGCGCGATCTGCGCGCCTTCATTGCAATCGCGGAGGAACAGAGCTTTTCGAAAGCGGCACGCCGCCTGTTCATGTCGCAGCCTCCGCTCACGCGGCAGATTCGGGCGTTCGAAGAGGAAATCGGCGTCACCCTCTTCATCCGGTCCAAGCAGGGCGCGCAGCTGACCAACGAGGGCCGCCTCCTGCTCGACCGCGCGCGCGCCATTGCCGAACAGACAACGGAATTCCTGAATACGGCGCGCGGCCTGCAGAACCGCGAGGTCGGCGTCGTCCGGATCGGCATCGCGTGGCGGCTCTGGGAGGTGGTGAACCGCGTGCGGGTGCAGCACGCGAAGCGGTTCCCCTCGGTGACCATCGAGGGGCACGACATCTTCTCGAGCTTTCAGCTCGACGCGCTGAACACGAATGTGATCGACGTCGGTTTTCTCCGTCCGCCGGTGGATTCGGCGCACCTGCATGCCGAGGTCATCCTCCAGGAGCAGTTCGTCGTCCTGGTGAGCGAGAGCAGTCCGCTGGCCAGACGCGCCTCGCTGCGCGTCGCCGACCTCGCCGCCGAGCCGCTGCTGCTCTACAGCCGCGCGGCGTCGGTCGGCCTGCACGATCGCATCCTGTCGTTTTACGCGGCGGCGGGTGTGAAGCCGACGATCGTGCCGGCATCGGTCGGTCCGGCGCGCGATGCGGGGCTCATACCCATTGCGTCGGGCAAAGGCATCTTCATCTCGACGGCGAACCCGCTGTCCGGGATGCATTTCGGCAGCGGCATCGTCGCCGTGCCGCTCGACGAACCTGACGCCACCGTGGGCGTGGCGGTCGCATGGCGGAAGGACGAACGGGCGCGCCATGTGTTGGAGTTCCTGCAATCCATCCGCGATGTGTTTCTTCCTCTATATAGCCTGTCGTAGATAGCTGATTATCGACATTTGAGGACATTGCCTGACTATTCCAGTATCATGCCCATATGTGCGTCCGTGTGACCTGTAGATTACTTACTAGACCAGCGACGCCGTGGAGGGATTCATTTGGCCAAGAGTGACCTGTCGACATCCGAAGCTATCGAGAATTTCGCCGAAGACCTGGGACGCCTCCTTGGAACGGCGCAGGCCAAGGCAGAAGGATGGCTCGGACAGCGCAAGCAGATCGCCGACACGCTCGTCGGCATCCGCGACACCGCATCGAAGCTGCTGACCGATCTTGGGCACGAGGCGGGACGCGTGATTCGCCGCGGCCGGCCGCGGACCACCGAAGGACCGGCGGCCCCGATGCCGATGTCGAAGCGGAAGCGGCGCAAGCTGTCGGCAAAGGCGCGGGCCGCGATTTCAGCCGCCCAGAAGCGCCGCTGGGCGAAGCACCGCGCCGAGAAGAAAGGCTAGGTTTCGCGGCGGACGCTGCGCGGCGGTTTGTCGGTCCGGATGCCGACAAACGCGGCGTGCCGCAGGTTGCCGTCCCGCGTCCACTCGGTAAACGACACCTCGGCGACCTGCGTTGGCTTCAGCCAGCGCAGGTCGGCCATCTCCTCCCTGGTAATCCCTTCACCCCAGTGGCTCGTCCGATTCGTGGGCAGGTTCGCGAACGGACAGCGGGCTGACCGCAGCGCGTCGAACCGCTCGAACAGCGCCGCGCGGACGTATGGCGTGAGGCCCGCGCGCACCTTGCCGGCGAACATCAGCTTTCCAGCATCGTAGTAGCCCACGAGCAGCGAATCGAAGTTCGCACCGCCTGGCTTGTAGCCGCCGATGACGAACTCCTGCCGGTTCGAGAACCTCACCTTCACCCAAGCGGCGCTCCGCCGGCCCGGCTCATAGCGGGACCCGGCGCGCTTGGCGAGGACCCCTTCGAGACCGAGGCGGCGCACCGCGCGCTCGATCTGCCGCGGCGTCCCTGGCAGCGCGTCCGACAGCAGGAGCGCCGAGCCCTCGATCGCCGGCCGCAGCAGCGCGCGGCGCTCGTCGAGCGGCAGCGCCGTCAGATCGCGGCCGTCGAGATGCAGCAGATCGAACGCGTAGAACACGAGGACGCGAGCCGCGTTGTGGTGCAGCGCCTGAAACGACGGCCGCCCGCGCTCGTCGAGCGCGACCACTTCCCCGTCCAGGATCACGGACGCGTGCGGCAGCGCATCGACCTGCGACGAGACTTCCGCAAAGTGGGCGGTGGCATCGCGAAGGTTGCGCGAGTACAGCCGCGCTCGGCCGCGATCCCTGACGGCCAGCGTGCGGTAGCCGTCCCACTTCACTTCGTAGGTCCAGCCGGCGCCTGTCGGCAGTGCCGGGGCGGGCGTCGCCATCATCGGACGTGGAATGCGAAGGGCCATCGCCGCTGCCGTCTCTGTGTCAAGATACCAGCCATGGTGCTCGGTGGGCCGACGCTGCATGTCCGCGGGGAAGTCGCGTCAACGGAAGATCTCGTCATCGAATGCACGATCGAGTCGGCGAGCGCCGTGTGGTGCGAGGGATGCGCGGTCACGGTCGGCGAGAACGCGACGATCAAGGGTGACATCGTGGCCCGCGACATCACTGCCCTGGGGGCCGTCTCCGGCACACTGCTCGCGACCGAGGTGGTCGAGATCCGCAAGTCGGCGAATGTATCCGGCCGCGTCGTTGCCCAGCAGTTCATTCTCGAAGACGGGGCCACGTTCAACGGCCGCGTCGAGCCGCAGCACCTGCAGACGGCGCTCACCGTCGCGAAGCACCGGCGCGCTGAACGCGACGCGGCGCCTGCCGCCGCTGCCGAGCCGCGGCCCGCTGCGCCGCGGCCGGGGCCGACAATCGTTACGCCTGGCGAGAGAGCGCCGAACTATCCGCAGAGCTGAGACCCTGGCCAGTTTCCCGCCCGCGATCCGCTCGCGCGGCGACACGCGGCGGTGCTAGACTCTGGCTCGAATGAAACCCTTTTCACGGTATCTCGGCATCATCGCCGCAGCCGCCGCGTGCTGGTTCGCGGCCGGCGTTCATCCGCGCGCACAGAACAGCGCCGCGCTCGAAGTCGTGGACATCCAGCCCAACGTCCACATGATCGCCGGCGACGGCGGGAATGTCGTCGTGCAGACCGGACCGGACGGCGTTGTCGTCATCGACACCGGAGCCGGCGCACAGGTCGACGCGCTCGTCGCCAGCGTGAAGGCGCTGAGCCCGCAGCCGATCCGCTACATCATCAACACGAGTCCCGACGCCGACCACGTCGGCGGTAACGAAAAGCTCTCGGCAGCGGGTCGCGCGCAAGGCGGCGGCGGGGGGGGCGGCGGACAGCAGGGCGGGTTGATCGCGCGCAATCCCGGCGCGCCCATCATCGCCCAGGAGCGCGTGCTGCTGCGGATGAGCACGGCGCAGCCGGCGGTGTCCGGCGGCGCGTGGCCGACCGAAACCTTCACCGATACCAAGGATCTTTATTACAACCGCGAGGGCATCCAGATCGTTCATGTGCCGAATGCGCACTCGGACGGCGACTCACTGGTGTTCCTGCGACGGTCGGACGTGCTGCTGGCCGGCGATGTGTTCGACAACACGCGCTTTCCGGTCATCGACACCGCGCACGGCGGCACCGTTCAGGGGCTCATCGAGGCGCTCAACACGATTATCGATCTCGCGATCCCGCCGATTCCGCTGGCCTGGCAGGAAGGCGGCACGCAAATCATCCCGGGCCACGGACGCGTGTGCGAGGAGGCCGACGTCGTCGAATACCGCGACATGGTCGTGATCGTGCGCGACGTCATTCAGAGCATGATTGACAAGCAGATGACGCTCGAACAGATCAAAGCCGCCAAGCCGACGCTCGGCTATAACGTCCGCTTCGGCGCGACGTCCGGTCCCTGGACGACCGACATGTTCGTGGAGGCGGTCTACAAGAGCCTCGTGGGGAAAAAGAAGTGACCGCCGCGCGGCAACGTCTCGTGACACGTTCGACGACAGCCGGCATCGTACTCGCCGCGTCGGCGGTGATCTTCGCGGGCCAGGGCGCGCCGGCGCCCGCGCCTCAAGGTGCCGCACAGGGACCGGGCGCACCGCCGGCCGGACAAGGCGCACCGCCGCCCGGCCAGGGCGGCCAGCGCGGACGCGGTCCCGCCGGACCGCCGCCGACCGCGCGCGT
>JADMIO011827277.1_pt1 | contig 12765 bp, 9 predicted proteins | sample 8958161 | NCBI WGS metagenome assembly JADMIO01 (sample SAMN16585339, study PRJNA669376) | soil metagenome | isolation source: Crop rotation soil | place: USA: Cullars Rotation, Alabama | collected 2011 | reverse complement strand
GTTCAGCGGCGTCGTGAAGAACGACCTGAACAACAATGGCCTTAATGATCCCGGTGAGCCGGGCTTGCCGGGCGCGATCGTCTACATCGATCTGAATAACGACAATCAGCTCGGTCTCGGCGAGCCGGCCCAGGTCACCAATAGTCAGGGCGAATACAGTTTCTCGGTCCGCGAAGGCAAGTACATCGTTCGACAGGTGCAATTGGCGGGTTGGGTGCCGACCTTCCCGGCTACGGGATATTACGAAGTCACCGGGAGCTCCGGCCAGTCAATCAGCGACCTCTTCTTCGGCAACAACGCTCAAACCGATTGGGGCGATGCTCCCGCGAGCTTCGGCACGCTCAGCGCCAGCGGCGGCCCCTCGCACAGCATCCTCAGCGGCTTCTATCTCGGCAGCGGCGTCGATGGCGAAGGCGATGGCCAACCGAGCAGCACGGCCAATGGCGATGACGTTGCTTCCAATGACGACGATGACGGCATCACGTTCGTGGGTAGTCTCGTGGCCGGGCAGACGGCGAATGTCGATGTGCTGGTGCACAACGGCGGCCGCGGCAGCGGCCTGTTAAACGCCTGGATGGATTTCAACGGCAACGGCACGTTCGAGGACAACGAGCATTTGTTCCGCAACAAGAACGTCGTCGATGGGCTCAATCATTTGAGCTTCGCGATTCCCAGCACGGCAAAGCTGGGCAGCACGTTCGCTCGCTTCCGCTATGGCTATGGCACCGGCCCTAACGGCAACGGCGTTCTGCCCACCGGTCCGGTCACTGGCGGCGAAGTTGAAGACTACATGGTCAGCGTGATCGGCCTCAAGCCGCAAGCGACGCCCGATGTCTTTCACATCGTGCACGATACGGTGAACAACACCCTCAACGTGCTGGCCAATGATATTGCCAGCCCGCTGGGTCCGGTCACCATTACCAGTGTCAGCGCCGGGTCGCTTGGCAGCCAGGTCGTGCTCAATCCGGATCAGACAATCGGCTATACCCCAAAGCCTGGCATATTGACCGGCACCGAGACCTTCAGCTACGTCATTAATGACTTCAAAGGCGGTGTGGCAACCGGCAGCGTGACGATCACGATTGGCAACCCGATTATTCCGCCGGTCGCCAACGACGATCAGTTCACCGTGTCGACCAACGTTGTTTCCTATAACCTCGATGTGCGCGCCAACGATGTGACGCCGGGCGCGACCATTACCAGCCTGACGTTGAACAGTCAGACCACGTCCAAGGGCGGTTATATTGCGGTCAACACCGGTTCGCTCACCGTTCGATATACGGCGCCCTTCAACTATGTCGGCGTCGATCAGTTCCAATACACGCTCCGCGACGCGCTCGGCTTCGAGACCAAGGCGATCGTCACGGTTCACGTCGGCTTCGACAGCGGCAACGATCTGACGGGCGTTTCTCTTGCAGTGACGGATACCAACGGCACTCCAATCACGAGCGTGGCCGTCGGAACCGAGTTTCAAGTCCGCATCTCCGTGACCGACAAGCGGAACGCGCCGACCGATCCCGGCGTCATCGCTGCCTACCTGGATGTGCTCTATTCGAACGGCTTGGTGACGCCCAAGACGGCTGCCAATGCCTATGGCCTGGCGGTGAGCTTCCCGGCAGCGTTCGATACGAGCCTCTCCGCCTCCGCGCCGCAACCCGGACTCATTGACGAGATTGGCGCATCGCGCAGCTCGGCCCCCAGCGGCGCGGGTCCCGACTTGCTGGCGATTGTCACCTTCGTGGCATCCGCCACGGGGACGGCGAAATTCACCGCGGATCCCGCCGACGTGGCCATCAATCACGATGTCCGCATGGGCAGCCCCGCCTTTACAGTGGGTATCGACAACGTGACCTATGGCAGCGCCTCGATCAACGTCGTCGCCGCGCCTCCAATCCAGACGCTCAAGTACAAGAACGGGAACAACGCCTTCGACGTCAACGGCGACGGCGTCGTCACGCCACTGGATGCCCTGTACATCATTAATGACCTCAATTCACGCGGGCCGATGGCCCTTTTCGGTCGCGCGTTGAACTTGAGCGCTCGTTACATGGATGTCAGCGGCGACACCTATCTCACCGCCTTGGATGCCTTGCTGGTAGTGAACTACCTCAACAGCCGCGCCCATGCGGAAGGCGAAGCTCCCGTAACTTCGGCGATGAACCAGTACGACCCCGCCTGGTTCGACGCCTCGAGCGACGACGATGACGACGACCTGCTTGGCTTGTTGGCGGACGACCGTTGACGACGCTGCCAGCGTCGTCGGTGTGGTCGTAGTTCTGCTGAACGATAATAGATATGCACTCGACCCGTATCGCCGATTTCACCTCACCAAGTGCATTATCCGACGCTGGCAGCGTCGGGTACGGCTTTCCTCAAGTCGTCCGATTATTCTGCCGATTTAGCCTGGGAAGACTTTATCGGCTGCGCCAGTCGTAGGGATTGCGCGGCTCGCTAGCACGGCACGGCAAACACCGTTAGTCGTTGCCAGATAAGACGTTAGCGAGCCAGCAAGCCAATCTCCGCGATGCGGTCGTTCTAAGTCCTTCGCTTGTCACAGGTTTCGTTCAGGCACTGCTGGCTGGTTCGGGCGTAAACCGCTTCTGGCTGCGATGCCGGCCGTGAACGTAAGTCCTGTTACAACAATCGAATCAGCTTGACACTAGTTGTTGCGGCATCTACACTTGGAGCATGATTCTTCAATCCCTGAGAATCCACTTCCGGCCATTTTTGGGCCTCGAATCGCAGGAGCGTTGAGTCGTGACCAAGAAAGAGATCGTCAAGACAATTTCCGACGAGATTGGGCTGACTCAGCTCAAGACCAAGGAGATTGTGCAGAAGACCTTCAACGCGATCGTGGACACGCTTTGCGAGGAAGGCCGCATCGAGCTCCGCAACTTTGGGGTATTTGAGGTGAAAAAGAGGGCCGCCCGCAAGGCGCGGAATCCTCGGACTGGCCAGCGGGTGGATGTGCCGCAAAAGTTTGTGGTCACGTTTAAACCCGGCAAGGAAATGGAAGAAAAGGTCCGCCTGCTGGAGGAGGAAGAGGCCCGCAAGGCCGCTGCCGCCAACGGGGAAGCGAGTGAAGTCGCGGGTTGATCTTTGGTTCGTCGCCTTTCGCTCCGCGAAAGCAGCGTGAACCAGATTTAACTCCGCCGGACTAAAGGAAATAAGGATATGCCGCTCAGGACGAGCGGCGCGCCGGCCATAGTGGCCGGCACCTTTCAGGGAGGATGTTTCATGCGTCGGCTCTTGTGTGCAATTCTTCTGGCGGCGTCGCTGACGACCAGCACCGGCTGCTTCCTTCCGATCTACTCGGCCGACCCAGGGCGGCGCACCGAGCAGTTGATCTACACCTCGGAAGATCTCCGTGCGTTCGTCGAGCAGTGGGAACGGATCTGGTTCGTCGACCAGCCCGACCACATGACTCCCCGCCGCGTGCATGGCGGTGTGATTTGATTTAAGCCACCGAAGTCATAGGACTTCGGATGCTCTTTAACATTCGCGGATCTCGCCCGAATTCCGCCCGCCCTGGCCGGCTGCGCACGTTCGCGGACCGGCCCGGTTGTGTTTCTTGATGGCATCGTAACCCGAAGCGTGAGCGAGGATGACCTGCAACGGCACTTCGTCCTCGCTCACGCTTCGGGTTCCGTTGAAGTCACAGCCTCTCTGTGTGCGAACACTAAGGCCTGCGTACCGAGCCAGACCATCTGCTCGCGCGGAATGCGCATCAGTGCCGAGAGCGCGACGCCCAGCCAGTTCTCGCCTTGCACATATTCTACTCCGTCCAACCCCGGCAGCCCAACATACAAATATTTGAAGGTCAGTGCGTCCAGACCTCCGATCATTTCCTGGTAGACATCGATTCCCACGCCTTCCAGTCCCACCTTCAAATAGAGCACGATTGGCAGCACCGGCAATTGATGCGTTTGCCGTAGATGCATGTAGTAAATCGGCAGGCGCGGCTTGACGCGCGTCGTCTGGTCGCGGGCTTCGATCTCGACGTGAATCAACAGAATCCAGCTATCGGCATCTTCGCCCTGAAGAATCGAGACCCGCTCCGTCGTGCGGATGCGGGCGACTAGATCGAGTTGATGCCGGCTCCCTTCCGGAGGATTTGGCAGCGCCTCGGTTTCCAACCACTCGACGGTGGCCAGATCCACTTTGGCCGCCCAGTCCGCAAAGAACAGCCGCAAGAAATCGCCGAAGAACTCGCGGATTAGAGCTTTGAATCGTTGATCGTGATCCATCAGGCCGCCCCCTCCATCCAAACGCAAGCTTTCACCCAGAATCATCAAGCGCCGCGAGCGATTTCACTTCACAAACTTCAGCTTCGCGTAGTCCTCGTACCGGTGAAAGCTCGGCACTTGCAGCGGGGCGCAGGTCGAAAGCTCCTGCTCCTCGAACTCCACCGAATAGTCGTAGCGGCAGAGAGCGAAACGCCAGATATCGCCGGCCGTCGGCTTGCCGCCGCTGGGCTGAAAATCCTTCCAGGGAAAGCGCCCCTCGACCACCCAGCCGCGATCCTGATCGTCGTGCTGGTTGAGCGTGCCGTCGCGCGTGACTTTGGTCTCCCAGCCAAACTCGTGCGCCGACTTCCACCGCTTGTAGCCGCCACTGCCGCGCGAGGGGAGATACATATCCATCATCGTCCCGGCGGCGCTCACCTGAAACTCGTAATAGCCCTTCGACTTCTCGCTGGTCTTGAAGAAGAGCTCGAAGACGTCGTTGTCCCAGGTCATCCCGTCGTGCTCGGTGATGTCGCCATACAAATCGTGATCCTCCAGCTCCGCCGCGAAATACAGATACTCGTCGTCCCACAACAGCTTCGCGCTCGTCTTCGTCTTTGCCGGGCGAGCCTTCTCCCGCAGCCACGACACCGTGAACGAATCGATCGCCTCGGCCTTCTTCCAGGCGGCGTCATCCAGCTTGCCGTCGATCGCGATCTTGCCTTCCGCGCGGCGGCATTCGAAGTCGGCGGCGAAGAGATTGGGGGAAAATAGAAGTAGCAAAAAGCAAGAGAGGAAGCGTTTCATGATGGAAGCTCGTGGAGGAAAGAGGGCTGGCAGGCGAGCAAGATTGTAGCAATGCTGATAGCCACCTGGCGACCGAAGCGGAACCTGAGCGGGGGGCGTGAGCCCCCTGAATGCGTTCCGCGGCGCAGTCGTACTTTCCATTTTGCAACCGCGCGAAGTCTGGGACCTGACGCCCGCTAGTTAAATGCTCATCGGCATCATCTCCGACACCCACGATCAGCGCGAGCGCACGCGGCGCGCGGTGGAAATGCTGCAGGCGAAAGGCGCGATGGCGCTCTTTCATTGCGGCGATATTACCGAACCGCCGCTAGTGCCGATCTGCTGCGTGCTGCCGTGCTACTTTGTGCTGGGCAACAACGACAGCGACATGGCGCCGCATCTGGAAGCCGCGATCCGCGAGCACGGCGGCACATCGCTCGGCTGGGGCGGCGAAGTGACCCTCGCCGGCCAACGCCTGGCGATGACGCACGGCCATCTGACGAAGGAAGTGAAGCCGCTGTTGGCCGCGAAGCCCGACTATCTTTTCAGCGGGCATTCGCACGAAGCCTTCGACGACCTCCGCGACGGCGTGCGCCGCATCAACCCCGGCGCGCTCTTCAGGGCGAGGACCTACTCGGTCGCGCTGCTGGATTTGGAGAGTGGGAAGTTGGAGATGGTTGCGGTGCCGCGATAGGTCTCGTTTAACCCGGAGCCAGCGGCGACGGCGTTTCGGATCCATGTTAGCTCGTAGTATGTCAGCAATCTTGAATGGTGCGCTGCTTGCGAGTTTTAGATAAGTGACGCATGCTAAGAGCGATCGCGTATCCGAAACGCCGTCGCCGCTGGCTCCGGGTTAAACGATTTCAGTCCACTACTTTTGCCGTTTGCTCCGCCGTCGTCAGGCCGGGCGGCAGTTCCAAGATGCGAATGTTGCGGAAGTGGATCTCCGAACCTTCCGATTCGAGGCAAAGGTAGCCCTTGCGCACGGACGAGTTGCGAATCGAGTTGACGAACTTGCCGTTGATCGACAGCTTCACCGTGCCATCGACGCAGACGACATCGTAGACGTTCCACTCGCCTTTGGGTTTGCAGCGCAGCTCGACCGACTTGCTGCGCGAGCCGCGCGGATTGTCGGGCGTCGCGGTCAGACCGCCCGCGCCGAAGAGCTCGCCGGAGATGTAGCCTTCGTCCTGCGGGTCGCCATTGGGCTTTTTGTTGAGCTTGATCCAGTCGAGTTCCAGCATCTGCACTTCCATTCCCTTGGGCAGCCGCGTCCCTTCCGGCACCTGGCCTTCGCTCCAGACAAAGACGCCCGAGTTGCCACCCGCCTGCATGTGCCGCCACTCGATGTGCAGCACGAAATTCTCATACTGCTTTTCCGAACGCATCACACCGATCGGCTTGCCGGCGCAGACGAGCAGGCCGTCCTTCACCTTCCATGTGTCGGGACTGGTGTTCACATCCTTCCAGCCAGTCAGGTCTTTGCCGTTGAAGAGATCGACAAAGCAGGTCTTCTCCGCGGTCGTTTCTTCGGCGAGCGCGGGCGAGCAAGCGAGGCAGACTGAAAGGAAGATGGCGAGGCGAGGGTGCATGGCGGGAAGCTCCTGGGTGGCGGGGAAGCGTCAATTCTGAACGCTGGCCATGGTGGTTGCAATAAAACTTGCGGGAGAAGACGAATCCATCGCATTGATCTCGTTTGGTCCGCGACCACGGGGCTTGCCCCCGTGGAGCGCTCACTTGCAGCTACCCGACTGCCCGCGGAGTGTCCGCGTTCTCTGTTGGGACCGAGGCGAGCTTCGCTCGCCCCGGTCCAACAGGGATGGGCGCGGCATTTTTCTGTAGCCGACCAGTGATTGCCCCACGGGGGCAAGCCCCGTGGTCGCAGGCAATATACGCAGGAGCCATTCCATGCGCCCGCGCCGACCGGCGTCCGACGTCAAATGCGATATTCAGATGACGCCGATGATCGACATCGTCTTTCAGCTTCTGACCTTCTTCATCATGACCTTCAACATCGTCCAGGCGGAAGGAGACCTGGCGATCAAGATGCCCGCGGAGAATACCGACGGCCCGCCCGCGCCCACGACGGCAGTCGATATCTCCGTGCGCGTGGTGCTCACGGCGGCCGCGGATGGCAGCCTGGCGGGCGTGCGCGTGGGAGAAGAGCCGCTCGCCGACACCGCTCAACTCCGCAAGCACTTCGAGCAGATGGCCATTCGCGAACCCGATAGCGCCGAGCGCGTGATGGTCGATCTCTATTGCGACGACGACCTGCGCTACGAGCACATGCTCGCGGCGCTCACCGCCGTCAGCGGCAAGCGCGCAGGAGGGAAAGTCGTGCCGCTGGTGAAGGATGTGAGGATTCGGAAGAGTGGGCAGCGGATTTAAACGTAGGTCCAGTGTCAATGCTGCGCCCTATTTTATCCTCTCCACCACTTCCCTCCCCATCTCCTCCGTCCTCAACTTCCCGCCCAAATCCGGCGTGCCCACGCCGCTCGCGAGCGTCGCCGCCACGGCGGTGCGAATCCGCTCCGCGGCCTGCGGCTGCTGCAAATGATCGAGCAGCATCGCGGCGCTGAGGATGGCGGCGACGGGATTCGCAATGCCACGCCCGGCGATGTCCGGGGCGGAACCGTGCACCGGTTCGAACATCGATGGAAAGGTGCGCTCGGGATTAGTATTCGTGCTGGGCGCGAGGCCCAGGCCGCCGCTGATCACGCCGCCGAGATCCGTGAGCAAGTCGCCAAAGAGATTCGAAGCGACGACCACGTCAAACTGCTCCGGTGAGCGCACGAAGTTCATGGCGGCGGCGTCGCAATGCTGCTTGTCGGCGGCGATGTCGGGAAACTGCGGCGCGAGCTCGACGAGAATCTCGTCCCACAGCACATAGCCATATTTCTGCGCGTTCGACTTGGTGATCATCGTCAGCTTATTCCGTCGCTGCCGCGCGAGCGCGAAGCCATAGCGCAGGATGCGCTCGATGCCCCGGCGCGTGTGCAGCGCTGTTTGCACCGCGACTTCGTCCGGCGTGCCGCGCTTCAGCCGCCCGCCCTGATCGACGTACTCGCCTTCGGAGTTCTCGCGAATCACGACGAAGTCGATGTCTTCCGGTCCCTTGCCCGCCAGCGAGCAGCGCACGCCGGGATAGAGCTTCGCCGGGCGAACGCACGCATACTGATCGAACGCCTGGCGAATCTTCACCAGCGGCGCAAGCGTGACGTGATCGGGCAGCAGCGCCGGCCAGCCGACCGCGCCGAGCAGGATGGCATCGAAGGTGCGGAGCACTTCGAGGAAGTCCTCCGGCACGACGCTTCCATGCTGCTGGTAATGCCGCAGGCCCCAATCGAGTTCCGTGAACTCGAGTTCCAGCCCTTCGGCCTGGGTCCCTCGCTCGCGCTTCGGGCTGCCATGCGCGGACGCCGCTTGCAGCGCCTGCACTGCTGGCGGCGTGACTTCCAAGCCAATGCCATCGCCGGGATAGACTGCGATGCGATATTTCATTTCACCCTGCCGCAGAGTTGTAAGGATGTCGGTTGACCGTTTTGACACACCTTTGTAGCGTCCGCCCTGCCTCATGGGAAATCACACGAGCTCTTGGATTCTGCTTACGCTCGCGCTCGTCGCGGCGCTCGCCGCGCCGTGCGCGGGGCAAGATGCGGAACCGGAAGAGCCGCCTTCGATTTTGGAGCGTTTAGAACAGCAAGAGCGCGAGCTCGATGAGCTGCGCGGCCTGGTCGAGAAGAAAGCCGCGCCTGCGCCGAAAGCGTCGCCGCCCAAGTGGGGCGGCCAGATCGTGATGGACGCCCTCTGGTTCGACCAGAACGCCGCCAGCCGGGCAGCGGTCGGCGATGTGGACGATGCCTTCGGCTTCCGCCGCGCGCGGCTGTATGTGAATGGCGAAATTCACGAGATCTTCACCTACGCGATGGGCTTCGACTTCGCACAAGGCTCCTCGACCGATGGCCGCCCGACGTTCCTCGACAATTACTTGGGCGTGACCGATCTGCCCGTCGTCGGCAACTTGCGGATCGGCCACTTCTTCGAGCCCTTCATGCTCGAGCGGAGCGGTTCCAACCGCAATACGACTTTTATGGAACGCTCGCTGGCTGATGCTTTCGCCCCCGCGCGAAATCTCGGCATCATGATCTTCGATCAAACTGAGGATCAGCGCTTTTGGTGGGCGCTGGGCAGCTTTCGCGGCGCGAGCGATAACTTCGGCGACGAGTCGGGAGATCAGGAGGGGCAGACTGCCGATGGTCGCCTGGTCTGGCGGCCCTATTACGATGAACCTTCCAACGGCCGCTACTACATGCATCTCGGCGGCGGCTACAGCTTCCGCCAGGCGGCCGATGGCGAAGTCCGCTTTCGCTCGCGGCCCGAAGCCTTCGGCAACAGCGACGCGAACAATCCCGCCACGCCTTACTTCGTGGATACCGGCGTATTAGCCGCGCACTACGCGCAGCTCTTCGGCGGCGAGTTTTTGTGGGTGCATGGCCCGCTCTGCGTGCAGAGCGAGTACGTCGCCTCGCCTGTTAATCGCACGACCGGCAACGACGCGCTCTTTCACGGCGGCTATCTCAACGTCAGCTACATGCTGACTGGCGAGCATCGCCCTTATAATCGCGCGGGTGCGATCGTCGATCGCGTAATCCCGTTCGAGAACTTCTTTCGCGTGCGAACGCGCGACGGCGCGATCGAAACCGGCCGCGGCGCGTGGGAAGTCGCCGGGCGAATTTCTTACATCGACCTCTCCGATCAGGATATCGACGGCGGCCGCCTGCGCGATGTGACCTTCGGCGTGAACTGGTACGCTTCGCCGCATCACCGCTTCCGCTTCAACTACATTCAAGCGCACCTAAACCGCTTCGGCGCGATCACTGACACCAGCATTTTCGGCGTGCGGTTCGATATGGATTTTTGAGCATGATCTCCCATCCAATCATGCTCTTTCGTTGATCCTGCGCTTCACCGCAGCGCTGCCCCTCGAAGGTTCTAGGCTGGCGAGCAACGCTAGCCCATCAGTGAATCTTTTTAGTAATTTTCTTGAGAGTTGGTTGCAAACACACAAGCGCTTACGTAAATTGTGCTGAGCAGCGGTTGAACAGGATTGGCCGCTACGCATCCGCCTGGCGATAGGAGTTCACACCCATGGCGAGCGTTTTTCGGATGAAGCAGATTCCTCTCTTGTTGATCCTCTCGAGTCCAACCGAGCGCGTTGGCACAGTTGTCCCGCGGCGATCGATGTCTCGATAAGCCGCGAACAACCTGAATCGATTCGGGCCCGTCGGCCGCGCAGGGATTGAGGCGCGGCGGACCAATTTTCAGAGCGCAAGGACGCCTTCACCACAGCCACGCCCGGAGCACGCCGCCGCCGCGCGCGGTCAGGCCTCGCGCCTGGGCTGGCTCATCCGTTTTTCACTTCTCGCAAGTGCCGCGCTCGCGGTGCGCGCCGGCGGTGAACTTTGGCATCAGGAGTCCTTTGCTATGCAGAATCGTCCCACTCGCATTCAGAAGTCCCGGCCCGTCCGCCGCAAGCTCGGCGAAATCGAACGCCTCGAATCTCGCCGCGTCATGACGTCGGTGCCGCCCGACGCCATCAACGACTTGTTCCACGTGCAAGCCGGCCAGGCCCTGGAGATCTCCGGCCCCGGCGTGTTGGCCAACGACATCAGCTTCGGCGGCCCCCTCGCCGCGCATCTTTTCAGCGGCCCGACGAGTGGTGAAGTGACGATGGCCGAAGACGGCTCGTTCACCTACACGCCCGCCGACGGCTTCACCGGCATCGACAGCTTCATGTACTGGGCGAGCGACGCCGACGCCGGCAGCCTTCTGGCCGCGGTCACGCTGCGCGTCAGCACCGATGGCGGCGGCCCGCTGACTTCAGCCGATAGTTATGCCGTGAACGAAGACGAAGTCCTCGGCGTCACCGCGCCGGCCGGCGTGCTCGACAACGACACCGCGATGTCGGGCGGCAATCTGACGGCCGAGCTCGTCACCGGGCCGGAGCACGGCACGCTCTCGCTGGCCGAAGACGGCTCGTTCACCTACACGCCCTCTGCCAACTACAACGGCGCGGACAGCTTCACCTACATCGCGCACGAAGGCTCGACGAGCAGCGCGCCGACGGCGGTTTCGCTTACCGTCCGCCCGCGCAACGATAAGCCGGTCTCGGCGAACGACGCGTTCAGCATGGACGAAGACGGCTCGCTCGTCGTCGATACGACCAGCGTCCTGGCCAACGACAGCGACGTGGATGGCGATACGCTCACGGCGAACCTGGTGCGCGGCCCGCTGCATGGCTCGGTGGAACTGCACAGCGACGGCACCTTCACCTACACGCCGACCGGCAACTTCCACGGCGTCGATGGCTTCAGCTATCTCGCCAGTGACGGCACGAGCAGCAGCGAAGTCGCCACGGTGACGATCAACGTCGCTTCCGTCAACGACCTGCCCGTGGCGAGCAACGACGAGTACACGCTCGACGAAGACACGTCGCTCACGATCGACGCCAGCGGCATTCTGGGCAACGACAGCGACGCCGACGGCGATGCGCTCCTGCCGGTGCTCGTCAGCGGCCCGCAAAACGGCTCGCTGACGCTGAACGATGACGGCTCGTTCATCTACACGCCCAACGCGAACTTTAATGGCGTGGACGGCTTCAGCTATCTCGTGAGCGACGGCACCGATCAAAGCTCGGTCGCCACGGTCACGCTCAACGTCAATTCGATCAACGATGCGCCGGTCGCGAACAACGACGAGGTCACGATCGATGAAGACTCGAACCTCACCATCGATTTGCCTGGCGTTTTGGCGAACGACAGCGACGGGGACGGCGACGCGCTGACGGCGGTGCTGGTGAGCGGTCCGCAGAATGGCACGCTGACCTTGAACAGCGACGGCTCGTTCAGCTACACGCCGAGCGGCGACTTCAACGGCGTCGATGGGTTCAGCTATCTTGTTAGCGACGGGACCATGGAGAGTTCCGTCGCCACGGTGACGATCAACGTCAACCCGGTAAACGACGCCCCTGTCGCGAACAACGACGAGTACACGATCGACGAAGATGCCGTGCTCACCGTCGACGCCAGCGGCATCCTGACGAACGACACGGATGGCGATGGCGACGCGCTGTTGCCGGTGCTCGTCACCGGCCCGCAGAACGGCACGCTCACCTTCAACAACGACGGGTCGTTCGTCTACACGCCAAATACTGACTTCAACGGCGTGGACGGCTTTAGCTACATGGTGAACGACGGCACGATGGATAGCGCCGTCGCGACGGTCACCATCAATGTCAATCCAACGAACGATGCACCCGTCGCCAATAACGACGAGTACACGATCGACGAGGACTCGAACCTCACCATCGATCTGCCCGGCGTGCTCGCGAATGACACCGACGGCGATGGGGATGCCCTCAACGCCGTGCTGGTGAGCGGCCCCCAGAACGGAACGTTGAGGCTCAACGCCGACGGTTCGTTCAACTACACCCCCAGCGCCGATTTCAGCGGTGTGGATGGGTTCAGCTACCTCGTGAACGACGGCACGACCGACAGCTCCGTCGCCACGGTCACCATCAATGTCAACCCGACGAACGATGCGCCGGCCGCCAACAACGACGAGTACACGATCGACGAGGACTCGAATCTCAACATCGATCTGCCCGGCGTGTTGGCGAATGATACGGACGGCGATGGCGACGCACTCACCGCCTTGCTGGTTAGCGGCCCGCAGAACGGCACGCTGGGGAAAG
>JADMIO010703465.1_pt1 | contig 12765 bp, 6 predicted proteins | sample 8958161 | NCBI WGS metagenome assembly JADMIO01 (sample SAMN16585339, study PRJNA669376) | soil metagenome | isolation source: Crop rotation soil | place: USA: Cullars Rotation, Alabama | collected 2011 | reverse complement strand
TAATCCCACTCATCCCAGCAATCCGCTTCACTGCGCTTGTGCCCGATTCGCCAGTTTCTGCGTCGAGGAAGCAGAGGACGCAGAGGAGAACAGAAGGCATCAAAGCAACACCCAGCCCTTCCGAGCCATTTCCTCAATCCTCTGCGACGCTCCGCGTCAGCACGGCAGAAAGGTCGGAACGTGCTCTGGACAACGGATTGATGGGATTCATTGGACGACTGGGACAGGGCGTGAGATCTGGTTCTCCAACGGAAGCACCGCCGTGTGGTGATTCCCAATAATCCCACTCATCGCAGCAATCCGCTTCACTGAGCTCGTACCCGATTCGCCAGTCTCTGCGTCGCCGCGGAAAACAGTTCCAGACGAACATCAGCAATCAACAATCTATTATTGGAGCTCTCTGACTTGCCTACTTCCCCGTGCGTCCGGGCACTTCTCGCGCTGACCATCGCGGCGAGTCCGGTCGTTGCGCAGACCGGGACTCGCCCGCGCGACACGACGATGATCAACCGCTCGACGAACCCGTTGCTCGCCAACTTCCGCTTCCGCTCGATCGGGCCGGTCAACGGCGGCCGCGTCGACGACATCGAGGCGTACGAGAAAGATCCGCGGATCATCTGGATCGCGTACGCCGTGGGTGGCGTCTTCAAGTCGGTGAATGCCGGCACGAGCTTCGAGCCGGTGTTCGAGACCTACGGGTCGGCGTCGATCGGCGACATCGCGATCGATCAGACGAATCCGAACGTCGTGTGGGTCGGCACCGGAGAGCCGAACAACCGTCAGACGTCGTCGTACGGCGACGGCATCTACAAGACGACCGACGGCGGCAAGACCTTCACCAACATGGGTCTTCGCGAGACGCAGACGATCGCGCGCATCGTGATCGACCCGAAGAACAGCAACGTCGTGTACGTCGCCGCGGCGGGGCATCTGTTCGGGCCGAGCCCTGATCGCGGCGTGTACAAGACGACGGACGGCGGCAAGACGTGGGCGAAGATCAAGTACATCGACGAGAACACCGGCTTCACCGACATCGCGATCGATCCGTCCAACTCGAACACGCTGTACGCGGCGAGCTATCAGCGCCGGCGGACGAGCTGCTGCTTCAACGGCGGCGGGCCGGGCAGCGCTCTATGGAAGACGACCGACGCCGGCCGAACGTGGACCAAGCTCACCGCGGGCGGTCTGCCGACGGGCACGTGGGGACGGATCGCGATCGACGTCGCGCGGTCGAAGCCGGACGTCGTCTACGCACAGATCGAGAACGAAGCTCCCGAGTCGGCGGTCACCGTTGCCGGCGCAGCGGCCGGTGCGGGCGCCGCGGTGGAAGCGTCGACCAGTGATGCCGCGCCGGCGGCCGGCGTTGGCGGCGGCGGCGGTCGCGGCGGCTACGACTGGTGCAGCAACGGCGGACCCGGTCGCGGCTTCGGCGCCACGAACGCCGACTCGACCCGTCCAGCGCCGAAGCTGGACCCGGCGCGGCCGGGCATCTATCGGTCGGAGAACAAGGGCCGCACGTGGACGCTCGTGAGCAACTGCAACGGGCGGCCGATGTACTTCAGCAACATCCGCGTCGACCCCACGAACGACAAAGTGCTGCTCATCGGCAACACGCGCTCAGCGCGATCATCCGACGGCGGCAGCACGTTCGTTCCGATGGACGCGGGGCTCGGCTACGGCAACGAGACGGTGGACAATCACGCGTTCTGGATCGACCCATCGAACCCGAATCACATCCTGCGCGGGTCGGACTCCGGCGTCGGCGTCAGCTGGGACCACGGCGTCACGTGGGAATACGTGCGGACGATGGCGACGGGACTCGCGTACCTCGTCACCGCCGACATGAACCGTCCATACAACGTGTACGCCGGCCTGCAGGACAACGACGGCTGGGGCGGTCCCAGCGCGACGCGCAGCCGCATCGGAATCCGCAACAACAACTGGTTCCGCGTGAGCTTCGAGAACAGCGGCGACGGATTCCAGACCGCCGTGGACCCGACGGATCGCCATACGGTGTATTCGGAAGCTCAGGATGGGCGGCTCGTGCGCTCCGATCTCCGCACCGGCATCACGAAGAACATCAAGCCCGTTGCTCCACGCGCTCGCGGGACTGTCACGCCGCCGACACCCGGTTCATGCGTGGACGGCCGCATCATCGCGGCGAGCGGTGCGGGACGCGGCGGCGGCGGCGGTGGTGGGGGAGAGGGTGGCGAAGGTGGGGGTGGGGGCGGCGGCGGACGCGGCGGCGCGGCAGCGGTGCCGAACGTCGTCAACGGGATGCCCGGCGAGAACTACCGCTTCAACTGGAACACGCCGATCCTCCTCTCGCCGCACAATCCGAACACGATCTGGATGGGCGGCAACCGGCTGTTCCGGTCGGACGACCGCGGTGACCTCTGGACGGCGAGCGCGGACCTGACGAAGCAGGTCGACCGCTGCCGGGTCGCCGTGATGGGTGCAGCGGGAAACACATCGCAACTGTCGAAGAACGACGGCCTCACGGCGTACAGCACGATCATCGCCGTCTCCGAGTCGCCGGTCGCGCGCGGCGTCGTCTGGGGGGGGACCGACGACGGCAACCTGCAGGTGAGCCGAGACAACGGCGCGACGTTCACGGAAGTCGGGAAGAACATCCGCGGTCTTCCAGCGGGCGCGCTCACGGGTGACAACCCGTTCTGGATCGCGCGAATCGACGCCTCACACTTCGACGCGGCGACGGCGTATGTGGCGATCGACGGGCATCGCAGCGACAACATGCAGCCATGGGTCTTCGTCACGCACGACTACGGACAGACATGGACGAACATCGGCGGCGGGCTACCGGCGTTCGGGAATCTCCAGGTGATCCGCGAGGATCCGAAGAACCCGAACCTCCTCTATGCGGGCACGGAATTCGGGCTCTACATCTCGCTCGACCGCGGCGCGAAGTGGGAGAAGTTCATGAACAACTATCCCACCGTTCGCACCGACGACATCCTGATCCATCCGCGGGACGGTGACCTGATCGCGGCGTCACATGGGCGGAGCATCTGGATCGCGGACGACATCACGCCGTTGCAGCAGTGGAATCCGACAGTCGCGGCGAGTGACGTGACGTTGTTCGACGTGCGGCCGGCCGTGGCGTACCACAGTGACATCCGGCTCGACATCGCCACAGGCGGTGAGAAGGAGTTCGAAGGCGAGAATCCGCTGCGGGGAACGGCGATACAGTTCTACCTTCGGTCGGCGGCGGACGTCAAAGTTTCGATTGCGAACCAGGCAGGGCGGACGATCTGCGAGGATAACGTCAAGGCAAGTGCGGGCATCAATCGTGTGCAGTGGACGCTCGTCGCGCCGCTGTTGACGCAAGCTCCCGCGGGCGGAGGTCGCGGCGGTGGGCCGGGCGGTGGCGGCGCGCCCGCTTCCACCTCCGCGTCGGCGCGCGCTAACACCTGCTCTGCCCCGACGAACGGTCGAGGTGGCGGAGGTGGTACGGGCGCCGGGCCAGGAAGCTATGTGGTGACGCTCACGGTCAATGGGCGAGAGTACACCAAGCCGATTGCTGTACTCGAGGATGTGTGGATGTCGGAGAGGTGAGAGCCGCCAAGTGCTAAGAGCGCCAAGTGCCAGAGAGCGCCAGGTGCCAAAGAGCGCGAGGTGCCAAAGAGCGCCAGGTGCCAAAGAGCGATAGACGGCGAGGAAAACCAGAGGCGGAGAGGCGGAAAGCATAACTACGACGGCGAGTCAGCTGGTGAGACTGTTCAGCATCTTCACGATCACGACCAGCCGGTTGTGTAGCGGCCAGTAAGATCGTGCGTCGAGACGCTTTGCGGAGAAGTTGGTCCTGAGATGCTTCATCGTCTCTTCCGCCTCGCCGCGCGCGATGCCGAGCACTCGATTGCGATCGGGGACCGTCTTGCGGCCGAACGCTTCGCCGATGTTGCCGTAAACCGATTCGGCACAATCGATGGTTTGGGCTTTGAAAAGCAGCCGACGCCGTCGTGGACGCGGCTCATCGAAAAGAAGCACGACGGCGACGACCATCTCTTCGGCGGCGACGAGCAGTCGGAGGTCGCGATGGCTCATGCCGCAAGCTATGCGTCGCTGGCGGCTTCGCCGTCACCACTCCTTCCCGACCAGAATCATTCGATTGTGGCCGGGATAGGTGGTCTTCTGTCGCCCTTTGACGCCCTTTGGCACCTGGCGCTTTTTGGCACCTGGCGCCCTTTGGCACCTGGCGCCCTTTGGCACCTGGCGCTCTTTGGTACTTGGCGCTCTTTGGCACTTGGCGCTCTTAGCTCTTCATCCTTTCGGCACCGTCAGCTGGACGTCGTACGGCTTGAGCGCGGTGTTCAACGCCGGCACCTTGGCGAGCAGCGCATTCGCCTCTTTGACCGCTGCCTGTAACGCCGCACCCGCCTCCGCCGACTGTCGCAGCGCCGCTGGACTCGGCGGCTCCCACGCGCCCGCGACCTGAACCTTCAACGTCGCCGCCCGCGACAACACGTTTGCGGCATCTGCTCCACCGCGTCCGCCGCCGCCGCCACCACGGCCACCGCCCGCGGCTGCCGGAACGCCGAACTTCACGCGCACGGCGTCGAACTCCTTCTTGAACGCGTCGAACTTCGCGCGGACGTCGGGCGGCGCGGCGCCGAGCTTCGATTCAGCCGCTGAAGTGACCTGCGGATACAGCGCGTTCAAGCGCGCCGCGACGGTCGCGCCGAGTCGCTGGGCGTTGTGGAGGGAGGTGACCATGACGTCGTGGCGCTTGCGGTCGGCGTCCGCGATCCGCACCGCGGGATCCATGATTACCTTCAACGGCTTCGTGTCGAGCGTCGTGCTGCCCGACATGAGCGCGACCTGATACGTCCCCGGTGGGACGTAGGGGCCGAGGTCCGCCGAGGGCAAAGGAGTTCCGGCGGTGCCGACGCCGGCGGTTTCGCCACACGGATTACCGGGGAGATAGCCGACCGACGGCTCCGGCTGCGGAATGCCCGGAACGGCCGGCGGGCCACCGCGGCCGGTACCGCGGCCGCCGCCACGACCGGCCGGTGCAGCCGGCAGCGGCGCGGGCTCCACGCGAAGGTCCCAGCAGATCATCTGGATGCCCGCGGCGTTACGGTCGGCCGGCACGGCGATGTCGCGCACGACGGAGCCTGAGAGATCTTTAATGCGGATCCTGAGATCGTCGACGTGGCGCTTGAGGTTGAAGGGGATGATCGCGTCGCGCGGCGGATTCTCGCCGATGAAGTACGCGTGACCCCAGAACTCGTCGTTGCGATTGTCCATCGACTTCCACTCGAGCGTCGTCGGCAACGAGAAGAGCTTCGCGTCGGCCGACTGGGCCGCGGTGTATTCCTGAATCGGCTCGAGGTGATCGAGGATCCAGAGATCGCGCCCGTGCGACGCCACGAGCATCGCGTTGTCGCGCGGGTGAAGCGTGATCTCGTCCACGCGCACGTTCGGGAAGTTCGCCTTCAGCCGGCGCCAGCTCTTCCCTCGGTCGAGCGACAGCATGATGCCGGACTCCGTGCCGAGGTAGAGGACGTCCGGGTTACGCTGGTCCTCGGTGAGCGTCTTGACCACCTCGCCGCGGAGATTCCCGTTGAGGGAGCGGAACGTCGCGCCGAAGTCGCTGCTCACCCAGATGTAGGTCTCATAGTCGTTGAGGCGATGGTTGTCGACGGTGACGTACACCGTGCCCGCGTTGTAGCGCGAGGGGACGACCTCGGAGACCCACGCACCGGCCGGAAAGCCCGGCAGGTTCTTCGTGATGTTCTGCCAACTCTTGCCGCCGTCGCGCGACACGCTCACGACGCCGTCGTCGGTGCCCGTGTAGTAGAGCCCCGGCTGCTTTCGCGATTCGGCGAGCGACACGATGCTCGGCCAGGCGCTGACGCCGTCGTTGCGGGAGATGGCGACGTCGCGATTGCGCACGCCCATCGTGACCGTCTCGTCGCGGTTCGCGTTCGTCGTGAGGTCGGGGCTGATCACCGTCCACGAATCACCGCGGTCGGTCGACTTGAAGACCTTGTTGCCGGCGGCGAGCAGTGTGCCCGGGTCGTTCGGCGAGAGAAGCAGCGGCGTATCCCAGTTGAAGCGATACGTCTCGCCCGCGGCGGGCGCCGGCGTGACGTTGCCTGGTCCCGGACGAATGGTCCGCACCTCGCCGGTGACCTTGTTGCGGCGGATCATGTTGCCGTCCTGCGACTCCGCGTAAATGATGCGCGAATCGCGCAGGTCGGGAACGACCTCGAAGCCGTCGCCGCCGCCGACTTCCTTCCAGTCGTCGAACGTGATCCCGTGGGAGTGACGCGACGCGCTCGGCCCACACCAGTTGTAGTTGTCCTGCATGCCGCCGCAGACGTTGAACGGCGTCTCCATGTCGTACGCGACGTGGTAGAACAGGCCGACGGGAAGATTGGTGAGGAACACCCACGTCCGCGCGGTGTCGCGCGAGGCGTAGACGCCGCCGTCGTTGCCGACGAGCATGTGACCGGCGGTGTTGGGATCGAGCCAGATCGCGTGGTGATCGCTGTGCACCACCGGATCGGCGTTCGTCTCGACGGTCTTGCCGCCGTCGACCGACATGTGCAGCCCAACGCCACCAATGAAGAGGCGGTCTGGCGTGAAGGGATCGATCCGCAGCTGGCTGAAATAGAGCGGCCGGGGATTCACGTTGTTGACCTGCCGCCAGGTGCTACCGCCGTTGTCGGACCGGTAGAGGCCCGAGGCGCCGGTCGGCCCTGCTTCCCCACCGCGTCCGCCGCCGCCGCCGCCGCCGCCTCCATCCTCACTCGGGGCACCCGGCGCCTCGATCAGCGCGTACACGATGTCCGAATTGCCGCGATAGACGTCGAGCGCGATGCGACCGAGCGAGCCGCCGGGCAGCCCGGATCCGGTGATGCGCGTCCACGTGTCGCCACCGTCGCTGGACTTCCAGACACCGCTCCCGGGACCGCCGCCGTTGACGCAGCACGCCGTGCGACGGCGCTGATACGTCGACGCGAAGAGGAGCTTCGGGTTCGTGTGCGACATGACGATGTCGTTCGCGCCGGTGTCGTCGTCACCGCCGCGGAGCACTTGCTTCCACGTGCGGCCGCCGTCCGTCGTCTTGTAGACGCCGCGATCGCCGCCGGGTCCGAACAGCGGTCCGGGGACCGCGACGAGCACGACGTTGTTGTCGACGGGGTCGATGATGATCCGGTTGATGTGCTTGGAGGCCGCGAGGCCCATGTGCTGGAACGTGCGGCCGCCGTCGGTGGACTTATAGATGCCGTCGCCCCACGACGTCGACTGGCGGTTGTTCGCCTCGCCGGTGCCGACCCAGACGAGATTCGGGTCCTTCTGAGAGACCGCAACGGCGCCGATCGACATCAGCCCCTGATCCTGCAGCAGCGGCTGGAAGAGGGCACCATCGTTCACGGTCTTCCACACGCCGCCGTGTGCCGAGCCGACATAATAGATGTTGGGATTGGCTTCGTAGACGGCGAGGTCGGCGATGCGTCCGGAGTTCACCGACGGGCCGATCGAGCGGAAGTGCAGGTGCTCGAACTCCGTGGCAACGGGCGTCGGCCTAGTCGACTGGCTCGAGAGCGGTTGGCCGGCGAGCTCCGCGAGGGAGAAGGCACAGCAGGTGAGGATGCGGGCGAACGACATCGAGCCTCCATGGAGCTTGGTGGGGGAGCAAGAATGTTCGATCCGACCTGCAGACTGACGGGTGGCGCGGGAACGGGTTCGGCTTCGGGCAGCGAGGCAATCGCTGCAGGATCGCGATGCCGAGGAGCGGCTCTCGGGCACCAGCGTGCAAAGCGTGAATCTCAAGACCTCGCCCTTGCGGCGGACTGCACATTGGAGCGGCAGCGCAGTACATCTGCGGCCTGCATCGGCGCGCGGCGATCGACGGGCAAATAGTGACAGGAACGGCGGTGATGCGTAAGACCCTCGTTGCGGGAAGCCGCGTGCTCTCCCGAGCGGCAAAGGCAGCTCACGACGCTACGTTGAGTGAGTAACGGCGGCAGTCTGCGCGAATTCGTGAATATCCCCACACCGTTGTGAGTAGCTGATATGGGCGCATACTCTCGCTTTCCGCGCTGGGTCGTCGCAATTGTTGCGCTGACTCCTGGGTGCGTGACGGGCTCGCGTCACGATCCGATCGATGCGAAGCCTGTCGTCATCACGCCCGGCGAACTTCGCGTCCGCCTCTCGCGGCCCCTTTCAGTCGGTCGCCATGGTGAGTGGCTGAACTCCTTCACCGCAGAGACGCGGAGACGCAGAGACGCGCAGAGGAGAACTAACGTACTCGATGAATCACTGAGGGCGAATCCCGAACTGTTCGGGATGGACCACGGCCGCCGAAGCTCCTGACTATCGCGCGACGACGTGCGGGCGATCGCCGCTCACGGCGCGTTCGAAGGCCTGCATGTTGTCAGTCACCGGCACCGCGCGGAGATGATACAGACTCGATGGTGTGTTCCACGCGCCGCCGCGGTAGATGCGCGCCGCGCGGTAGCCGGCGCTGCGCGCCGAGGCGGCGCTTTCGGCGTCCCATTCGCCGAATGGATACGCGAAGAAGTCCGGGGCGCGGCCGAGGTGCCGCGCGATGTCGGCGCGGCTCATCGCCACCTCGTTGTGCAGCGAACGGTGATACGAGGGAAGCACGGGGTGCGTTCTCGTATGTGAGCCGATCGTCATCCCCGCGTCCTGCAACTCGCGCAGCTGCGGCCAGGTCATGACCAGGTCATCCTTGCCGATCGGGCTGGTGAACACGAAGAAGGTGGCAGTCACGCCGAAGCGGCGGAGGATGGGGAACGCGTGGCGATATTGATTCTCCCAGCCGTCGTCGAACGTGATGACCACGGACCGCCTGGGCAGCGTGTTACGTCCCTCGAGCGCATCGACCAACGCGTCGAGTGATACGACGTGGTAGCCGCCGTCGACGAGGTATCGCATCTGGGCCACAAAAACGGAGTCGTCGACGTCGAGCACGCGCTGCTCGCTAGTCTGCCCCGGATGGTGCGGCATCACGCTGTGGTAGACGAGGATGGGGACGCGCAGCGAGTCCCCGACGAGCGTGCTCGTCGCGACGGATGCAGGGCGCGGCGCGGCGGCGGCGGCGGCGCTAAGGATCGGCAGGGCCAGCGCGACGAGCGCCGCGCGGACCTGTAAATGGATTCGGATCATGACGGGTGCGAGGCGTGGTGGGCACTCGAAAGACGAGTGAGTGTCCCTCCCAGTCATAGGCACAGTCGGTGCCCGCGGTATCGTGATCCGACGCACAGGCCTGCAGTGCCCTCGCTCGCCGCACCGCGGCCGTATCTCTCCTGACCAGGTCGTTGCGTCCAGGACCGACAGTCTCTCAGATTGCGTTGACGCACCGCGAGGCGTTGCGTTGACGTCTCCCTATCGAGCCACGCCGTGTCCACTGCAGAAATGAACCTCCGGGCGGAGTTGTCGAATCATCTCCGTTCGAGTCGCGTCGAAATCGTCGAGCGCTGGCTCGAGCGCATCAGCGACCGCGTGGCGGTGACGCCCGGGCGCATCTTTCCAACCGACGAGCTCCTGAATCACGTCCCGCTCCTGATCGACGGCATCGCCGACTACCTCGGCGACGAGGACAACGAGTTCGGGGCCGAGCTTCCCGTCACCGCCAAGGCGATGGAGCTCGGCGCGCTGCGCCACGCACAGGGATTCGATGCGTACGAGATACTGAAGGAATACGAGATCCTGAGCGCCATCATCTTCACGCGTTTTGCGAGCATCGTCGATCATCTCACGCCGCCGTGCTCCGCGTCGGCGCTGACCGATTCATGGCAGCGCGTGTCGCACGCGATCGAGCTGATCCGGCAAGCGACCGTGACGCACTTCCTTCGGCTGTCGGCCGAACGGGTGAACGAGCGGGAAGAGCGGCTTCGTCGCTTCAACCGCATGGTGTCGCATGAGCTGAAGAATCGCGTCGGTGCGCTGCAGGGCGCGGCGAAGATGTTGAACGAACCGTGGCTGGAGGCCGACGAGCGGGAACGATTTCACGAGATGATCGCGACGAACGCGGACGGCCTGTTGCGCGTTCTGCGCGATCTCGAGTCGCTGTCCCGGATCGACTCCGACACCCGTCAGCGACGAAACGTGCTGCTGCCCGACGTCGCGCAGGAAGTCGTTCGGCAGCTGCGGGACGTCGCGACGGCCCGCGGGGTGACCGTGGAGATCGATCCGTCTCTGCCCGCGGTCGAGGTGGACGCGGCCGCGGTGGAGTTGTGTCTCACGAACTACGTGTCGAACGCGATCAAGTACTCCGACCCGTCCAAGGCTGAGCGGTGGGTCACGATCACCGCCCAGCTGCGGTTCGATTCGGGCGCGGGCGGCGAACTGGTGGTGTGCGTGCGCGACAACGGGCTGGGCGTACCGCGGAGCGCGCGCCAGCGGTTGTTCGAACAGTTCTATCGTGCCGATCACGGCACGGTCACGGGCGCGGAAGGGAGCGGGCTCGGACTCAGCATCGTGCGGGATACGGTGGCGTCACTCGGCGGCAACGCGTGGGCGGACTTTCCGGGCGAGGGTTCGGCGTTCTACTTCTCCCTGCCCTCGCGGCGCGCCGAGGACGCAGCGGCCGCGGGCACGCATCGTCCCGCGCAGGCAGGATCGTAGCCGGTCAGGGCATCAGAATGCCCGTGCCCATCTGTCCATTCCTGCCGTGAGCTCGACGGGAAAGGCTTCGCGCCTCGAGGCTATGTGCCGACCGCCACGGCTCGCACTGCGGGACTGCGCATGAGACTCGTCACGATGAAGTGCCTCGATGCAACGATCTCGCGCTCAGAAAGCTTCCGCGCCTTCGCCGCATCCCCCGCGGCCACCGCCGCCACGAGTTGCTGGTGCAACTGGACGTGATCTTCGCTGTCCGGATAGTTCATCAGCTGAATCTGAAACACCCGGTAGCTCTCGACGTGCAGCTGATCCACTAGCGCGGCGAGGCGGCGGTTGCCGCAAGCCGAGACGATCATCGCGTGCAGCTGCTGATTCGCTTTCAGGAACGTCCGGACCGACTTGCGGTCCGCGGCGTCATAGCCAACCGCGGCGAGCTTCTGGAGTTGCGAGATCTGTTGATGTGTCAGCTGCCCAGCGGCCAGCGCGACGGCGGCGGGCTCGACGACCAGCCGTAATCCGCAAAGCTCTTCGACGCCGTCGAGCGTGACCGGAGCAATCTGGTAGCCATTGCGGGGCTGTACGGTCACCAGGCGGTCGAAGACGAGGCGACGCAAGGCTTCTCGCGCCGGCGTCTTGCCGATGTGCAGCTCGCGCGCGATCTCCCCTTCGGTGACACGCTGTCCCGGCCGCAATGCCCCGCCGACGATCTCGTCGACCAGCTTCAGATATGCGAGCTCGCTCGCGGCGACGACCGGTTCTTCCGGTCGTCGCCGTTTTGTCTTCCTTCGTTTCTTCGCAGGCATATCCATATATAAGCATTCCGCAGGTCCGGCTACTGACACCCCGGCCCAGGATACTTGCTTCCCTGCCGCGCCAGACACTCGGCGATCGGTACCGGCTGGTGGGTCGCGATGAACTGCCGTGACGGAATGTCGATCGGCAGCGTGTTCAACTTTCCAAAGCGACGCACGTCCACCCAGCGATGACCCTCCAGGAGCAACGAATACCGGCGCTGCAACAGCAGTTCCGTGACGAAGGCGTCGTCGCTCGCGAATCCGGCGATCGGCGCCAGCCCGCCCGACGTGGTGCGGATGTAGTTGATGTCGGTCAATGCGCCGGCGGCATCACCCGTGAAGTAGCGCGCCTCCGCGCGGAGCAGGAACAGCTCCTCATTCTTGAGGATGGGCGCAGGCGTCGCCTGCGTGGCGTAGAGATTCGGCGCGTAGTCGGTCGGGATCGACAGACCGCCGGTGCCCAGGTTGCGCGCCGACGAGAGCCGACGAACCTTCGCCTGATAGCGCAGGTCGAACGAGCCGTCAGCGCGCTTGGGAGCGTCGGGCCCGATCGACGGATGCAGCAGCAGGTTGGTGTTGGTCACCACGTTCTGCGGATTGGCGACGTCGTTCGCCGCGGCTGAAAAGATCCAGTACGCTCCGGTCGACAGCGATTGGCCCTGATCGATGAACGACTCGGCGAGGTTCTGCAGCGCCGTCGCGTAGCACGTCGACGTACGCGGCGCACCGCATCCCGACACGCCGAGCGAGGCGCGGTAGGCGTTGATGCGCGCGGCGAGCGCCCGGTTGAACTTCAGAAACGTGGCGGGCGTGGAAAACGGTGTGAACCCCGTATTCAACTTCATCGGGAATGCGCTGCCTCCGGCCGCGAGCTCGGTTTTGGCGAGATCCAGGCGCGCCGCGATGTAGTTGTACGCCGAGTCGCGACTCACGAACGGCGTGATCTCGGCGGCGTTGTCCGCGATGTCCACCGGAATGCCGAGCGAGTCGCGGGAGCTGATGAGATACGACAGCTCGAGGGCCTCCATCGTGTGCGCAAAACCCTTCGCGCCCGATGCCTGCGCGGTGGAAAGGACGCCCGCGGGAGTCGAATCGACGGCCTTCACAAACTCGTGAATGGCACGCAACGTGGTGAAGAATCCGTTCCAGCTGCCCGCGGCGAGTCCACCCGGATCCACCGCCGGCGCGTCGAGGTAGTTGGTCGTGCTGCGGCTGTCGGTACCGTAGCTGAACGCTTCGCGACCGAAGATACCGGCGTCCTGGTTCCAGCCGAGATTCCGGCGGGCGAGGTTCAGGATACCGGCCGCGCGGGTCTGGATGTTGGTGAGCGGATCGGCGGTGACGGCGTCCG
>JADMIO011618491.1_pt1 | contig 12766 bp, 11 predicted proteins | sample 8958161 | NCBI WGS metagenome assembly JADMIO01 (sample SAMN16585339, study PRJNA669376) | soil metagenome | isolation source: Crop rotation soil | place: USA: Cullars Rotation, Alabama | collected 2011 | reverse complement strand
AGCGGCGACGCAGGCGTTCACGCTCGACTGGACGAGCCTCATCGTCGGGGGCCCGTTCGACGGCTTCACGGGCCAGTGGCACTTCGACGGTCATTTCGTCGCCGCGACCCCGGCCGCGGCGCCGTCTCCCGTTCCGACGTCCGCGGCCGTTCCGGGCCCGGACGCGATCGTGAGCAGCGAGTCGGCACCTGAGCTCGCGAACACGGGCTCGGGCAGCAACCTGCTGCTCACGATCGGGGGGTCCCTCACGGCGTTGGGGGTAGCTGGGTGGGGGACAACTCGCCGGCGCGGCGTGCGCCGGTAGGGCGGGTCAGCTCACTTCGCGCAGCTGACCCGACTCGACCTCGTAGACGAAGCCGCGCACGGACGCGTGCTGGACGAACGGGCTCGCCTCGATGCGTGCGATCGACTGCCGCACGTCGTCGTCGAGGTCTCCGAACGACTCGAGCGAGAACGTCGGGCGGATGCCGGTCTCCTTCGCGATCTGATCCCTCACGTCGTCGTCGCGGAACGTGAGCATCCCGCAGTCGGTGTGGTGGATCAGCACGATCTCCTCGGTTCCGAGCAGGCGCTGCGAGATCGTGAGCGAACGGATGGCGTCGTCGGAGATGACGCCGCCCGCGTTCCGGATCACGTGCGCGTCGCCTTCTTCGAGACCGAGCACTCGGGCCGGATCGAGGCGCGCGTCCATGCACGCGACGACCGCGACCTTCTTGGCCGGCGGGAGGGGCAGGTCGCGCTTGGCGAACTGGTCCGCGTAGGCGCGGTTGTTCGTCAGCAACTCGTCGGTAACGCTCACTTGGGTGCCTCCGGGGGAAGGGGGTGGTTCTCGAGGTCCGCGTCGCGAGTGTGGCTCCGCTACTCTATTTTGTCAATGGAAATACTTGAGAAAGACGCGGCACCGCGCAATGTCGTGATCGTCGGCGCCGGTGCCTCCGGTCTCCTCGCGGCCATCGCGTTGCTCCGATCGGGGAGCGACGCCGTTGTGCTCGTCGAGCAGGACGCGACGTGGAGCGCGGGTCCCGCGTACGCGACCACCGATCCGGGGCACCTCCTCAACGTGCCGGCCGGGAACCTCAGCTGCGATCCCTCCCGGCCCGACCACTTCGCCGAGTGGGCCTCGACGAAGGCCCGAGGTGTCACGGCGGCGAGCTTTCTGCCGCGCCGGTTGTTCGGTGAATACCTGCGCGCGTCGCTCGACGAGGCGGCCCAGCAGCACGCCGGTCCCGGCGCACTGGCCCGCGTCACCGCGGAAGCGGTCGCGGTCGACGACGACGGCGCGGGTCCGGACGCGCCGCGCGTCCGGGTGGCCATCCGGCCCGGGCGATGGATCGTCGGCGCGCACCTCGTGCTCGCGCTCGGCAATCCACCGTCGCGCCGGCTGACGTGCCGCGTCGGAACGGTGATCGACGATCCGTGGTCGGCCTGCTCCTCCGACCGCATCGGTCGCGACGACGCGGTCGTGATCGTCGGCGTCGGGCTCTCCGCCGTCGACGTTGCCCTCACGCTGGCGGGCCGGGGGCATCGGGGCCCGATCCGCATGGTGTCGCGCCACGGGTTGCTGCCCCAGCCGCACGCGGAGCGGCGCGCGCCCGCCGTGTCGCCCGGCGTGTTGGACGTGCCGACGGCGCGGGGCGCCGTGGCGTGGCTCCGGCGCGCCGTCGCGTCCGCCGGCGGTGACTGGCGCGCCGCGTTCGACGCGATCCGGCCGGTCACGAACGAGACCTGGCGCCGACTTCCCGAGCACGAACGCGCGCGACTGCTGCGGCACACCGCGCGTCACTGGGAGGTGCACCGTCATCGCATGCCGCCGGATGTCGCCGCCGCGTTCGACGCGCTGGTCGCATCCGGTCGTGTCGAGGTCGCGCTCGGGGATGCGGGCTGTGGCGAACGCCTGGCGGCGATGGAAGCGAAGTGGATCGTCAACTGCACCGGGCCCGAGTTCGACGTGCGGGCGTGGAGGTCACCGATCGTCGAGGACCTGCTCGCCAGTGGCCTCGCGCGGCCGGGACCGCTCGGTCTGGGACTCGACGTCGACGCCGACGGTTCGCTCCTCGACGGCTCCGGCCACGCCGCGCCCGCGATCTCGGTGGTCGGCCCGCTCCGCCGCGGCGTCGAATGGGAGACCACGGCGATCCCGGAGCTCCGCGTGCAGGCCGACGCGGTCGCCCGCCGCGTCGCGGGTGAGTCGGCCCGGCGGGCTCAGGTCGCGAAGTCGGGCTGGGCGCCGCGCGGTGCCTCGGCGCGTCCCTTCGGTTCCTCCCAGTCCTCCTGGCGGCCGAGCGCGGTGAGGTCGAGGAAGTAGTACGAGCCGCCGAGCATCTCGGCGCCGCGCGCGTACATGGAATACGTGTGGAAGACGTCGTCGCCGTCGCGCAGGAACACGCTGTGGCCGGGTTGTTCCGACGAGCCTTCGCGCATCCAGCCGAGGCCGTGCGCTTCCAGCTCGTCGAGCTCGCGGTAGTTCCAGAGGACGGGCGCGACCGACGCGTCGATCGTGACGTGGAAGTCGTAGTTGAAGTCGCTCCCGAACGACGAGTACCACGGAAACGACCAACCGCGCTTGGCCTTGTACTGCTCGAGCTGGGCGAGCGGCGCGCGGGAGACCACGGCGAGGGTCGTGTCGCGCGCGTGCAGATGGCGCAGCAGCCCGGCCGAGATCTCGTCGGCGCCGGCCGTGCAGCTCGGGCAGCCCTCTTCCCATTCGGGATCGAACATGAAGTGCTGCACGATCAGCTGCCGGCGGGCGTCGAACATGTCGAGCAGCCGGATCTTTCCCTCCGGTCCTTCGAACACGTAGTCCTTCTCGATCTTGACCATCGGGAGCTCGCGCCGCTTTGTGTTCAGCGCGTCGCGTGCGCGCGTCATCGCCTTCTCTTCTTCGAGCAGCTCCTTGCGCGCCGCCAACCACTCGGCTTCGGAAACGACCTTCGGGTAGCTCATGTGGGCCTCCTTCGACCACGGGGTTGTACCCGATCGCCGGCGAGGTGACGCAGGTGCTCCTCGACGGTCCCGACGACCGAAGGATCGCCCGGGTCGTCGAGCAGTGCGAGCGCGTGCCGCAGCCGGAACGCCGTCTCGAGTGGCTCCGGGTCCGGATCGAGCCCGCGGGCGTCCGCGTACCCACGCCACGCGGTTGCCCAGAAATGCGAGAACTCGGCGCGGTGGTCGCGCCAGATACCGGTTCCCCATTCGCCGAAGTCGAAGTCCCAGAACGGGTGGTCGACGCGCGCCGTCTCCCAATCCAGGACACCCGTGAGGTGCCCGTCGCGTGCAAGGAGCTGGTCTTCGTGAAGGTCGCCGTGCACGAGCACGGGCCGATGTTGCGCGGCGAGGCCGAGCTGCTCGGTCCATCGGTCGAGCGACGCGCGCCGGCCGAGGCGATCGGCCGCTTCGGCAACGGCGGCGCGCGAGGTCGTGGGATCCAACGCGCGGCGTAGCCACTGCGTGGCACCGCGCTCGTGGTGCGCGGGCGGGCGCGCGCCCGGGAGATGCGGTGGATCGAGGGCGTGCCACTGCGCGGTCGCGCGTCCGAGCTCGGCGAGCAGCGCGCTCGCGTCATCGGGATGGGTGCCCGGCATGCGGCTGACGGCGGCGAAGGGCAGCGGGTACACCGCTTCCTCGTGCCAACGCGCGACGACGCGCGGTGCAACGGTGACGGACGGCGGGAGGAAGTCGTAGACCGCGAGCTCGCGCTCGAACCACTCGACGTTGTCGGCCGCGCGCGGGAACAGGAAGACGCGATCCGCGGCGAGGATCGCGAACTTGTTCCATCCGGTGACGTTCACCTCGAGCACCTCGTCGCCGAGGCCGGCCAATGTCCGGAACCGCGCCGCGCGCGGCGGGATCAGCACGGCTCCGATCGGATCACCCGCAAGCGACGAGCTCATGCGCGCAATTCAAGCGGATCGCGACCTGTACCTCCGCCGCGACGCGTCGCCGAGAAGGATTGATCGGCATCCACCTGAATCCGTAGGGCGCTTCGTAAGCTGCGCGCCAGAGTGAGGGGAGCATCTCATGATTCGTGCATTGCTGCTGGCGCTCGTCGTGTTTCTCGTCGCGACGTTCCCCGCCACCTGGCTCCTGATGCTGTTTCTCGGAAACCTGCATACGGACCTGTCGTACTGGGGCACCTTGCCGCTCGGGATACTCGTCTCCGCGCTGCTCGGCAGCGCCACGACCGGGTACACGCCGCGATAACACCGGGGTGACGAGCGGCGTATCGTCGCGCGCGTGACGCGACGGCGCGACGACGATCCGGACGGCGACACTCGGCTGCCGCTCGGCGTCACTGCCGCCACGAACGGCGAATACGTGCCGGATCCGCCGACCCGGCACGATCTCGACGTGCAGTCCGCCGCGCTCGCGCGGATCGATGACGACGCCCGCGCGGCCGGCATGGATCGCCGCCGCTTCTTGCGCTCGGCGGGCGGAGTTGCCGCCGTGCTCGCGACGATCGACCTTGCGGCCGCGTGCGGCGGGTCGAGCCGGGGGGCGTCGCCCCCGACCTCGTCCGCGGCCGCGCCGTCGACCGCCAAGGGTCCCGGCGGCTCGTACACCGTTCCGACCGCGCGCGACGTCGAGGCCTGCGAGCACGCGCTCGCCGGCAACGGTCAGTTCGTCGTTGACGTCCACACGCATCACGTCACGCCCGACGGCCCGTGGACGAAGAACGCGCCCGAAACGGTGCAGCTCGTGCTCGGCATGCTGCCGGCGTGCGCGGCCGAGAATGAGCTCGAGTGCGGGAGTCGCGCCGCGTACCTGCACGACCTCTTCCTCGCGAGCGACACGACGGTGGCGATGGTCTCGGACGTGCCCGGATCCGGTCCGGAGGACTCCGCCCTCCCGTTTGCCGACCAACTCGGCACCCAGCAGCTCGCGGCCCGACTCACGCACGGCGGCGCACCTCGGGTCCTGGTGCACAACGTGATTGCGCCGAACTTCGGCGATCTGAACGCGCGCCTCGCCGAGATGGAGGTGACGGCCCGGACCGGCAAGGTCGCCGCGTTCAAGATGTACACGGCCTGGGGGCCGAACGGGCAGGGCTTCTCACTCGAGGACCCGGCAATCGGTCTGCCGGTGATCGAGAAGGCTCAGGACCTCGGCGTGAACATCGTCATATCCCACAAGGGCCTGCCGCTCGTGAACTTCGACGCGTCCCACAACACCCCCGACGACATGGTCGCGGTGTCGCGGCAGTTCCCGGGCATGCAGTTCGTCGTGTTCCACGGCGCCTGGGACAAGAACCACACCGAGGGTGCCTACGACCCGAACGCCGGCCTCGGCATCGACACGTTCCTGCGCGCGCTGGACACCCACCGCGTGCCGCCGAACGACAACGTGTGGGTCGACGTCGGTACCGTCTGGCGCGAAGTGTTGCGCGATCCCACGACCGCCGCGCACACGCTCGGCAAGCTCCTGAAGCGGGTCGGTGAGCACCGGGTGCTGTGGGGCACCGACGCGATCTGGTACGGATCACCGCAGGCGCAGCTCCAGGCGTTTCGCGCGTTCACCATCTCGGACGAGTTCCAGGACCAGTTCGGGTATCCCGCGCTCACCGATGCCGTGAAAGCCCAGGTGCTCGGGCTCAACGCGGCGCGCCTGTTCGGGCTCGATCCGCACGACACGCGTTGCGCGCTGGCCACCGACCCGGTCACTGGGGCGCGAACGATGGCCGCGCAGCTTCGGGACGACGGTGCGCTCCCGGCGGCGTCGCGTCCGAACGGGCCGACGACCCGGCGGGAGATGTTGCAGTGGCTCGCGCGTCCGGCGACGCGCTGGACGCCGGCCTAAGGCGCGGTCGCCTCGATGCGGCCGGCACCGATCGCGTCGCCGAGCGCCGCGTAGTCGTCGTCGTTGGTGCGCGCGTACTTCGCGGCCCACGACGCGACCGCGCGGTCGAACGCGTCGGCCTTCCCGAGGTAGCCCGCGATCTGCACGGGATCCCCGGTGCGGGCGTGCGCGCGTGCGAGCGCCATCGCGCAGAGCGCGCCGTAATAGCTGAGGTTGTTCGCATCCATCCGCATCGGGTTCGAAGAGCCCTTGCGATCCCAGAGCTGGCGCACGTAGTACTCGTGACCGGAACCGGTTCCCTCCGTCCAGCCGAGGAAGATGTCGCTCGCCGCTTGCGTGAGCCGCTGGCCGGCGACGACACGGAGCCCGTCGTGACCGAGCGTCGAGGCGCCGACGTATTGCTCCAGCACCGACGCCTGCGCCTCCTTCACCTGCAGGATGATGCGATCACCGCCCGGGAGGTCGGGGCCTTCGAACAAGCAGATCCAGCAGCGCGTGCCGACGCTGCCGACGCCGACGACCTTGCGGGCGATATCGGTGAGGCGGAAGCGGTCGAACAGATCACGGGTGTCGTGCGCCAGGCTCTCGCGGTACGAGGCGATGGTCGGCTCGACGTCGTCCATGCCGTGCTCGGTGTTGTCGACATGGACGATCAGCGGCGGGTTCTCGACGAAGCCCACCTTGCCGTCGACGTTGTCGGTCAGCTTGGCGATCGCGCGCTGGTGGTCCTTCGCCTGTGCCTTCTCGACGTCGCGGGCAATGGTGGGGCGGTACCGCGCGGGAAAGTGCGACAGCACGTCGTCGATGTCGAACCGGGCCGACCACCGCTCGAGGACGCGCATCGTCGCCGCCTGCGCCATGTGCTCTCGGTAGGAGCGAACGGCGGTCGTCACGATCTCGTCGCAATGCGATCCGAGGAAGGACCGCTGGCGGCCGACGACGTGCAGGCTGGCCGCGAGCCGCTTCACGTCCCACTCCCACGGACCGGGCAGCGTCTCGTCGAAGTCGTTGACGTCGAAGACGAGATTGCGCTCGGGGGTCGCGAACTTGCCGAAGTTCGCGACGTGCGCGTCGCCACAGGCCTGGACCGACAGCCCGGTCACGGGCTGGCCCGAGAGATCCATCGCCATGATCGCGGCGCCGCCGCGGTAGAACGCGAACGGCGACTGCGCCATCCGGCCGTAGCGGATCGGCAGGAGCGCCTGCACGCGTGAGCGGCCCTGGGCTTCGAGCACGTCGATCGGGTTCGGCCGATCGGGCGGGGGAGTCCACTCCGCGTGCGCGGATCGCGGCACCGCCTTGCGGAGGTCGCGCCCGGCGCTGCGTCGTTCCGCCCATGTCGAGGTCATGTGACGGTAGTTTCTCACCACATGAGTGACATCGTGGTCGTGTGCACTGACGGGTCGGAGCTCGCCGACCGCGCGGCCCACCTCGGGCTCGGGCGGCTCCGGGACGACGGCGACGTCATCATCGTCACCGTCATCGACGAGGACGACCCGACGCTCGTACACGGCGCCGGCTTCGCGGGCGGCACCGAGTCGCCGGAGGAGTACGACCGCCTCAACGCCGCGCGCCGGTCCGAAGGCGAAGCTGCCGTCGCGCAGCTGGCGCAATCACTGGGGCTCGCCGGGGCGCGCACCGAAGTGCTGGTCGGCGACGCCGGACCGGCGTTGTGCGACTTCGCGACCGGTGTCTCGGCGAACGTCATCGTCATCGGCAGCCGCGGTCGCGGCGGTTTCAAGCGCGCGCTGCTCGGCTCGGTCTCCGACCATGTCGTGCGGAACGCTCCCTGCCCGGTTCTCGTGACCGGCGACTCGGGTGACGTGCCGGCCGACTGATCGGCGGAGGCCGCGTGGACAAGTTCTGGTCTTGGCTCGGCCTCAATCTCGGCAAGCACTGGATCGCCGTCATGGCCGTCGGCACGATCGTCACGGTCGGACTCGGCTACGGCATGACCAAGCTCGAGTTCTCCACCGACCAGAGCAACTACCTCAACCAGGGCGACCAGGTCTACAAGGACAACGTCAAGTACCAAAGCCTGTTCGGCGGCGAGGCGATGCTCACGCTCGTCACGATGGATCCCGGCCACACGGTGGCCGAGCTGTTCACCGCCGACGGCATCGAGCAGTGGACGAAGATCGCGGCGGAGATCCGCGACTCGGGCCAGGTGCTCAACGTCGTGACCCCGCTCACCGCGCTGCAGTGGAACAACAATCTCGTCAAGAGCCCGAGCGGCGACATCACCCAGAGCGTGGCGGGCAAGATCCTCGCCGCCGACATCACGCGGGAGAAGTCCGAGGCCGGGAAGACCGCGCGCACGAAATCGGCCCTCGCGACGATCGAGCGGCTGAACGAGATTCCGGTGGTCGAGCGCACGCTCGACAATCCCGAGTACATCGACTTCCTGCTGTACGACAATCCGCTCCCCGGCAAGGCGAAGCCGATCCGCACACCGCTGTTGCCGTTCTTCCCCGACGCCCGCCACGCGCAGATGGTCGTTCGGTTGCTCGGCAACGAGTCGATCGAGGCGGAGGGCAAGACCGCCGACCTCGTTACCGCGCAGGCGGAGACGTTGCAGTTCGACAACGCGACGGTCACCACCACCGGCGCGCCCGCGCTGCTGCAGAACCTCAACGACTATCTCACCCGCGGCATGGCCCTCCTCGCGCTGATCGCGATTGCCATCATGACGGTGATCCTGCTGGTGTTGTTCAGCGTGCGCTGGCGGCTGCTGCCGCTCGGCATCGTGCTGATCGGCACCATCTGGGCGTTCGGCGTCGCGGGCTATCTCGGCATCCCGCTCACGATCGTCACGATCTCCGGGCTCCCCGTGATGCTCGGCATCGGGATCGACTACGCGATCCAGATGCACGCACGCGTCGAGGAAGAGGCGGTGATCGACCGGGCCGCGCACCCGATCCAGGAGACGTCGCGCAACCTCGGGCCCGCGCTCCTCGTGGTGACCTTCGACGCGATCTTCGCGTTCGCGGCGTTGCGTTACGCCAAGGTGCCGATGCTGCGCGAGTTCGGTGTGCTGCTCATCATCGGCGTCACCGCGATCTGCGTGAACAGCATCATGGGCACGCTCGCGATCCTCGGGATCCGCGAGTACAAGTCGCCGACGACCGGTCGCGACTTCCGGGAGGGTCCGCTCGGCCGGCTCACCGTATGGTTGGGGTCGCTCACCGACGGGATCGCGCCGTACCTCGTGATCGGGAGCCTGCTCGTGTTCGCCGGCGGCATCCTCGTGGAGAGCAAGCTCGAGCTGCAGACCGATCCGACGCAATGGGTCAACCAACGCTCGCAGGTCATCAAGAACCTCCACACCCTGGAGGAGGAGGTCCACTCCTCGAGCGAGCTCGGCGTCTTCGTGCAGTCGCGGGACGCGTTCGGGCAGCCGACGGTGACGTTCGTCGACGAGTTCACGCGCAGCCAGCTCGCCAAGCATCCGAAGACACTGCTCACCGCGTCCGGGCTCGTGAGCACCGTGAGCGAGTTGAGCAACGTGCCGAGCGCGCCGCACCTCACGCCGACCTCGGCCGACGTGCGCGCCGCGTACAACGTCGCGCCGCCCGACATCCAGCTCTCCACGATCGCGGCCGACGACACCGCGTCGAACATCATCTTCCGTACCGGGCCCGGCGGCCTCGACGCCCGCGCGACGGTCGTGCGCGAGATCCGCGCCGACGTACGCCCGCCCGCGGACATCCGGGCCACGCCCTCGGGCCTCGCGGTGGTGGGCGTGGGCCTGCTCGACAACCTCGAAGCGAACCGCGTGATCCTCACGTACATCGCGATCCTCTTCGTGTTCGCGTTCCTCGCGATCCGGCTCCGCAGCATCATCCGGGCGTTGCTGTCGTTGGTGCCGGTGCTCATCGCGGTCGGCGCCTCGTCGCTGTTCGCGTACGTGCTCGATCTCAAGCTCAGCCCAATGACGGCGGTCGGCGGCCCGCTCGTCGTGGCGGCGTGCACCGAGTTCACGTCGCTGATCCTCCTGCGCTTCGTCGAGGAGCGCCGCCGGGGCCTGGCCCCACGCGAGGCAATGGACGTGACCGCGTCGCGCACGGGCCGGGCCTTCATCGTGTCGGCCCTCACCGCGATCTCGGGCGTCGCCGTCATCGCGGCGTCGACCCTGCCCCTGCTGCACGACTTCGGGATGATCGTCGCGCTCAACGTCGCGATCGCGCTCCTCAGCGCGCTGGTCGTGTTGCCCCCGATGCTGGTGTGGGCCGACAAGCGCAACTGGGTCTCGCGCGGGCTGGTGCCGCCCGAGCACCTCGTCGGAGCCGAACCGACCGAGGCAACATCCCGTTCATAAATCGGTAACGCCGCCGCCGCTCGCGGGCGCCATCATGCTCCGGTGACAGTGGAGGTCGGGGGGATCGTCGGTGCAGCCTCGGAACGCGATCCGAGGCGGGAGGCCCCCATCGACTCGTCGCCGCTCATCGACATCCTGCGGCGGATCCACCACGACTTCGCGTCGGTCACCGACGGCCAGGTCGCGTCGTACATCCCGGAGCTCCAGCAGGCCGACCCCAGCCGGTTCGGCATCGCGATCGCGACCGTCGACGGTCAGGTGTTCGAGATCGGTGACGCCGACATCCCGTTCACGATCCAGTCGATCTCCAAGCCGCTCGCGTTCGGCATGGCGCTCGCCGAGCGCGGCAACTTCGCGGTGCTCTCGCGGGTCGGGGTCGAGCCGTCGGGGAACCCGTTCAACTCGGTGAGCGTCGACGCGGCCAGCCGCCCGTTCAACCCGATGGTGAACGCGGGCGCGATCGTCACGACCGGCCTCATCGAGGGCGTCGACGCGCGCGATCGGCTCGAGCGGATCCGCAAGACCTTCAGCCGGTTCGCGGGCCGGGAGCTCGCGCTCGACGAGCGCGTGCTGGAGTCGGAGCAGAGCACGGGCGACCGCAACCGCGCCCTCGCCTGGCTCATGCGGAGCTTCGGCGTGCTCGACGGCGACGCGCACGAGATCGTCGACCTCTACTTCGGGCAGTGCTCGATCCTCGTGAACTGCCGTGACCTCGCGGTGATGGGTGCGACGCTCGCGAGCGACGGCCTCAACCCGATCACCGGATCCCGTGCGATCGCGGCCCAGCACGTCACGAGCATTCTCAGCGTGATGACGACGTGCGGGATGTACGACAACGCGGGCGAGTGGGTGTTCAACGTCGGCCTGCCCGCGAAGAGCGGCGTGGCCGGCGGCGTGCTCGCGGTGCTCCCGGGCCAGCTCGGCATCGGCGTGTACTCGCCGCCGCTCGACGACCGCGGCAACAGTGTCCGCGGCATCGGTGTGTGCGAACGGCTCTCGCGCGACCTGAAGCTGCACCTGCTCGCGTCGACGTCTGGCGTGCGCTCGGTCGTGCGCCGCGTCATGCGCGGCCACGAGATCCCGTCGAACCGGGTCCGCACCGCGGCCGAGGAGGAGGTGCTCGCGGCGCTGCGGCCGTCGGTCGCGCTGTACGAGCTCCAAGGCGACCTCGTGTTCGCGACCGCGGAGAAGGCCCACCGCACGATCGTCGCCGACCTCGACGACGTCGAGTACGTCGTGATCGACTTCCGTTACGTCACGAGCATCGACGCGCCGTCGCGTGCGGTGCTCGACACGTTGGCCGAGACGCTCGCCGCGACGGGCCGCACGGTGGTGGTCGCTTCCGATCCCGACGTTGGCATCGACGCGAAGCTCGCGCGCAAGATCCTCACTTTCCTCGACCACGACGCCGCGATCGAGTGGTGCGAGGAACGGCTCCTGCATGCACACGACCGGTCGTCCGACCACGACGCCGCTGCGCCACTCGAGGAGTTCGACCTGCTGCGCGGGCTCGACGACGACGCGCTGGCTGCCGTCGAGTTGGCGCTCGGCCGGCGCGGGCTGGCGGCGGGCACCGTCGTGTTCCGCGAGGGTGACGTGGCGGACTCGCTCTTCTTCCTGCTGTCGGGCCGCGTGAACGTGTTGCTGCCGCTCGACGTGCGCGGGGGAGACCGGAGCCGCCGGCTCGCGACGTTCGGCCAGGGAGTCTCGTTCGGTGAGATGGCGCTCCTCGACGAGGGCCGGCGCTCGGCCGACGTCGTGTGCGACGGTCCGTGCACGGTCGCCGTGCTGTCACTCGACGCGCTGGCCGCGCTCGACGAGTCGCACCCGGCGGTGCGTCAGGCGATCCAGGCAAACCTCGCGCACCTGCTCGCCCGGCGCTTACGCGCCGCGAACGCGCAGATACGCGCCCTCGCACACTGAGGACGCGTCTCTACGGTTCGAGCGTGTGCGCTACTTGCGCCCGAGGTGCGGGTCGCCGGAGAGGTAGAGCACCGTGAACGTCACGGTGTACTTGAACTTCGAGACGATCGTGAGCGAGCGGGCGTCGAGGCACGGCGCGGGATTCGCGATGCCGCTCTGCGTTCCGACCCGCGCGATACGCCGGAGCGCGGCGGCCGCCTTCTGCGAGTTGCTCCACGCCGGATTGTCCTTGCAGTCCTTGACGACCGTGCCCGTGACGTCGTTCTCCGGGTCGAACTTGTAGATGTCGGCGTGGAGGAAGTCGTTCGTCGCGGCGACGAGGCTCGTGTAGTTGTAGCTGAGGACCGCGACGACGGGCCGCTTCGGATCGGTGTAGCCGTTCACCGGCGTGATCGTCGTGGTGGTGCCGTTGCAGGCGCCGGCGCAGAAGCTGCCCGGTCCCTGCGTCATCGTCACCGGTGCGCCGTTGCCCGTGCCGGTTCCCGCGTTCGGCGGGAGCGAGAACTTCGCCGGGTCGTTGCCGCCGGTGTTGAGCGTGCCCCCCGGGACGACGAAGCCGGAGATCTCGCCCGGCACCGGTGCCTTCACCGTCGTGTCGAGGGTCGCGACGTTGTTGGAGCCGGGTGTCGCGGTCGCGGTGTTCGTGATCACGCCCGGCGAACCCGTGGTGACCAGCACTTTCCAGCACATTGGGATCCTAAGCTTAGAATTCCACGTGGACAAGTTGTCGCG
>JADMIO010852442.1_pt1 | contig 12769 bp, 13 predicted proteins | sample 8958161 | NCBI WGS metagenome assembly JADMIO01 (sample SAMN16585339, study PRJNA669376) | soil metagenome | isolation source: Crop rotation soil | place: USA: Cullars Rotation, Alabama | collected 2011 | reverse complement strand
CTTTCCCCCCGCGGCGCGCGCCCAACCGGCGTGCGCCGCGGACGGCGGCAAAGCCGACCGTGGCCGGCCGGATCGCCCGCTTCCTGACGGGCGCCAGTGCCCCGGCGGCGGCAGCGCCGGTTGAAACGGCACCCGTCCTTGAGCCGAAGCTGGTGACGGAGTCGTTCGGGCTGTTCCGCAACCCGCCGCGGTCGCTGCGGACGGAGATCGTCCGCTACCTGCGCGAGCGGGAGGCGGACGCCGAGTGGTTCGACGGTAGCGTGCTGACCGCCCGCAAGGCGATCAAGCGGCTGTACGCCCTGAACCACGTGAAGCCGGGCGAGCGCGCGCAGCGGGTCCTCTTCGACGAGGACCCGCCGGCGGACAGCCGGCTGTACGCCCTGCGCCAACTGGCCAAGGCGGCCACGCCGGCGGAGCAGGCGCGGGCGATCGTCGACAACGCCATCCCCTACCGGGTGGCGTCGACGGTGGTCACGCAGATGACGCCGACGGTCCTGCTGGCACTGATCGACCGCATGAGCCCGCAGGAGCTGATCAACAACGTGTCGTCGCTGACGAAGCGCGGCGCGATGGACAACCCGGACCTCAAGGCCCTGATCGAGCGCAAGCTGGAGCAGGCCAAGACGGCCGGGCGGGTCAGCGCCTTCAAGGCGTCGCGGGCGATCGAGTCGGCGGGCCCGACGGTCTCGGCCGACGTGAAGGCGAAGCTCGAACAGGTCGCCGACACGCAGGTTAAGGCCAAGGGCCGGATCGACCGCCCGACGGCCCTGCTGATCGACAAGTCGGGGTCGATGGCTTTGGCCATCGAGCTCGGCAAGCGGATCGGCGCGATGCTCAGCGCGGTCTGCTCGCGCGAGCTGTTCGTGTACGCGTTCGACACGATCGCGTACCCGATCGCCCGCCCGGCGGGCGACGACCTCGCCTCCTGGGAGCGGGCGCTGCTGGGCATCACGGCCGGCGGCGGCACGTCGTGCGGCGTCGCGGTCGAGGCCATGCGCCTCAAGCGGCAGTACGTCGAGCAGATCATCCTCGTCACGGACGAGGGTGAGAACGCCGGCCCGCTGTTCGTCCCGACGCTGCAGAAGTACCGGGAGTCGGTCAAGGCCGACCCCAACGTCTGCGTCGTGCGGGTCCCGCGCAGCACGACCGGCATCGAGACCCAGTGCCGCGCGGCCGGCATCACGGTCGACGTGTTCCAGTTCGGCGGCGACTACTACGCGCTGCCGAACCTCGTGCCGCTCCTGAGCAAGCCGAGCAAGCTCGAACTGCTCATGGAGATCCTCGACTACCCGCTCCCGCGGCGGAAGTCGGCGTGACGCTTCGCGAGGCAGTGTACAGGCGGCGCGGGCCGAAGAAGCCCGCGCCGCCCTTTTGAGGTAGGACGATGCGAGAAGACATGGCAAAGGTGATTGTCGAGCGCCCCCGCCGGGGTGGCGGCCTGCCGTTCCCACGCGGCTGGCCGCCCGGTGGACCACGCCTTCCCATGGTAGATTGGCGCCGGCGGGAAGGGATTCGCCGGCCTTGGTTGCGCGATCGCCCCAAGTCGCTGAACGAAAACCTTGCCCCGCTGCGCCGGTTCCTCCGGGCGCGGGTCGGACGGCCGTGGGACAAGGTGTACGGCGAGGTGTGCGAGCGGATCAACCGCAATTCCGCGGTCCAGCTTCACGTCTGGCAACACCTCATGCAGGACGTGTGCAGGGACCCGCACGAAGTGTCCGGCGACGTGCGGCGTTGCAGTTGGTTCGGCTTCCGCCATTCGTTCTTCGTCGATCCCAAGACAGGATTGCTGCGCGAGAATAGGGCGCGTGGCATGCCACGGCATCTCACGGTTGCGCCGCAGCCCGTCGATCGGATCGCGGTTGACGCAACCCATGAGTACCGGCTGTTGGACGGCCTCTGGTTCGAGTTGACGCTCGCACCGCTCCCGACTTGTGTGTCGGTTTACGACATGGCGCTGAGGAAATCGACGCCCGACCTCTCGACGAAAGAGCTGGCGCGGTTCTACGGGCGCCACGTTTACGCCGTTCACAAGCGGCAACTCAACAAGCGGGAGATCAAGCGACGGGTGACTTCGACCTGAGGGGCGTCCCGTTGCTCGCTGCGCTGGCGGGTCCGTGAGGCAGGAGGATTGCCATGGCGCCGAAACACTTTGAGGACGCTCTTAAACGCCTCTCGGCCGTTGAGTCGGATTTCCTGTCCAGCGAGTTCCTCGCGCCCGTCGTGGGCAGCCGGGGTGTGGTCGTGCGCATCGCCGGCGTGCGGTGCGCGATGGCGGTGCGGCCGGCGGCGTTCGAGGGGTGGGGCGTGTTCCGGCCGGCTTCGCACACCGAGGCAGAGCTGGTGAGCACCGCGTCGGCCGGCGAGCGGCGGCGATACCTCGCGCTGTTTCCCACGGTGCGCCTGGTGCTGTGCGCGCGGTCGAAGAGCGGGGGCCGGGTCGAGGGCGTCGCCGCTTGTGCTCCCGACGCGCATTTCGTCGGCGACGAGCGGCCGGCCGAGGTGTTGCTGGCAGCGGACGCCGCGCTGTTCGACACGGTCGTGGCGCGATTCGACGGACTGCGGCTATGGTTCGACGAGGTCGATCCGCGAGCCGATCCCGCGGTGGCGGCGTACCTCCGGCATGCGCTGACCGACCTGACCGAGCCGGCCAAACTCGCGCGCGGGGGACTGACCCGCGCGCATCGGCTCGCGTACGCCGTCGCCCACGCACGCCGAGCCGCGCAGATGCAGGGCTATGACGAGCGGCGGCTGAAGGCCGCCCTCGGCCATGCCGGCGCGGACCTGCGCGACTTCACCGATGCCGGCGAAGTGTACCGCGTAACCTACCGCGTCGACGGCCGTCGCCACACGAGCGTCGTCCGCAAGGACGATCTCACCGTGCAGTCCGCCGGCATCTGCCTGTCCGGCCAGGACCGCCGGTTCGACCTGAGCAGTTTGGTCGGCGTTCTTCGCGAAGGCGCCGGCGCGGGGCGGGCGGTGTATTGGTAACGCGCACCAAGTTGAATGCTCGCGAAACGTGCGGGGCCTTCCCATAGCTGTCATCCTGAGCCGCAGGCGAAGGATCTCTCGTCCATCACGCGGGAACTGACAGGAATTGGTTCTGCCGCGGTTCGGAGTGCAGGCTGTCTCTCCGACCCATGGCACTTGACGCCCCATCGCATCCAGCGATGCACGAGAGAGCCGTCGCCTGTGGCTCAGGATGACAATGGGGTGTGAACTACCGCGTATCGTGCGCGCGAGATGGTAAGGAACGGAGCGACCGTCATGCCGGGAAAGTTTCATCACGAGTCGCTCTTCCGCGGCGGGGACATGCTCGCCCGGCTCGCGGCCACGCGCGTCACGATCTGCGGCGCGGGGGCGGTCGGCTCGAACTTGGCCGACAACCTTGCCCGCCAGGGCGTGTCGCGGCTGCGCGTCATCGACCACGACCGTGTTGAGGAGCACAACGTTTCGACGCAGTTGTACGGCGAGTGCGACGTGGGCGTCTGGAAGGTCGAGGCGTTGCGCAATCGCCTGTTCCGCGTCGCGGGCGTCGAGGTCGACGCTGTCCGCAAGGAACTGAACGCGGCCAACGCCTCGGTCCTGCTGAAGGGAGCCGACCTCGTCGTCGATGCCTTCGACAATTCCGCTGGCCGGCGGCTCGTACGCGATGGCGCCGGCGCGGCTGGGGCGGCGTGCCTGCACGTCGGGCTCCATGAGGGCTACTGCGAGGTTGTTTGGGACCCGCAATACCGCGTCCCGAACGATGTGGCCGGCGACGTTTGCGACTACCCGCTCGCGCGGAACGTGGTCCTGCTTGCGGTCGCCATCGCATCTGAAGTGATCGTGCGGTGGGTGCGTGACGCGACCCGCGGAAGCTGGTCAGCGACGCTGGAGGACCTGGCGGTTCGTCCGTTCGGTGATGGTGATACGACGTGAAACGGACCTACCCTTTACACGCGTCTTGCGTAGCGGCCGGGCCGAAGGCCCGCTGTTCAAACGGATGGGCGCGAGGAGAGCGGGCCTTCGGCCCGGCCGCTACGCACGGACAGCGCGTGGTTTTTTATCGTTTCCAGCGGATGCCGGCGGCGGTGCGGGCGGCGGTGAAGCTGCCGAATAGTCGGACCGCGGCGCCGTACATCGCCGGCTGCTCGCGGCGGACGGCGGAGTCGGACAGGTGCTTGCCGGACTTCTTCGCCGCCTTGAGGCTGCGGATGACCTCGGCCTTGTCCCAGCTCCGCCGCTCGCGCACCTTTTCCGGGTCCACCCGGGCGGCGCGCAGGGCGTTGTCGTAGCTGGCAAAGTGACGTACGGCGGCGGCGTGGAGGCCGGGATCCTCTTTTTGGATTGCGCCGCTGTTGAGCGGCTCGTGGCTGCGCCAGCGGCCGCGCAGCTCGAAGACGATGCGCTCCTTGTCCCACTTGCGATACCGGTTCACCTCGTCGGCGTCGAGCCCGGCGCCGTGCAGGGCCCGGTCCCAACTGCCGAACAGGCGCGGTTGGAGCGAAGCGAACGCCGCCCGGCCCAGTTCGTCGCGCCGCTTGGTGACGGCCGACCAGTGCAGGTCCTCGTCGTTACGCTTGGCGGCCTTGATGAGCGCGATGATCGCCGGCTTGGTCCAGCGCGGGCGGCGGGAGACGGTCGCGTAGTCGATGCCGGCGCGCTCGACGGCCTTGCGGTACGACCCGAAGTGGTACGCGGCCGCCGACACCAGCGGCTGCATCTTGGCGGCCAGCGCGTTGTACGACAGGTCGCGGCCGGCCTTGTGCAGCTTTTTCAGCGCGGCGATGATTTCCTGCTTGTTCCAGACCATAATGGCGCTCCCGCCCACGGCGCGGGGCGTGGGCGGACGAACCCACCTTACTGCGTTTCATTGGATCGCTCAACAAATAAAAGCGACAATCTGTTGGCGCGACCCCTGGCCGGATCGGCCGGGCGAGTCGGGCATAACACGGAGCAGGATGACGACGAACGGGGCATTATGCGACAACGACGGCGGCCTGAACGGCGTCGTCAACCTCGACAAGCCGGCGGGAATCTCGTCCGCCCGCGCGGTCGCGGCCGTTAAGCGCCTTTTACCGCGCGGGACGAAGATCGGTCACGCCGGAACCCTCGACCCATTTGCGACGGGCGTGCTGCTGCTGCTCGTCGGGCGGGCCACGAAGTCGTGCGAGCGCCTCATGGATACTCCTAAGCAATATGAGGCCACGGTCCGGCTCGGGGCAACGACGCCTACCGACGATCCCGAGTCCGAGCCGGAACTGTGGAATCCCAAGTGCTCGGACACCCTGGTGCCACCGACCATCGACCAGGTTCGGTCCGCCCTTTCCAAGTTCGTGGGTGAGATCATCCAGCGACCGCCAGCGTTCAGCGCGCTCAAAGTCGGAGGCCGCCGGGCTTACGACCTTGCGCGAAAGGGGACGGACGTCGAACTAGCGGCCAGACCGGTGCGGATCTATGCGATCGAACTGCTCGACTACGTCTGGCCGGAGATTCGGTTGCGGATCGATTGCGGCCGGGGGACGTACGTTCGTGCCATCGCAAGGGATCTGGGCGAAGCGTTGGATGTTGGGGGGTACCTGACGACGCTCCGTCGGACGGGCGTTGGAGCCTATCGCGCGGAGGAAGCGGTAAGCCTGGAGTCGGTGTCACGGGACGGTGTTGGCGGGTACATCACGCCGATCGCGCTTCCCGCGTAAAATCACTGAGGATGGCGTTACGTGGTCGCCGAAGCGACCATGGCGGCGGGAGCGTAATGGGAAAAGTCCTGATCCGAGGGCCGCGCTCCCTTCCGTATCCGGGCACCGCTCCCCTATAATCCGCCCTCCCGGCAAACGAAAGGACCCGTCCCGTGACCACCGCGACTGCCAGCGACTTCACCGTCCCGCTCCTCGGCGGGCGGGCGCACTTCCTGCTCCGCAGGCTCCATTCCCTGACCGGCCTCGTGTTCGGCGGGTACCTGGTCGTCCACCTGCTGGTCAACGCCACCCTCATCGAGGGCGTCCGCCACGAGGGTGAGGCCGGTAAGACGGTCTTCCAGATCCAGGTGGACAAGATCCACTCCCTGCCGTTCCTCCCCGTCGTCGAAACGGTGTTCATCTACCTGCCGATCCTGTACCACACGCTCTACGGCATCTGGATCACCCTGACGGGCCAGCCGAACGTGAACCACTACTCCTACGGCAAGAACTGGTTTTACTTCTTCCAACGCGTCAGCGCGGTGATCCTGGTCTTCTTCATGCTCTTCCACATCCTGGGCATGAAGGGGGTCTTCGGCGGGGACATTGGCAGGGCGTTGACGTTCGCCCCGCTACACGCCTCCCAGAGTACCGTGAACCACTTCCACGCCGGGTGGTGGGTCGGCTACTTCATCTATCCGATCGGCATCCTGGCGTCGTGCTATCACCTGGCGAACGGGTTCTGGACCGCGGCGATCACCTGGGGACTGACCGTCAGCGCCGAGGCCCAGCGGCGCTGGGGCTTGGCGTGCGCGGGCTTGTTCGCGTTCACGCTGGGTTGCGGGCTGCTCGCGCTGGTGTCGGTCCTCGGAAGCGAGGTCCGCCCGTTGCCGGCCGAAGACGTGCCCGAAATGCGGGTGCCGATCGTGGACGTCAACAAGGCAAAGTAGCTCGCCCGACGCACGCGTGATATATGGACAAGGACCTCATCGATCGGTACGAGCGGGGCGGCGAGAAGCTCGGGCAGGCCATTCGGGGGCTGTTGCGCGAGGACTTCGACGCCTTCCCGGTGCCGGACACCTGGTCGATCCGCCAGATCGTGGTTCACCTGGCCGACAGTGACCTGGTCATGTCGGACCGAATGAAGCGCGTCATCGCGGAGGACAAGCCGGCCCTGCTGGCGTTCGCCGAGAACCTGTGGGTGAAGAACCTGCATTACGAGCTTCGGTCGGCCGAGGACGCCGCGTCCCTTTTCGCGCTGAACCGGCGCACGACGGCTGCGATCCTGCGGGTGTTGCCGGACGAGGCCTTCGCGCGTACCGGCGTCCACAACGAGCGCGGCGAGATGACCCTGACTCAGATCGTGCAATTCGCTGTCAAACACTTGGAACATCACCTGAAGTTCGTCTACGACAAGCGGGAAAAACTGGGCAAGTTGATGTGGTGAAAAAGGAGAGTTGCCAGTTGCCAGTTGCCAGTTGCCAGTAAATGCGAAGGCAGGCGCGCTCTGCTTTCTCCTATGCTGGCAACTGGCAACTGGCAACTGGCAACTGATTTCGAATGGCTCTACCATCAAAGAAGCGTGTTATCGTCGTCGGCGGCGGACTGGCGGGCCTGGCCTGCACGATCAAGCTGGCGGAAGAGGGCGTCGGCGTGGACCTGTTTTCGATGGTCCCCGTGAAGCGGTCACACTCGGTCTGCGCCCAGGGCGGCATTAACGCCTGCAACGAGATCGCCCGCCAGCAGGGTTACAGCGAGTGGGAACACTTCGAGGAAACGTGCCTCGGCGGCGACTTCCTCGCGGACCAGCCGCCCGTGTTGGAGATGGCCAATTGGGCGCCGAAGATCATCGACCTGCTCGACCGCATGGGCGTGCCGTTCAACCGCACCCCTGAAGGGCAAAGGGCGCTGCGCCTGTTCGGCGGGAGCTTGTTTAAGCGCACGTTCTTCGCCGGCGCGACGACCGGGCAGCAATTGCTCTACGCGCTCGACGAACAGACGCGCCGGTGGGAGAGCGAAGGACGGGTCCAGAAGTACGAGTTCTGGGAATTCCTCTGGCCGATCCTGCACGACGGCGCGTGCGTCGGGATCGTCGCGCAGGACATGCGGACGATGCAGATCCGGGCATTCCGGGGCGACGCCGTGGTCATGGCCACCGGCGGCAACGGGCTGATCTTCGGCAAGAGCACGATGTCGGTCATCTGCACCGGCGGCGCCGCGGCCCGGTGCTATCAGGCGGGGGCGCACTACGGCAACCCGGAGATGATCCAGGTCCACCCCACCGCCATCCCCGGCGAGGACAAGTGCCGACTCATCAGCGAGTCCGCACGCGGCGAGGGCGGACGCGTCTGGGTCCCGCGCAAGGCCGGCGACCCGCGGTCGCCGAACAACATTCCCGAGGCCGAGCGCTTCTACTTCCTCGAGGAGCGCTACCCGAAATACGGCAACCTCGTCCCGCGCGACATTGCCACCCGCGAGATCTTCCAGGTCTGCACCGAGCTGCACCTGGGCGTCGGCGGCGGGAACATGGTCTACCTCGACCTCGGCGACATCACCCGCGAGATCGGCCGGGAAAAGGTCCTCGGCAAGCTGGAGGGCATCCTCGAGATCTACGAGAAGTTCGTCGGCACCGACCCGCTCGACGAGCCGATGAAGATCTTCCCGGCCGTCCACTACACGATGGGCGGGCTGTGGGCCGGGTTCACCAAGGACGAGAAGACCGGCGGGCTCAAGGCGGGCGCGCCGAACAACATGATGACCAACGTCCCCGGGCTCTACGCGATGGGCGAGGTCTCGTTCGCCTACCACGGCGCCAACCGCCTCGGCGCCAACAGCCTGCTCTCGTGCATCTTCGAGGGCCTGTTCGGCGGGCGGTGCATCAAGAACTACACCACCGACGTCGCGCGGACCGCGGCCGCCGATGTGCCGCAGTCGGCGTACGACGCGGTCGTGCAGCAGGAGAACGACCGGCAGAACGACCTGCTGAGCAGCACCGGGTCGGAGAACCCCTACCTGCTCTGGCAGGAGATGGGCAAGTGGATGACCGATTACTGCACGGTCGTCCGCTACAACGACAAGCTCCAGTTGACCCTGGACAAGTGCCAGGAGTGGAAGGAGCGGGTCAAGCAGATCCGCCTGTCCGACACCGGCATGTGGACGAACCAGAACCTGTCGTTCGCCCGCGCGACGCGCGACATGATCATCCTGGCCGAGGCGGTCCTGACGGGCGCGTTGCTGCGGAACGAGTCGCGCGGGGCGCATTACAAGCCGGAGTTCCCGAAGCGCGACGATGCGAACTTCCTGAAGGCCACGATCGCGACCTACGACGCCGAGACCGGCTCGCCGCGGATCACGTACGCGCCGGTGGACGTGAGCCTGGTGACGCCGCGCGCCCGGACCTACGGCAAGACCGCCGACGCCCCCGCCAAGGCGCCGGCCCCGGCACCGGTCGAAGCCGCCCCGGTGTCGCCGGTGCCGGCCGGCGTGTAACCCCGAGGGCCGGTCGCTTAGGTGAACGAGCCCCAAAGCGTTGGACGTCCAAGCCAGCGGTCCCCGTTCCGCCATGGCTTGGTGGGTTCGCTTGGCGCTCGCCCCAAGCGAACAACGGCGCGTCAAAGGTGCTCTAACTCAAGTCCCTTCGATGCCTTGTGCTCTCGCGCGCTCCCGGCCCGCCGTGGGTTCGTTTCGTCAGGTATTTCATCGCCGCGACCCCTGTCTCCCACTCGCGGACGCCGCCCGCACGTCGGGGCGAGGCCGTTCCTGTATTCGAATGCCAAAGAACCACCGGCGCGCGGGACTACCGCCGCACATCCGGAACTTTATCATTATCCTAATTTATGACACGATTGCAAGCGTAAAATGCCGAACGACCCTCGCCGTTTCCGCTTCATCCCCGAGCCGGGTCGGGCGGGCAAGGTCCGTTTGAGCCGCGACCCGACGAACGCCGCGCCACGGGCGGCACGAGCGGCCGCGTTAGGGGTTCACGGTCGGGTTGACCGAAACGGCGGCAGTCCGACCACCGCCGAGATCGAACTCGATCGTCTCGCCCGGCTTGACCGTCCTGACGCAATGGGCGCCCTGTTCGCGAATAACAAAGTTCGACCCGGCCTGGCCGTCAAGCTCGCTGTGGCCGGCGTACAGCGATACGCGCAGCTTGTCGGGTGCAAGTTGGCGCACTTTGACCCGCGCCGTGATGCCGTACGAAAGTGACTCCTTGCCGTCCGCGTCGACCGGCACTTCGTTGCCCACCAGGAACGTGCCCTCCTGTCCCTCGTTCGTGACGAGCGTCGGCGTGGCCAGCGAAGCCCGCTTCCCGTCCTTCAACGTCGTGAGCACGAACTTCGTGGTGAACTGCTTGGCCGCGGGCGCGTCGTTCGCCCCCGGTGCCAGTGCCAGCGTGCCCAATACAAGGAACAACATCGCGTAGAACCCAAGCGTCTTCATAGGAACTCCTTATTCGGGAATCGTCATGCGGCAGCCCATGCACCGCCCGAACCTACTTCAGTCCGGCTCCTTCTCGGCCTTCACCGGCGGGAGGTAAAGCTTTTCCACGGCTACCTTCTCCGAGCCGAGGTTGATGCGCACCACCAGTTCGTTCGACGGCGCCATCTGCGTGACCATCCAGTCGCAGTCGGCCGCACCCGAGCCCGGACGGTAGAAGTTGACGCGGACGACAACCTTCGGACAGAGCGACAGCGCCGCGATGAACTTGTTCAGGGCCGTGTTGTCGCCGCCGTACCGTAGCGACGAGGCCGCGTTCAATTCTGCGCCGCCGAGGAACTTGCAGTCGCTGCGTTCCAGCACGGCCTGGAGCGCCTTGTAGTCCGCCTCGGAGTAGTCCTTGACGACGAGGTGCGGCTCCTTGAGCTCGCGATAACTTGCCATGGCCAACGAACAGAACGCCGCAAGCGAGAGAATCGCGGACGCCGCAACGATCCCCCGCGTGGACTTGACCATGAAAACCTCCGCTGTCGCGCGCCGATGGACCCTGCGGCGCCAGTTGAGCGAGTCGCGAGTGCGCGCGCTAACGACCCAAAGAGTGAGACGCACCCGCGTCGACGGAGTTCCCGGCAACCGGAGGCGCAAAGCCGAATAACGGACCGACGTTCAGCGGCCGGGTGCGCGGCGACCACTGTGGAACGACAAGGACCGCGACGCCCGCCCAGTCCGATTGCGGCGTTTCGTTATGCAACCACTTGCCGGACCTCATAGGTGTCCGCGTTTGGATCGGTAATCCAGGATTCCCGGCTGATGAAGACTTCGAGGCCGGTCGCCGGCAGGCGCCAGAGCACGCCTTCTCCATAGTCGTCAACGTCGAGCCACGTTTCGGCCTCCAGATCGGCCAACAGGTTCGACAGACCGCTTGACCCGGCGGGGTATCCGCAGGGGATCTCGACCGGCTGTGCGGTTGGGATGCGGTCGATCAAACGCTGCAGAAGCGGGATGAGCCAATCGTTCGCCTCCCACAGGTGATGACTCTCGATCGATTCACGGACCGCGTTGGCAGTCGACTGGGGCGCGGGATGGCCAAGTTCCCGGGACGCGATGGTCAGTACATATCTCTCCAAATCTGGCATGCCGCAGTCGCATAACGCATTGCCGTTCACTGGCCGCGGCCCCGCCGACGACCATCGAGCTAAAGTAAGCGTTCCGCGGCCGTGGTCCAGTACAGCGGCGGGTCAAACGGCGGCCGTCGCGGCCGTCCATGTATATCCAACTTCCCCTTCTGCGGAGGACGCGCAGAACAGCAAACGCTCCGCATCTCTCGCCATCAAGACGATCTCCCGCTCGTGGGCGCGCACCGCGCGGATCATCTGTAGATAGAAGTTGTCATCGACTGGAACCGAGCCGATGGTGGTCCGCGCTACGTTAACCATCTCGAAGTCGCCGAGCGACAGGTTTCGGCCCTCGTTCGCCTTGAACGACGCTGCCATCTGGAGATCGCCTCGCGACACCGCGTCGGCGAAGTGCCTAATCCTGAAAGCGTTCTGCGACCGGACCTCGCGGGTAGAGCTGGCCTCGGTATCGACGCATATCGACACCGCGCCCGACTCGTGATCGTGATAGAACGCAAACGTGAAGACGTCGATATCGGCGGCGCACACTTCGCGGACCGCACGAGAGAGCACGCCTTCAAATAGCCGTTGGGGATCGGTGATGCCCATATTCCGCCGCATAAAGTCGCTGTGGGATCGCGCCTGAGGAACACTCGCAACTCAAAGAAGCATACGCGCGGGCACGGCTCGCCGCACAGGGTCATCCAGCGCCGCCCGCATCCCCCGCCTCGCGGTCGCGCGACAGGAAGGCGTCTCGGTCGATGCGATAGCCGCGTAGCGTAATGCCATCCCGCTCCCCGCGTGCCACCAGGGTCATGCCGAGCTTCTGCATGACCCGCTCGGACGCGGGGTTGAGCACGTCGACGATGGCCACGACGGTCTCAAGGCCCAATTCGCGAAACCCCCTGCGGAGCATCGCGTGGCCGGCCTCGGTCGCGAACCCGCGGTCCCAATGGGCTCGCGCGTACCGGTAGCCGAGCTCGATCTCCGGCCCCCAGCCCAGGGCGTCGCCCCACTTCGGGTTGAGCCGCCCGAGCCAGCAGACGCCGAGGACGCAGTCGGTGCCCCGGTCGGCCACCGCGAACCATTCCAATTCGTTTTCCGCGTAGGCCGCCGCGATGTGGGCCGTAACCTCGCGCGTCTTCGCGGCCGTCCATGGGCCGCCGATGAACTTCGTCGCCTCGGGGTCGCCTTGGAGCGCGTGCAGGTCTTCCCAATCGTCGGGGCGGAAGCGGCGAATGACGAGTCGAGACGTCTGCCACATCCGCGACTCCCTGGCGGAATAACGAAGAGGACTTTATCCGGAGTGCGCCGGCAGACGCCAGACCTTGCCGGCGACGTTGGTCGCACTCCGGATAAAGTCTGTTGAACTGAACCGGCCGCCCGCTATGGGGATTGTATCAGGTCGCCCGTGTGTCGTTCGGCATCAATGGCGGGCCAAGCCGGGCCAAGCTCGCCGGCGCGGCGGCGTTGACGTCGCTCGTCGGCGGTGCGGCGGTGGCCGGCCCGTCGAAGCCTACGCGGGTGGCGGGCGTCGGGGGCGGGCGCGGCGGAAAG
>JADMIO010928701.1_pt1 | contig 12771 bp, 11 predicted proteins | sample 8958161 | NCBI WGS metagenome assembly JADMIO01 (sample SAMN16585339, study PRJNA669376) | soil metagenome | isolation source: Crop rotation soil | place: USA: Cullars Rotation, Alabama | collected 2011 | reverse complement strand
GCCGATCACCGGTAAGAGAATCAGAATTGTGAGCAGATAGTTCTGCATCGAAGTCAGCCGCTTTGCGCTTTTTTGCGACTCGCCGTCCTGGCATTAACCGTTTTCACGCGAAGTCGCGAACGCGCAAAGCTACGCAGAAATAAAGCGCCGTCAAGCCGGCGCACTCCAAATCATTTAATCAACTGCAACGCCTGCGCACCGTGGTACGCGAAATAGCCGATGATGACCAGCGCGCCCGCCAGAATGATCGCCGCGTAGCCGCGCACGAAACCAATCTGCAGGTAACGAAACGTGCGGCCCAAATCGATGACCGTGCGGCCGAGCGTGTGCAGCATGCCGTCAATCACTCCGATATCAAAAATCTTCCACAAGCCTTCACGCGACGTCGCCTCGATGGGGTTGATGATGGCTGCGTCATAAACTTCATCGACGTAATACTTGTTCTCAAGCAGGCGTGGCATCTGTCGCAGCGGCTTTCGTTGGAACATAATCCACCCGATGCCTATTCCGGTTAACGCGATGAGAACTGAAATCAAAGTAAACAGTCGCTCTTCGTTCAGCTCAGACGGACTGGCCACGCTTTCTGCTCCACGGTTTTCCCGCGCCGGCCCAAACGCAGGTTTGCCATCGACTTCCTGAGGCGGTGGCGTTTGCCAACGAACATCGGAAGTCGCCTCGCCGCCGGCATTTGCTTCTTCAGTCGCATGATTGACTGCCGGCTCGAGTGTTCTCTCGAAATAGTTTTCCGGATGGCCGCCAGTGAGCGAGCTGAGCGCGTAGGGCACTCCGACCAGTCCTCCGATTGTCGACAGCACGGCCAGCACGATTAAAGGTATCGTCATCGAAAGCGGTGATTCGTGGGGCGTGTGCGGATCGTGCGCGGCGGTCGCTTCCGGACTGTGGCCGTCGTGTTCAGCTTGATGATGCGAGGCATCGTCATGACCAGAGCGGAAGCGCTCTTTGCCCCAAAACGTCATGACCATCAGGCGCGTCATGTAGACCGCGGTGAGCAGCGCTGTGACGGCGCCGACGAACCAGAGGGCTTTGCCAAAGTTGGGCGAAACACCTGAAATCGTTCCGCTCCAGGTCTTCCAAAGAATTTCGTCTTTCGAAAAAAAGCCCGCCCAAATCGGCACCCCACAAATCGCCAGCCAGCCAGCGCACATTGTCAGCCATGTGATCGGCATGTACTTGCGCAGGCCGCCCATGCGGCGCATGTCCTGCTCATGATGCATGCCGTGAATTACTGAGCCCGAGCCGAGGAACAATTGAGCTTTAAAGAACGCATGCGTCATCACATGAAAGATTGCCGCCACGAACGCGCCCATGCCGCAGGCGAGAAACATGTAGCCGAGTTGTGAGATGGTTGAATACGCCAGAACTTTCTTGATGTCGTTCTGCGCCAGCCCGATCGTAGCGGCAAACAAGGCTGTCGCCGCGCCGATGATCGCCACGATAAACATCGCCGTCGGCGCGTGGGTGTAGATTGCCGAGCAGCGAACGACCATGTAGACGCCCGCAGTCACCATTGTCGCGGCGTGAATCAAAGCAGAAACCGGAGTCGGACCGGCCATCGCGTCGGGCAACCAGACGAACAACGGAATCTGCGCGCTCTTGCCGGTGGCGCCGATAAAAAGCAGCACGGCAACTGACGTGATTCCACCCGCGAAGATTGCATGCCAACTGAAAATGTCGATCGGAAGGTTGCTAATCGCAGTCAAGGCGCTGGAGACGCCGAGCGCAGGCTTGTCATAGAAGCTGATCGAACCCGTCATGAAGAAGACGAGCATCAGGCCCAGAACGAATCCCCAGTCCCCGACCCGGTTCGCAATGAATGCTTTTTTCGCGGCGGGCGCGGCCTCGTCTTTGTCGAGATAAAAACCGATTAGCAGGTACGAACAGAGCCCGACGCCTTCCCAGCCGACAAACATCAGCAGAAAATTGTCCGCCAGCACCAACGTCAGCATCGCGAACATGAACAGGTTGAGGTAGGCGAAGAAGCGATAGTAACCGCGATCGCCGCGCATGTACCCGGTCGCGAAAACATGAATCAGAAAACCGACGAAGGTGATGAACAGCGCGTAAATTCCGCTCAACCGGTCCATCGCCAATCCGTAATCGGCGCGAAACTTGCCAACCTGAATCCACGTCCAAAGGTGATCCATCAAAGGCGCGCTCGCGCGCAACGCACCGTCGGACTTAAATGCGAGATAGAAGGCGAGCAGCGTCGAAATTCCGACCGATGCGCAGGCAACGACGCCAATGAATCGTTCGTTGCGCACACGACGACCGATTAGCCAGTTGATGACTGCGCCCGCCAGGGGAGCGAAGATGATGTAACGAAGCATGCTGTCAGTTTTCGGCTATCAGCTTTCAGTCACAATCTGCTGAAAGCTTATGGCTAAAGACTGAAAGCTAGAGTCTCAGACTGCTTGCATCATCGACATCCAGCGACTCGCGGTTTCTGAAGATGGCGATGATGATTCCCAAACCTACCGCCGCTTCCGCAGCGGCGACCGTCATGACGATGAAAACAAATAACTGCCCGGAGACATCGTGGAAGAAACTGGAAAACGCGACGAAGGTCAGGTTCACAGCATTCAACATCAGCTCAATGCACATGAACATCGAGATTACGTTGCGCTTGATAATCACGCCCACGACGCCGATCGTAAACAGCACCGCTGAGAGCGCGAGATACCATGAAAGCTGTGGTGACATTAATAGTAGTCAGTAGTCAGTAGTTAATAGTCAGTACTGACATTCGTCGTCTTCCGTCAGTCGTTCGATTCGTTTTCCCGGCGCGCCACACCCAGAAGATCCTTTGCTTCTCTTGTCGAATGCGTCTTCACCGGAGTTAGATCGTCAATATACTTCCGGCGATCGAGCATCTCTCTGGCGAAGACTTGATCGCCGGGAACCACCGCCGCGCGCGTCGACAGCAAACCGCCGGTGCGCGCGAGCGTCATCGCGCCCACGATTGCCATCAGCAAAAGAATCGACGTGATTTCAAACGGCAGCAGGTATGTCGTGAACAGACCGCTGCCGATCGAGCTTGTCAGCCCCACGTCGGAAATGTTGCGCGTGGGCGTAGCCGGCGAAGCCTGCACGAAATAGATCATGAAAACCGCTTCGGCAAACAGCACCGCCGCCAACATTACCGCGATGGGAACCAGCGAGCGCAGGCGCAATGGCCGCTCTTCTTCCTCGACGTTCAAGAGCATGATCACGAAAACCACCAGGACCATGATGGCGCCCGCATAAACGATCACCTGCACTGCGGCTATGAACGGCGCGGCCAGCGTTACGTACAAACAGGCCAGCGAAATGAAGACGCCAATCAGCGAAATCGCGCTGTAGAGCGGATTGCGCTGCGCGACCATCGAGATCGCACAGCCAATCGCCATGCCGGCAAACAAAATGAATAGCAGCGCAACCATGTCCAGTTTTCAGTTATCGGTTTTCAGTTTTCAGTTTGGTGGCTCGCGTCCGCGTCTAGTTGAAAACTCAAAACTCAAAACTCAAAACTCAAAACTCAAAACTGAAGTCTCTGTTATCCTCCCCAACCCGTACTCGTCTTCAAAAAGTTAGCCACGTAATCGAAAGCGCCCGACCACTGCAGCGTCGCGGTCAGCACGATGTTGATGATCGCCGCCGGCACAAGGTACTTCCATCCGAAGCTCATCAATTGATCGAAACGAAATCGCGGCAGCGTTCCTCTGAGCCAAATGTAAAGGAACAAAAACAAACTTACCTTGCCGAGAAAATAAAAGACGCCCAGCCACGGCAGTTGGTGAATAAACGGTCCGTTCCAGCCGCCGAGGAAAAGTGTGGTGGACAGCATCGAGACCGTAAACATGTTCACGTACTCGGCGAGAAAGAACAGAGCGAACTTCATCGCGCTGTACTCGGTGTGAAAGCCCGCAACCAGTTCAGTCTCAGCTTCCGGCAGATCGAAGGGGACGCGATTCGTCTCAGCAATTGCCGCAATCAGATAGATGATGAAGCCCAGGGGCTGGACCCAGATCATGTTCCAGCCCGAAATGCCGAGATGTCCCGCCTGCTGTTCGACGATGCTGTACAGATCGAGCGTGCCGGACTGCAGCACCACGCCGATCAGTGCCAGGCCCAGCGCCAGTTCGTACGAGATCATCTGCGCCGCCGAACGGAGGCCGCCCATCAGGCTGTACTTGTTGTTCGAAGACCAGCCTGCCAGAGCGATTCCGTAAACCCCCACCGAGGTCACGCCCAAAACGTAAAGCAGCGCCACGTCGAAGCGCGCGATGACCATCGGGATCGTGTTCGTGTTCGCGAACGGCAGCGTGAAAGGCAGGTGCACGTCCGGCCCAAAGGGATAGACGACCATCGTCATTAACGCCGCGACGGTCGCGATGATCGGCGCGAGAAAATAAATAAAGCGCGTCGATTTGTCTGGAACGATGTCTTCTTTGAAGATGAACTTCAGGAGATCCGCCAGGGGCTGCAGAAAGCCTCCCGGGCCCACGCGGTTTGGTCCCAGCCGCCCCTGGATGAATCCGAGGATGCGCCGTTCCGCCAGGACTGTGTAGGCGACCAGCGTCATCACGACCGTGAAGGCGACCAGGATGCCCACCATCAGCAGGGCCAAATGTTTTAGATCTTCCATTCGCTTTTTTTGGAGTGCGGCGCCTCGACGCCACTCTTGCTCAGACTAAAAAAGCGCCGTCAAGCCGGCGCACTCCATAATTCAGGCAACGACCGGTTCCCGTTTCAAAGCTTCATCGATCGAAATCTGGTAAAGCGGGGAAATGCGAAACGTTTCCGGTTTCGGATTGCCGGCCGCCAGCAGATGAAACTGCGGCGTCTTCTCAGTCAGCACGCCCAGCTTGAACAACTCATGTCCGACGCCGGGCGTAAGCTCTTCCTTGTTGGCCGTCTCGTCCATTGCGTCCACGTTTCTGCGAATCGTTTCCAACTCAGTTGATAAATCACGTTGCGGCGCGATTGCATGCTTGAGCTGCACTGGGTTGCTCTCATCCTTAAGAAGTGGATAACGCAATCCATCGTAAGCCGGGATGCGCTCTCCAATCTCATGGAAGATTGCGCTCGAAGACGTCTTTGGCGCGTTGCTGGCGCCCAACTCTTCCGCGAGCTGCGTCGCAATTAGCCAGTCAGGTTTCGATTGATGAACCGGCTCAATTGATTTGCGCACGCGTTGGACAAGGCCGTCGTTGTTGGTAAAGGTGCCGTCGACTTCGGCAAACGACGCTGCCGGAAGGACGACATCCGCCTGGCGTTGAAATTCGCTCGCTTCAGAGAGAAACAATTCCCACAGCACGACAAAGTCGCGATTCGGAAGAGGCTCTTCAGAATCGCCGCCGGCACCTGGAAGCAAGGGCGTACCGGCGAGTATCAAAGCACGCACCGAGTCATCGCGAAGTAGATCGACGCCGTCTCTCCCATCGCGCAGCATGTCATGCGCGCCGACGCTGTTGTTGTAGAGAGGCAGCGGGTGTAGCAGCACGCGACGACCTTCCGCTGCCAACTGATTAGGCATCTGCGCGATGACAGCTTGCGCGGCCCCGCTTAATTCGCCGCCAAACATGATTACGACATCGCCCTCAACGGCGTTTATCGCTTTTCGTACCGCTTCAATTTCGTCTGAGTCAACGCCCATTTTGCGAGCCGCAAGCGATGTGTCACCGGCATTCGCGAGCGCGAGGACGGCAGCGTCTTCGGTGCCGCGGCGAATGTGAATGAACTGCGACGCTTGCTCGCGCAGGCGAATGCGCACGCTGTTCACTAAGACGAATTGCGAATTGCCGTTGCGAACGGCCTGGCGAATTTGCTTCCCGGTCAGCGGCTGCAACTCTTCCGGCTCGCCGCCAATCAAAACGATCATCTTCGCGTAACGAATATCGCGATGCGTTGCCAGCGGTCCGGCGAGATTGTCGAAGAAAGGCTTCAAAGAAAACGCATCCGACGCCCCATAGTTCTCAGTTCCAATAGCGTCCGTCGCTAACTTGCGCAACGAGTAGAGAGCTTCGTTCGTCAGCCGCGGACTGCCGAGCAAACCAATCGAGTTGGCGCCGTGCGCTTCTTTGATCTCGCTCAGGCGCTGCGCCGTGAATTTGAGCGCCTCGTCCCAGGTCGCAGGGACAAGCTTGCCGCCCTTCGTGTATCGAATTAGCGGCGTGCGAATTCGATCCGCGTGATTGATGAACGGATGGCCGAAGCGGCCCTTGATGCACAGGAACTCGCCGTTCAAGCCGTTCACATAGCGATCACGCGCGACGATGCGCACCACGTCGTTGCCGCGCGAGCCCAGAGACATCTGGCAACCATCCGAGCAATACGTGCAGGTAGAGATCGTCTGGTTCAATTCCCACGGCCGGTGTTGGTGCCGGTAAGTTCCGTCGAGCAAAGTTCCGGTGGGGCAGACTTCGATGCAGTTGCCGCACTGCGAGCAATTCAACCAACCTCCGTATGTGCCAATGACGGTGTTGGCGCCGCGATTGCCGGCTTCAATTGCCTGTTCGCCCATCCACTCGTCGCAGACGCGCGTGCAGCGCTTGCAGAGAATGCACCGCTGCGGATCGTTGGCGACCATCGGCGAAAGGTATTTTTCCGGATGATAATTTTTCTTCTCCGTGAAGCGCTCTTCGAGGTTGCCCCAATCGAATGTCTGCTCCTGCAGCTCGCACTCGCCGCCGCGATCGCATACCGGGCAATCCAGCGGATGGTTAGCGAGCAGAAACTCGAGCATCGATCGCTGGGCTTTCTGAATCTCTTCGCTTTGCGTAGTGACGATCATGCCGTCGGTGCAGGTAATCGTGCATGAGGTTTGCAGCTTCGGCATTTTCTCGATGCGCACTAAGCACATCCGGCAAGAAGCCTGCAGAGCCAGGTCGGCGTAATAACAGAACGAAGGAATGTCGAACTGGTTTTCGCGACACACGTCGATTAGCCGCGCGCCTTTCGCCACCTGAAAGTCCGCGCCGTTGATCGTTACCTTGATTAGTTCAGTACTCATGAAATATTCACCACAGGGGGCACAGAGAAAACCATTAGAGAAAAAGCAAAACAGCTACTTAGCCTTCCAAAGCTTTGTCTCCCTCTGTGTCCTCTGTGGTTAATTACCATTGCCGCTAATGTGTTTCTCAAAATCCTCTGGAAAACGCTTAATCGCCGACTGAATTGGCCACGCCGCCGCATCGCCCAGCGGGCAGAACGACTTGCCTTCGATGTTGTCGCAAAGATCCAGGAACAGTTGAACGTCGCCCTCGCGCCCGCCGCCGCTCTCAATCCGTTTGAAAATCTTCACCAGCCAGTCGGTGCCTTCGCGACAAGGCGTGCACCAGCCGCACGACTCGTGCTTGTAGAACTCAGTCAGGTTTTTTGTCGATTCAAAAATATCGACAGTTTCATCCATCACGATGAAACCGCCGGAGCCGACCATCGAACCGCCCGCGACCAAACCTTCGTAATCCATGCGCACATCACGGCCTATGATTTGATCGGCGCGCATGATGTAAACAGATGACCCGCCGGGAATGACTGCTTTCAATTGCCGTCCCGAAGCGATGCCGCCGCAGTCTTCCATGATGAATTTTTCCATGTCGTCATAGCCCATCGGCAGCTCGTACACGCCGGGGCGATTCACATGGCCCGACACCGACCAAAGCTTCGTGCCGCCGCTCTTTTCGGTGCCAAGTTTTTGATAAGCTTCGCCGCCCATCTTGATAATGTCAGGCACGGCGGTGAGCGTCTCGACATTGTTGACGACGGTCGGCGACGCATACAGACCCGAGATAGCAGGGAAGGGAGGCTTCATGCGCGGATGGCCGCGAAAGCCTTCGAGCGAGCTGAGCAGCGCCGTCTCTTCGCCACAGATGTACGCGCCCGCGCCTGTGTGAGTGTGAATTTCGCACTCGAAGTTTGAGCCCAGGATGTTTTTTCCGAGCAGTCCCTCCGCGCGCGCCTCTTCGAGGGCGACGTCCATGATGTCGATCAGGTATTTGTATTCACCGCGCGTGTAAATGTAATTCGTCTTCGCGCCCAGAGCGTACGCCGCGATCATCATGCCTTCGATCAGCATGTGCGGATCGCGCTCCATCAAATAACGATCCTTGAACGTGCCGGGCTCGGATTCATCGGCGTTGCAGACGACGTACTTCGGTTTCGGCGAATCCTTCGGCACGAAACTCCATTTCATTCCGGTGGGAAATCCCGCGCCGCCGCGGCCACGCAGAGAAGACTTCTTCACTTCGTTGATGACGTCGTCGGGCGACATTGAATCGAGCACTTTCTTGATCGCTTCGTAACCGCCGTTTCGGCGATACACGTCGAGCGAGCGAGAGTTCTCGAGCTGAACTCGCCGAAGCTGAAGAGGCTCACAACCGATGGCGCCGATGAACATAACTAGTGGTCAGTGGTCGGTTGTCAGTGGTCAGTCGCTTTCTGCAACTGACTACGGACAACTGACAACTGACGTTAGGGTAATGAATCCAAAATCTGATCGACTCTTTCCGGCGTCAGATTCTCGTGATAATCGAAATTCACTTGAAACATCGGGGCCGTGCCGCACGAGCCGAGGCACTCGACCTCTGATAAAGAAAACTTTCCGTCCGCGGTAGTTTCGCCCGGCTTGATCCCCAACTTTCGCGAACACTGTTCGGTGATCTTCTGCGCGCCGAGCAGCTTGCAGGAAAGCGTCTTGCAAACTTGAATGTGATATTTACCGATCGGCTGCGTGTGAATCATCGAGTAGAAGGTCGCGACCTCCCAGATGTCCGTGATGCGCAGGCTGAGACGATTCGCCAGATAGGAAACGCCCGGCGCATCGAGGTAGCCGCGTTCGCGCTGCACGATGAACATCAGCGGCAGAATTGCCGAACGTGTCGAAGGATACTTCGCCAGGTGGCGATCGATTTCCGCTTCAATCTCAGGCGAAAACACGGCCATCTCGCCCGGCATCGTCACCGGTTGATAGAGCGGTTGAATGTTGACGAATTCAGCACTCATGTTTCAGGTCTCAAGTTTCAGGTTTCAAGTTCGTTAGGGCTGGAAACTTGAAACCTTAAACTTGAAACTCACCGATCGATTTCTCCCAGAACGATATCCAGCGATCCGATGATGGCCACAATGTCTGCGACCATGCAGCCGCGCGACATGTGCGGCAGCGCGGACAGATTTACGAAACTTGGACCGCGAAAGTGGACGCGCGCCGGTTTGGGGCCACCCTGCGATTTGATGTAAACGCCGAGTTCGCCTTTCGACGCTTCAATCGCGTGATAGACCTCGCCCGGCGGGACGTCGACGCCTTCAGCAATCAAAAGAAAGTGATGAATCAACGCGTCCATGTGCGTCTTCATGGCTTCGCGATCCGGCAAGACGACTTTCGGCGCGTCGGCTTTCACCGGTCCCGGCTTCAGACGCGAAAGCGCCTGCTGGACGATCTTGTGCGACTCGCGCATCTCGCGCATGCGAACCATGTAACGAGCCCAAACGTCGCAGTCCTGCTCAACCGGAATTTCAAAATCGTATTTTTCGTAGCCGCAGTATGGATTAGCCCGGCGAATGTCCAGGGCCACGCCGCTGCCGCGCAGAATCGGACCGGACAATCCCCAATCGATCGCATCCTCAGCCGAAATGTAGCCGACACCCTGCGTCCGTTTTTGAAAAATTCGGTTGCCGGTAACGAGTTTTCCGAATTCATCCAGCGCTTTCGGAAGGGCGCTCTGGAATTGCTGCACGCGACGCTCGAAGCCTGCGGGCAGATCCATCATCAAACCGCCGATGCGAAAATAAGAGGGCGTGAGCCGCCCCCCGGACGCGGCTTCGATCAAGTTCATGATCTTTTCGCGTTCGCGGAAGCAGTAGAAGAAGACGGTCATCGCGCCAATGTCGAGCGCATGCGTGCCCAGCCAGACGAGGTGTGAAGCGATCCTCTGCAACTCGCACATCATGACGCGAATGACTTGCGCGCGTTCCGGAATTTCGATTTGCAGGAGCTTCTCGACCGCCATAACGTAGGCGAGGTTGTTGCCTAACGGATTCAGGTAATCCATCCGGTCGGTAATAACGATGCCTTGTTGATACTTTCGATATTCAAACAGCTTCTCCATGCCGGTGTGGAGGTAGCCGATGTCCGGCGTTGCTTTCACAACCATCTCGCCGTCCAGCACGAGTTCGAGCCGGAGCACGCCGTGCGTCGAAGGATGTTGTGGCCCCATCGAAATCGTCATCTGCGTGTCGAGCGGACGATCGACGACTTCGAATTGCGGCGGAATGTTGGCGGCTGCGCTCATCGCGGTTTCACGTTTCACGTTTCAAGTTTCAAGCTCGCCAGACCAAACTTGAAACTTGAAACCTTAAACTTGAAACTCATGTCAGGCTGTACGGCTCATAACCTCTTAACGGAAAATCTTTTCGCAACGCATAATCCTGCCAGTCATCGGGCAGCAGAATGCGTCGCAAATCGGGATGACCGTCGAAAATCACTCCGAACAAATCGTAAGTTTCGCGCTCGTGCCAGTTCGCTGTGCGCCAGATGGTTGTCACGGTCGGCACATGAGCGTCCTCTTCATTCAGCAATACTTTCAGGCGCAATCGCTGATAAGTTTTGGTTGAAAACAAGTGATAGTTAACTTCGAAACGGGGCTCGTCCTCAGGGCCTCGATCAAAGCCACAGAGGTCGGCGAGAAAATCAAAATCGAATCCCGGTGTCGCCTTCAGAAACTGACAAGCGTCAACCAACTTGTCGCGCGGAACGATGATCGTCGTTTCGCCCAGAGCATTAACGACATCGTTTACCCACTCGGAATGATCGCGCTGCAACGCCGCCGCGATTTGCGACGGCGTTTGCTTGTCGTTGAGTTCTCCGGATTGCGTGCTGGGTGTTTCGGGCTGTTGCAGTTCAGGCATTACGCTTTTGCTTCTCAGGCTCTAAAACGAACGGCGCTTTTCGTGCGTGGAGGCGATTGTATAGGGGCGCGGCTGAACACTTTCGGGCTGACGCAGACTCGAGCCATCAGTTACTGGCAACGTGCCGGGGGTAATTGCTTCGCGCGCTTCTTCTTGCGGAGCGTCGCGACGATCGCGCACTGATTCGCGCATCACTTTGTCCTGCAGCATCATCACGCCGTGCATCAGCATTTCGGGACGCGGGGGACACCCGGGAATGTAAACGTCGACCGGCACAATCTTGTCGACGCCCTGCACGATCGCGTAGTTGTCAAAGACGCCGCCTGACGTTGCGCACGCGCCCATGGAAATTACCCACTTCGGTTCCGGCATTTGATCGTAAATTCGTCGCAGCACCGGAGCCATTTTTCGAGAAACTCTGCCCGAAACAATCATCACGTCGGCCTGTCGCGGCGAAGCTCGGAATACTTCAGCGCCGAATCGGGCCAGGTCGTTACGCGAGCTGGTGACGTTCATCATCTCGATGGCGCAGCAGGCCAGGCCGAACGTCGCCGGCCAGAGGGACGACTTGCGCGCCCAATTGATCAAAGAATCCAGACGGGTGGTCAGGATTTCCGGCAGCGCTTCAGCGATGACATTTTCAAGTCCCATAAGACGGTTTCACGTTTAGAGTTTCAGGTTTCGAGTCAGGCTGCTTTCGCCGAACTTGAGATCTGGGACTTCAAACCGGGCACGTTTCCTTCCAACAATCGCGCTTCGGCTTCGGCTTCGTGGCGTGCGCGTTCACTCCAATCCAGCGCGCCTTTCTTGATCACATAAATCAATCCCGCGGCCAGAAGCGAGATGAATACAATCATTTCAAAGAAGATCAGGTTCTTCATTCCATACTGCGGCGAGGAAAGCCTTTTGAATACAACTGCCCAGGGAATCAAAAAGATGACTTCAATATCGAACAGGATAAAGATCATCGCGATGAGATAAAACTTTACCGAGAACCGTTCGCGCGCCGAGCCGACCGGATCTTTTCCGCACTCATACGGCATCAGCTTGGCCCGCGTGCGCTTGCGCTGGCCGACGAGTTGCGATACCAGCACCATTGTCACGGCAAAGCCCGCCGCAACGACGAACATCAAGAGCACCGGCAGGTAGGCGACCAGGTTAAAACTCATCGCGAATCACGTTTAGCTTGCTTGAGAATGATTGTACAAGCCTCATCGTAATGCTGCACCTGAGGGGTGTCAAGCGAGCCATCTCGTCATCCGCCTCGCAAAGATCATAGTGATTGACCGCGCAAAAATCCGTATGCTAACGTCCGATTTCGGTGCTGGCCTTGCGCGCGACCGAAGACTTCAGTATCTGATTAACTAACCAGTGATCACCGGCTATAACACAGACGTCGAACACGACGGGGTCGTCTATCACGTCCAGACGGAAGACAAAGGCCTGCAGAGTCCCATAATCCTGTCGCTCGTTTACACAGGTGGCGCGATCCTTGCGAGCAAGCGCTCTCCATACGACGATTTGATCGCGAGCGGTTTCGATCAAAACGTTCTGGTTGAGCGTCTGCAGCGCCAGCACAAGTTAATCTGCGCGGCAATCAATGCGGGAAGAATCGAAGATCTAAAGCGCATGGGCGAGAAAATCGCGCCCAAGATCGCAACGGAGAATGCGACGGCTTCTGCGGCAACGGAACGTTTCTCGATCAGCGACGATGCGGATGAAGCTTTGGCATTGACTCTGCTCGACGAGAAGCAGCTGCGCGCTGGAGACTCGGTGACGTTGCGAATTCAGGTGACCAAGCGCACCCATGGCGGCCGCGAACCTGCGGCGAAGGCGAACATCACGCTCAAGACCCTCGGCAGTACT
>JADMIO012080849.1_pt1 | contig 12772 bp, 7 predicted proteins | sample 8958161 | NCBI WGS metagenome assembly JADMIO01 (sample SAMN16585339, study PRJNA669376) | soil metagenome | isolation source: Crop rotation soil | place: USA: Cullars Rotation, Alabama | collected 2011 | reverse complement strand
GGCGCGTCCTCCCAGCCGTTGCCGTGGCCGTGCGCCAGGAACGGGCGCAGGCACAGTCTGCTTGGCCCGCCGGCCGTCTTCGCGGACTTCGAAAAAATGTCCACCTGGAAAACGGGGTCCGCCACGCCGGTCACCCAGAGCATCGGCATCTTCGCATGCGGCAGATGGATCGACGGATCCCATTTCGTGCGGTAGTCCCGGAACTGCTCGGGCGTCATGTTCTTGGGCGGAAACCATTGGGCGAGACCCGGATTGTCGCTCTCGTGGATAAAGCCGCAGCCATAGACAGGCACGACAAACGCGAAGCGCGAATCCACTCCCGCCACGGTGCTCACGATCGTTCCGCCCCACGAAATTCCGGTCAGGCCGATCTTCTTCGGATTGATCTCCGGATACGAGCGCAGCAGCGAATTCGCGGCGATCACGTCCGCGACGGCGTGATAGAACCACTGCTCCTTATCCGGCAGAGCGCGGTCGCCGAACCAGTCTATTCGCGATGGGCCAGCGTTTGGATGCGCGGCGCCGACCGGGAAGTTTCCTTCAACGCCGTGCGCTTTTCCGCCGGGCAGATGCCCTTCCAAGTCCATCGAAATCGCCGCATAGCCCTGCCCGTTCCAGTGATTGACCCACCCCGGGTACGCCGTTCCCCCGCCGCCGTGTGCGCAGACTACCGCCGGCCAACCGCCCTTCGGCGGTGTGCCCTGCGGAGCGGCGTAATACGCGAAGACCCACGTCGGCTTGCCCCTGTAATTCGCCCCTTCATAGAAGAACGCCCGCATGTTTTTCGCCGGACGCTCCGTCGTGGGATTTGTCTTTGGAGTTTTTGAAAGCGCGGCCACGTCCCACGGGATCACGCGTTCCAGAGGCTTTCCCTCTTCCGCCCGCGTTGTGGTCGATACGGCCACCAGAAGCACAGCCAGCGCACGATACTGAATAAGATTCAAAGGCATTCTCCGTAAAAATTCGCGACTGCGCGCAAGTTAGTTTTTCATCAGTTCCAGCATTGATTCAGCGAAGCTTTTTCCGAGCAGGACGAAGAAGCGGCCTTCGCCGTAGTAGTGGTAGCCCTGGCTCGACGTGGCCCGGCGGAGCATCGCCTCTTCTTCGGCGGTAATCGGCTGCTTCTTCAGGTCGCGGTCGTTCAGCCACCCGGCGGTCTTGATGGCGACGATGTCCGGATGGAGAAGCGGCGCGCTTTCGATGGCGATCGCGTTGCCTTTGAATTCGGGCATCGCGTTGATCGATCGCTGAGCGTCGCGGATTTCCTTCTGCTTGCCGCCTTCGTTTTTGACGCCATTGACGCCCAGCACGCCGACGACGACTTTCATCTTCGGCGCCTTAAATTCCGCTCGCAGATCGTTGATCAGGCAGACGAGCGCTTTCGAATATTCGTCCTTGCTGTTGCCCAGATCGTTGTAGCCCTGGAACCAGACCAGCCCCGCGATTTCGTAGCCGGCTTTTTCGTCGTAGGCGGGAAACTTTTGTTTCAGGCCGGCGAGCGTTTCGTGGACGATGTCAACGAGCTTCCGGTACTGCGCGCCGACGATCTTCTGCTTCTTTCCGCCGAACCACTTGTCGACGGTGGCCTGGTCGAACTCCTTGTCGTCGATCTCCGAACCGATTTTGCCCGCGCTGGGCGGGCGGAAATTCACCTTCAGGCTCTGCCCGCCAGGCCCGTACTTGATGAGCAGCACCTGTTCCTTCAAGGCGTCGCCCATGAAATATCCAAACGCGTATTCCGGCCCGATCTTGGTGCCCAGCTTACTGTAGTCCTTGCGGCCGCCGAACCCCGGCTGGAGCTTGTCGCAGACCGCGTCGTTGACAACCCAGACATCGTCGCGCGTCACATAATCCTTCCCGCCAGGCTTGAATTTCTCAAGCAGCGCCGCGCGGCTCTTGTCTTTGTCTTCGCCAAGGAAATCGATGGTCTTGATCTCGGCCTGGCCGTCCATGTTGGACTGCCCGGCGAGAATGAAGACCTTCACAGGCTTGCCGGGGCCGATGGGCTTTTGCGGAAACGCCGGGCTCTCCACGGCGCAGCAGACGCGTGCGAGGAGAAGAATGGCAGCAAAAGCTGCGGGGTTGAACTGTATGGGCATTTAGAAGTTCCAATTGGAGACGCGAGAAATTCAATGCTTCGATTTAAACCGGCGAAGCATACCTTTTTGGACAATGTTTTGTGGAATTGGGACGAGTGCCCTGCCATCTAACTCCCCGCCAGCCCGGGGAAACCACAGACGAACCAAAAAAGCCAAGCTCCAAAATCAGTCGACGCCGCAACTGAACGAACGTTCGCAATTCAACGCCAACGGCGTTGCGTCCAATTCACGCAAAAATCGAAAGACGATCAAGAATCATCCGAATAAGCCCGAATCCCCCGCACCTGCTCCTCAATCAAAGACAAAGGCACATCATCGGAAATCGTATTAACCACCTCCTTACCTTCATTCTGCAAAGAATCCACCTGAAGAAATTCAACAATCAATTTCATTTCCATTTGATGCGGTGTCTGTTTCCAAACCGCCATACAAGCGCGATACATCTTTCTATAAGAGGAGAATCCGAATTCGAGAGCCCAGGTATTTTGACAAAACTCCGGCCATTTACGTGACGCCTTAAGAGCCTTCCAAACCTCCCAGGCGGTGATTTTCTCCCCATTTTCCGCTGCAGAAGTTGCACATTGAGTTCTGAATTCCTGGACAAAGCAGCGAATTTTGCCACGCAGCAGCTTCTGAATTTTCTCCGCGCGCACACAATCGATTAATTGACTCAACGAATGTCCGGAACATTCTTTGAGAAGAGAAGAGAGTTTGGAAGGAGCAATCTCCAAATCGCGGCAAACCTCAGCCGTGGGATCCCAGTAGATGGAACGCTCCAAATGAGGTTCAGCCGCTTCGCGCCCAAGGGCCCGTTTAATGAGAAGAACAGTGGCGTCATAAAGCGCGCGAAGCCGCTTCCGCCGGTCCGGTTCAGAAAACAAAACCTCAGGCACCAACCCCGAAATATGAATCCATTTCGGAAGCCCAACTTCAGACTTCTTTAAATAAGCAATCAAACCCCGCCGATTCGGCGTATTGCGAGCAGGAATCCGCTCCGCATCAAACCCATTGCGCAGAAACAACATCGCATCATCAACAGTAAGCCCCAGCCGCAAAGCCAACGCATCAAGCTTCCGCCGTTCCTCACGTTCTTCAATTAAGCGTTGATGACGAACAAAATCAAAATCAGGATCAGTGGAGTCATGCAGACTCATAAGCATCTCCGATTTCAGGCCCAAAAAGCACCTGATCGGATTGAAGGATGGGCGGGGAGCCCATGCCGATCACCTATGATGCCAAAACTATACCACCCAAACAAAACCCTGTCAAGAATTTTCCAAAAATCTTTCAACCTCATCAAAGTAAAGACGGAGGGTGCCAAGGAGCAGTACCCTGCTCCTTGCTGCTAGCGCCCGATAAACCCCAATTGTTTGAATCAAAATCGAAATGCAGGGACGTGCACGGAAATGCAGGGAAATGCAGGGACGTGCACGAAACTATCGGAATATTTCGTGCGCGTCCCCGAATCTCCAGCTGCTTTTTAAATTCCTGCGGAACAAAAATGAAACGTTACTCCGTAATCCGCGATGGATTAGTGCTCTGTCCCTAAATTTCCAAGGGAATGATTCGAGCGCAACAGAGCCGAGCGCCCGGGGTGCGAAATTCTGAAGTTTGTGGTTTTTGGTTTCACCCACCTGCACCTTTAACCGTTTTCAAGAATACCAATTGCTGTCACAATAAGACTTCTGATCACCCCGACCATTTCAAGGGAGAGCTTATTAAACTTTACATTGATATAAGCTTCATAGGGACTTGTTCTTCCGCTAGATCTGGAGACATTAAACTTTCGGAGCCCCCTATCCAGACGTTCGTTCATCGTAATTACTGCTCGCCTGAAGTCAGGCGTGCTGTGGATTAGTGGAGTACGGTCCACTTGAAACTTTACAGTTATATATGAGCTGTTTGATGATAGAACTATTTGAGTCTGACCGGTAGGTGAATAAAAAAAAGAGTCCGCGTATTTTGTGTTAAACCCGTTAATTGCAAAATTCACTTCCTTTACAAAATCATCAAATGTTAGCGTTAGATCCTGTGATGATTCTACGAGAGCACGTTTAATTAGGAACAGTCGGTTTGAAACCGTCTCCATGCTCCTCGGGCGATCATCTGGATCTCTCTTTGTGCAATCTTCGTATAGAGTAACTAGCATTTCAGCCGCGCGTTGCCTCGGCCACCCATGAAGCCGCTCTTTTAACGCGCGGACATTATCTGCAAGATCTAAGGGGGTAGGGTTGCTGTGCGTAAACAAAAAGTAAATAATCTGGCCGATTGAAAAAATATCTACGCGCTGATTATGTGCAGTGCTTGAACCCGGTTTCGCAAGCTGTTCCGGAGCTGCATAAAATACGGTGCCAAGGGCGTCTCTCGTTTGCTGCGTAGCCGTGGAAAACCATGCTAAATCAAAGTCCGTAAGATATGGCATCCATATTCCCTGAGTCGCATCGTAACTCATTATGATATTCTCAGGTTTAATATCCCGATGCACAACACCGCGGGCATGTGAATGATAAAGAGTATCTGTTATCTCCAACAATAGAACAATGATATCTATCGGGTCTGTAATCGCCCATGTCCAATCGCGCAAATTCGCGCCTTCAATCCAATCCATTGAAAAACTCAGAGGGCAATCAAATAATTGATGCACACGTACGATATGAGGATGTTCAAGCTGGCGCATCGCGTTGAATCCGTTTCTAAAACGCGAAACTTTTTCATCAATAAAATAATCATTGCCGTGAAAGACCTTTAACGCTTGATAACCATTGCTTGTTTTTACCTTCCAAACTGTACCAAACGACCCAAAGCCTACGCTATTGTCGAGTGTCCCAATTTCGGTTGTTGTACCTGATTCGAGATTGTACAATATCCGCAATTTGGAGATTAAATCAAAATATGCCGCCTGAAATCGAGGATTGGGAACTTCGGATTTACGCTCCCTGCGTCGGTTGACGAACCAATCTAAAATTGGTGTTGCCTGTTTACATGCAGATAAATACGCAACTTTTTTCCATTCGCTGCGACTTTGAAGAGACGGCGTAACGAGTGCATGGAGCGATTGTAAGTGCTGTTCGGCAATTCGCGCGACAGATTCACTTTCATTTTCCTTCTTTCTTAATGTTTTGCTCTTTATGTTTTCACCAAGTATTATCGGTGCATTTAAATCACCTCGGTATACTGGACGCTGTGCACTAATACGTTCGAATTCACTTGCGATGAAATCATAAAGTGAATTTGTTGTAACTTCAAGAGATTCATTAGATGCCCCACCATGCAAACCTTCTAGAAGGAATTGAGTAAAAATTCCGTGTTTGTATTTCTCGATTTCTTCAGCGAGTTGAGTATCTTTGCATGCTGCGATCAAGACTTTGCGTTCGCTAGATACGTTCAAGTACTGAGATAACGAATCTGCATCAATTGCTACAGTTGTAGACGACTCCGGCAACTTGCAAGCACCTGATTGACAGCAATCTAGAAGTAAGACCACGGCACATGTTGGTTTACTATCAGCGTTAATTACTCTGATTATCTTATCGAGGTCGATACCATCTTCTTCTCGATCGACGGAATCGAAGGCTTCCAAATAACTGCCATACTTATTTGCAACGCCGTGTCCAGCAAAATAGAAAAGCATTACATCATCTGCGTCATGCAACGATTGTTTTAGGGACTTTAATATGTTGGTGGTAGTCGCCCGCTCGTCAAGAAGAATTTCGACTTGAAAGGCATATTCTGGATCCTGTAAAATTTGCGAAACTGAATTAGCATCATCAACGCAGTAATTAAGTGGAAATCCTTTGTAATTATTAATTCCGACAATCAGTGCATGTTTCATGCCAGCCCCCTTGAACGTATTAAAGAGGTTCAGAATTGCTACGTAGCCGTCGCCTCTCAATTTCGGAAATCCGGGACAGAGCACTTACTTTTTAACTTACTTTTTGAGTGTGTTCAAAGTGAGTGCTCTGTCCCGGTTATTGCCGCTAATTAGCACGTCTTAAAGATTTATAAGCAATGAAAATACTCACCCAAAAACCAATTGAAATAATCCATGTTGCAGCGTCTTGAATCGAGGCTTCCAAAAATTTTGGCCCCGCGAATCTTCCAAACAGCCAATTGACTGCCAGCCCTGGAGCCAACAAAAGGAGTCCAATCGCAACAACAACCGTTGCAAGAATCGCTAACGCGAGATACAGCCCATTTTCACCTTGAAATGGCGAGCGAGACGGTTGCGAATTCTGTGGGCTCTGCCTCGGCGGGCTTGGATCGTGAACGCCGCGGTATTGATCAGCAACGCCCTGCTTGTATTCATCGCTGTATGCCTTGCTTGCTTCGTCGTTTCCTGAACCCGCTAGTCCCTGGCAAAACTGATCTAATTTCCCCGCATTTCGTCCGTCACTTCGTCCGGCGCGACGCGCGTCGTCTATCCCGCTCATCATCTCCTCCTTTTTGAACTCAGAGTGCCTTTCGATTTCTCGTATTCGTCTGGAGAATCAGTGAATTATTTGTATTGTGTTTAGTAAATACACCTACAGTTGATTTTTATCAAAAAATTTTAATTTACCGGGATAGACGTTTCATTGTTTCAATCCAGAGAAGCGGGGACGTCTACGGGGGGGGGAAGCGCGAGAAGCGGGGACGTTCACGAAACTTTTCTCAGCAGTTATCCGGAAATTCCGGATAACTGTGAACCTCTCTCCATGTGACAAATGGCGCTTTCGCGCCATTTGTCTCCCCTGAATTCGCACCTTCACCCGCGCGGCTCTCCATACTTGCGCCGCGCGGGCGTTCAAACGAAGGGTACTTCGTCTGTTGATGGGCGGGACGCCCACCAACACCTCAACACTTCGAATACCCACACGCCCCACACTTCACACACCCCTCCATAAACGCCAGCGTCCCCGCTCCACAGTCCGGGCATTTCAGCTTAAAGCTCGTCAGGCGTTCTTCGTTGAGCTGATCCTTGGCTGTGCCCTTCATCATGACCGCCGTGCCTGTCCCGTGGCCGATCACGTCCAGAACTCCCGGCGTGTGCTGGTTGTGGCTGTGGCCGTTCGTGGCGGTGTGGTGGGTATCGATGTCGACCTCGCCAAGCAGGATCGCTTTCAGGCCGTGCGCTTTCTTGGCGTTCCAGTATTTTCGGATCGTCTTGCCCAGCGCGTCGCCCAGGCTCATCACGCGGCCGTCTTTCGTCGGGATCGACAGGTGGCTGCCGATGCCTTCCAGCTGGTCCATGACCAGGTCCATCGAGCCGCCGCTGCGCAGGAACAGGCTGACCATGCGGCAGATCGCTTCCAGGTCGCTGGCCGCCACGTCGCCGGCTTTGCCCAGCTGCGCGAAGACCTCCAGTTCGCGTTCGCTGCGCGGGTCCACCGAGATCGTCAGATGCATATGGCCGAACGGCGTCTGCTGGCGGATGCGGACTGCGGAGAGAATCGTCGGCGTTTTCACCGGCTTGATCACCACCTCGCGAACGACTTCGCGGATCACCTCTTTATAAACGACCTGCGGCGCCGCGGTCGGCGCGGCTTCGCCTTTCTTCTCTTCCTTCTTCAACGTCATCGGCTGGCCCTTGCGGCAGCCATCGCGATAAACCGTCACGCCTTTGCAGCCGGTCGCGAACGCCAGATCGTAAATCTTGCGCACGTCTTCCGGCGTGGCGCTGTTCGGGAAATTGGTCGTCTTGCTGATTGAGCTGTCGCAGTGGCGCTGGAAGGCGGCCTGCATCTTCACGTGCCAGTCCGGCGAGATGTCGTGCGCGCAGACGAAGACCGTCTTGACGTCATCGGGGATGTTCGGGATGTGGTGCAGCGTGCCTTCGGTCGCGATGCGGTCGAAGAGTTCCGTTTCGCCGTAGCCCCAGTAGTTGTTGGCCTTCGCGACCGCTTTGAATATGTCGTTGACTTCGGCCATCTTCTGCGCCTTCCCGGTGTGGTCGCGCATGACTTCGCGGAAGAACGCCAGAGAGAACAACGGTTCGATCCCGCCGCTGCAGTTGCTGATGATCGAAATCGTGCCGGTCGGCGCGACGGTCGTCGAGCATGCGTTGCGCTGCTTGCGCTTCCATTCCGTCTCCCACCGGCTGCCGTGCCAGTTGGCGAAGACGCCGCGTTCGTCGGCCAGACGTTCGGATTCGTTGTGGGCTTCGTCATTCACGAACTTCATGAACTTCTCGCCCCATTCGACGCCCTGCTCCGTGTTGTAGCCAATGTTCATCTTGAAAAGCGCGTCGGAGAAGCCCATGATCCCCAGGCCGATCTTACGGTTGCCTTTGCAGATTTTTTCGATTTCCGGGATGACGTAGTTGTTGACTTCGACGACGTTTTCCAGGAAGCGCGTCGAAAGATGAATTGCGCTGCGCAGGCCGTTCCAGTCGTAGTTCTCGGGCTTTCCATCGCCGCAGAAAAGGCCCAGGTTGATGCTGCCGAGGTTGCAGGCTTCATAGGGCAGCAGGGGCTGTTCGCCGCACGGGTTGGTGGCTTCCATCTCGCCCACGTTCGGCGTGGGGTTGGTCTGGCTGATGCGGTCAATGAAGATGATCCCGGGTTCACCGGTCTGCCAGGCATTCTGGACGATCGTGTCCCAGATGTCGCTCATGAGCCACACCGCCGGGCGCGCTTCGGGCGCCAGCGCCTCGTATTTCTCCAGCGGCATCAGGTCGCTGAGCTGGTACATGTCGATGTTCAGGTCCTTCTGAAGCACGAAGCTGCGCTTGTCGCGCGGATTGGTGACGACGTTCGGCTGGTTCGGATTCTTCAGATACGCGTTCATCCAGGCGTCGGGGACTTTCACCGAGATGTTGTAGTTCTGGAAGCGGCTGAGGTCCTGTTTCGCGAAAATAAATTTCAAGATGTCGGGCATGGTGATAGTCAGCATCATCATGTTGGCGCCGCGGCGGAACGCACCCTGCTGGATGGCGTTGGTTGCTTCGGAGAGGACTTTCCAGAAGCTGATCGGCCCGGACGTGGTGCCGCCGGAGGACTTGATCCAATCGCCCGTCGGGCGCAGGCGGTCCATGGTGAAGCCCGTGCCGCCGCCGGCTTTCTGGATAAGCGCCGTGGCTTTGACGGTGTCGAAGATTTCGTTAATGGAATCGCCGAGCGGCAGGACGAAGCACGCGGAAAGCATGCCCATTTCGCGGCCAGCGTTCATCAGCGTCGGGCTGTTGGGCATGTAGATGCCCCGGACCATCAGGTCGAAGTAGCTCTGGGCGATCTGTTCAACATCGTGCTGAGTCTTGCCGTAACGGAGCTCAGCGGAGGCGATGGTCAGCGCGACGCGGCGGAAGAGGTCTTCGGGCGTTTCGATGCACTTGCCGTCGGGGCCCTTCTTGAGGTAGCGGCTCATGAGCACGCGGATGCAGTTGTCGGTCAGGCCGAGCGCCTTGCCGTTGGCCCAGATGGGGTCGACGGGCTTCGCCGCGACTGGGGCGGGCGGCGGCGTAACGGGAGCCGGCTTGTGCGCAGCGGCTTCCTGCAGAATCTCCGCACGGTCTTTGACTGGAATGGTGGTGGAAGTGTCTTTTGCATCGCAAATCATCGAAATCTCTCCTCGGCTGTGCCGCCACTGCCCTGGTTGCCCCCGTAAAACAATCGCAAACGATCGCCCGACGCTTTCTAATCAGCTAACAGAATCATACTACCTAAAATAAACTTAACAAGTTTATTTTAGGGATACCTTTTAAAAATGTGCGGCGCCGGGGAGTTTGGAAGAAAAGTCTCGTTTCCGCTGTCCCCGACGCCACAGATCTGTACACTTAAAGGATCGTTCAGAAGCCGAACCTGCTTGAGCCAAAAAGCGGGTTCAACAACAAACTGTTGAATGTGTAGAGCATGATACCCCCAACAGGTTGGGGTTTCAAATTTTTTGGACAGAAAGTTATCCACAACTTTTCCACAGCTTAAACGCATTGCCTGATTGAACTTGCGCGCTATGTTAAAGACGGACGTGGAGAATCATTTTTTGAGCCCATAACGGGAATTCTGTTATATTTGCGTATTAGGGTACTATGAATTGTGGCTATTCGCAGAAACTTCACAACTCAGCGCTTGACTTCTGACTAATTTGTCATGTAAAACTCGCTCATTCAAATCAGTTGCGGAGTTGGGGCCATTCAATGACCCGTGTCGTGGTGTTGTTCCTATGGATCGCGTTGACGGCCGTCTTTTCAGCGACGCGCCACACCGTTCCGCACGCGCCGCGAAACGTCTTCGGCGACGCGAACAACCCGGCCGTGCGCGATCATCGAATCCTCTATACCGATTGGAAAGCCAAGAAGGGCACCGAGCCGGAAAAAGCGTGGCGCGCGGTCGGGCGGATCTTCGCGCTCGACACCGAACAGCAGACGTCGCTGACGGGCACGGCGACGCTGGTCGGCACCGATCCGGCGACCAACTGTGACGTGGTCCTGACGGCCGGGCATTGCATTCTTGACAGCAATCTGCAGACGATCACCGACCGCATCTATTTCGTTCCAAACATGCAGGGAATGCCGAACGATCTGTCGGGCGCGGCGGTGTTGAAGGAAATCCTCGCGATCGGTTCGGAAAATCCGATCGCCGACCGGTCGAACGACTGGGCGCTGGTCCGCCTGGACCGCAAACTCGGCGACACATACGGCTACATTCCCGTGGCCGAAAGCATGCCGGCCGACGTGCTGACGAATCTCGAGATCACGCTGATCGGCTACTCGACAGACATCCACCGCGGCGAATTCGCCACAATCCACAGCGGCGACGGCTGCAAGTGCGTCGACATTCTCAACGGCCGCCTGATCCGCCACAGCTGCGATAACACCAAAGGAGCGTCCGGCGCGCCGATGCTCGCAAACATCCCCAACGAGGGAATCAAAATCGTGGCGCTGAACGTAGCGAGTTTCCACGACACCAACGGCCAGCTGCCCGCGAAGGGCACGCCGTTTCGCCTGGATATCGCGAATGTCGCGGTGCGGGTGGAGAAGTTCGTGAAGAAACTGGCGCCGTATGTCAACAAGGGGAAGTGACGAACTTGCCAATATTTTTTGATCCGGTTATGCTTTTCGAATCCTCGAAAACCGGATGCAATGCATGAGCGACGAGCGCATCTACAAGAAGAAATCGAGTAGAATTTTGAGACGGCAAAATCCGTTTACAAATCGCATCCGAATGTGGCGGCGAGCCGGTTGTACTACGCGCTTTTCCTGGCCGTTGTCGGAGAAATGGAACATCGCAATGTACAACCTCAGAAAATCGGTCGCGGGTCTGCGAGCTCATTTGAAGAACGCGGGACCAAATGGACAAATTCGTTCGTAAAGAACAATGGCGGTTTGGCCGGATTGGATTTGCGGCAAAGTTCGCTATTGAGATCGGCGTATCAACTCCGTATAGTTGCAGATTACGAAGCGCTTGATGCAACAGCAATTGAAGTCCTTGAACTGCTGCGACGAGCGCAAGATGTTTTAGAAGTCCTGGGCGTGATGCCCTGAGGGTTCCATGACTGTTCATGACATTGAAAAAAAATGGGAAACGGAACTTCGAAAATCGTACCCGGGTGTAATCGTGCGCGAAAATCATCGCGTACCACATGAGGATCCGGAAGATCCGCTTCTGGACGTGTTCATGATTCCGGACGATTTGCGCCACCCATTTTTTGTCTTTATGCTTGACGACATGTGGAAACTCTTGGAGAAGGGTTTCCCTGGCGTATATTTAATGCCTCACTCAGTCACCGAAACGCGCGAACGATTTCCAACGCAGTACGCCGAATTCACAAAAGCTGCCAAATCCGCCACCGCAACAGTCCAGCGCAACAAAAAGGAACCAGCGTCAGTAGCTCCCAAAAAATCGCGCGCCTCGAAAACCGTCTCCGCGAAGTAACCCCATGCGCCCGCTTTTCCTTTGCCTCGCGCTCACATCAACCCTCTGCGCCGCCGAGTCGCCGCGTGTGTTTCCGCTTTGGGACGGCAAGGAGTCGATCGAAGCCTACGCCGCGAAAGTGAATCTTCCGACAACGAAATCGATCCCGCTTGCACACGGTGTTTCACTTGATCTTGTGCTGATTCCGGCCGGCCAGTTTGAGATGGGATCGCCCAAGCCGGCGCCGCCTCACGTCACCCAGGAAAGCGCGGACACCATCTGCTTTCTCGGTCTCCTCGCGACCGGGCTGCTGATCTTCGCACTCACGTTTCAATGCGTGCGCAAAAGCCAGGTCGCGTTTTCGTTGCGCTGGCTCATGTGTGCGATGGTCGCCGGCGGCATGCTGGCCGGCGGGGCGGCGCGCCGTTCTCTGGCATTCAAAGAAGGCCACCGTTTCGAAAACGACATGGCTCTCTACAATAGTCTTCCGAACGATGAAAAGCCCGCGCATTCCGTCACGATTACCTGGCCGTTTTACATGGGAAAATACACGGTGACGCAGGAACAATTCGAAGCCGTCATGAAGTCCAATTCCAGTCAATTCACAGGCGCGAAAATGCCCGTGGAACGCGTCGATTGGGACGAGGCTTCGAAATTCTGCACTGATCTAAGGCCATTCCTCGGCGACGCGCAATGCTCAATTCATCTGCCAACGGAAGCCCAATGGGAATTCGCCTGCCGGGCCGGAACGCGGACGGCCTTTTATTTCGGCGATGATGCGGCCGGACTGGACGATGTCGCGTGGAACAATCAAAACAGCGGCGGAAAACCGCATCTGGTCGGAGC
>JADMIO010380273.1_pt1 | contig 12773 bp, 11 predicted proteins | sample 8958161 | NCBI WGS metagenome assembly JADMIO01 (sample SAMN16585339, study PRJNA669376) | soil metagenome | isolation source: Crop rotation soil | place: USA: Cullars Rotation, Alabama | collected 2011 | reverse complement strand
TGTCCACGTGGAATTCTAAGCTTAGGATCCCAATGTGCTGGAAAGAACTCGATGCGGCAATCCTGTTCTCGGACATTCTCGTCATCCCGGATGCTTTGGGTCAGAAGGTCACGTTCGAGCCTGGGGAAGGTCCCCTGCTCGAACCGATAACTCCCGAGGGGCTTGGGAAGTTGAAGCCGGATGCCGTTCTCGGGCATCTCGCTCCGGTCCTTGAGACGCTTGATCGGGTGAAGGGTGAACTGGCACCTGACAAGACCCTGCTGGGCTTTTGCGGATCGCCCTGGACCGTTGCGACCTACATGATCGGTGGACGGGGGTCGCCGGACCAGGCGGTGGCTCGGGTGTTCGCCTTGACGCAGCCGCAGGCGATGGCGCGGCTGATCGATATTTTGGTCGGGGCCTCGGCGGCGTATCTTGTGGCACAGCTCAGGGCCGGGGCGGATGCCGTCCAGCTGTTCGAGAGCTGGGCGCTCAACCTCGATGAGCATCTGTTCGCCCAATACGTGATCGAGCCCAACAGGCGCGTGGTTGAGGCGGTGCGGAGGGAAATCCCGGATGCGGCGATCATCGGATTTCCGCGCGGGGCGGCGGCGATGATCCCGGCCTATGTGGCCGAGGTGAAACCGGACGCTCTTGGGCTCGATTACATGATGCCGGTGTGGGTAGCGGCTGGGACGGTTCCGGCGGGGTTGCCGGTACAGGGCAATCTCGATCCGCTGCGGCTCTTGGCTGGCGGGGTGCAGATGGAGGAGCGGATCGAGGAGATCATCGCCGCCTTCGCCGACCGGCCGCATATCTTCAATCTGGGGCACGGGATTGTACCGGAGACGCCGATCGCCCATGTGGAGCGTCTGGTCGAGATCGTGAAGCGGGGGCGCTGAGGTATGTGGTGGTACGATTGGATCAAGGCGGCGCATGTGATCAGCGTCATCGCCTGGATTGCCGGCATGATGTATCTGCCGCGCCTCTTTGTTTATCACTCGCAGGCGGCCGTCGGGTCCGAGCAGTCGGAAACGTTCAAGATCATGGAGCGGCGGCTCTATCGGGGCATCATGGTGCCGGCGATGGGCGCAACCTGGATCTTCGGGCTCGCCATGGTCTTTCACGGTCTCATCGATTGGAGTTCGATCTGGCCGTGGGTGAAGGCTGCCGCGGTGATTACGTTGTCAGGCATCGACGGGTTTTACGGCCGGCTAGTCAAAGACTTCGCAAATGACGCCAACACGCGGCCGACGAAGTTCTTCCGGCTGATCAATGAAGTGCCGTTCGTCCTGGTCATCATCATCGTCATCATGGTGATCGTCCGGCCGTTCTGATTGGGAGTGAACTTGCTATCGGGCGCGCTTACGCGACGCCGGGTCGCGTTTCACGTGAATCGCTGAAATGGTAGGCCGGATGTTCTTCCGGCCTTGAACAAGACCGCGCTTCAAGCTATCTCAAGCGCCGTCGCACCACACAGCGCGCGCCGCCCGGCGCATCCGCGGTGCACCCCTTCCCTTAAATTCCCGATCTCCAGGTTACCCGCCTCATGGAAACAATGAAGCTCAGCGAGCTGAAGGCCAAAACTCCGGCCGATCTCCTCACCTTTGCCGAGGAGTATGAAGTCGAGAACGCCTCGACGATGCGCAAGCAGGAGCTGATGTTCGCCATCCTCAAGGAGCTGGCGGCCCGCGAGATCGAGATTGTCGGCGAAGGCGTGGTGGAGGTGCTGCCCGACGGCTTCGGCTTCCTGCGTTCCCCGGACGCGAACTACTTGCCCGGTCCGGATGATATCTACGTGTCGCCCAGCCAGATCCGCCGGTTTTCGCTGCGGACGGGCGATACGATCGAGGGCGAAATCCGCTCTCCCAAGGAAGGCGAGCGCTATTTCGCGCTGCTCAAGGTTGCGACCATCAATTTCGAGGATCCAGAGAAGGTTCGCCACAAGGTGAACTTCGACAACCTCACCCCGCTCTACCCGGAAGAACGCCTGCGGCTCGAGCTGCCTGATCCCACGGTCAAGGATAAGTCGGCCCGCGTGATGGATCTCGTGGCGCCGATCGGCAAGGGCCAACGCGCCCTGATCGTGGCGCCGCCGCGCACCGGCAAGACGGTGCTGCTCCAGAACATCGCGCAGTCGATCGCGACCAACCACCCCGAATGCTATCTGATCGTGTTGCTGATCGACGAGCGTCCCGAGGAAGTCACCGACATGCAGCGCAGCGTGCGCGGCGAAGTGATTTCCTCGACCTTCGACGAGCCGGCGACGCGCCACGTCCAGGTCGCCGAGATGGTGATCGAGAAGGCGAAGCGCCTCGTCGAGCACAAGCGCGATGTGGTGATCCTGCTGGACTCGATCACGCGTCTTGGCCGCGCCTACAATACGGTGGTGCCGAGCTCGGGCAAGGTGCTGACCGGTGGTGTGGACGCCAACGCGCTGCAGCGCCCGAAGCGCTTCTTCGGTGCCGCGCGTAACATCGAGGATGGCGGTTCGCTGACCATTATCTCGACCGCGCTGATCGATACCGGCTCGCGCATGGATGAAGTGATCTTCGAAGAGTTCAAGGGCACGGGTAACAGCGAAATCGTGCTCGACCGCAAGGTTTCGGACAAGCGCATCTTCCCGGCGATGGACGTCACCAAGTCTGGCACGCGCAAGGAAGAGCTGTTGGTCGAAGCGGATATCCTTCGCAAGATGTATGTGCTGCGCCGCATCCTCAATCCGATGGGCACGGTCGACGCGATGGAGTTCCTCATGGACAAGCTCCGCCAGACCAAGACCAATTCGGACTTCTTCGATTCCATGAATACTTAGAACGAGTTAGGGCGTGAACGACGGCGACACCATTGTCGCACTGAGTTCGGGCGCCCTGCCCTCAGGCGTTGCGGTTATCCGGCTGAGCGGGCCGCAGACGAGCGCCGTTCTGGAACAACTCTCTATTTCTGACATGGAGCCGCGGCGCCTGGCGCTGCGGCTTTTGCGTCTCGATGGCGAGGCGATCGATACGGGTCTTGTGGCGTGGATGCCGGGGCCGAATTCGTTCACGGGCGAGGACACGGCAGAGCTGCAGGTGCATGGCTCGCCGGCGGTGGTGCGGCGGTTATTGCGTGGGCTTGCGGCGATGGCCGGGGTGCGACTTGCGGCGGCGGGTGAGTTCACGCGCCGGGCATTCCTCAATGGGCGGCTCGATCTGACGGAGGTCGAAGGGCTCGGGGATCTTATCGAAGCCGAAACCGAGACGCAGCGGCAGCAGGCTGTCGCGCGACTGAGCGGTGGCATTAGCGAGAGGGTCGCCGGCTGGCGCGAGGTGCTGCTCGATGCGCGCGCTGAGGTGGAAGCGCGGTTGGACTTCTCCGATGAGGGCGACGTGTCAGGTGAGCTGCCTCATTACGTGATTCATGCGGTGGAGGCGCTGGCCGGTGAGCTGCGCGTCGCGGTGGAATCGGTGGGCCGCGGCCGCATCGTGCGCGAGGGGCTGCGCGTCGCGCTGGCGGGGCCGCCCAATGCGGGTAAGTCGTCGCTGCTTAATGCGCTGGCGAGATCGGATCTGGCGATTGTCAGCGATGAGCCCGGCACGACCCGCGATGTGCGCGAGGTTTCGCTCGATCTCGGTGGACGGTTGGTTGTTCTCGTCGATATGGCTGGATTGCGTGAGACCGAGAGCAGCGCGGAGGCGGAAGGCATTCGTCGCGCAAATGCGGAGATCGGTCGGGCCGATCTGGTGCTCTGGCTCGTTGCACCGGACGTGACGCCGCTCGAGCCGCCACAGGGTCTGCCGCTGTGGACCATTGGCACAAAATCCGATGTGGCGCCCGTGACCGCGGAATATGCGCTGTCGGCGAAGAACGGCGTTGGCATTCCGGAACTGCTGGCGGCTCTGACAACATTCGCCGAGGCCGCGGCGGGCCGAGCAGGTGCTCGACCGGCTGTTTGCGAGCTTTTGCATCGGCAAGTGACCTGCCCTGCGTGAGGCGCCTCGTGACTCACGTGAAACATTCCTGTATCTCGCGCCGCCATGAGCGATTTCGGTGTGATCATCGTCGGGGGCGGCCATGCCGGCTCCGAAGCTGCGGCGGCGTCGGCCCGCTTGGGCGTGCCGACGGCGCTGATCACCCATAAGTTCGCGACGATAGGCGAGATGAGCTGCAACCCGGCGATCGGCGGGTTGGGCAAGGGCCACCTGGTCCGCGAGATCGATGCGCTAGATGGGGTGATGGGTAAGGTGGCGGATGCGGCGGGCATCCAATTCCGCGTGCTCAATCGCCGTAAGGGTCCGGCGGTTCGCGGCCCCCGCGCGCAGGCCGATCGCAAGCTCTACAAACAGGCAATACAGGCGACTTTGTCGTCGCAAGCGAACTTGACGATCATTGAGGGCGAAGTCGATGACCTCGTGGTCCAGGATGGCAATATAACAGGAGTCATCCTGCTTGATGGCCGGCAGTTTTCGTGCCGGTCGGTGGTCTTGACGACCGGGACGTTCCTCCGGGGGCTGATCCATCGCGGCGAGGAAACCATTCCCGCAGGGCGGGCCGGCGAGAAGCCGGTTCTGGGATTGTCGACGCGGCTTGAGGGATTGGGACTACAGCTTGGCCGGCTGAAGACGGGGACCCCTGCCCGGCTCGATCGCAATTCGATCGACTTCGGCGTGCTCGAAGAACAACCCGGCGACGATCCGCCCGAACCGTTCTCTTCCTTGACGAGCGAAATCACCGTCCCGCAGATCAGCTGCTATATTACCCGGACGACGTCTGAGACGCATCGGATCATTGCCGACAACATCCATCGTTCGGCGATGTATTCCGGACGCATCCAGAGCCGCGGGCCGCGCTATTGCCCGTCGATCGAAGACAAGATCGTCCGCTTCGCCGATCGTGACAGCCACCAGATCTTCCTCGAGCCGGAAGGGCTGGACGATCCGACGATCTATCCCAACGGCCTGTCGACCTCCCTGCCCGCCGACGTGCAGGAAGCGTTCCTCAAGACCATGCCGGGCCTCGAGAATGTCCGGATTATCCGGCCGGGCTACGCGATCGAATACGACTATGTCGACCCGCGGGAGCTCAAGGCGACGCTGGAGCTGAAGCGATTGCCCGGTCTGTTCCTGGCTGGCCAGATCAACGGAACGACCGGATACGAGGAAGCGGCCGCCCAGGGGCTGCTTGCCGGCGCCAATGCCGGGCTTCGGGCGAAAGGCGCGCAGCAGATCGTCCTGTCGCGGACGGACTCCTACCTCGGTGTGATGGTTGACGATTTGATAACGCGCGGTGTCGCGGAGCCGTACCGCATGTTCACCTCGCGGGCCGAGTTCCGTTTGCATCTGAGATCGGACAATGCCGATCAGCGACTGACGCAGCTCGGAATCGAGCATGGATTGGTTGGAGAGGTGCGCCAGTTGCATTTTGCAACGAAGGTCGCGGCGCTTGACGGCGGGCGGAAGCTGCTTGACGCTTTGACGATCACGCCGACCGAGGCGCGCAAACACGACGTCGCGGTTAATGCCGACGGCCAGCGTCGGAGCGCATTCGACCTGCTCGCGTATCCAACGGTGTGCATCGACGACATCGCGCGGATTTGGCCCGAGGTGCGTGGGATTGGAACGCCGATTCTGGAGCAGCTTTCTATCGACGCGCAGTATGCAGTGTATCTCGAGCGGCAGAAGGCTGACGTCGAGGCGATGCGTCGGGACGAGGGCGTCGCGATCCCCCCATGGCTGGAATATGCAGCGATTCCAGGGCTTTCTGCGGAACTGCGGCAGAAGCTGACGCAGCACAAGCCGGCGACGATCGCACAGGCGCAGGCGATCGAAGGTATGACGCCCGCTGCCGCGACGCTGCTCCTCGCCATCATCCGCCGGGGCGCGATGCGCAAGGCCGGATGAGCCAGCGCGACGATCTCGAGAAGTTCGCGGCATTGCTGCGAAAATGGAACGTCGTCCAGAATCTCGTTTCACGTGAAACAATCGACGACCTCTGGCCGCGGCATATCGAAGATTCGCTGCAGCTAATGAAGCTTATGCGAGACTCGGATCGGAATGTCGTCGATCTCGGGAGCGGCGGAGGGTTCCCGGCGATTCCGATGGCGATCGTTTCACGTGGAACAGAACGGCGATTCACTCTGATCGAGCCGATCGCGAAGAAGGCCGCGTTTCTTCGCACAGCGGCGCGCGAACTCGATCTGCCCGTCACGGTCCTGGCGCAGCGCGCCGAAGACGTTGATTCACGTGAAACAGCCGATCTGGTGACATCGCGTGCCTTGGCTGAGCTGCCGAAGCTCCTTGGTTATGCAGCCCCTTTCACTGGCCCTCACACCCATTTGCTCCTGCTCAAGGGCCGGAATTATCGTCAAGAACTTGACGCGGCGGCTGCCGTCTATCACTTCGATGTGGTAACACATCCCAGCCAGACCGATGCCGAGGGCGTGATCCTCGAAATCACCAATCTGCGCACGAAATCAGCCGCTTAGCGGCAGGAGACTGGCGTGGCCCCACGCATCATCACCCTGGCCAACCAAAAGGGCGGCGTCGGCAAGACGACGACCGCCATCAATCTCGCCACCGCGCTGGCCGCGATCGGCGAGCGCGTGCTGATCGTCGATCTCGACCCGCAAGGTAACGCGTCGACCGGGTTGGGCGTGGACCGCCGGGCGCGCGAGGTCTCATCATATGATCTCATGGTTGGCGAGGCGACGGTCGGCCAAGCGGCGATGATGACCGACGTGCCGCGCGTGGCGCTGGTGCCGTCGACGCTCGACCTGCTGGGCGTCGAACAGACGATTTCGCAGCAAGCCGATCGCGCCTTCAAATTGCGCAATGCGTTCAAGGCGATAGGCGAGCTCGCGATCGAGGAACAGCCGATCTCCTATGTGATCATCGACTGTCCGCCATCGCTCAATCTGCTGACGATCAACGCGCTGGTGGCGGCCGATGCTGTGCTGGTGCCGATGCAGTGCGAGTTCTTCGCGCTTGAGGGCCTCAGCCAACTGCTTCAAACCATTGAGCAAATCCGGACGACGCTCAATCCGCGTCTCAAGATTCAGGGCGTGGTGATGACCATGTTCGACAAGCGCAACACGCTGAGCGAGCAGGTGCTACAGGACGTCCGTGGCACGATGGGGTCGCTGGTCTACGATACGGTGATCCCGAGGAACGTCCGGCTGAGCGAGGCGCCGTCCTACGGCAAACCGGCGCTGCTCTACGATTTGAAGTGCGCCGGCAGCCAGGCCTATCTGCGGCTTGCCACCGAAGTCATCCGCCGTGAGCGGCAATTGAACGCTGCATGAGGCGACCATGAACGAGAAACCCTCACGACTTGGACGTGGACTTGCCGCTCTCATCGGCGACATGACCCCCATCGACGGGCCGCGCATCGCCGAATCGTCGAATGGAGGCCAGAAGCGGCTGCCGCTCGACTTCATCATCGCTAACCGCGCCAATCCGCGCCGCGACTTCGATGCCGACCAGCTCGACGAGCTGACCAACTCCATCCGCGAGAAGGGTGTGATGCAGCCGCTCCTGGTGCGGCCGAGCGAGGACCCCAATATTTTCGAGATCATCGCGGGCGAGCGGCGCTGGCGCGCAGCGCAGCGGGCGGGGCTCCACGATGTCCCCGTCATCATCCGCGAGGTCGACGACAAGGAAGCGCTCGAGCTCGCCATCATCGAAAATGTGCAGCGGGTCGATCTCAATCCGCTCGAAGAAGCGCAGGGCTACGAGCAGCTGATCGAGCAGTTTTCCTATACGCAGCAAGACCTTGCGCAGGTGATCGGAAAATCCCGATCGCACGTCGCCAACACGCTGCGGCTGCTCAAACTGCCCAAGGATGTGCGTGAGCTGGTGACTTCGGGTCAGCTGACGGCCGGTCACGCCCGTACGCTGATCACGGCCGACGATCCGGCGGCACTCGCCAAGCAGATCATCGATGGCGGGTTGTCGGTACGCGAGGCCGAGCAACTCAGCCAGCAGAAGGCGACGGCCAAGGCGCCGTCCGCTTCATCTGAGCCGGATCCGAAGGACGCCGATACGGTGGCCCTGGAAAAGCGCCTCAGCGATGTGCTTGGGCTCAAGGTGCTGATCGATCATCGCAGCAGCGGCGGCAAGCTCGAGATTCGCTACCGCACGCTCGAGCAGCTCGATAGCGTCATCACCCGGCTCGACCGCTAGAATCGCGATTCAGTGCTGCGCGGCCATCGTCGCGAGAGCGAGGAAAACGCGGCGTACGACCGTCTCGCTGCGTCCGTAGTTCTTGCGCGACTCCCCGGTCGCGTCGTGCAGGCGCGACATGGCCGTCGCGAGTGAAGCGTCGCTCCAGAGGCGCAGCTGCTGCTCGAGCGACGAGCGCCGCGAAAAATGCGGCTTGGGGCGCGCGCCTTCCATCACATCGCGGACACTGACACCCGTATCGACAACAGTGCGCCAGCGGCGGAGCTGGGCAAAGTGCAGCATCACGCTCGCCAGTAATTGCTGCGGGTTGATCGCGCCGGCGAGGGCGCGGGAGAGGGCCTGGTCGAGCCGCTCGGCATGGCCTGTGCCGATCGAATCGGCGATCTCGTCGATCACCAGGGCGGCGTTGTCGGCGCAAAGCGTGATGACGTCCTCGCGCGTGAGGCGCTTGCTCTGGGCTGCGTAGAGTTCGAGCTTTTCGATCTCGCGGCGGGTGATTTCACGGTCGTTGCCGAGCTGATCGCGCAGCGTGGTCGCGACATCCGCGTCGGCCGCAATGCCGGCTTTCGAAAAGCTCTCATTGATCAGCCGCAGGATCGTCTCGTCGCTGTCGGCATAGCAGGGCAGGGCGCGCGCGGTCTTGGCGCTTTCGGCCAGTGCGCGCAAGGCGTCCTTCGGCGCGAGATTGCCGGCTTCTAGAACGACGATCGCATCGGACGGGTCCGCGGCGAGGTCGCCGAGAGGGGCGGCGAGCGACTTTCCGGCATTGCGCACGCGCACGACGCGCTTGTCGCCGAACAAGGACGACGTTCTAGCCTCAACGAGCAGACGGCCCGGATCGCCTTCGAGTTCGCTGCCATCCAATGTCACGAGGCCCATGCCGTCGCTGCCGGCACCGGAATAGTGACGCACGAGGCGCTGCGCGGTTTCACGGACGAGCCCCGTGTCGGGACCATAGACGAGTAGGATGCCGGCATCGAGGTCGGGGCGCTTCACGAAGCGCTCGACCTCATGCGCCTTGAGAGCCGTCACTTATTGAGGGCCGCGTAGATGTCGAGCCGGAGGGAATCTGCGACCAGCTTTGCTGCGCGGCGCTGGGCGTCCTGCGAGATTTCCTGATTGGCGAAGGCCTGAGGCGACGTCGTGTAATCCGCCGTCGCCGTCCGCGTCGTCGAAGCAACCACTTCGCCATCGGCATCGGTGATCGTCACCGTCGCTGCGACGATCGCTTCCTGCTGTGAAGCCGGGGTGGTGATCGTGTTTGCCGTGAGGGCTCGGCCGCTGGCGCTGGCCGAAACGGTCACCAGAGGAGCGTCATCGCCGCCTTTGAGGAACCGCAGTTTCAGCTCGTTGTAGATCACCTGCTCGATGCGGCTCGAGGGCGAACCGAAGCGGACGGCCATGCGTTCGGCGTCGGCTTCGCCATATTGATAGACCGGGCGCAGTCCCGAACATGCCGCGAGCGGCGCAATGAGCGCGATGGCGATCAGCGCGGTGCGGCAGGCTCGGCTAAATGACGACATTCACGATCCTGTCGGGCACGATGATGACTTTCTTCGGCGCCTTGCCCTCCAGCATGCGAGCAACGGCATCGAGTGACAAGGCCTCTTTCTCGACCACAGAATTGGGGGCGCCTTTAGGCACAGTAATCTCGCCGCGGCGTTTTCCGTTGACCTGCACGGCCATGACGACCGTGTCGTCGACCAGGAGCGCGGGGTCGACATCGGGCCAAGGGGCGTCGGCGGCCATGCCGGATTTGCCCAGCACTGTCCAGCAGGTCTCGGCGAGATGCGGCATCATCGGGGCGACCAGCTGCACCAGCTTTTCGGTGCCTTCGCGCAGCGCCGCAGCACCATTGGCCGAGGGGGCCGACTCGAGGACGGTGGCGAATTTGGCGAGGCCGTTCGTCAGCTCGTAGATCTGCGCGACTGCGGTGTTGAAGCGCAGCGACTCAATGCCTTCGCCGACGGCTTTGACCGCGCGGTGGATGAGCTTGCGGATCGCCTCGATATCGGCGGCGGCGGTTTCGCCGACGGCGGGAAGCCCGGCGATCTCCAGCGTCTCGTGCACCAGCTTCCAGACGCGCTGCTGGAAGCGGCTGGCGCCTTCTATGCCGGCCTCCGTCCATTGCACGTCGCGCTCGGGCGGCGAGTCGGACAGCATGAACCAGCGGGCCGTGTCAGCGCCGTAGGTGCCGACGATCTCATCGGGATCCACGACGTTTTTCTTGGACTTCGACATCTTCTCGATCGAGCCGATCTCGATCGGAGCGCCAGTCTCGGCATGCTTGGCGCGACGGCTGTCGCCCATGCCCTCGAGCACCACGTCGGCCGGCAGGATCCAGTCGCCCTTGCCGTCGCGATAAGTTTCGTGGACCACCATGCCCTGGGTGAAGAGGCCCTTGAACGGTTCGTCGATGCCCAGATGTCCAGTCTTGTGCATGGCACGTGCGAAGAAGCGGCTATAGAGCAGGTGCAAAATAGCGTGTTCTATGCCGCCGATATATTGATCGACCGGCAGCCAGCGATTGGCGACGCCGGGAATGGTGGGGGTCGACGCCTGCGGGGCGGTAAAGCGGGCGAAGTACCAGGACGAGTCGACGAAGGTGTCCATCGTGTCGGTCTCGCGGCGGGCGGGCTTGCCGCAGACCGGGCAGTTCACGTGCTTCCAACTCGGATGGTGATCGAGCGGATTGCCAGGACGGTCGAAGGTGACGTCCTCGGGCAGGACGACCGGCAGCTGGTCGTCGGGCACCGGGACCGCGCCGTGCTCATCGCAATGGATGATCGGGATCGGGCAACCCCAATAGCGCTGGCGCGAAATGCCCCAGTCGCGCAGCCGATAATTGGTCTCGACCACGCCCTGCGGCAGGTTATCGACCGAGCGCGCGCCGAAATAAGTGGCGATGGCCTTCTTCGCGGCGTCGACGGTTAGCCCGTCGAGAAATTCGGAGCGGAACGCCGTGCCAGGGCCGATATAGGCGTCGTTGCCGACCGCGAAGCTCGCGGGGTCGGCGTCGGGCGGCAGCACCACCGGGATGACGTTGAGATCGTATTTGCGGGCGAAGTCGAGATCGCGCTGGTCGTGCGCCGGGCAGCCGAAAATGGCGCCGGTGCCGTAATCCATCAGCACGAAGTTCGCGATATAGACGGGCAGCGTCTCGCCCGGCTTCACCGGATGCTGGACGCGGAGGCCGGTCGGCACGCCGTGCTTCTCGGCTTTCTCGATCGCTTCGTTGGAGGTGCCCTGGCGGTGGGCTTCCTCGACGAAGGCCCCGATGGCCGGGTCCTTGGCCGCGAGTTCTGATGTCAGCGGATGGTCGGGCGACAGCGCGATGAAGCTCGCGCCGAAAATGGTGTCGGGGCGCGTCGTGAAGACTTCGATGCTCGTCGCAGCGGTCTTGTCGGAGGCGACGAGTTCGAACAGCAGGCGCATGCCTTCGGACTTGCCGATCCAGTTGCGCTGCATGGTGCGCACCTTCTCCGGCCAGTCGTGGAGACCATCCAGCGAGGCGAGCAGATCCTCGGAATAGTCCGAGATCTTGAAGAACCACTGGGTCAGTTCGCGCTGCTCGACCAGGGCGCCGGAGCGCCAGCCGCGTCCGTCGATCACCTGCTCGTTGGCGAGCACGGTTTCGTCCACGGGGTCCCAATTGACCTTGGACTTCTTGCGCGTCACCAGCCCGGCCTTCAGCATATCTGTGAAGAGCTTTTGCTGCTGGTGGTAGTAGTCGGGCAGGCAGGTCGCGACCTCGCGCGACCAGTCGAAGCTCAGCCCCATGGTCTTGAGCTGCCGCTTCATCGTGTCGATGTTGGCGAGCGTCCAGGTCTTGGGGTGGCTGCCGGTCTGCTTGGCCGCATTCTCAGCGGGCAGGCCGAACGCGTCCCAGCCCATCGGGTGGAGGACATTGAATCCCTTGGCCCGCTTGTAGCGCGCCAGCACGTCGCCCATCGAGTAATTGCGGACGTGACCCATATGGATGCGCCCCGACGGATAGGGGAACATCTCGAGCACATAATAGGGCTCCCGCGGATCGTCGTTGGCGACCTCGAAGGACTTGTTGTCCTCCCAGGCTTTCTGCCAGCGCGGTTCCTCGACACGCGGGTTGTAGCGCTCGATCGGCTTCACTTGAGGTACGTCCTTATCGCGGCAATCGGTTGCTTTGCCGGGGTTTTATGAGTAGCGGGACCAATCACGAAACTCAGAATCGGTCAACAGCAGGGCAATGGAGAGCGCGGCCGAACGCCTCGAGATGATCGCCTCCCGCATCGAGCGGGCGCGCCGCCGTTTCGGCCCGCCGCCGGAGCAAGTGCAGCTGGTCGCCGTGTCGAAGACGTTCTCCGCTAACGAGGTGCGCCCATTCCTCGACGCCGGCCAGCGCGTCTTCGGCGAGAACCGGGTGCAGGAGGCGCAGGGCAAATGGCCGGAGCTTCGGGCTTCCTATGGCGACATAGAATTGCATCTGATCGGTCCGTTGCAGTCCAACAAGGCGCGGGATGCGGTGGAACTGTTCGACGTGATAGAGACGGTGGATCGCGAGAAGATCGCCGTCGCGCTCAAGGCCGAGATCGAGCGGTCGGGGCGGACGCCGCGCCTCCTGGTGCAGGTTAATATCGGGCTCGAGCCGCAAAAGGC
>JADMIO011638407.1_pt1 | contig 12774 bp, 17 predicted proteins | sample 8958161 | NCBI WGS metagenome assembly JADMIO01 (sample SAMN16585339, study PRJNA669376) | soil metagenome | isolation source: Crop rotation soil | place: USA: Cullars Rotation, Alabama | collected 2011 | reverse complement strand
TTTTGATTTTACCCATGATAGAGCATAGTCTAACCTATTTCTGTCCGAGTACTTACAACAAAATAAATGAAGCAATGAGTAATGGCTGATACTTTCTCAAGGACAGCAGAAATCATAATTAACTGAAGCGTGTGCAAATAAAAGTTCTTTGAAATCAGGAATATCGCCAAAACTGGCCTGATAGTTGTCGGGGTCGCAGTCGCCTCTGGGCGGCTGCACAATCGGGAGTATGATCAATGTTAAGTCTCCCGCTGACCCCGACTCGCTTTTGAGTTTAATTCAACAACTCAAAGAAAACTATCATCACCCAGAGCCTGCTTTGCCTAAACGTGGCAAGAAGCCCGACTTCTCAGCTCTCTCGTTTTTGCTGCTTGCAGTAGTCGCTGTCACAACTCGCACCTTTCGAGATTCTGAACTTCGCAAGCTGCTAGAACGCGACTCGGCTTTGCTTGAGGCATTAGAGATGCCGCGTGTGCCTCATCGCACTACGATTGGCCGCCGCATGGCCTCACTTGTAAAGGAGGCTGAGGCGCAGATCAACTTGCTTGGTAAACAGGTGCTCGAACAAATCGAGCCTCACAAAGACCAGTCGCAGGTAAGCGCCATTGACGGACGGATGTATCAATCCTGCGGCAATCTCTGGCACAGAAGCTCTCGCTCGAAGGGTGTGATCCCTTCGGGTGTGCGTAACATCGACACTGAATCAAACTGGTCGAAGAGCGGCTATCGCGGTTGGGTACAGGGTTATAGGCTAGTCTTGCAGGGACTGGTCTTTCCCTACCCGGTGCCAATATTTGCAGCCTGGCGAGCAAACAACCTCAACGAAGCTGCAGTCGCAGTTGGATCGCTTGAAGGCAACCAACTTCAGGTTACAGATGTGCTATTGGGCGACAACAGCTTTGCCGGAGCAGGCTTCCCACAATCCTACAGTGAGGCTGGTGGTTGGGTGCTTACACCAGCGCAACTGCCCGCACAGCGTCGCTCGTGGAAGAATGAGTTGTATGATTATAGGAAAGAGAGTATCGAGTTGCTCTTTCAGAGGATCATACAAGCCGCCGGCTTGAAGCAGTGTCAGGTAAAAGGAGAGGGACGCAATGGAGCATTTGTACTGGCCAGTGTATGGCTATATCAGGTTTGCTTTCTGGTTGATTATCGAGAAGGCAAATCGTTGGCTAATGTCAAAGAGCAGATTGATTGCGCCCGCTGGCGCATCAAGTCCTGATTTATGCACACGCTTCAATTAAATAAGGTATATCACAGCCTGCTTCTGCTTTCATTTTTTTAATCTCAAAGCAATGGCGATTATAGTTCTTAAATCCTCCATAGAACTGCGCGGTAATTCGAGGTAAGTATGGCTAATGAAGAACATCTGGCGATACTCAAGCAAGGCGTGGAAGTGGGGAATAAGTGGAGGATTGAGAATGCTGTACGACACCTGGACTTCAACGGCGCAAACTTCAGAGGCGCAGAACTTGGTCAAGCAGACATCAATCGAGCAAACCTCATCGGTGCAGACCTCACCGGCGCGAACCTCAGCCAAAGTCTGGACACATCCTGCTTCGCGGCCTCCGCTGCATGCGGTTGTTATGCGGCGCGTTCCACAAACAAATCATTAACGTGGTTTGCAACACTAGCAACATTATAGAGCGCATCATGCGGCATCATAATTGTCTGGCGTTTAGGATGAGAAGCCTAATTTCGTAAATGCCGAATCGAATCCCACCATATCCAATCTTGTTGCAGAATAACATTTTCTTCATGAAGGAAAGAGATTTTATTCTGAAAGCTCCTGACCTTACGGGATTTTGCACCAAGCAATTTACACTTAGCCGAGACAGCAGCCTCAGCGACGCGATACAACTGTTCTCCGGCCAACGTATAAAGCGGATAAAAAAAGCATCCATAAGCAGCAGCCCCTCTAGCTACCTCGAATAACTTATGAATCTCAAAAGGCACAGTGGGGTCAAGCTGCGGTTTGAGAAATCTATTTACCCATTCATCCGCAGATATAGGAGATTTAGTAAAATCCTTGAGTGAGAGGGTTACGAAAGCAGACATAACCGATTCAGGCTCAAGCCAATTTTCTGCTGACAATTTCTTAAAACCCAATTTATTCATAATTTTACTACTCGCATAAATCAAAGACGCATAACGGTTGGGATGACCGGGCGCGCGAGCCATACTCAAGCAACGTTAAGAAATCCGCTTCGCGCGCTCCGGTCGATCCCGTTGTTAGGCGGCGGCTCATATAGTGCCGCTGTTTTTACAGCGTAGGCGATTTGACAAATAAAACAGTTAAAATTGCTGCAACCGTGATTAATAGTATTGTCCCAAAATAACCAATGATGCGCTGCATACGACTTAATCGGTGCTTCCTGCTAATTATAACATCAAGATCGAGTTTAATATCGTACCTCTTTCCCCTATCGAGAATTCGCTCTATAAAATTCTGATTCTCCTTTATCCAAATCCAAGCATATGTGGCTAGGGTAATTATCGCACTAATTAATAAAGCCTTGTGAAGCGGTTTGAGTGCGAATTCTTTATCCTTGCCAGTAAGAGCAATAACTCCACCAATGATGCTTACCAGAATGCCATTTGTCCAAGAAAAGATTTTCCACTGTTTCTCTCGCCTATATCCTATTTCTTTGTAGAGGATTTCCCAAGCAAGCTTGTTTTCTTGGAATTGCTCTGGTGAGATGCTCTCAGGCTTGATTGCTTTTGTCATGTTATTACTCCTTTGGCTTACTTGTACGAAGCCGCCTAACGCCCCGTATCAGCGGGCCGCGCATGTAGCAAGGAAGCAATGATAAGGAACCGGCTTGCGCGGCCCCGTTGCATACGGTTGTTAGACCCTTCTGAATTCACTAAGCTACTTCGCCCCTTCGACATCAAGCAAGGTCGAGACATTAGCCCCCTGACTCGGCCTGCCGAGCATTACGCTTGCCCTACTTGCTCGGCGAGGGTCTAACGACTAGCATCAGTGGGCGCGTTGATTCAGACCCTTTAGCAACCAGGAGCCATTTGAAACTTGCTTACCGCGCTCCACTGCATGCGCTTGTTAGACTTTGACGGGTTCACGGGACGTAGTTTCTTCTTCGGAGTCACCTCTGATTCTGTCCTGATACTTCTTTTGAAGTTTGGAGTAATACTCAACGACCTTTTGTGGGTTGTGCTCACACTCTTCGGATATTTGGTGCCGCGCTTCCCTTATCCTTGTTATTGTTGGATCATCTTTCGCTTTCATCTCGTCCTCCGATTATCTCCAATGGCGTAACAAGCAGCGGAATATACAATCCAAGAATAGCATTGATACGCCGTATATGACCAAATTTATTGGCGTTCGCTAGATGGCGACAGTTCCAGGTCAGCAAAAAGTCACACTTGTGGTATGAGGCCAGGGCAAGGTGTAGCGCATCTCCGATGGGATCGTTTGGCATCACTTTATGTTGAATGTAAGCCTCAACTATTTCAGCAATGGCATGCTCAACAGGCAGTAACGGAAGATCACTTACCAATTCGATAGCTTTATCTTTATTTGGATAATCACCGCGATCAAGTTCGTCTAGGGCCGCGATACTGGTCACGAGCAAATAATCGTCAGTATCATTGTCCCACCATTGGCGCGTCCACTGTTTACGCGCCTCCATGTCAGGCTCAGTGCGAATCTCATAGTAAAAGCTTGGAACTGAAGTTTCGATGTAGATCTTTGGCTTCATAGATCGAAAGCTACACATATACCGGGCGGTAGTCAAAGTCTAACGTCCCGTATCAGCGGGCGCGGCATGTAACATTGAAGTAATGATGAGAAACTGGCTAGCCGCGCTCCGTTGCATACGGTTGTTAGACCACCTCCAAATCACAAGGCTACTCCGCTACTTTGACATCAAATAACGTCGAGACATTAGCCGCCCGACTCGGCTTCCCGGCCCTTGCGCTTGCCCTACTTGCTCGGCGAGGGTCTAACGTCTGAGTTGACGCGGCGGCGCGAATCAAAGCACCCTCCGCCGCACCAATCAAGTTGAGAAACACGCCCCCGCCGCTCGCGTCCAACGATTTGTTCGCGCGTTTGCAGTTGCCTGCAACGTGAAAAAGAAACGATCAGTCGAGAAACGAACTGTCGCCTTGCGTCCGCCGAAGTGTATGCCCATTGACTGGGGACCTCAGTCCAAGCCGATTCATCCTGCGCTATCTAGCTTTGGCCAGCACACGCAGTTCCGCTTCTAAACCATGCTTTTTCCACAGTGCCGGCGGTATCGCAGGTTTTATCCTCTGCAGGAATTCATACGCTTGCGCTTTGCTGTCTAATCCTTCGGCGCGTTGCAAAATCCGCTTAAGATTCTTGAAAAAGGCATTCACTTTAGCGGGGTTCTCGCGCATGGCGCGTGCGGTCATTTGACGCAACTGCGGAACGCTCATTCCCATAATTGATAGCGCCGCTTCACTGTCGTTTTTGACGTTCGAAAATGGCGACCGCTTCGATCTTCCAAATCCGGCATTAAACACCCCATCTAGTGGCCCATGGGTGGCCCCTGGCAATTCATTATCGGTGAGAAAATATGCGTTATAGCGTGCCCGAGCGGTCGAGGATATCTGCGCCGGCCCAATTTCCCTACCGGGCAGCACCTGGTAATGCATTGTGTATTTTCCGGTACCGTCATCCGCGATTGCCTGGCCGTTGGAAACTGGTACTTGCACAAAGCTCAGCGATAGTGACGCAATGCTGTCATCAAAACGCTCACTCTCAAACCCCCTGGTTGCCAGCCAAATAAGTTGATTCGGGAAGAGCACTATACTGGGGCCCAAGCGGCGGTCACTCGTCGGCGCATTGGTTGTCCACGGTTTGCCGTCAAAGGTATCATTGCCGTGCGCGCAGTTGGCACAATCGAATAACTTTGCCCATTCGCTCTCGCCATTGTTTGTGTTGACCCAGAAGCGCCAATCTCCGTCGCTCCAGGTATCTCCATCGTCGCTTATATCCAGAGAGGTAACGCGAACGTCCCAACGGCGCGCTCCCCAATTATCAGGTGCCGCATGCGCCCAACCGGCAATGATCCGGCCCGAATATGTCTGCTGATTATAGTTGGTCAAGTCGATAGTGACCTTCAGATAGCTAACGCCGCCCGCCGTGGTTAGTTCACACACCGGTTGCAACCCAAGAGAACCGGGAGCGACGCAGCCTTCCGTAAACAGCCGTACAGGAGGAGCCGTCTTGCCCACGGCGGCCATTATGGCTTGGGGGCTACGGGGTAAATAGATATTAAACGTAAATATGCGATTGATTGGATTGGTTGAGAACCCCTCACTATTCGGTAGGCATCTCGGTAATGGAACCCCCTGCGGGTTGAAAAGCACAGGTTTTGTTGGATCTGTCTGTTGGTCCAACCCCGTATTCGCACAAGCACCGGTAATATCACCGGCCTTCCGGTTTACCCAAATGTCTGTAACGATGCCCGGTACGTAAACATTTGAACCTGCTCCGGCACTCGTTGGTAAAGCGATGGCGCGGGGCCGCTGCGTGGCTAATAATACTGGCGGGTGAATCTCAGTCTTTTTGCCATGGTCACAGTCATAGATCCAATACCCGATAGCAGAGACCCAATCACCTTCGGTGGGTCGCATTCTCTCGGGTAGAAACGCCCTCTCCCATTCCACTGCAAGGTCAGTTTGGCCGAGGCCCATCAGCCAGCGGCTCCATGGATGCGGCACCACTCCGATATCCCAGTCATTACTGTCATGGTTTAAGAAACTGTCGGAGCTCGATACTGAGCTTTCAACCACCTTGCCCTCCAGAAGTTTATAGTCATTCGCCCCGCTCCACGGTAAAACGGTGTACCAGGTGGATGAGAACAAGTCCTCATCCCAGGCGCAATGCGTGGAAATCGTACTGGGGTTTGTCGGCTTAAAAGGCCACGTGGTGCGGTCCAGCGGGTCATAAGCTGGCACAGCGGGAAATTTATCCGGAGGAAATATTGCCAGAACCCGAACGACAATTTCAGCGAACCCCCCATCAATCGATACGGTCCCATAACTCGGCACCGCGATCTCGCAACCGAATGCACAAGCTGAAAACCTTATCCTGTACACGCCTGGCCGATCGAGCAACAGAGTTACTGTAGTCTCGCTTGTGCCAGCTAACTGCGATGTGCTATTTGCCGGGCGCTCAATAATCTGCCAACTCCAGTTGCCACGCGGTACTTCTCTCGCTGTGGCCCTACACAGCTTTGAACCGGGGGCGATGGGCGTCTTTGCCCACATGCGTAACGGATCTGCCCGAATACCAATAGTCGCTCCCGGCAGGTAAGCACCAGTTGTTTTCAACGCCGTCTCAACACCTGTGCTTTCCATGCAGAACGAGCCGGGGTCGCCGTCGTTTTGTTTCGGCAGCTGTGCTAATGCTGATCCGGCTGAGGCGGAGATAACGATCGCTGCTAATAGTATTATTCTCATCTTTTCTCCTTTTGATCCTGGCAAATAAGCTGTTGCAATAGGCTTGTCGTTTGTCAAGCCACACTGCTGAATTGATATACCGTTTGTGCTTTGCAACAAATATCAAACTCGGTCTCGATAAACCGTCGCATCCGTTTTATCATCACTGTCAAAATCGACGAGTGTCGGCGGGCGAACGCCCCGGTTGACCGGGCGTGGCATGTCGCATCGAAGTAATGATAAGAAACTTGCTTGCCGCGCTCCGGTTGAACCGTTTGTTAGCTGGCAGCCGCTATAAACGGCCAACCTGATATTCCAACAACAATTTTGTTATTGCAACAGATGCATTCTCAAACTCGCTTATTGGGATTCTTTGCTGAGACTCACCCATTGCCTCAAGTCCTACACCTGTAGAACTGATATTTATATTCTTTGTCCTGATGTCATACCAAAACTTTACTTCTCCTATACCTGAGCCACTTACAGTATGCCCATCGCCATTCATAAAGTGGAGTTCAAGAACGGGACTGGTTACTTCCTCTGGATTAGTTTGAGATTTTAAGAAAAGTGACCACGCCGCATTTTTAGAGAATATAGCCCCAGCACTATATTCGGATGCTGTCGGAGCTAATAAGATGGCAGGTAGATCAAGTATTTGGATATAGACGTTTGCCGATTCACTCTTTTGATAAGCTTTTAGAGCTCCGCGTAAACTTGAAAGAAAACTGTTATAGACAAATCTGATTTCATCATTTGCCTCCTGAAGCTTTGGATCGAGCTTTAGAACCCCGTCATTCTTCTGTTGCACTCCATCTTTCTGCTTAATGGCCTTCGCCCACTCCTCAAGCTCCTTCTGAGTAGGAGCATCCTTGTATTTGGACGAAGGAAAGACAGACACAATGTCCTGAACTATGTTTTTGACTGCACCAGTAAAGGACGCTATAGCAAGTATTATAATCCCAACTATCAGGAGGGCTGAGATAATGGGATTATCCTTAAACCAGTGTAAAGCACGGTCCACACGAGTTTTATCCTGCTTCTCCGCATTCGCTAGGTTCTCTCTTTTCTGGTTTCTCTTACGGCTCATACATTACTTTCTGCTGCCAGCTAACGCCTCGATTGACCGGGCGCGGCGCACAACACTCAAGGAACTATAAGAAACTCGCCCGCCGCGCTCCGGTTGATGCAATTGTTAGACGGGCTTCTTGCATAGATATACTCAAAAGAAATCCTATTATCTCTCCATATCACTATGCCTAATCACACTTGCTGATTGGTCAGTAAATTTACGAGGGGTATCCGGTGTATGTAACCTGATTATGATAAAGCAATTCAGGAGCAAAAGGAGGGTTCCAGACAAAAAGTAAATAACTGTAAAAATAGTGAGTTTGCCTTCTGTAGCGACAAGCGATAAACGGAAAATTTGAATAATCACTGCAAACACAACTAAGTAAATCCAGAGGACAAATACTGATTTACTTTTGGGAGTTTTAAATTCGCTTTGTGTATACACTGTTTTTCACCTCTTTATTGAGTTTCATAAGGATTTCTTGGTAACACTTCCATCACCACAAATCTTCACTTCGTAACTCTCGACCCCTGATCGAATGAAATCCCAAGTTGCTGCTATTTGAACATCAAAGACCACGCAGGCTGATTGCGAGCAGCATTTAGGACATCCTGAATCACCGCGCAGCCTACTGGCACTGCCCTGAGCAGCTACCTTATAGGTAGCACGATCATTGTACCACTTCATGAAAGTCTCATTCGCTAATCTTAATCGGGCATTATTTATGTCACAGCCATTGTACTCAAAAGAAATGTAAACATGGAGTTCTGCTACGCGCCATCGTTTAATAGGCCACATATTGGCCGAAGAGATCAGCCAAGGCTCATCCTTTTCCTTCCATTGACACTTAGTAGTATCGCACTTGTAAAAATCAGTAGAAACATGATCCGACGTAAGACTTATACGTTTCCCGCTTAATGCATCTGTAACTCCTTTAATGATCGAAATGCCTGTACCAATTATTTCAGGACCAGCCATAGTACAACCTCCAAGTAATTATAAGCACGTCTAACGCCTCGCATCAGCGGGGCCGCGAGCGGCGCTTAGGGTATGATAAGAAATTGGCTTCGCGGCCTCCGCTGCATGCGCTTGTTAGGTGCGTTCTTACCATTGACTCGTTCCTTTGAGCCTGTTCAAAAAACCTGTTGATATCGTTTGGACTCTATTTACTCCCGATTTAACAAGACCAATAAATGACAGATAACTTTGCATTTCCATTTCTATGCTGATGGCAATTTCAACATCACCGTTGGCCTTAGCTCCTTCTTTAAGTTCATCTAGATACTCAAGGTAGTATGGGTTGAATGGTGCCATGACAAGGTTTGACAGATCGTCAACGATTAACCGAAGCTCTTTTACTTGTTTCTCAATCTGAATATCAAGATTATGGATTTTATTGTTCAGATCTTGCTTGATCTTTTCTCTGTTAGCCTTATCTTGCTCCATACTTTGTTTTTTTAGCAGATTTTCGTTGTCAGTGATTTCCTCTTTGATTTCTTGTCTTTCCATCCGTGTACATTCATGCGTGTGAACTGTATATCTATGGTTGCATTTTTCACAATTGCCATTTTTGTCCATAGAAGCGCAGCTAGAAAGATCCCCCGTCTTATAACTCAGGCCACAGCCTATGTGGCAATTATTAAGACATATTTGACAGAATGTATTCCATGCCGCTGGAGTTTCTTTCGCAGAAATCTTTTCTCGCTTGATCTTTATGTTTTTGATGTCTTTGGATAAATCATCAAGCTCACGAATTACTTTCTTGAGAGCCTTTTTATGATTATCTAATGTTTTGATTTGAGTAAATATATCAATTCGATCATTCTCTAACTGTTTTCTTTTTCTTGATATGCTTTCAAATATTGATGAGGAAATAGGTTCGGCGGTCATCGCACAATTAGCGAGTTCCAGAAAAGAAGTCTCTGCTTCTCTTCTGTACATAACAGATACTCTGTTCCATTCAGCTATGACCCACAAGTTATCAAAGCAGATTATTGGACATTGATCCAGTCCGGCTTCTTGAATTGCGTCTTCTGTGTCTGGGTCTAGCATTAATGTGTTTGTTACACAAACAACAAGGTTATTGTGACGGTCTTTGGGCAAAAGCCCCTTCAAGCATCCAACAACGAATTTCTGTTCGGCAGTTAACCTTTTTTCATTCCATACGATGCCAAATACATTCACTTGATTGAGTCTAGTAATATGCTCCAAGATTTCCTGCATATGTTGACGGTCTCTTTCAACCCCGCTAGTGTCGGCGAAGCCGGGAGTATCAACAATATGGAAGATGACGTGATCGGTGACGAATGTATACCTAGAAGCAAAAACCGTTGCACTTGCACCTCTCCCTCGGTCAAGATTCTCTGTATTTAGATGTGCAAACTGTTCTTGCGCTTCTTTTATCTCACCTCCAAGGGTTCTTGTAGTTATACAGTATTTACGATCTTTTTTTTCCACACCATCAATGCCTAAGCACCAATTGTAAAAGGCATTAATTAGCGTCGATTTTCCTGAGCCAGTTTTTCCTATAAAGCATATTGTAAGCTCGGTCTTTAGCGGAGTTGGGGAACTCAATTCTATTACATTATTGGGTCGCTCATCAGTAATACCCCAGACCAACTCGTAAACACTCTTGCTGTAGGATGCCTCATCGCGAAAATCAACCCATCTACGGTTACTTAGAAAGCCGGGTAATTCAGCGTCTCGTAAAATCACAGGTATTACCTGGAGCGATGATTGTTGAGAATTGGATATGTGTAAAGCATGGGAATATTCATCTTCCACCCATTTTGATTTAATTGATTCTGGTGAGACAATGAGCGCAACTGCTCGGCAGTTCGGTATGGCTCGTTCTAATGAGTTAACGATTGCATCTCCAGGTCTAATCTCGTCACTATCTAACCATACCTTCACCTTGTATTGTAGTAAGTCCTTTTTTAACTTAGCTGTCCAATATTGATCAATGTGACTGTAGCTCAAAAATACATCAAAGGATTTCATATAGAATTCTCCTTACCGTGTGATGTCTGAAAGCACCTAACAACGTCTTTAGAGGTAAAACTGCTCTGGATATTCCCTCATCCCTTATAGACGTAAATGGGCGTATGAATGATGCAGGATTCTTGTATTCTGCAAACCCGAATGCAACTGTTATTAGTAGCACCTAACGGCAGTGTTCAGCGGGCCGCGCATGCAGAGTCTAAGGAACGATGTAAGAATGGCTAGCGCGGCTCCGTTGCAACACATTGTTAGACCTCCTTCAAGTAACAAAGCTACTCCCGTCCTTCGCTTCAAGCAACGTCGAGACATTAGCTCCCTGACTTGGCATGTCGAACATTGCGCCTGCCCTGTTTGCTCGGCGCGGGTCTAACGACTTGCGTCAGCAGGCGCGGCATGTGGCACTGGCGGAATGTTAAGAAACTCGCTTGCCGCGCTCCGTTGCACGCATTTGTTAGGCAGACGGTCGCCGCTTAACTATATAGGGCTTGAGCCACTCGCCTAGCGCCACTCTATCCATCTGTCCGCTTGCCACCGATAATACAACCTGCTCCTGCTCATCAATAGGCGCCTCGATTTCGTAACCATTGAGCACAAGAAACACTTCTATTGCTGCATGTCCCACACGTTTATTCCCATCCATAAAACAATGATTCTGGACCAATGAATGTCCTAATGCTGCTGCTTTCTCTGCTATCGTAGGATATAGATCCTCTCCCCCAAAGCTCATCTCTGGCTGTGCCACAGCAGATTCTAAAGCACCTCTATCCCTCAAACCTGGAATGCCTCCGCTCTGCGCAATAAGTTTCGCGTGTAAAGACACTATTTCTTCAAGCGTTAGGTAGCGCATCAGGCCAGCCGTTTGTATAACTCCGTATTCTTCGTGAGCACATAATCAGCAGCCTGTTGAAACTCCACATCGAGTTGAGCCAACTTCTCTTCAAGGCTAAGGACCAGCAATTCTTCGGGAGAGATACTGAGGCGATCGGCAGCCTCTTTCAGCTTCGAGAGAGTCTGTTCAGGCAATTGAACTTCTAAAGTTTTCATGTCGGTAGTTTACAATAGACAATCCATACTTATCCATGCCAATTAGTCTGCCTAACGTCTCGCATCAGCGGGGCCGCGTTGAACCAAGCCAACTATGCGAACAGTACCGATTCATATCAAACCTGCTTCGCGGCCTCCGCTGCATGCGTTTGTTAGATTCCGGTCTTACAATAGAATGAGAAATGACTCGTAAGCATCTTCATAGAAATCTTTCACATCCTGAAAATGCCTTCGCAAAATTGCTTCAACATCTACTGTTGAACAATTACCACGCCTGATCCATATGACTTTGGGTGGATGACCAAATAGCAGGCTTCTTTGATAGAAATCGGAATCCTTAGAAACTATTATTAGACCGTCGCTCTTGGCCTGCTCCCAAATCAAGCGGTCATCAGCGGCTTTCAACCCCATATCCCTTACATGTTCGGAATCCGGGAACAAGTCTGCCAGGGCGTGCGCCAGTTTGTGTGATAGATTTTCGTCAAATAGTAGCTTCACGCTGGTATTGTGACAAGTTTACGCTCACGGTCTGCGGCAAAAGCCAAGCACGCTTTTATATCTTCATGCGTGAGATCAGGAAAGTCTTCCAGTATTTCTTCCTCTGTCATGCCTGAAGCTAAGTAATCCAGCACGTCGTAGACTGTAATACGAAGGCCGCGTATGCATGGCTTTCCACCACGTTTGCCAGGTTCGATTGTGATGTAGTCCTGATAATTCATATTCTGAGATTACGTCGGTCAGATTCTGAGGTCAAGAGTAACGGCAAGGAATCTAACGCTCCGTATCAGCGGGCCGCGCATGCAGAATCAAAACAGCGATGTGAGACTGGCTTGCGCGGCTCCGTTGAATACGGTTGTTAGACCACCTCCAAGTCACAAAGCTACTCCTCTTCTTCGCATCAAGCAACGTCGATACTCTCGCCATCTGACTCGGCTTTCCGAACATTGCGCTTGCCCCATTGCTCAGCGAGGGTCTAACGTCCCGTATCAGCGGGCGCGCAATGCAGGATTGAAGTAACGATGAGAGACTGGCTTTGCGCGCTCCGTTGAATACGGTTGTTAGACCTTCTTCAAGTAACAAAGCTACTCCTGTTCTTCGCTTCAAGCAACGTCGAGATATTAGCTATCTGTCTTGGCTTCCCGAGCATTGAACCTGCCCTACTTGCTCGGCGAGGGTCTAACGACCGAGCTGACCGGGGCCGCGCCGGGTACTCAAGTATCCATAAGAAACTG
>JADMIO010945853.1_pt1 | contig 12774 bp, 12 predicted proteins | sample 8958161 | NCBI WGS metagenome assembly JADMIO01 (sample SAMN16585339, study PRJNA669376) | soil metagenome | isolation source: Crop rotation soil | place: USA: Cullars Rotation, Alabama | collected 2011 | reverse complement strand
GACAACTTGTCCACGTGGAATTCTAAGCTTAGGATCCCAATGTGCTGGAAAGAACAAGCAGCCGCTTGAGCCGGAGCTCCGTCGCGATGCGCAGGAAAAAGTCAGCGTTGAGCGCATTGTGGTGCGTCACAAATGGCCGCGCCGCCGCCCCGCCCGCGGTGCTCTCCAGCACCGGCGTCTCGGCCTCGATGAAACCCCGGGCCTCCAAGAAGCGGCGGATGTGCGAAACTACGCGCGAGCGCAGCATCAGCCGCTTCCGCGATTCCTCGTTCACGATCAAATCCAGGTAGCGCTGACGGTAAACCTGCTCCGGGTCGCTCAGCCCGTGCCACTTTTCCGGCAGCGGGCGGAGCGCCTTGCTGACGAGGGTGAACGCATCCACGCGCACGGTGATCTCGCCGGTCTTCGTTTTGAATAGCGAGCCGGTCACGCCGATGATGTCGCCGAGGTCCAGTGACTTCTTGAAGACGCCATAGCGCTCCTCGCCCAACACGTCCTTGCGGAAATAGAGCTGAATCTGTCCCTGCTGGTCCTGGATCTTCACAAACGAGCTGCCGCCCTGGACGCGGAACGTCACGAGGCGGCCCGCCACGGTGACGGTCACCGCGTAGTCCTGCCCGTCGACGTACAGTTTCTTGGCATCTGCCGAAAAATGTGTGGTCGCGACATTCGCGCGAAACGGATCGGTTCCCGCCGCCCGCAGGTCGGCCAGCTTCTGCCGCCGGACCGCGTGCTGGTCGTGGGAAATGTCGGAGGGAATTTCACTCATGGAACCGCAGGAAATAGCCATGCAGCGCACCTCGGGGCAATTGCATTTTACGGCGTAGCGCAGGCGTCCCGCCTGCACGGATCGAGGTGGAGCGCATTGCCCCCGATGCGCTTGCCTGGGTATATCCTCATCCTGGACCAGCGTCTTGGGGGCAAGCCGCTCCACCTGTGCCTTGCACGCGACCTCGCATGGGCCCATGCTGATCCGCTGTGTCGGATATCCTCCTGTCGATCATCGTCAGCGCCTGCCTTGGGGCCTTGGTGGGCCTGATCCGGCAGTGGAGCGACGAGGCCAACGCGCGGGGGAGCGGCGATTTTGTCGGGGTCCGCACCTATTCCCTGTGGGCGATGCTTGGCTGCCTGGCCGCGTACCTGAGCGACAAATTCACCCCCGCAATCCTGATCATGACCTTTGTCCTGGTCGGGGTGCAGCAGATCATTGCGATGAGCAAAATCCCGACGCGCCACCGGCCGGGCGGCACGACGTTTGCGTCGGTCCTGCTCACGCTGCTGGTCGGTGCCCTCGTATACCTCGATAATCGTCAGTCCGCCGTAGTTGTGGCGGCAACCACGATGGTCCTGCTGGGCCTGAAGCAGCCACTCCACGCCTGGACCAAGCGGTTCACGAGCGACGACATCAGCAGCACCCTGCAGTTCGTTGCGGTTACCGGCGTCATCCTGCCGCTGGTTCCCAACCGCAACTTCGGACCGCTCGATGCCTTCAATCTCCACGAGATCTGGCTGATGGTCGTGTTGATTTCCGGCATCGGCTTCCTCGGTTACATCGCGATCCGCATGCTGGGGGCAAGGGCCGGGATTCTCGTGTCGGCGCTTCTCGGCGGACTCGCTTCCAGCACGGCCACCACCCTGGCGTTCAGCCGGCGCAGCCAGGAGCAGCCGTCGCTTTCGGACGAATGCGCGATGGCCGTCATCGTCGCCAGCACGGTGATGCTCGGACGGGTGGCAGTCGTGATCGGCGTGCTAAACTTGGAATTGGCCCGCTCACTCCTTCGCCCGTTCGGCCTGATGGCGGTGCCCGGAATCCTCTATTGTATCTGGCTGTGGTTCCGCCGAAAGCGCGACCCGCACACGGCCCCGACACCCGAGATCGGCAATCCGCTCAGCCTCAAGACCGCCCTGAAATTTGGGCTGCTTTACGCCGTCATTGGTTTCCTCGTGAAGGCCGTGGCCAGCCACGAGATGCTCCAGACGAGCCTGCTGCCGCTGAGCTTTGTATCGGGCTTGACCGACATGGATGCCATCTCGCTCAACGTCACGCGCAACGAGTCCAGCGGCGACATGCCGCTGAAGTTGGCCACGCAGGCCATCGTCATCGCCGCCGTCGGGAATTCCCTGCTCAAGGGCGGATTTGCCGTCGTGCTCGGCGCTCCCGCCCTGCGCTGGGGCATCGCAATCACGCTCGGCTTCACCGCGGGGGTCGGCATTGCCGTTTGCTGGCTGGTATGATCAGCGAAGAATTCCTCGAACTCGGGCTGACCGGCTTCGCCCGATGCCGGGCCACGCCTTGGGAGTCTCATTTTCCCGCAGCAGTTCTCGCCGGTTATTATTTTGCGGCCAACAATCGGTTGTCCGTCGAAACGGAGCGAAACCTCGTCGTCCAGCTGGGTCAGCTCATCCGCGCGAAACACGGGCTATTCATTCCCTACCCGAGGGGTCGCGCCGTAACGGATCCCTTTGAACCCATCGCGGATGCGCTGGCGACGAGCGTCGATAGATTCTCCGAGCTCGGGCACAATTGCATCTTCACCGGCTACGTTCTGCGCGCGTTGCGGGACTGCCCGGGGTTTCGCCACGAGGAAGCGGTCCGCGAGGTCGCAATCCTCATTCGCGCTTTCAACGACGGGCCCGCGCGCTACTGGCTCCGGATCGGCCCGGGCCACGATCCCCGGAAATTCTCCATCCCGCAGCGGACGATTTTCACCGACAACCTGTCCGCGCGGGACCTAGCCAACCTGATTCTCGCCGAGCTCCCAAAGTTCCAGCACGTCTACACGCAGATGGGCAGCAAGTCGCACATCGGGCACCTGCTAACGCAAGCCCATGCGCTGCTAACCCTGCGGGAGCTGGGTTTTCCGCAACTCGCCAACCGTGGATCCTACAGCCTCGAGTGTCGCTTCCTGCTCCTGAAGGACAGCCAGCCGCACCAGTCGTCACCGCTCAGTTTCTACACGCCCGCCACGCGCAGCAGCTGGCTGCCCGACGCGCCGGAGTTCTGGCTACAGGATTTCACTCGCTGTGAATGGGACGAGGGTCACACGTTCAAATACACTTTCAGCTTCTATGAGCTGCTCAACCGCGGCGATGATGAGGAGCTGAACCGGCGCGCGACGGAGAAATTCCGCTACCTGATCTCGCCCAACGAAAGATCGAAAGCGACATGAGGATGAAGCGAAAACATCGAAGGTTTATTGTGCGGAAAATTCATGGCGCAGCCGGCGAAACGCTTCTCCCTTCCGACCCGAATCGAGCAGTTCCTTGAGCTGAGCTGCGCACTGCTCTGGCGTGTGAGAATGCGTATCAAGTTCAAAGTCATACGCTCCGAAGCGATGTACGCGCTGGTGCTGCCATCGCGCGAAACCCACCTGTCGGTCGCCTCGTGCCTTCTCCCGTCGTTCCAGCTCCTCCACCGGGCACCGAACCCCTACGAAGAGAACTTCGTAGGGGGCCAGGGCGGCTACGCATTCGCGTACCCACTCCTCCGCCTCCAAAACATAATCGACTACCAGTGGGAAACCGGTCTCGGCCAGATTGGGCAGTGATCGATTGAAGGCAGACAGCAATGGCCAAAGCACTTTTGGGCGAACATTGTCGTCCTTCAGCACATGATCGGGAAACATGAAGATGAATGCGTCATTCGACGCATAGAGCACAGGCTTGGGCCAGAGTTTCTGGAAAGCCTGAGCCGTGGACGTCTTACCCGAACTCGACGCGCCATTGAGAAAAAGAATGGGAAGTCGGCTCACGACGGTAGCAAGGCATGATCACGTAGTTGCGTTGCAAGCCCCGATGTTCGACCTGCTGGAATTTAGGACCGAAGGCGGTATTGCACCATCACAGGAATGCTGCTATGACATCCCCAGATTCGGTCAGCTACACGATCACCGCGTCAGCCGGTAGATAAGCAGCGCGGCACGTTTCACCAGCTCGGGCGCGCGGCTGAGGTCGCTGGATTCGTGCGTGGTGTGCTCGCCGGCGCCGCCCAGCCCGAGGCCGTCCAAGCCGGGCAGCGGCGGTGATACAAAAGCGATGTCGCCCGCCCCGCGGCCGCGCGGGTCGAAAGCCGTGATCGGCGCGTAACCGAGATTACGGCTGGCTTGGTCGAGCTGCGTGAGCAGCGCGTAATTTCCCGGCATCGGCGTCATCGCCGGGTAACCCTCATTGAACTTCAATTCCGCCGACGTGCGCGGCAGGTGGTGGCTGACGATTTCGAGCATTCGCGCCTTGGCGTCCGCAAACTGTTCCGCGCTGAGAGAGCGCAGGTCGCCGCGCACCAGCGTCCGCTGGGGAATGATGTTGGCCTTGCCGGAAATCGTGCCGCCCGTGCGGGTGAGGTCCGCCTCGGCCCCGCCAGCGATGAGCGCCGGGTTGGCGGTGAGCCCGTCCATTTTCCACAGCTCCTCATAAAAACCCGACAGGATGCGCGCCGTCTCATAGACTGACCCGCTGCCCATCGCCGCAGAGAACATCCCGGAAGAGTGTCCGGTCGCGCCCTGCACCTCGAGTTCCCACCCGACCGACCCACGCCGCGCGACCGTGCCCGTGTTCCCAATCGCGGCTTCGAAGGCCAGCGCGGCATCGCTCCGCGCGGCGGCATCCCGCAGGTCCTTCCGCGTAATCGCCATCGGGTTGCCCGGTGCTTCTTCATCACCCGACATGATCACAATGATCCGGGTGTCGGCCAGCAACCCGGCCCGATGCAACGCCCGCAACGCGTGGAGCAGTACGATGTCGCCGCCCTTCATGTCCGCCACCCCGGCGCCCCAGACTTTGTCCCCCTCGCGTTTGAAATTTGCGCCCGGGTAAACCGTGTCGAGGTGCCCGATCAGCAGGAGCCGCTGGCCCTTCGTGCCCCGATGCTCCGCCACCAAGTGACCCGCCCGGCCAGTTGCCGCGGGCAAGGGCACGAAACGGCTTTCAAAACCCAGCGCCGCCAGTTGACCGGAAAACCGCTCGCCCAGCTGGCGCACGCCCGCGAGGTTCTCCGTCGCGCTGTCGATGGCGACCGCTGCTGCCAGCTCGGATCCAAAGTCATCTTTGCCGCTGTCGACCGCCGCCATAAGTCGTTGCTCTTCCGAGGTAAGTGCGGCCGACCCGGTCGCCGCGAACGAAGACAGGATCGAGCCAGCGAGCGCCAGGCGGAGAAAGGAGGCAAGGTTCATGGGGCGATGCTGAATTCAATCCCGGCCGGGCCGCGACAGTTTTTCGGGTGTGCACATCTGGCTTGCCATCACGTACTTTTACGTCATGTAATATTACGTCATGTAAAGTTGCGTGACGCCGATGACTACCTTGGTAAATCCCTTCTTCTTCGAATCCCCGGCGGACCGCTGGGCCTTCACCGATCGCGAGGAACTGCTCCCCCTGCTCCAGCATGCCATGGGCGAGCAGGGCCGGCGCATGCTGCTGTATGGCCGGCGGCGGATGGGCAAGACCTCGCTCATCCAGAACGCGGCGCGCAAGGCGAAGGCCGAGCTGATCTACGTGGACCTGTCGACCGCGAGCGACCTGACGGAAGCGGCCAACAAGCTCCTGCAGGCGGTGCCCGAGCCGGAATCAGGCTTGGCGGACAAGGCCGTTAAACTGGTGAAGAAACACTTCAAAGCCATCGCGATGACCGGCGGCAAATGGAAGCTGTCGGCGGATCTCCGGCCGGAGTCAGCCGAAGCCAACCTCGAGTCGGTCCTCAACTACATCGACGACCACGCCGGCCTGATCGACCGGCCGGTGAGTGTGTGCTTTGACGAGTTTCAGGACATCCGCACCCTCGGCGGCGACAAGGCCGAGTGGAAACTTCGCGGCATCATCCAGCCGCACCGACGGGTGAATTACTTCTTTTCCGGCTCGGACCATCGCCTGCTCCCCTGGATGACCGAGCCGAGCGCGGCATTCTACAAGCAAGTGAAGACCGTGGAAGTCGGGCCGATTCCGGCCGACAAACTCGCCACGTGGGTGAACGAACGCTCGCAGCGCGGCGGACTGGGCGACGCCGATTTCGGATCCGAGGTAGTGGCACTGGCCGGCCCGTGCACGGGCGACGTCGTGCGTCTGGCCAAAACGGTCTTCGAACTGCGCGCGACCGGCAAAAAAGGCACCGTCCGCGACGCCTTCGACGAAATCGCGCTGAAGGAGCTGCACAACGAGTTCGTTGGCCTGTGGCGCCCCTGCACGTCTGTCCAGCGCGTCGTCTTGCGCGCGATCGCCGCTGGCCGCGCTCCGCAGGCGGCAGACACCCTGCAGGCATTCGGTATCCGCAGCGCGTCCAGCGCGCAGACCGCCATCACTTCCCTGACCGACCGCCAGCTGCTGACGCGCGTCGGCGAAGCCCTCGTTTTCGACAATCCGTTTTTCAGCCGCTGGGTTGCGGCGAATTCGGTGGCGGGCGACGCAAATTCGTAACGCGGGTCAGGCGTCCGAGATTGTGGAGACGCGGCGCCCTCGCCGCGTGCTTGGCGCCTTCCGCGGCGGGGGTGCCGCGGCGCCCTCTGTCGGGCGTAAAGCCCGACCTACAGGAATTCCTTCAACGCGGACTGCTCCTGAACCTGCGTAATCGTCGGCTCCGCAGCCGACCAGTCGAGCACACCGACCATCAGCCGATAATACCGCAGACCGAAATACGCCACGAGCCAGCGCGAGCCGCGGCGGGATATGACTTCCATGCCGGTGATGTCCTCGCGAATCGGTCGTGGCGCGATGTCTGGCCAGCGGAAGGGATTGTCCGACTCAACGTAACTCCACGCGTGGTGCCCGCCAAAGAACAAAAGCCAGCGGCCGTCGTCGCGTTGCTGGACGTTGCACGACTCGCACTGGTTCCAACCCGAAAAGGCATATGCGATGCCTTCGTCTTTCCACGTGAGCAGGTCGCGCGATGACGCCCGCGCGACGCAACCGCGGCCGTCCTTCGTAACCGCCGTGTAGTACATCTGCCAGCCACCGTCATGCGCTATCACATGCGGGTCACGGCAGGCCGCGCCGCCGCTCGTCGGACAAAACGCCCAGCCGTATTCCTCCGGCCGGATCACGGCTCGATCGCTCGCACGCGGCCAATGAAACAGGTCCGTCGACCTCGCCACGCCGATGCGCTGGGTGTTGTCTGTCGCGACCCCCGTATAGAACATCCAGTGCTTGCCGCCGTGGCCGATTACGTAGGGCGCGAACACGTGCCCATGGTCCCAGCCACTTGGGTCGATAAAGAAGCACGGCTCGTGCGTCTCCCACGTCTGGAAGTCCCTGGTCGTCGCGTGGCCGAACCAGATTTCATTTCCCGGCAGGCAGCAGCTGACGCCCGGCGTGCCGGCGATGTGATAGAGATGCCAGGTGCCGTCGACCTCGTGCAGACAGAAGTCTTTCAGATAAAACCCCAGCGGCGCATAGCCGACCTTGAGCCAGTCTTCCTGGTGCGCCCGCTGCCGCGCGACCGCGTCGAGGTAGCACTGGTAGTCGGGGTTGGACGAAGTCATGGGATATCACCACGAAACACACGAAATATACGAAAGAGGAACGGCATGATGCTTCCGGTTCTCTTTCGTGTATTTCGTGTATTTCGTGGTTCCCCTCACCGCTGCCAGCGTTCGTTCAGCGTCGGGAACTTCGGAAACGCGACATGCGGCTCGCGCTGGTACCAGAACGCCGTCGACGCCACGTCCTCGGTCAGCGGCTGGTAAATGTGCCCGGGCCACCAGCCCAGCGTCTGCACGGTGACCTTGAGATCCTTCGCGAAACCGATGCTGTCAAAAACGTGCCAGCGGTAGAGGCTGAAGTAGCGCGGCCCGTCTGGGCTGCTGGTGTGCGCGAGCGGCATGCCGTAAAACGGCGCGTTGAACGCCTGCTCCACCTGGTCCTTCTGCGGGTGCTTGAAGAAGCCCCACGCGCCGCCGAAGTAATCCTCCGTGCCATTGTCGCAGATCGTCGGAAACTCCTTGTCGCCATCGAGGTAGAATTTCACCTCGCCCTCGCCCCACCAACCGCGCGAGAGCGCGGTCCAGGCGAGGTATGTGCCGACGTACAGCCCCTGACCTTTCACGCCGTCGAGAATCGTGTGCTCGGGATGCTCGCGCGTCGTCAGACTGCGGCGCCACTGCGCGTGGAAGTACGCCGCGTTGGCCGGGATCGCGTGGAGCTTGTAGAGGACCTTGTAGGCGATGATTCGCACGTCCTTCTTATCCTCGTTCGTCAGTGTGATCCGCGCGTGCTTGCGGAACGGCATCTGCCAGTAGCAACCGCAGCCGCGGTGCGGGGCGACGACCACCGGCAGCGACGTCACTTGGTGCGGCTGCGTGTCGAAGCCCATCGCGAAGAAATCGCCCATCGGCGCCTCGACCGACGGCGTCTTCTCGTTGTCCCAGTACATCCGCAGCACGAGCGTGCGAAACTCTTCCGCGCTCGCCGTGATCCAGAACTGGTTGATGCAACCCGGGCCCTTGATGTCCGCCAGCGTGGCGGTCTCGCCGGCCTTGAGGCTGATGAACGGCCGTACCTTCCAGCCGCGGCCAAGATGCTTTGCCGCGCCGCTGTGCGCGAGAAACGGGTCATCGGGATTCGGATCCCACTTCGCCGCTCCGCCTTTTTCCCCGGTGGGGTTCTCCGCGTTGATCATGCGGGTGACTGCGCCCGTCTGGAACGGCAGTTGCCCGAGGGGGTTTTGCATCAGTGGAGGCGTCATGGGGATCAGCGCGTCAGGAGGAAAAGACCGCCTGCAGCTTGCGGGTGCGGGCGACGGCTTCGGGCAGGTAGGTTAGACCGTCGATCGGCGTGAGCAACACCGACGTGCGGCGGCATTGGTAACGCCCGGCCCCGAGGTACTTAAGGTCCGCCGCCGCCGGCATCGGAATCGCCTCGTCCGTTTCAGCGCCAAGCAGCAGCGGTCCATGCATGAAGTGCCGCGCGTTCGGGAACTCCCCGGGGTATCTCGCCGACTCGCTCGCCAGCGTGATGGCGAATTCGAGCGCGATCGCGTCCTCGGCCGCGAGCGGCGTCTCCACCATCACGAATCCCTGCTCGGTCCTCACGGGCAGCACTGTCCCGTTTTTCTTCACGACGAAGGATTTCGCGTCGACCCCCGGCGGCACAAAGAACCGCAACCTCCATCCCGCCGCGACGGGACCGCTCGGCGCCTTGGTCACCGTGTATGTCACGCGACCAGCGTAGGGATATTCTCCGCCCACTTTCAGCCCGAGCTCAGCGCCCGGCGCCCGGACCGTTACGTCGCCTTCGAAATAGAACGGAAACCACACGTCGCGCGGCGCGGCCGGGTCGGTGAATGCGGCGTAGCGCGCGGCGCACGACAAGCCCTCAGCCCCGCGCATCGAACAGCACCAGGGCGCCTCGAACCACTTGAACGCATGCACAAACTGATCCCCGTGCGAGCCCGTGCAAAAGTCGGTGCCGAATCCGCCGTTGGGCCGTTGGTGATGGCAGATGGCGTTGTGGAAAATCCGATGCGCCTCCGCGATGTAGTTGGGATCGCGTGTCACCTGCCAAAGCTGCGCGCCAAGCATGAATGAATCGATGATGGCGCAGGTCTCCGTCCAGTCCGGCCGGCCGAACCAGTTAAAGTTGGCGTGATGTTCCGTCCGCGCCTGGTCGAGGTAGAGCTGGAACCGGTCGACGACGATTTTCAGGTACTCGGGACGCGCGTCGACCTCGAGGTGCCAGCGCAGGATGCCGCGCAGCGCGGTGAGCGTCGCATGCGTCTGCGCGCTGAGCTTGATGATATCGAGCTCCGCATAGCGTGCGATCATCGTCTCGATCAGCGCGCGCAATTCGGGCGAAGGATCGATCAGGTACGCCTGCGTCAGCCCATCGAGCGTGAAAAACAACGTGCCAATGTCGGTCGAAAGCCCCAGCCACACGCCATCGTGCGCGACGGTGAGGCCCGACACCGGCCCGCCCATCAGCTTGTCCATCAGGTGATCGGGATACGCGCCGTACAGCGGACGCGTCGGCAGCATGAGGTTGCTGATGATCCCGCGGATTGCGGCGAGGGCGCGCGGATCCTTCTTCCAGAGGTAATATTCGCTGAGGCCGCGGAGCATGGCGTTGTGTCCGCCGACTTGGTTTTCATCCGCGCGTCCGGACGGGTGGATGGTCCCGATGTAACCGCGCTCGTTGCAGGCCTCGGGCCAGCGGCGGACGGTTTCCTCGGTGCGAGCCGACTCGCGGTGCAGCGCCTGCGCGTCCAGCGTCAGCCCGAGCAGCGTGCGGCCCAGCCAGTCCCCCGGTGCCTCGCGCGCCGTGAACGCCGTGATGGCGTACTCAAAGGAAAACTCGGCGTCGTGGAGGCGCCCGAAATTGAGCTCGAGCCGACGGCGCAAATCGCCGGCCGGAAGAACGTCTGCCAGCGCGGTCGCCTGCAGGAGGGAGGAAGAGAGCGGCATGGGGAAAGCCCGGGTACAGGCGCCGTCACAGAGCCGCAGCCAGCCTCTGCGCGCAAGCTCACATCCCTTGATATTTCAGCTAGCACGGCCCGGTCACACGCCCTCGGCGTTGATCTTCATGATAACTTTCGCCTGACCGGACTTCGTATCCACCGAAAGATAGTAGGTATATCCATGGTTTTCCCGATGCATTTCATCCGTATGGCCAAAGACCCGGATCAACAGCGATTCGCGACCTTCCCACGCGATAGCTTCGTAGTAGCAATGCCCTCCCAGTTCAGCGTTCGACGCAATCGCATGGATGTTTGTCACGTCCAGCGGCGTCGCTCTTGCAGGATTCGCCACGTCCACCAGAAAGATTTCAGCCACGTTGCTACCCGTCCAATCGGTAACCGCAATGCGCCGGCTATCCTCACTCCAGAGCGCATCGCAGCAGCGGTTGGAGGTCCAGATTGGCACACTTCGCGAGTCGCCCACCCGGTTGAGGAAAAGGGTGTGCAACCCACTTCCATCGTCCTGAGCCACCGACTCACATCGAATATACCACAATTGATCTGGCGAGACGCACTTGCGGTCGATGTCGCCGGGAAAACCAAAGCCAGCGCCAAAAGCTGCAGCGGCAAAAGTCGCGGTCAGAAGGACAACTGACGCGCCCCATTTCATGTGTCAGGCTTTCAACCTGCCATGCGGGTTCAATTCCCGTACGTGTCCGGCCAGAGCCAGAACGCGACTTTCTCGCGCTTCCAACCGGTCTTTTCCGCCCACGCCTGGTCCGCCGCACTGATCACCCAGAGATACTTTCCCTCCTTGGCGAAGCGAATGACGGGGACCATGCCCGGGCCCGCTTTCAATGAGACATTCCCCAGCTCGCCTTCTGTCACGTAGCCCACTTTCGTCCGGGCGTCCGCGTCATCCTTGGTCACCGCAAGCATGCGGGCCACCCCGCCCTTCGGCAGCGGATGGAACATGCGAAAGACCGGCGCCGAGTTGGCCACCGCGTCGGTCTGCAGCACGCCCGCGCCGCTGACTTTCCAACCCCCACGCACCAGGTTGTTCTTTTCCAGCACGTCCGTGGACAGGATCGTTTCCGGGGACGCGGGACTGGCCGTGTTGATTACCAACCAACCCTGGATGTCGCCGGCCGAGGCGAGGATTGGCCAAGCGGCAAACGCGAGCAGCACAGCAGCGCGGCGGAAGGTGAGGAACGGAAACGTGGTTGTTTTCATCGGCGGGATTAGGGTCAGCGGAGCTGGAAAAGACACGCTAAAAAAACGTGCCCAAGTGGACAATCGCTGTCTACGGTACCCATTCAACTCGATGGATCCCTCGCGCAAACCCTCCTGGCTCCGCGCCAAACTACCCGCCGGCCCTGGCTACGCGGCCACCCGCCGGCTGGTGGATGACAACCAGCTGCACACCGTCTGCCAGAGTGCGCAGTGCCCCAACCTGGGCGAGTGCTGGTCGCGCGGCACCGCGACGGTGATGATCCTCGGCAACATTTGCACGCGTTCGTGCAACTTCTGCGCGATCCAGACCGGCCGCCCCACCGAGCTCGACCTCGGCGAGCCCGCCCGCGTCGCCGACGCGGTGGCGAAGATGAACCTCAAGCACTGCGTGATCACGAGTGTCGCCCGCGACGAGCTCGCCGACGGCGGTGCCGGCGTCTGGGCCGCGACCATCCGCGCCATTCGTCATCGCAACCCCCACACGGCCATCGAAGTGCTCGTGCCGGATTTCAAGGGGCAGCTGGAGCTCGTCGACACTGTCCTCGCGGCCAAGCCCGACATCTACAATCACAACCTCGAGACCGTGGAGCGTCTGCAAAAGCCCGTACGCGTGCAGGCTCGCTACGACCGTTCGCGGTCCGTACTGCGCCACGCAAAGTCACGCGGTTTCGTGACAAAGACGGGCATCATGCTCGGCCTCGGCGAGGAACAGCACGAGATCGAGCAGACCCTGCGCGACGTCGCCGCCGACAAGACGGACATTTTGACCATCGGCCAGTACCTCCAACCAACCAAGCAGCACCTGCCAATCTCCCGCTGGGTCGAGCCAGCTGAGTTTGTGCGCTGGAAGGAGTTTGGGTTGTCAATCGGGCTCGGCGTCGTTGAAAGCGGGGCGCTGGTGCGTTCGAGCTACCACGCCGACGAGCAGTCGCAGAAGTACACCGGCGCGGAGCATTTGAATACGGAGAACGCGCTCGCGCGTTCCTGAAGCTCCAAGCTCCAACCTCCAATCTCTAGGGAAGCTCCAAAACCCTGTGAGATCTCGACGAAAGATCGGATGGCGGCGATTGATCGGCCGTTGGGCGGTTGAAGGTTCACTGGTGCTTGGAGGTTGGTGCTTGGAGCTTTGACTCACATCGCACCTTCCCCAATCTCGCGAAATGAAA
>JADMIO010928700.1_pt1 | contig 12774 bp, 9 predicted proteins | sample 8958161 | NCBI WGS metagenome assembly JADMIO01 (sample SAMN16585339, study PRJNA669376) | soil metagenome | isolation source: Crop rotation soil | place: USA: Cullars Rotation, Alabama | collected 2011 | reverse complement strand
AGGCCGGGGGAGTTCCCTGTTCCTTATTGACAAATTCCTATCATGTATGTCCCCCATATACTCATCCCCGGACCGCAGGAAATCCTCTAGACTAGCGACCCCATTCCGACAACTGCTGCAGGACCAGTTGCGCGGCTTTTTGTCCTGCGCTCTTTTTGGAATTCCCCTGCGCCCGGCTGACCCAATCCTTGCCCACGCGGACCTCGACTGTGAATACCTTCGCGTGCTCCGGACCATCCTCACTCAAAATCGAATACTTCGGCTGCGGCAATTTCAACGACTGCGCTGTTTCCTGCAGAGCGCTCTTGTAGTCGGATGTCGTCATTTCGCCATCCTCCACAAGATCCGTACCCGGCACATGCGATTCGATAAACTTGCGAGCCGCCTCAATTCCCCCGTCCAAATAGATTGCCGCGATGATCGCTTCAATCGCATCCGACAGCAGTGCACGCTTCTCTCGCCCGCCGCTCATTTCCTCGCCGCGCCCCAAAAGAAGATAGTCGCCCAGATCGAGATTCTGAGCGACTTCATATAGGCGCGTCGCGCTGACCAGATGTGCTTTGAGTTTGGAAAGCCGGCCCTCAGGTTGCCCTGGGAACCGGCGGATCAAATATTCGCTAATTACGAACCCGAGAATCGAGTCGCCTAGGAACTCCAACTGTTCGTTGTCGTTTTGGCCCTGACCCGGCGGATTCTTTTCATAGATGCGGGACTTGTGCGTGAGCGCGCGCAGAAACAATCCCCGGTCCTTAAACCGGTAGCCAAGTAGTGTTTCCAACTCATCCAAGCCCGCCGCTGGCGGCTGCTGCTGCATAGACTCAAGGGTTCCTCTGTAGCCGCAAATACCAGCACCTATTGTTTCATAAAGCGGGTTACGGCGTGGCTTTCTTTTGCGCCGCGGCCTTAGCGGTTACAGCCTTGACCTTTTCCTGCCCAGCGACCTGCTTCACAGTCGCGTTGTCGGAAGCCGCCGCAGCCTTGTCGAACATCGCAATGGCTTCGTCGTACTTCTGCGCCTGGGTGTAACTCAGCCCGAGCCGGATCATCGTCGTCGGATCCGGAACAGATGCGCTTTCAATCGCAATCTTGTACTCAGCGATCGCAACGTCGTTCTTCTTCCGCACGAAAGCCGCCGCAGCCAGCGCTTCATGCGCTTGGGAGGTGAGATCCTTCACGCGTCCCGCCCACTGCTCGTCGGTCAACATCGTGTTGGCCTTCTTCGCGGTTGGAGCAAGCGTAATGACCTTATTCGCCAAACTCTCCGCGCGCTTCAGCTTCTCTTCCTTGTCGAGGTCGAACTCACGAGTAGTCTGACCGATCGTGTTCGCCAGCATCGACAAGCCCGCGAGGTTGTTCGGATCCGCTTCGATCACGCGCTCGCAGTAAATAATCGTCTGGGCCGAATCGCCCTTCATGCGCGCCGTCTCGGCCGCCATCTCAAGCACGACGACCTTGAATTCCGTATCGGCAAACTTACTCAGCAAAGCTTCAATAGCAGCGATGCGCGCATCGGCGTCGGTGGCATTCTGAATCGCCATCAACGCGTCAACTTCCTTTTGCGATTTCGGCTTCTGCGCGAAGCTCAACCCGGCTGCCAGCAAAAAACCTACCGTCAATATGCCGGTTATTCTCTTGGTCATGGAAATCCTTCCTGTCTCCTATTTCTTCTTCGCTGTGGCTTCCTGCAAGCCCTTCTCTGCCGCTTGCCGCGCCCGCTCCGGTACGCCTTCCACGGCCAACGCTGCCTTATATCGTTCCAAGGCCGGCTCAATCTCGTTAATCGAGTAAAGCAGACGGCCCAAATAGACGAGAGTCCAGGACTTCACCTCGCGATCGGGGTCCAGGTCCAGAGTCTTCTCGAAGAGCTTTTCGGCCATCTCGAATTCCTTGCTCAACGCCGCGATGCGAGCGAGCCCGAAATAGGATTTGGCATGGAGAGAACGTGAGTCCGTCTCCTGCAACGCGAGTGCGAACTTTTCCTTCGCATTCGGATACTGCTTCTGATTGTACAGGTCCTCGGCCTCTTCCAGGGTCTTTAAGGCGCCCGTCAGCACAGGCTTTTTGACTTCCGATGTTACCCGAATCGTCTTTGTCGCCTTCGCCTCGGCAAAATTGACAGCCGTGAGCCGTTTGTCTTCGCGCTTCAGGTCGATTGCCTGCATCATCTCGGGATAATACAGCCGCATCGACCGATCCTGCTTCTCATAGACCGGAAGCTGCTCGAAGAAAAAAGGCGTCAAAATGAATCCTTCGCGCAACGCCTGATCTACCAACTGCAGCTTCGCGTTGCCGGATGTCTGCGTGAGTCGCGCATCCACGGCGCGAACCAGACTCGCGGTAGTCAAGAGATAGAAGTCTTCCTTGTAATGCGCATCCAGCGCCGGAGCCACCTGAGCAAACGGCAGCAGCGCGCTCTTTTCCTTCACCTGCTTGGCGTATTTGATCGATAGCGGATCGAGTAGGTAGTACAGGTACGCGCGCCGGATATCCGCGATCTGCGGTTCTGTAGTAGGCGTCACCACGACAAAATATTCGTCGCCGAAGCTCCGCGTATGCACTTGGTTCGGCGGAGCCATCAGCTCCACATAAATCTGAAAACGACGTCCCGCATAGCCACTCGTCGGATTGCGCAAGAACGCATTGGCGCGAAGAATCTCCTGCGTAACCGGCTCGTGGAAGCTCTTTGCGATCAGCTCGTCATATGCCGGGCGCACCTGCCGCCAAACATTGTCCAGATCCGCCTCCGACCAGAATTTCGCAATCAACGGCGTCAGCGCTTCGAGGAGCGTCGCATCCGGTGGAGGCTCTTTCATCGTCTTCGAGATGCGGAACAGCGGCGGACCTTCCAGCGTCAGTCCGAGCGAAATATAGTTGCTCAGCGTAGCGTTGGGATGATCCTGATAGAACTTACGAATCTCAATCAGGCTTGGGGGATTTCGTTTGGCGATGTAGTCCCGCACCTGGGCGCGAATGGGATGGTTGCCGGGAGATGCGAGATCCACGTCGAAACCGGCCGCATTGATTGCGACCATCACCGCGAATAAGGACTGGTTGCCGTCTAACTGGTCACGCTCCTGCGCGAGGCCGGACAAGCAGCAGCTGGCTAACAGTATGGGGAGGAGGAAAAACTTCACGTGCGGTTGTTCTTTCTTAGTGTACCTATTTCAGCCTCTACGCCTGTTTAGCCGACGCGCCCGCCCGGCGCATGGTTCCCGATACGCGCGTATGATATAACTCCCTGCTATGGATGTCTGGAAGGCTGCAGTGGGTCTGGCCCTCGTAGGTTATGCCGTCCCCCTCGCTGCGCAGCATGGAAGTTCGGCCTCGGTGAACCCGTATACGACCCCGGAACATGCGGCTCTCGGCGCGGCTCTCTATCGCAAACAGTGTGGAACCTGCCACGGCGGTGATGGTGGAGGAACGGGGGCCGGTCCAGCCCTCAACTCCGGCCGTTTCACCCGCGGCTCCAACGACGAAGCCCTCTTCGCAACTATCACCAAAGGCGTCCCCGGGACCTCGATGCCTGCCTTTGCCCTGACCGGTCTGCAGACCTGGCAACTGGTCACCCATCTTCGAACTCTATCTGCAGCCACCAACGCGGCCGGAAAGTCAGCCGGCGATGCAAAAGCAGGATCCGCCCTGTTCCGTACCCATTGTGTGGGCTGCCACCGCGCCGGCTCCGAAGGCGGTTTCTCAGGCCCCGATCTCGCTGAGGTCGGCATGCGCCAGTCCGCCGCGGATCTTCGCCAATCGATCCTGCAGCCGGATGCGGCCGTTCCCTTCGCCTACTGGTCCGTCCAACTGCAAACCGTGAAGGGCGAAGCCGTCTCCGGAATCCGCCTCAACGAGGACACCAGCTCCGTCCAGATCCGCGACACGCAGGGCCGGCTCCGTTCTATCCTCAAATCCGAAATCATAAAAATGGATCTGTCGCGCAAATCGCCGATGCCATCTTTCGCAGCCAAACTGTCACCCCAGGAGCTTGACCACCTGCTCGCCTACATCGCGGGAGGCCTCCGCTAATGCTTACGACTCTGCTCGCACTGACGGCTACCCTTGCCCAGGACTGGCCCATGTACAACGGGTCCTACGCCAGTACGCACCACAGCACCCTGTCTGAAATGCGCCCCGACAACATCAAGGGACTGCAACTGAAGTGGGTCTGGCAATCCAACACCGTCGACCGCATGCAGGCGACGCCGCTCGTGGTCGACGGCATCATGTACCTCACCGATCCGCCCAGTGACGCCGTCGCCATCGACACGCGCACCGGGCGGACCTTTTGGCGCCATCACTACGACCTTCCCGCGGGCATCGCCCCCTGCTGCGGCCGCGTCAATCGTGGACTCGCGCTGCACAAAGAGACGCTCTATATGAGTACCCTCGACGCGCACCTGATCGCTATCGATGCGGCTACAGGCCGCAGGCGTTGGGATGTCGAGGTCGCGGACTACCGGCAGGGATATTCCGCCACCGCAGCACCTCTCATCGTGAAAGATAAAGTCCTCATGGGACCTGCCGGCGGCGAGCTCGGCATCCGGGGATTTGTCGCCGCATACGATGCGCAGACCGGTCGCGAAGTCTGGCGCTTTCGAACGATCCCCGAGAAGGGCGAGCCGGGACATGAGACCTGGGGAGGTGATTCCTGGCGTCACGGTGGAGGCTCCATCTGGCTCACCGGGTCCTACGATCCGGAACTCAATCTCACCTATTGGGGAACCGGAAATCCCGGGCCTGACTGGAACCCATCCCTTCGCCCGGGCGACAATCTCTACACCGACAGCGTGGTCGCGCTGGATGCCGATACCGGCAAGCGGAAATGGCACTTCCAGTTCTCGCCCAACGATGCGTTCGACTTCGATTCCGTTCAGATCCCGGTCCTCGCCGACCTCAAATGGAAGGGCAAGGACCGCAAGGCCATGCTGTGGGGCAATCGCAATGGCTTCTTTTATGTGCTGGATCGAGCGACTGGCCAATTCCTTCTCGGCCAGCCCTTCGTGAAGCAAACCTGGGCCGTCGGCTTAGACGAGCAGGGACGTCCAATCAAGGTTCCCGGCAAGGCTCCGAGTCCGCAGGGGACCCTGATTTACCCCGGCGTGCAGGGCGGAACCAACTGGTATTCTCCTTCCTTCAGCGCCGCGACCGGACTGTTCTATCTCAACGCCTGGGAGGACTATTCGGGAACTTATTACACGTGGGATCAGGAATATGAAGCGGGGAAATGGTACGCCGGAGGCAGCGTTCGTGCCGATCTTCCTGCGATCGTCAGGCGGGAAATCCGGACCTGGGGGCCCGAAGCAGGCTATGGAGCAGTTCGCGCCATCGATCCTGCAACGGGAAAGCGCGTCTGGGAATATCGCATGACGGATGTCAGCGACTGCGGCATCCTCACCACCGGCACGAACCTGCTATTTACGGGAAATAGGGAAGGCCACTTCTTTGTTCTCGATGCCCGTGACGGTAAGTTGCTCTGGACCCGCTACCTTGGCGGGCAAATCACATCTTCGCCCATCACCTGGTCCGTCGATGGACACCAATATGTGACCATCACCAGCGGCCACGCGGTTTTTACGTTCGGTCTTCCGGAATAGCAGCCTTGCGCTTGGTCGCTGCCGCCCGCAGGACGAAATTGACGTGGCCATGGATGAATGCCTGGTCCAACCGCTCGCGGCGCACAAGATAACGGTACAGGATTGCACCTGAAATCTCGTCGACCAGATCCTCGTCCTTCAAGTCTGGGCAAATCTCACCGCGTTCTCGCGCCCGCACGACGATTTCGCGAACCTTCGCCCGGCGACTTTCCACAAGTCCGCGAAAGGCCTCCGCGCTGACTTCATCGAGATTCGCCTCAGAAATCAACCCTCGTAATACCTTGCCTTCCATGGCGTATTCGATGCGGTCGGCGAGATTCGTGAGCATCACACGCAAGTCGCCTTCAAAGGTTCCCGTATCCACATCGGGTAGCCGCCGCGACAAATGGCAGGCAAACGCCTCGGCGACCAAGGCCGATTTGGTCTTCCAGCGCCGGTAGATAGTCGGTTTTCCAACGCCGGCGCGTTCCGCAATGGCTTCCATCGAAAGTTCTTTATAACAAGTGGATTCGAGGAGTTCGCTCGCGGCCTTGAGAATCGCTGTGTTGGCCTCTTCCGAACGGGGGCGGCCTGCGTTTTGATGCGTTGTTGTTTTGGTAGACACGGCGGTCATGGCCTCTACCCTCCAGCTTACTGAACCTGCTGTTGTACATCTACGTGGTGTGCGGCCAGCAGCACGCCGGCGGCGCGCTCCAGAGCCAATTTCGCTTTCATGTAACTGTTCATCGCGTTGACTTGCGTGGACCTCGCCTGCGCCAGATCCCGCTGCAATTGGATCACCTGCGCCTGTGCCGTTGCGCCGACGGTCAACTTCTCTACTTCCGCTTCCAATGCCTTTTCCTGCAACCGGCGTTCGCTCACAGCTGACTCATAACTGGACTGTGCCTGTTCCAGCGCCACCCGGGCATTGGCGATCTCCACCCGCACGATCTTTTCCAACTGCCGCAGCCGGATCTCCGATTGCCGCACGCTGTGCTGGTCGCGCTGCACATCGGCTTGTGCGATTCGATTGCGAATCGGAATCGTCACCTGTACCCCGATGCCGTAATCCGGATAGTTCCGTGCGAACACCTGGCTCAGCGCATTGCCTGGACCACCGATGAAATGCGGATCCGTCACTCGGGGAATCCCATTGTTCAATCCCGGCACCACATTCGGTGTCCCGCCCAGGCCGTTGTTGGCGACACTCGCGATCAGGTCGATCGACGGCAGCACCGCGTTCCGGCTGCCCACCAGACTGATACCCGCGTTATCCAACTGCAGCCGCGCCTGCGCCAAGTCGGGACGAGCGGCAAGCGCGCTATCCGTAGCAGTATTGAGATCCGCCGCCACTTCCGGAGGAGTCAAGCTCGGCTGATCTGTGGGAACGACGCCCAACACTTCCTGCCGTCCCCGAGTCACGTAATCCGCCAGCACGATCTCCTGCTGTCTCACCAGCGATTCGGCCACCTGTAAGTCACGCTTGCGTCGCGCGACTTCAGCTTCCGCCCGAGTCACGTCAATGGCCGCCGACCTGCCGACTTCGAGCGAAGACTTCGTGTCTTCGAGTAGCCGGTTCGCCGATGCCACGCCTTCCAGCCGGACCGTCACGTCTTCCCGCAGACTCACCAGATCCCAATACAGCCTCGCCACCGCCGTCACGGTCGCGATGACCTGTTGTTCGAACACGTACTGCGACACCGTCTGATTGTTCTTGGCGATGCGGATGTAGCGGTTGTTCACCTTGCGTCCAAAGCCTCGCAGCAAGGGCTGGCTGATTGAGAATCCAAACGAAGATTGTGAATAGGGGTTGTAGCTCAATAGCGGGCTGTTCGACCGATTGCGGGCCAGATCGAAATCCACGTTCAGCAGCGCGCCGGTGGAAAAGCCCTGCTCGACGCCGCTCGTGAAGGAATTGCTGCGCTGGGTAATCGATCCCGTCCCTGCAAAATAAGGAGTCAACTGCGGCGTGCTCGTGTGATTGAAGCCGAAGCTATTCCGCCAAGTCCAATCACGATTCGCGACCGCCGGACCCGTACTCAAGGGCAACGAACCAAGAATCGACAGATCGGTTTGCGTGCCCGGACCCGTTAACCGGTCGAGAGCCGGTGCATCGCTTCCCCCTAGCCGCCCCGCCGTCGCGGGAATCGGACTCCCCAAGCCCGAGGGACCTTCGCGAACCGAAAGTCCCACGCCGCGTAACTGACCGCCGGCGCTGGCCCGCAGCGAATCCGTGCGGGCGATTTTCAAATTCTCTCTCTGGATCTCCAGATCGAGATTGTTCTGCAAGGCAAGCTCAATGGCAGCCTGCAAGCTCAGGTACATCTTTCCATCGCGAACCGTTCCCGGCGCGATGGGCGTGTTCTCTTCTCGGAGCGGTTGAATCGGAGCAACCTTGAATTGACGAAATGACAGGGATTGTTGCAGCGCCTGTGCGCGCACCGACACGGGCCACAGCAGCGAGGCTGCGGCTAAGACAAGCAAAAAATAACGTTTCATTGGAAGAACCTCAGTTCTGCACGGTCACTTCGGCTCCGTCCTTTAAGGAGTCCGAAGGATTACGAACGATCGTCACGCCGGCATCGAGGCCGCTGGCGATCTCAAGTTGCGTGCCCAGGTTGCGGCCCAGCACGACCGAATGAAAATGTAGGCGATGCTTCGCATCCACTGTCGCCACTCGCGTGCCGGCGGAATCGACATAGAGCGCATCGGCAGGGATCAATACAGTCGGCTCCAGCCTGGAGACAGCCAGTTTGACCTGTGCGTACATGCCAGGCAGCAGGCGACCCTTGCGGTTGTCGATCTGCACTTCCACCTGTAGCGTGCGGTTTGCCGCGTTGATGGCGCCCGCCTCGCGAACAATCTGTCCCTTGAACTCCTCGCCGGGGATTTCGGCTACCAGAATCGAAGCCGTCTGCCCGGTGGCAATCTGCCCCGCATAGGTCTGCGGAACCTTCACTTTGACGCGTAGGATATTCGATTGCGAAACGGTGAATAAGCTGGGCTGTCCGACGCTGCCGGCGGAAACCAGGTCGCCTTTTTCCACGCGCCTCTCGGTAACCACACCGTCGAACGGCGCCGTGACCTGTTGATACGAAACCAACTGCTGCAATCTGCGAACGTTCGCTTCATGCGCAGTGATGTTGGCACGATAGGCCGCCGACGCCGCGGTGGCATTCGCAACACCTGCTTCCGCCGCGGCAAACTCTGCGTTGCGGGCATTTAATACACTATGGCGTTCGTCGCCTTCCTGCTTGGGGAGCACGCCGCGCTGCACCAACCGGTCCCAGCGCTCAAACGTGGTCTGGGCGATCGCCTGATTCGCTCTGGTCTGTTCTTTTGCTGCGTTGGCCTGATGGATCGCCGCATTGGAACTCTCATAAGAAGCGCGAGCCTGCGCCAGTGAAGCCTGCGCTTGCGCCAGTTCCTGTTGCAGTTCCGGGGACTCAATGGTCGCCAGAACCTGCCCTGCTCGCACCCGGTCGCCGATGTCTACTGTACGCCGTGTGACGTAGCCATTCGTTCTGGCGTAGATCTGGGCGACAAAGTTTGGTTCCGTAGCGGCGGGCAGGACGAGTTCCGAACTGGGCGGGGCAGATTCCGCCTTGGACACGGCTACGATCGGCAAGGTCGATCCAGCCGCATAAACAACATTCTTAGTGCGCATCTGCTTTTCCAACCGCGGTAATACGGAAACGGCCAGAAGTCCCAGGCCCAAAGTGAATACAGCGAGTGTGGTTGACTTTTTCATTGTGAGTGACGAATCGCTTTCATAACGTCTGATTACGTTACGATACGAAACGATTCACGAAAAAAGAGGAACAGGCTCACATCATTATAGTAAATAGCAGTATAGATCGCACTTCCAGGTCCCAGATATTTTTGAATCGTAACGTATCGTTACTTATCTAAGCTTGTGAAAGGCTTTTTGCTGGCTCGTTTATGTGGATTGTGAAACTTGCTTTGAACCGGCCCTACACGGTGGCCGTGCTTGCGCTTCTGATTCTGCTCGGTGGCGCTTGGTCCTTATATAAGACGCCGATCGATATTTTCCCCGAAGTTGACGTTCCTCAAGTTACTGTCATTTGGACCTACCAGGGTCTGCCGACCACCGAAATGGAGAAGCGTGTGACGACGTTTAGCGAGTTCGTCCTGGCTCTCGTCAATGACGTCAAAACGATCGAGAGTCAAACGCTGAACGGCGTGAGCGTCATCAAAATTTACTTCCATGAGAACGTCAGGATCGACTCGGCGATGTCGCAGGTTGGCAGTGCAGTCCAATCGATTCGTTTTCGTATGCCTCCAGGCATCAATCCACCTTGGATCCTTCGTTTTAGCGCTTCCTCAGTTCCCGTCATCCAACTCAGCCTGAGTTCCAAATCCCTCCCCGAGTCCGCTCTCTACGACTTTGGTATTTACCGCGTGCGCCAACAGCTTTCTGTTGTGCGCGGAGCCTTGCTGCCTGCTCCTTACGGTGGCGCGGATCGCCAGATCATGATCGACATCGATCAAAACGCCCTCACTTCTAAAGGACTCACGCCAATCGATGTCTCGAACGCTATCCAGGCGCAGAATCTGATCCTGCCTTCCGGCAACGCTAAAGTCGGCGCGACCGACTACCAGGTCACCCTCAATTCGAGCACCGATACCGTCGCCGCCTTGAACGATTTGCCGGTGAAGACTGCCGGTGGCGCAACCATTTATGTACGTGATGTGGCGCATGTGCGGGACGGAGCCGCCGTGCAAATCAATAGCGTCCGCAAAGATGGCGAACCGAGCGTCCTGCTGTCCATCGTCAAGACTGGCGGCGCCTCGACTCTCGACATCATCAATCAGGTCAAGAACGAAATCCTGCCCGTCACGAAGGCATCCGCACCCAAGGGACTCGAAATCAAGGAAATGTTCGATCAGAGCCTCTTTATCCGCGCCGCCATTGACGGCGTGGTTCGCGAGGGCATCATTGCAGCACTTTTGACGGCCGCGATGATCCTGCTCTTCCTCGGATCCTGGCGCAGTACGCTCATCATCGCCGTGTCGATTCCGCTCTCGATTCTGACTTCGGTGATGGCGCTCTCGGCCATGGGCCACACGCTCAACGTCATGACGCTGGGAGGCTTGGCGCTGGCCATCGGAATCCTGGTGGACGACGCCACGGTCGAAATCGAGAATATTCACCGAACGATGGCGGAGACGAAGATACCGTTGCGCGAGGCGATTTTGTTCGCTGCGCAGCAGATTGCAGTTCCCACCCTCGTCTCCACGATGGTGATTTGTATTGTGTTCGTCAGCGTGACCTTCCTAAATGGTCCGGCCCGCTTCCTGTTCACGCCGATGGCCCTCGCAGTTGTATTCGCCATGGCTGCCAGCTATCTATTGAGCCGCACGCTGGTTCCCGCGCTGGTGCACTTCCTGATTCCGGCTGAAGAAGCCGAGCATCGTGGTGAGAAGGCCGCGGGACGCATTACCAAGGCCATCGAACACGTGCATCATCGTTTTAACGCCTGGTTTGAAGGGTTCCAGGCTCGCTATACGGACAATCTACGCGCGGTGCTGGCGAACAAACGCAAAGCATTCACCTTCGCAGGACTTGCGATGCTGACGCCCCTCGCGATCGGACCCTTTGTCGGACGTGACTTCTTCCCCGAAGTGGATGCCGGCCAGTTCCGCATGCACGTTCGCGCGGTTCCTGGAACGCGCATTGAAGAGACCAAGCGGTTGTTCAGCGAAGTGAGTTCGGCGATTCGGACCATCGTGCCGAATGAGGAAATCGACCTCGTGCTCGAGAACATCGGCCGTCCTTCTCAGCCGTTTAACCTGGCTTTTGGCGACGGCGCCACCATCGGAACCTTTGACGGCGAAATCTCGGTTAGCTTGAAGCACGGTCACGGTCCCACGGCGGATTATGTGCGGGAACTGCGTGCGAAACTGCCTCAGCAATTCCCCGGCACGACCTTTTATTTCCAGCCCGCCGACATTGTGAGTCAGATCCTGAACTTCGGGCTGCCGGCTCCAGTGAATGTCCAGGTCGCCGGCTATGGTGGAACCGCAAATTACGAGATCGCCCGCGAAATCGAATCCCGCATGAAGCGTTTACCCGGGGCAGTGGATGTCCACCTGCACCAGGTGATCGACGCACCCTCTTTGAAGATCGATGTCGATCGTACTCGCGCCGCGCAATTCGGGCTCACGCAGCAGGACGTCGCCAGCAACATGTTCGTTAGCCTCGCGTCTTCTGGTCAGGTCCAGCCGAACTGGTGGTTGGACCCGCGCATGGGCATGACCTACCTGGTGGCCGTACAAACGCCGCAGACTTCAATCCAGTCGGTGCAGGACATCGAGAACACCCCGATCCCGGTGAGCGGCGGTATCCAGCTCCTGAGCAACGTCGCGCAGGTGAAGCGTGAGCGGACCGCGGTCAACGCGACGCACTCGAACGTGCAGCCGACCCTTGATGTCTACGCCAGCGTACAGGATACGGATCTGGGTTCGGTATCGTCCGAGGTGAACCACATTGTCGAAGAACTGAAGGGCAAGCTGGCTCCGGGCAATACGATCACAGTTCGCGGTCAGGTGGAATCAATGAACTCCGCCTTCTCGCGACTCGGCTTTGGACTGATCGTCAGCGCCTTGCTGGTTTACCTGCTGATGGTAGTGAATTTCCAAAGCTGGTCGACGCCGTTCATCATCATCACGGCTTTGCCGGGAGCGATGGCGGGTATCGTCTGGGCCTTATTCCTGACGCAATCGACCTTCAATGTCCCCAGCCTGATGGGAGCGATCATGAGCGTCGGCGTAGCGACCGCTAATTCGATCCTGCTCGTGACCTTCGCGCAGGAACGCTTGGCGCAGGGCGCAACAGTCCTGGAGGCGGCAATAGACGCCGGACGAACCCGTCTCCGCCCCATTCTGATGACGGCTGCGGCTATGTTGATCGGCATGCTCCCCATGGCCTTCGGCCTCGGCGAAGGCGGCGAACAGAACGCCCCTCTCGCCCGAGCGGTAATCGGAGGACTCACGGTGGCCACCCTTTCGACCCTCTTCTTCGTCCCGCTAGCCTTCACGGTAATCCGCGGCCGCCTAACCTCCAAAGCCTCCGCCTAATACCCAGCGGCCTACGCCGCATACCACTCCCAAGCTTATACAGGGACGCTCCGGAGTGTTTGGATGTATAGGAGTGGAAGGTCAAGGCGCAAAACAGAACTCT
>JADMIO010814654.1_pt1 | contig 12774 bp, 10 predicted proteins | sample 8958161 | NCBI WGS metagenome assembly JADMIO01 (sample SAMN16585339, study PRJNA669376) | soil metagenome | isolation source: Crop rotation soil | place: USA: Cullars Rotation, Alabama | collected 2011 | reverse complement strand
CTTTCCCCACCCGCCCCGACCCCCAGCACCTCGCTGGCCCGCGTCCAATTCATGCCGTCCTGGCTCAGCTCATCCGTGCCGGCAAGGCTCCCCATCGCCATGAGCTCGCGAATGACCGGCGCGCTCATCGGCCCCGACACCGCCTTGCCCCGGCGTACAAAATACCCCTGATTCTCCATCGTGGCTCCAAGAGAGCGGTCCATCTATCCTAATAAAGAATGCCGTTTTAGATCAACACCGGCCCTCTGAGGCCCTGGGCCTTTTCGCCGCGCCCGGCCCTTCATCATTTCCCGTTTGACCCGAGCCCGAAGCCCCGCCCCCGCAGGTCCGAGTCATCGAACGCTCCTTCTTCAAAGAGTATCCCAGCGTGGACCCCGATGAGCTCGAAAGCATCTGGAATCACCATGAACTTCTGAAATTCAACTACGGCATCAACTTCCGCGACCTCAACTCCGAAGAGTTCTGGGGCTTTGGCCGGCACGTCGTCGACTACTTCGGCCCTCTGGGCATCAATCTCCCCCGCTTTAAGGGCCCGCCCGTCGCCTGGGAAAATTCCATCGATAACCCCGACGCCCGCAAGCGCGCCCACGAAATCCTTGCCCAGCGCGCCGCTTCCGCCGGCCAGGGCGGCCCCAACTACATAAACCGAGTCCGCATGAATACAGGCGAAAATGCATGCACAACCCCGCCCGAAATCAATCCGGAACATCCACCGGTTCCAACCCAGGAATCCCTCGCCGTACCGGCAACCTAAATCCGCTTTCCAAGCCTCTTTGACACCCGAAAAATGCGCCCCCACCCAGCACCCGCGCCCACTCCGCGCGCCGCCCCCAATCCAAAAATCAAAAACGCCCCCCTTCGTGTTCTTTGTGTATTTCGTGGTTCATTGATCGCGCCCATCGCCACGCAATCACATCGCCGCCCCGCGCGTTGAAGATCGTGACGCTTGGGTGAGGTCTTGCCATGTCGCGTGCTTCCATTTTTCTCACAATCATCGCCTCGCTAACCGCCGGCGCTGTTACCTATGCCGCCGGCCGCGGAGGACGTGGCGGGCCGCCGCCCCACGCGGCAAATCCCGCGCAGGACACCCGCTTCGGCACCGCTTACTTCAACACCTCGCCCGCGCCGCTGCCGCCGGTGACGCAATATCCCGACAAGGCCGCCTGGGAAAAGCGGGCGGAGTTTCTGCGGCATCAGGTTGCCGTGGCCAATGGACTCTGGCCGATGCCGATGCGGACACCGCTCAACCCGACCGTCCACGGTACGATCGACAAAGCCGATTTCACCATCGAAAAAGTTTACTTCGCCTCGATGCCAGGGCATTACGTCACGGGCAATCTTTACGTGCCCAAGAACATCCCACAGGGCAAAAAGGTCCCCGCCATCCTCGCCCCATATGGCCACTGGGGCACCGCGCCCAACAACGGCCGCTTCTGGTGGCGAACCGATGCCGAGATTCAGCGCGAGATGGCATCCGGCGGCGAGAAGTCTGAAGTCGCGGCAAGATCGCCGCTGCAGACCACCTGCATGAACCTCGCCCACATGGGCTGCGTCGTCTTCGAGTGGGACCTCGTCGGCTATTGTGACAGCACGGTGATCAAACATCAGGAAGGGTTTACAGATAGCGAGGCGGTGCTGCGGCTGCAGAGCTTCATGGGCCTGCAGACGTGGAACGGCACGCGGGCGATGGATTTCGTGCTGTCGCTGCTGTATGTCGATCCCGCGCGGGTGGCCTCGGTCGGCTCCAGCGGCGGGGCGACGCAGACGATGCAACTCGGCGCAACCGAGCCGCGGCTTGCCGCGACGTTTCCCATCGTGATGGTCGATCTGCACAACCAGGGCGGCTGCGTCTGCGAGAACGCCCCGCTCCTCCGCGTCGGCACCAACAATGTCGAGATTGCCACGCTCTCGGCCCCCAGGCCGCAGGGCGACTGCGGCGGCTCGACCGATCAATCGGGCGATTTCGAGACCAACGGCTATCCGTTCATGAAGCATATTTATGAGGTGCTCGGTGCCGCGGATCAATCGCAGGCCTTCACCGTGCAGGCCGGGCACAATCACAATTTGCAGAGCCGCGAGCTGCTCTACAATTTCATCAACCGCACCTTCAAGCTCGGCATCAAGGAGCCAATCACCGAAACGCCGATCGAGCCGGTACCCGTGGTGCAACTCTCAGTTTGGGACGCGACTCATAAAATGCCGGCGGATTTCGCCGATGCCAAAACGCTTCGCGCGGCGATGACCAAAGCCTCCGACGAGCAGATCGCGGCATTGCAAAAAGACCCCCCAGCATATCGCGACATGCTCAAAGTCGCTTTGCAGGCCATGGTCTCCGACACGCTTCCTTCGGCAGCCGACGTGACCACCACGGTCGACCCTCTCTTTGCGGGTGTGGCAACCTGGCGCGGCATCCTCGCGCGAAAGGACTCCGGCGAACGCATCCCCTTCGCTTACGTCAAGCCGCAAAACTGGAATGGCACCGCCATCCTCTGGGCCGACCCCCGCGGCATCAAGGCCCTCCTCGCTGATTCGGGCATCCCTACGCCGGAGGCGGCCAAGATCCTCGCCGGTGGCACGATGATCCTTGCGATTGACCCCTTCATGTCCGACACGTTCAAGCGCCCCACGCCACAGCCCGCCGCCGCCGGCATCCGCATGAATTACAGCGCCTTTTTCAACGGCTACGAACGCACAATCCTCGGCAATCGCGTGCATGATCTTCTCTCTGCCATTGCCTTTGCGCGTGGCGTCAAGGGCCTCAAATCCCTCGATGTCCTCGCCTCAGGAGATGCCGCCCCGCAAGCGGTGCTCGCCACCGCCCTTGCAGAGGACCAAATCACCCGCGCCGCCATCGACCTCGCCGGCTTCGATTTCGACAAGGTCACCTCGGATAACGATCCCAACTTCCTCCCCGGCGCCCTCAAATACGGCGGCATCTACCCCTTCGCCACGCTCTGTGCCGGCCCCGGCAAAAAAAACCTGCTAGCCGGCGCCCGCGAAACCGGCGGTTTTGCGCTGGCCGCGAAGACCGAAAATCTCACGCTCGAAAAATCGGCCCGTACCGCCGCAGAGCTGGCGGTGTGGCTGTTGCAGTAAGTACATGAAGCCCGCCGTTTTCAACGGCGCGGGCAAATGTGCATGCAACAATGAGCTGCGGCACAATGCGGAACTGGCGAGCGATGCAACAAATGCGATTGCGCCGCTTCTTGTGGAGCGCGCGACTTTGCCCGCGCCGTTGAAAACGGCGGACTTCATTGGTATAGTGCGCGACTCGCTTCACCGGGCCGGGGTCACAAGCGGCGCATCGCGCCCCCCTGAGAGCTCCCAGAGCCGCGGCAGTTTTCGCGGCTTGCGGTGATTATTTGGAGGCACAAATCGTGCCCAAGATGAAAACCCACAAGGGTATCCGAAAACGCGTCAAGGTCACTGCCAGCGGCAAGATCAAATTTCACAAGCACAACAAGGGCCACCTGCAGTCGAACAAGTCCGGCAATCGCCGCCGCCGACTGCGCCGCACGAAGACCCTCACCGGTCCGTTCGCCGACAAGATGGTGATCCGGCTGCTGGCCTCAAGCTATCGCTGATGCTGCTTTCGTCCGTTTCCTGATTTTGATTTTTCCCATTCCCGGAGGTTCCCATGCCCCGCGTTCGCATTGGCGCAGCCCGCAAGCGCCGCCACAAACGTCTCCTCGCCCGCGCCAAAGGTTTTGTCGGCGGGCGCAGCAAACTTTACAAGACAGCACATGAAACCCTGCTCCGTGCGGGCAATCACCGCATGGGCGACCGCAAGCTCAAGAAACGCGAATTTCGGGCGCTGTGGATCACCCGCGTTTCGGCTGCCACGGCAGCGCGGGGGCTGCGCTACTCTCAGTTCATCAATGGGCTGCTGAAGGCCAAAATCACGCTCAACCGCAAGTCGCTCAGCGAGATCGCCATCGCCGATCCGGCCGCGTTCGATCAAATCGTCGCCAAGGCCAAAGGTGCGCTGGGCGTGAAGTGATTATCCGCACGGCATCGCGCGTGGCATCGGCATCCCGTCGATGAAGCAGTTTGCAGGAAATGACATCGGCAAGATGCCGATGCCACTGGCTCCGAGGTTCTCATGGAAGTGGGTCTATTAGGTCTCCCAGGCGTTGGCAAAACCTGCCTGTTCAACGCCCTTACCTCGGGCACGGTCGTCGCCAGCCGCTCGGCCGACAAGCCGAACATCGGCATGGCCAACGTCCCAGACGAACGCCTTCATCAGATCAACACCCTCATCGAAACCAAGCGGATCGTGCATGCCACGGTGAAGTTTGTCGACGTCGCCGGCGTGACCAAGAGCGCGGGTGGCGGAGGCGGGGGGGGGCTTGGAAGCAAGGTCATGGCATTCGTGCGCGAAGCCGATGCGGTGCTGGAAGTCGTCCGCTGCTTTGAAAGTGCGGACGTGCCGCACGTCGATGGCAGCGTCGATCCCGTGCGCGATGTCGAATCGGTGGAGATGGAAATGGTGCTGGCGGACCTGGAGACCGCGGAAAAGAACATCGAAAAGCAGCGGAAACACGCCCGTGCGGGTACGGACAAGGAAGCGATTGCCGCAGTGGCCACGCTGGAGCGCGTGATTCCGGAATTGCAAAAGGGCGTCCCCATCCGCCGCCAGCATCTTAAGCCCGAGGAATACAAATTTGTCCACACACTGGGCCTGGCCTCCGACAAGCGCGTCCTCTACATCGCCAACGTCGGCGAGGACGACATCGAAGGCAAAGGCAAGCATGCCACGGCCCTCCGCGAGCACGTTGCCAAATTCGGCGGCATGGTCGTGCCCGTCTGTGCCAAGCTCGAAGCCGAGCTCGTCGAGCTCGCCCCCGAAGATCGCACCCTCATGCTCAAGGAGCTCGGCATCAAGGAGGCGGCGCTCAATGCGGTCGCCACCGCCGCGTATCGTCTCCTCGGCCTGCAAAGCTTTTTCACCGTCGGCCCGGACGAAATTCGCGCCTGGCCGATCCCCATCGGCGCCCATGCCCCCCAGGCCGCGGGCGCGATTCACTCCGATTTCGAGAAGGGTTTCATCCGTGCCGAGGTCTATCACTTCAAGGATTTGATGGAATACAAGAGCGAAGCGGCGGTGAAGCACGCCGGCAAGGCGCGGTCGGAAGGCAAGAATTACGTTTTCCAGGAAGGCGACATCGCGCACTTTCTGGCCAATAAGGCCTGAGCCCATTCTGACCGGCATTGTGACTTCCCCTTCCACATCGCATAATCATGCCTTCACCGAAACGCCAAGTCCTTCCGCGGCAACATCCCTGTATTCCCTCAATCAGGAGCCTTCATGCCCCGCCCCCTCGCCCGCCCCAGTGCGTTGCTCGTTCCCGTCCTCGCCCTGTGCGCCGCCCTTGCCGGCTGCGAGATTGTGAAAGACAACCCCGAGTCCATCGACATCCAGCCTGCCTATCCCGTGCGTTATGCCACGGCACGCATCAGCCCGGCGGTCGTGCAGCTCGATGTGCTTTCCGAGCATTTTTCCGGCGGCCAGTCGCGTCCGGAGCGTTCCATCGGCTCCGGCTTCATCATCGATAAGGAAGGGCACGTCCTGACGAATTTTCACGTGGCGGGCCGGGCCAAGCGGATCGATGCCACGCTGGCGAATCAGGAGCATGTCCGCGCCACGCTCATTGGTTCCGACCACTGGACCGACCTTGCCCTTGTCCAGCTTGATATGGATGAAATTCGCCGCAAGAACCTCACTTTTGAGGTCGCCCCGCTCGGCAAATCTTCGGAAGTCGTCCTGGGCCAGCCGGTAATGGCGGTGGGCACGCCTTATGGCCTCTCGCGCACCATCACCGCGGGCATCATCTCGCAGACGGACCGCTACTTCGAAGAAACCAATATCGATCAATATGAAACGGGCTGGTTCAACAACTGGCTCCAGACCGATGCCGCTATCAACCCTGGCAACTCGGGCGGACCCCTCATCAACCTCAAGGGCGAAGTTATCGGCATCAACACCCGCGGCATCTCCGAAGGCAACAACCTTGGATTTGCCATCCCCATCGATACTGCCCGCGAGGTCTACCCGGAACTGCTGAAAAACAAGAAGGTCTCACGCAGCTACATCGGTGTCGTCTTGCAGCCGCTGCAGGATTTGGAGAAGCATTATGACATTCACGAAGGGGTGTTGATTTCCAATATCGAGCGATCATCGCCGGCGGAACTCGCCGGGGTGCAGATCGAAGACATTCTGCTGGCCGTCAACGGCAGGCCCGTGAGTGCACGCTTCCCCGAGCAGCTTGCTGCCGTGCGAAAGATGATGGCTGAATTTCCGATCGGCTCGAAGCTGGAACTCACGGTCCGCCGCGGCACCAATGTGACCACTGCCGTGGCGACCGCCACGACTGCCCCCGCTGCGGTCCGGGGTGAGGTCAAAACGATTGCCGTGACGACGGATCGGCTTGAATCGGCGATCACGGATGAGAAGGCGATTACGGCCTGGGGAATGACGGTGCGCGATCTGACGCGCGCGTATCTGCGTGACCAGCGGCTGCTGGTCCCGAATCAGCCGCGGATCGAGGGCGTTCTGGTGGTCACACTTCGCGTGGGCATGCCTGCCGCGGAGGCCAATCTTCAGGCCGGCGACATCATTCAGGGCGTCGATGGCAAGAAAGTGACGAGCGTCGACGAGCTGCAGGCAGCTGTGGACGCCTGGTCGAAAAACCCCCACCAAATCGCCATCGACGGCCGCCACCCGCCGCGGGCGCAGTTTACGTTGAGCCTCAAACCGTAGGCCGTCGTACTTCAAGCGGGATGTTTTCTATTCCTGCGCGTCCCGGTAGCATGTACGCCCATGAATACCTATCGCCTGGCAATCGGAAGCGCCTTGCTCGCGGGCACGGCGTTTTTGGCTACAGCGGCCCGGGGACAGCAGACGGCCACTGCGCCGGGGGCGGGGGCAGGAGACATTGGGCCGGTTGCTTATCCCACGGTGCCGCCACTGGTCGGCACGACCACGCCCGCCACGGCGCGGCCATCGACCAAGCCCGACCCAACGATCCAGAAAATCGTCGGTGAGATTTCGCAGGAAAAAGTCACCGCCATTCTCAAGAAGCTCGAGTCCTTCGGCACGCGCAATACGATGTCGGACCCCAATAAGCCCGACACCGGCATCGGCGCGGCCCGCCAGTGGATCCTCGATCAATTCAAAAGCTACAGTCCGAAGCTGCAGGTCAGCTTTGACACCCACCAGATCCCCCGCAGCAATCGCGTGACGCAGGAGACGGAGCTGCGCAACGTGGTGGCGATCCTGCCGGGGAAGTCGGAGGTGGACAAGAACCGCTGGATCATGATCAGCGGGCATTACGACACGGTGAATTTGCGGGCCTCGGTGGGTACGCCTGCCCAGCGCAATGACGCGCCCGCTCCCGGGGTCTGTGATGATGGCAGCGGCACCGCCTGCGTGATGGAATGCGCCCGCGTACTCAGCCAGTATGACTTTGACGCGACGCTTGTCTTTGTCGCCTTTGCCGGCGAGGAGCAGGGGCTGGTGGGCGCTGCGGCGATGGCCAAGCGGCTCAAATCGCAGCGCCAGGAGATCACGGCAGTCCTCAACAATGACATCATCGGCACCGAAATCCGCGGCAGCGGCGAGAAGGATGACAAGCGCGTGCTGGTCTTTTCCGAGGATCCGGAGGATTCTCCATCGCGCGCCATCGCGCGATTCTTCCGCTCCACCGCGCAGAAGTATGACCCCGACTTTGCCGCGGATATGGTTTTCCGCTACGACCGCTTCGCCCGCGGGGGCGATCATACGGCGTTTAACGTTGAAGGCTACACCGCGATCCGCGTGACCACGCCTGCCGAGGATTTTACGTTTCAGCACACGGCCAATGACACCCTGGCCAACATGTCGCCGGCGTATACGACCAGGGTGATCCGCCTGAATGCGGCCTCGGCAGCGGCCCTTGCCCTGGCACCCAAGGCCCCGATCACTGCCGCACCAACGGGAGGCGGCCGCGCTGCCGCAGGTGCTCCTGGTGGCGGCCGCGCGGCGGCAAGCGCTCCTGCCGGAGGCGGCGGAGCGGGTGGCGGTCGTGCTGGTGGCGCAGCTACAGGGCGCGTCGGCCTTTCCCGTGGCACCGGCTACGAAGCCGTCATGCGCTGGGACTATCCCAATCCCCCCGCCGATCTGGCCGGCTACGTCGTGGTTGTCCGCTCCACGCTCTGCCCCGAATGGCAAAAAGAAATCTGGGCCGGAAACGTCAAAACCTTCACCCTCAAGGACATGCCCATCGACCAAGTTGTCATCGGCATCAAAGCCGTCGACAAGGACGGCCACGAAGGGCCGGCTTCAGCGTACATCAACCCGCCACGCGCGGCGGCTGCAGATGCGGCAGCGGGCGCACCGGCAGATGGTGGCGGCAATTGATTTCTGATTTTCGATTGCCTGCCTTGGCACATTGCCGAGAACAAACTGATGTTAAGAATGACCGTATGTCTTTTTGGAGCCGCGCTACTACTGGCGGGCATTGGATGGGCGGGAAGCCTGGCGGGCGGTTGGTTGAATTCGGGCTCTCTATGCGGCCGGTCGGAAGTGACGACTTTACCGCTGGTGACACCCACTCAGGCAGCACCCGCGACCGCCATTCCAGCCATACAGAGTTTGCCGGAACCTGAAATCGGCCAGCCGGTGCTCGCCAAAATCCCGGGCCTGAACAGCATCTTCACCAATCGCTCATATGTCAAGGATGAGGGAATGCGGCAGCAGTTCGTCAGTTCCACTGCGATGGAACATGGGCCGATGGATGATGGTTACGGCGACGTGGAAGAGTATCTCTTTGGCGTAGACGTTGACCGTCCAGAGGGTTTGCCTCAATAGTGCAGCGTCATCGCAAATGAAGCCCGCCATTTTTAATGGCGTGGGTAAGAGGCGCATTCAAATGGCTCGACGGCGCAATTGCCCATGTGTTATGCGAATGATTGAGCGCAATCACACATGCACCATGCGACAACCAGTTGCGATTTCGCCATTTCTTGAGCCTGCACGCTGCCTCGCCCGCGCCGTTGAAAACGGCGGGCTTCGTCGCAAGGGTTGATGGCACCGTGTTCTCTACAACTCCGGAATCGCCACCGTCCCCAGCACGCCCGGTATCAGAACGCCCGTTGGCCCCGTGAAGCGAGCGCGGATTTCGGTGCGGTTGGAGCTGTCGGTCGTCGGCGAGATGTACGTGATCTCCGCGGGGAACGCTGGAATCTTGTCGCCCACGGCAAATGTGATTTTCTGCCCCACCTTCAGCCGCGTGCGGTCGTTGAAGGCCAGCCGGAACGACAATTTCAAATCGCCGGTGCCCACCACCTGCGTGAGCACCGTCCCCGCGGGCACATACTGGCCTGCTGAAAAATCCATCGTCGTCACCGATCCATCCAGCGGCGACTTGATCTGCAGCGCGTCGAGTTTCTGCCGACAGAGCGAAACCGCCGCTTCTTCCGCGACAACTTCCGCCTTGGCCCGTTCCATCTCTCCCGGGCCCGCTGCCCCTGCCGGAATCTTGGCGCGGGCCATCTGCAGCCGCGCCTCGGCAGCCTGCATTTCCGCCCGCGCGGCGCTGCCGTCGAATTCCGCCAGCACCTGTCCCGCCTTGACGCTTTGGCCCTCCTTCACGCTGACCTTGGCCAATATGCCACCGGCCGGGGTGGCAATGTCGGCCTTGCTGCAGAAGACTTCGCCGAGGATGTCGCCCTGACGAAATTGCATGGCCGCACCATCGACGACCATGGACATGACGTAGGGGATTTCGCCCGGCCGCACGCCCGGTGAGCCGCGGCCGCTGCCAACCGGTGCTGCGGGTGCGGGAGTGGGCCTGTCGGTCGCGACCTTGTCCAGCGTGGAGATTACCTCGACGATCTTGTGAATCTTGGCGGACGTGTCGGTGATGATGATGCAGTTTGACTCCGCATTGGCCGTCACGTCGGCATCGGCGCTGAAGAGGCTGAGCATGTCATTGCGCAGTCGCACCGCGGATAGCGTCTTGAGAGGGATGATCTGCGTGATGATGTTGTCGGTGAATTTGATCGTGTTCGGGTCGGCGCTGTTGTAGACCGGAATGTTGGCCTTTTTTACCTCTGTGATTGGCGCTATCCGCAAGACCCGCTGCGGATTGGGGCCGCTGGTTGCTGACTCAATCAGCCCGTATCCCTGGGAAAAAAGTATGTTGTTCAACAGTTGTACTGCCTCGTCCGCAGTCACCTGATTCTGTACAGTTACGGTTATGCGGGCAGGCATTGGCACGGTCTTGAGCGTGATAATGCCAAAATGACGGGAGACTTCTTCCAGGATGGTGTCGACGGGCACATTCTCAAAGCGAAACCACATTGCTGTGGCAACACCGCTGGCAGCCGGCACTGCCGCTCCCGCAGTGGCCGACGTCGCTTGTGTCTGCGCCTGCAGCGCTTCGAGGCGCTGTCGCGCTTCCTGAAGCATCGCCTGATTCCCTGCCCGCTGCTGTTGCAGTTCACGCTGCATTGCTTCCTGCATCGCCGCCATGCGCGCCTCAGGCGAATCTGCTGTTGTAGGGGGAGCCGTCGGGTTCAATTGCTGTGCCGCGGTGCTCGTTGCCGGGCCGGTCGCCGATCTGGCGGGTGGTGACGCAACGGGGCCGCCTCCCGTTTGCGCTGCCAGGGGCCAGGGCATGAGCCCAAATATGATGCCCGCCACAATCGCCCCCGCCACATTCCAATTTGAGATTCTCATACGACTTCTCCTCTGCAGAACGCCGGTTCCAGCACTGTTAGCTCAATCTACGTCTCCCGGTGATACACGTCAAATTGTGGACCCTTTATGAGGTCCTGCCCGCGACGGCAGGGCTCGCAAAAAAGAGCGACCTGGCCCCTTGTGCGCAGGGGCGAGGTCGCCCATGGAGCATCTCGATGTGCGATCTGCCCTCTTTACGCACAGCCAACCCAGTTTCTGCGCCGTCCGAAAATAAATTTGCTAACATTGTGAAAGTCCCGCTTTTCCTTGGAAATCCCCAGCCTTTGATTTTCGCGCCCAGCTTGGGAGAATAGTCACAATGTTGCGTTGAGCCCTTGTGGAACGTCGTCTCTTCGGATGGCAACGTTTCCTGGGGTTCTCGCTCCTGCGTGCGGAAATTTTTCTAATTCCGCGGGAACTGTTTTCTGTCCCCCGCGTCAAAGGATGTGCACCGGTGGATCAGCCACTGGCCTCAAGTTCTGGATCGATTCCGCTGCCTGCCACGCCTGTCGTGGGCAAGGTGGGTGGGCGATCCGATGCACGGCCCGCAGCCGACGGCCACGGTGCGGCTGCCCCAGCCAGCCTCTCGTTTGCCGACCAGCAGACCCTGGCGCAACTGCGCCGGGGGAACTACGCGGCGATGGAGCAACTGGTCAGCCGGTATCAGGATCGGCTCTACGTCACGGTCCTTCGGATGGTGAATCATCCGGAAGACGCGGCAGACCTGGTGCAGGAAACATTCGTCCGCGCACTCCAGAACGTGGCGCGGTTCGAGGGCAAGTCGACGCTCTACACTTGGCTTTTCCGGATTGCAGTCAATCTGGCGATCAGCCATCGGAGGGCGAGCCAATATCGAGCCGCGGCAAGTTTGGACGGCGGCCGAGAGGACGATGAGGGCAATGGAAGTGTCAACAGCCAGGCCGCGGGTTTGCGCCGGCAGTTGTCGCAGGACACGGAGGATGATCCGGCACTGTCTGCCGAGCGGCGGATGGAATACGAGCGGCTGATGGAGGCATTGGCCCGGCTGGATCCGGAATTCAAGGCGGTGATCGTGCTTCGCGATGTCGAGGAGTGCGATTACGAGCAGATGGCCGCGATTTTGGAGGTGCCTGTGGGCACGATCAAGTCGCGGCTCTTCCGGGCGCGTACGGCGCTGCGGGATGCCCTGACCACGCCGGCGCAAAGGCGTTCGGCCTGAAATGATGAAAGGAACAGCCGCATTGGCTGACAGATACAGATGATCGAAAACCAGGAAGAACTTCACCAGCGCATCGCCGCCTATCTCGACGGGGAACTCCCGCCGGCGGAGGCATCGCGCCTGGAGGTCTACCTGGCCAGCACCGACCCCGCCCTCGCCGATCGCGTCGCCGGGATGCTTGCCGATCGTGCCCTGCTCAAGGGCATGCCCCGGCCACATGCCCCGGCGGATCTATCGAGCCGCGTCATGGAGCAGATCGAGCGGCAGACGCTGCTCCGGCAGGAGGACGATCGTGTCCCGGCGCAGCGCTGGTGGCAGTCACGCGCGGCAGTTGCCGCGGGACTGGCCATCGTGCTGGGCGGCTTCACCTATTTTGTGGCGTCGTCCGTGCATCGCCCGCCGCTGAATCAGGGCGGAGGTCCGGTGGCCGTCTCCGGCGGTTCTGATAAGGGTGCTTCCACTATTGAAGGTGCCGCAACGGGGGCGTCTCCGAAGGTGGCGGTTGGCACAGAGCATGGTGTCGACACGCGCGATGCAGTGGCAATTGCGACAAGTCCATCGCGGCAAGTTCCTGAACTTCCGCCTACGCCCACGACTTTGGTCGCGGTTGCTCCGACGATTCCCGCAGCCGCGACAGCTCCCGCAACCGCCGGGGTCATTCCAGAAGGCACGCAAGTCGTCGCTGCTGATCGCGCTGTTTCGCCAGGAGGAGGGGGAGGAGGCGTCCGCGGCGGTGGCGGTGGAGGCCGCGGCGGAGGAGGCGGCTTCGGTGCCGGAGGCGGCGGTGGTTTTGGCGGTGCGGCAGGTGGCGGAGGCGGCGGCGCCCAGGGCGGATCCGCTGGGCCTCTTGGGAAAG
>JADMIO011227371.1_pt1 | contig 12776 bp, 13 predicted proteins | sample 8958161 | NCBI WGS metagenome assembly JADMIO01 (sample SAMN16585339, study PRJNA669376) | soil metagenome | isolation source: Crop rotation soil | place: USA: Cullars Rotation, Alabama | collected 2011 | reverse complement strand
GCGGCCACCCAATCCTCGACTACTCAAGCCGCGACGACTCAATCGGCGAGCACTCAATCCACCGTCGTTGTCACCGTGAATGGCAAGGACTTGTCCACCACCGAATTGGCCAATGAAACCCGGGCTGTTCGCAGCCAGCTTTCCCGCCAGTTCCGCCCCGAGCAGATCGCACAGATGGAGCCGCGCGTCCGCCAGCAGGCAGTTGCCAATCTCGTCAACAAGCATCTCCTCCAGCAGGAGATCATCCAGAAAAAGGTCACGGTCAGCGACGAGGAGTTGAAGACCGCGGTCGCCGACGTTTCGAAGAACATCCCGCCCGGCCAAACGCTGGATGAGGCCCTGAAGCAGGTCGGCTTCACCCACGCTGAATTCATCAAACAAATGACCGAGAGCCTGGGCATTCAAAAGCTGCTCGCCGAGGCGGTGAAGAACACTGCCGTCACCGACGACGATTTGAAAACGTTTTACGCCGCCAACCCCGACAAATTCAAACAGGGGGAATCGGTTTCCGCCCGGCATATCCTCGTGCAGTTCGCCCCGACCGACGATGACGCCAAGAAGGCCGAGAAAAAGAAAAAGGCGGAAGCCGTGCGCGAGCGGCTGGTCAAGGGAGAAGACTTCGCCAAGGTCTGCGCCGAAACCTCCGATGATCCCGGCAGCAAGGACACGGGCGGCCTTTACGAGAACTTCACGCGCGGGAAGATGGTTCCCCCCTTCGAGCATGCCGCGTTCACGCAAAAAGTGGGCGACATCGGCCCGCTGGTTGAAACGACGTTCGGCTACCACATCATCAAGGTCGAGAAACACACCGAGGGCGGGGTGGTCCCGCTGGCGGACGTAAAGGACCGGCTCAAGTCCTTCCTCGAAAACCAGAAGAAGCAGGAAGCGACCGAATCCTATATCAGGGGTCTGCGCAGCGCCGCGAAAATCGCCTACGCCGAAGGCTATGCCCCGCCGCCGGAAACGGCCGTCCCGACGACGCAGAAGAACTGACGGAACCCAGCGGGCCTGCCGAGCAGCCCAATTACGCTTCGGTGCAACAGTACGGGCAGGACGAAATGCTTCCCGTGATAATTGTAGGGAAGGAAGTTGGGCGGATTGCAGTTTGCGACGTTCTTCCGTGAGGCCATCAAGAGTGATCATCCAGATCAAGTCGGGAGGAGCACCCATGATCCTCGGCATCGATCCCAAGGTTGATTACGCGTTTACTTTTCGCCGGGGGTCATGACGAACCCTCACACCTTCCCCTCATACAATACCACGCCCTCCACCTTTCCAGGCCGATAGAGCACCAACCCTCCCCGCGCATCATTCACCCGAACCACGCAATCCGGCTCACCCTTCGCGTGATATTCCAAAATTGCTTCGAGTGCCTGCACCGCCGCCACCGATTGCCGGTCGGCGGCGAGATCGTTGTAGGACAGCGCTTGAACCTCGGCGAGTCGTTTGAATGCGTCGGCCGATGTGCCGCCGAATTTCACAGAGGCCAGTTCCTTGGCGAAGCGCTCGAGGACTTCGACGCCGTACCCGCGTTGCGATCTTTCGCCCCAGGGCTCGAGGAAGGTGCCGTTGTAGTGGTTGTTGACGGTGATCTTTCGCTTGAGCGGCGTTTCGCCTTCGACGGTAAGCTCGACGCCGCGTTTGCGGCTGTGACCGTTCCAGATACCGTTGTCGAAGCGGAATTGGACTTCCTGCTCGACGTAGCCGGGGAAGTTGTCCGGCGTAACCCACGAGGTGTGAATGTCGAACGCCGCGTCGCGGCCCGATTCGTACTCATAGACCATCCGCATCTGCGTGCTGTCCCACGTCGGACCGTCCTTGGGGCCAACAAGCCCGCGCTGGCCCGTGGCGGTGATCGTTTTCAGGCGTCCGCCGAAGGTGAAGTCGATCAGCTTGATGTAGTGGCAGGCAACGTACGTTCCCGGATTGCGGCCGACGATCCACTGCGCGAACTGGCCGCCGGAGATTGATTTGGGCTCAAGCAGCGAGCAGTACCCCGAATTGACGTGTTGCAAGACCTGGTCGGCCACAAGCGTGCGCAGCTTCTTATGATCGGGATCGAGCAACTTATGATAAACCACCTTGGCGAGCAGATTTTTCTTTCGCGCCAGCGCTACCAATTCATCCAATTCCTGCAGCTTGAGCACCGAAGGCTTCTCGATCAGCACGTGCGCGCCCGCTTCAAGGACTTGTTTGGCGGCATCGAAGTGCCGGTTATCCGGAGTCGCCACGCAGGCGAAATCCACGCCCGCCGCGAGCATCTTTGCGACGGCATCGTCACCGGCATGCGAGACGAAGGGATGGATGATTCCGCCGGCCGCTTTCTTGTAGGCATCGGCGCGGGATCCGGTGCGGGTTGCCACCGCGACCAGTGGGACGCTGACGTCGCCGAACTTCCGATCGTAAACGCCTTCGCGATGGGCGCGTTCGAAGAAGGGGCGATAGGTATCGTCGAAGATCATCCCCATGCCGATCATGCCGGCGCGAAGTGTTTTTGATTCAGAAACGTTGCTCATCAGTCATGACCTCCAACTTTGCGATTGTATCAGCATGGGATCGCATGCGCGGCGCCGCGGCTGAAGAATCGCCGACCACCCAAGGGAAAGCAAGCCTGCCTCACGGTTGCTATTGGTGTTACAGTAGAGGGGAGAGAGACCGTCGTCTCTACGAACTGCCTTCACGCCGGGTCAAGCGACAGCGCCGCCCCGGATGGCGCAGTAGCGACTGCTGACTCCCCCACGCGACATTCGGTCAGGCCGAATCGCCCGCGCGAAGATGACAGCTAGCCAGAGTAACCGTCATCCCATTCGGAGCGACCATGTCCGAGCCGTCCGATTCAGCAGAGATCATGGCGAATATCGCCGCCGCCAGGATGCTGAGCGATAAGCCGTATCATCACCGGCTTGTCGATGTTCCGAATTTCATGCGTCTCTTCCAGGCGCAAGCAGAAGCCCGCCCCGAGCAGATCTACCTGATCTATCGCGACGGCGAAGAGCGTCGCGCATTCACTTACCGCCAGATGTACAATCGCGCCACAGGCGTCGCGCGATTCATGCGCGACCGACTCAACCTCCAGACCGGCGACCACATCTCCACCGTTGCTTACAACCACTACGACACAGTCGCCATCTGCTTCGGCGCCTGGCTCGCCGGCCTCGTCGTCATTCCTTGCAACATCGCCGACAGCGACGAGCAGATTCTCTTCGTCCAGGAAAATGCCGGGTGCAAGGCGGTCTTCGTCATGCCGGACCTGATCCAGCGCTATGAGCCCATCCGCCGCAAGATGTCGCGGTGCCAGCATTTTGTGCGGATCGGCGGTGAAGCGGTGAGCGGTTATACGGACTTGACTCCCGCATTGACGGACGACCAAGGCGATTTCGATCAGTTCGACCTTGCGAATCTCGACACGGACGCCCTGATCGTCTACACATCCGGCACAACCGGTCTTCCCAAGGGCGTGGTGCTCCAGCAATATCAACTTCTTGTCAACGCCTGGGCGACCTCCCGCTTCCAAGGCTTCACGGCCGATGATCGGGCGATGATCGTGCTTCCCATTCATCACGTGAATGGGCTGATCGTCACGCTGCTCACGCCGCTCTATTCCGGCGGCAGCGCCGTCCTCAATCGAAGGTTCAGCGCCACGAGCTATTGGAAGACCCTTGCCGAGGAGAAAGCCACGTGGGGAAGCGTCGTGCCGACGCTCCTCGCCTACCTCTGCGAAAAACGGGAGGACCTGCGCGGCCACGACCTCTCGCGTTTGCGGCATCTCATCTGCGGCGCAGGGCCGCTCACCGTCGAGCGCGCCGTGCGCTTTGAAGAAACATTTGGCGTGCGGATCATTCACGGCTACGGCCTGTCTGAAACCACCGCCTACAACTGCTTCATGCCCACGGTTCTGCCGCAAGCCGAGCACCGCCGCTGGATGTGCGACCATGCCCATCCCTCGATCGGAGTAGCAATTGATTGCAATGAGATGACCATCCATGATTCGGCCGGGGGCGACACGGGCGAAGGTGTCAAAGGGGAGATCGTCGTCCGCGGCCACAACGTGATGAAGGGCTATTTCAATCGCCCCGATGCCAACGCCGAGGCGTTTCGCTTCGGCTGGTTTCGCACCGGCGACGAAGGCTTCTATAGACTCGACCGCGGCCGAAAATTCTTCTTCATCACCGGCCGCATCAAGGAACTGATCATCCGCGGTGGAATCAACTACTCGCCCCTGGAGATCGACGAAGTCCTGAACCGCATCCCCGGCGTAAAAGCCGCCGTGGCAGTTGCATTCGACAACGATTACTACGGCGAAGAAGTTGGCGCCTACGTCGTGCGCGAAGACTCTTCCCAATTATCCGCCGCTGAGATCCTCAGCGCCTGTGCCGCGCACCTGCCGTATCCGATGCAGCCCAAGGTAGTTGTCTTCGGACAGGATTTTCCCGTCACCGCGACGGGGAAATACCAGCGCGCCAGGCTCAAGCCTCTCTTTAAAGAATTTCGCGGCGTCCACTTTCGAAATGAGCAACTACAATGACGCCCCTCGATCACTTCGTAGGGTGTGCTTTAGCACACGCGGCGACGATGGGATTCAGCGTGTGCTGAAGCACACCTTGAAAAGCGGCTCGTTTCTGGATTGGTTATTGTCCGGCTCGATATTCTAACTAAAATATGGCGGCTATCATTACCTTGTTCGAGTCGGAGACGGTGATGTCGGTGATATCACAAAACCTGCCGCCCCAGCGGGAGCTGCCGCTGGAACTTCATACCGGCGATCGAATGACGCAGGAAGAATTCCATCGCGCCTACGAGCAAACTCCGGAAGGTTTTCGTGCGGAGCTGATTGGAGGGATCGTTTACGTGTCGTCACCTCTGAAGATTGGTCATGGTAAGAATCACGTACCTCTGGCCAGCATCTTTTTTGCATATGAGGGCGCCACTCCGGGGACCGAAAGCGGAGATAACACAACGCTCATACTGGGCGAGGACGCTGAACCGCAGCCCGATGTATACCTAAGAATACTGCCTGGATGTGGCGGGCAATCCAGGACAAGTGGGGATGACTATGTGCTGGGGGCGCCGGAATTGATTGCGGAAGTCGCATTGAGCAGCCGGTCGATCGATCTGCACGCCAAGCGCACCGATTATGCCCGTTACGGCGTACAGGAATATCTGGTGCTTAACGTGCGCGACCAACAACTGCGATGGTTCGATCTGCGGGCGGATCGGGAACTGAGTTTGGATGCCGATGGAATCTGTCGGGTGCGCGTTTTTCCGGGGTTATGGATTGATACGGCTTCTTTGCTGAAGCGAGATCACGCGGGGCTGATGGCGACGCTTCAGGAGGGCCTGGCCACCCCCGAGCACGACGCGTTTGCCGCGCGCCTTGCGGCGCTCAAGAAATCATCATGACGAAACTGCCGCGTCGAGATTTTTTCGCTGGTGCACTCACTGCGGGAGTCGGCGCGGGGCTGGCCTCGCTGACTGTCAGCCAGCGAGCGTCTCAAGCCGCCGATCCGAAGCCCAGTTCACTCACGATTACGAACGTCGAGACGTTCGCGCTCCAGTACAAGCTCGCCAAAGGGATTGGGCCGTCCATCGCCTCCACCGCCACGCGCGACACGCTGCTGGTGAAGATCAGCACCGACAGCGGACTCGTTGGGTGGGGCGAAACCGCGGATATCGGCGGCACGCGCGGCAACATCGAGGGGCGTCTCAAGAAGGTGCTGCTGGGCAAGAACCCGCTCGAGCATCGCAAGCTCTGGGCGGCGATGTGGGGGCCCAACTTCGGCGATGGCCGGGCGGTCGGGGCGTGCGACATCGCGCTGCACGATCTGCGCGGAAAGGCGCTGGGCTTGTCGATCGCCGATCTGTACGGCGGGCGTCAGCGCGACAAGGTGATGGGCTATGCCGCCGCGATGAATTACACCGATGGCGTTCGCCCAGAGGACCAGCATCCCCCCGAAGCCGCCGCTCTGGCAAAGCAAGGCTGGCGGGCGATGAAGATTCGCACAGGGCGCTTCGGCCACAAGCGCGACCTGGCCGTCCTGGAGAAAATCCGCGATTCCGTCGGTCCCGACGTGCGCCTGCTCACCGACGGCAACGGTGCATTCACGCTGCCGCAGGCGGTGAAATTCGGCAAGGAACTCGAGAAGCTGGATTTCTATTGCTTCGAGGAACCCATGCCGCAGCACCCAAACTATGCCGCTTACGATGAACTGACGCGCACGCTGGACATCGCGATCGCCGGCGGCGAGGTGATCGATTCGCGAGCCATCGCGCGAGACCTTATCGTCAAACGCTCATTCGACATCATTCAGCCCGACGTCTCATTGTGCGGCGGTATCGCGGAAGTGCTCTTCATCTCCGAGATGGCCCGCCTGTTCGGCATTCAAGCGATGCCTCATTGCTGGGCCGGAGCCATCGTCATCGCGGCCTCGCTTCAAGTGAACTCGCTCCTGAACGTGCACTACCAGGGCTGGTCCGGCGGCGACGAGCCGATTCAGGAATTCGACACCTACGAAAACCCGTTCCGCGACGAAATCGTCACCAGGAAATTCGAGCTGAAAGATGGCTACTTCGACGTGCCAACGGGGCCGGGGCTGGGCATCGAGATTAACGAAGAGATCATCAAGAAATATGTGAAGAGGGCGTGAATCCCGGGACGGTCATGCCGCATTCGAAATCAAAAGTGTAGTTCGTAGGGTGTGCTTCAGCACACGCGGCGATTACCACGGGGTCCGGCGTGTGCTGAAAGCACACGCTGCGACTTCTTCGCAGCCCTCATGATTCCATAACCACACCGCTTACCTGCTTTCCACGATTCGCCTGAGCTCATCAAGTTTCGGCACAATTTCCGCGTCGTCTTTTAGTTTTGCAAGAGGGACAATTTGTGCATGAATGTACGGCCAATCGAGCTTGCGTCGCCGGTCCTTGGCGATGACGGATTCAACATCCGCCCAATCCAAAGGTCGCCCGGCAAAAGCCTTGTAAACAATCAGGTCTTCGGCCGTGCAGAGCCGAAGGCGCACGCCGGGAATGACCTGAACTCTTTTCGCCCTCGCAACCGCCAATTCTTCGAACGCAAACGCTCCACAGGAGATATCCAGTTCAACGCCATCGCTGGTGCGCAGGAGCACAACCCGATTTTCGATGGCGAATTGCCGGGCATCTCGAACACGAGGAGAGAACGATGCCAGCAAAGCGTCTATTACTGTCTCTTCGCCGCCAAACCCAGTGAAAATCGTCAAATCCACGTCCTGGGTGAATCGAGGTTGCCCCCATTTTTGAACGGCGACGCCCCCGATGAAGCAATACTTCCATCGCCGGCGGTCGAGAATTTTCTGAACCTGCGCTGCAGTGCGAATCACGCTGACCATGGCGATTCAACGATGTGTTGCCCGACTGAGAATCTTGTACATTTGAACGAGCCCCCAAGGTATTCGCGGCCTGGCCCTTTTCAGGGCGTATCGCGACAGTTCTTCCAGGGAGTAGATCACCCGTGCATTATTCTGACGGCGAATGTCCGCATGGCGGGCCTTGCGAAGCGCAGGCGCCGCCGCGATCCATTGACGGACCAGGGCCTTCTGCTGGGCATCGGTCATTGGCATATCGCAATGATACCAAGCCGGTCGAAGTTGTCCCATGATGTCGATGGTCTTCGTGACCATCTCATCGCCGAGAATCTCCACGACCACGGTCTGCCATTCACCCGGCTTTATCCGCAGCGCACCCCTGCCGAACGCGACGGTGGTGCGGACCCGCAAGCTCATTTCGAGCTCTTGATCACCCGTTCATCCAATCTCAGGACAGCCCATTCTCGCAGATGATGATTGAGAACCACCAGCTTGCGCCTGCGGTCGTATGTCGCATAATTCCAGGCACTGTAGCGAAACGCATCTTTGCCCGTATCGAGCGGCGCGATTAACAACTTTGACCAGAGGCGAGCTTGCGGGTCGAACAAATAATCGCCGCTCTCGGCGCGGAGGAAGTAGCGGTCCAGGTGGTCGACGCAGGCGAAACCAGCCCGAGCGGCGTCGCCGGGGATGTCGCCCTTGCCATCAACGAGGGCAAATGATTCCTTAACGGCGTCAAAGACCAAAAGCTGGGTCTGTTTGAATTCGGGCTCCTTGCCCTTGACGGATTGCCAGCCGCCGGCACGGGTAAAGACAACCTGCTTTCGCTTGGCGTCGATCAGAGCCTCGCAGGCGTAGAGATTCGTCGGCGCTTTCGCGAGTCTGGTCCACTTGCCCTCGGCAATGTCGTAGCGGGCGGCATCGAAAACTGAGAACAGGAAGATCCTTCCCGTGTTTGGGACGGCCGCCAATGTGCTCTCGTATCCGAACTTGAAGGGGGGCGGGGCGAGTAGCTGCCAACGATTCTTTGCGAAATCGAAGGACCAGAAATTCTGCATGTCTTTGCCGCCGAACTTCTGAAAGTTCGGGTGTTTTGTCAGATCTGACGCCTGGCACAGGCCCACGAGATAGGCCCGCTGATCGTCGGGCAGATAGGTCAAGCCGCGATAGAGGTGCCCCGGCGCCGGAGTCGGATCTTCCCCGTACTCAGGCAGGGGATACGACGTAAACTCGGGATCGTCGGTACGGCCCCCGGTGCGCCAGTTGCTCCGCTTAATGAGCTTCAATTCGCGGGCATCGACATCGAACCCATATAAACTGCACGAATAGTTGTTGAGAATGCTCTTGCCCGGAACAAACCCAGGCAGCAGATAGCCGTCCATGTTGAGCACCAGACCGAGGTGATCGCAATAGACAATGCTCCCGTAGGCGTTGATCGGCACATACCGCCCCTGGTCCCAAGGGCCTGGGCAGGACGATCTTGACCTTGAGCGCGCACCACTGATTGGCCGGCGGTTCGTCGGCCGCCCGCAAGTCGGCGGACCACAATAACAGCAATAAGAGGATGGCGGATGAAATTCGCATGACCTACCTCGGTTAGGACCGCCGATCCGACAAAAACAGCCACTCGGCGTTCGCACGTTCGGCGCGACGAATTATGTGGTCTGTAGTCTGTAGGGTGCTTCAGCACACGCGGCGACTACCACGAGATGCGACGTGTGCTGAAGCACACCTACAACGCCATCGCTACTGCTCGCCCATCACGCTCAGCAATCCTCTGGCGATCATCTCGGCCCGTTTCATGCCGTGTTTTTTCGCGAATGCATCGGCCCTCTTGAGTAGTCCGAGTTCGACCGTGACGGCCACCATCTTGGCGCCCTTTCCGACCCTGGGCCGACCGACTTTCCGGTTTCGATGGCGTTGCCGCCTAATGATGGCGGCCTCCTCAGGGGTCGGGTCGCGCAATTCCGAAGACGGAATAATACGATCGTAATATTCCCAGACCTTTTCCTTGTCTTGCGGGCTGAGCGCGTCAAATTCCTCGCCGGTCTTGAACCTGGGCAGCCCGTCTTCGTCGCGCTCGACGACTTTTTCTTTCTTTTTCGCCATAACAACTCCTGCAAGGGTCACCGCACGGGCATTGCGTGAATGACATAATATGTGCCATCGTCATCCAGGCAGTAAATCACCTGGATTCGTCGATTGCTGTTGCCGCGCCCAAGGACGTAATACGTTCCCTTTTTGTGCGGGCGCGGGAACGGCGGCCTGGCAAATCGTACGACATGCTCCGCTTCCTGAAGTGTCACTCCGTGTTTTGCAATCTTCTCAAGATTGAACAGGTTCCAGCGGAAGTCGCCGATCGCCATGTGATTAACTATATATTATTTTCAGCGGTTGATCAAGCTGGTAGGGTGGTGTTTTAGCACGGGATTCAGCACACGCGGCACCTACCACGTGATTCAGCCGTGTGCTGAAGCACACCCTACAAACTACGCCTTGCCGAGCAGCGCTTTCACTCCCGCCACCGCCCGTTCCACGTGCTCGCGCGTATTGTAAAAGTGTGGACAGAGGCGCAGGCCCCCGGTCGAGGCCCCGGCGATCCCGTGGGTTTCGTAGAGCTTTTGAAAGACCTCTTGCCGCTGCTCCGGCGGAACTTTGACGACGCAGACGCCGCCGGATAGCGCCGGGTCGAGCGGCGTGACCAGCGACATGCCTGCCTGGCGCAGTTGCGTCTTGAGCAGCGTGGCCAGTTCCGTTACCCGGGCGGCGATCCGGGCGAGGCCGATCGCGGAATGAAACTCGGCGGCGGTGGCGATGGCCGCGAGGGCGGCGTCGTCGCGCTGGCCGAGTGACTCGAATTTGCGGGCGCCCTTCACCTCTGGCTGCACGCCGTGGCCCCAGCTTGGAGCGACGATGCTCGGCCAGATCTCGCCGATCCGTTCCTGGCGGACGTACAACAGGCCGACCTCTTTGGGCCCCACGAACCATTTGTGGGCGCTGGCCGAATACGAGTCGCACCCCATCTCGCGAAGGTTCACCTCGAGCGCGCCCCAGCTTTGCGCTCCATCGACGTGAACATAGACGCCGCGACGATGGGCCTCGTCGCAAATTTCCTTCACCGGCAGCCGCTGGCCGCTCGTGTTCGAGACGTGGGTCAACGCGACGGCGCGCGTTCGCGGCGTGAACGCGTCCGTGAAGACTTTCACCAGCTCGCCCGCGTCTTTGGGCTCGGCGGGTGTGCTGACGCGCTTTACGCTCAGACCAAAGCGGGCCGCCCGCACGTCCCACGCGATGTTATTGGTGGGATGGTTCTGGTCCCAGAGCACGACCTCGTCGCCGGACTTGAGCGGCAGACCATTGTTGATCGTGTTATTGGCCTCGCTGGTATTGCGGACCAGTGCGATCTCATCGCCGGTGACTCCGAGCTGTTTGGCGACCAGCTCGCGGGAAGCTTCGAGCAGACCGGCCAGCTTCGCCCGGTTCTGGAACGAGCAGTCCGCGTCGATGTCGCGCGTCAGCTCGGCAACGCGCTCGGCCACGATCCTCGGCGACGGACACATATTCGCCGCGTTCATCGGCACTTTTGCCTCAGGAAAGGCAAACTGCCGCCGCACCATGCTCCAATACTCCTCGCCTCCGGGCACTTCAGCCGCCAGGAGCGCTGAGAATTGCGCCAGCGTGCAACCGGCCGCCGGCGCCAGGGCCACGCATCCTGCCCTCCGCAAAAACCCCCGCCGCGAAGTTGTTTGCTGATTTTCGTCGTTCATCGCCGGACCTCCGGTTGGCATTTTCGACGCACTGCCGGGGAAATGCCAGCGCTGCCCGTACGGCCGTAACCGAACGACTGCGTTCACTCGCCCGCCCGGCTGCAAAGGGCGTGATGTCGTGGAAAGCCGTAGTGTCGGCGCGGTGAACCGCAACTCTTTGTTAGGCCGCCCCCTCACCGACCTGGCAATGCTTACTCTCTGTGCAGAACCCAGCTCAGATAGCCCGCTAGATCCTCGAACTCGTATGTCTCCATACCGACATAGGACAAAATCTTTGGCTCGTTATTGGACGCGCGCCAAACGAGGTACGTCAAGTTTTGCGGCACCCCCTCAGTAACGATGAATAAGGTGAGATCCTCATCGCGGAACAGGTTGGGCGCCGATCCATCATAATGTTCGCGTAGAGCTTCATGATAAGATCGAACCCTACGCTTCCTCATCCATCGAGCCATCTGTGCCGGACTAAGCCAAGTATCGCCTCCGTAGCCGATGGTGCCGGCATACTCGAACCGGGCCTTCAGCATCGGGCTGAAACGTCTGCGCCGGTTGCGGTCGAACGTGGGAAGGAAACGGGCTTTCTCAGGGGTAGTCACGGTCAATTCAAAGGTCTCTTCTAGCCCTACCTGCCTCATGAGCGTTTCAGCGGCAGCCTTACGTCTGGGAAAATCGGCGCGTACCGCATCGAGCAACTTTGACACGCGCTTTGAAGAGTCAATTCTGGCCATCACTCGACCTTCGCCGCCTAAAATCTTTATCGGCGGAAGATTCTCCCGAAGTCTCGCTTCCCATGAACAACTCGGTCCACGACGACCACCACGTTTTCTTCGATGTGGTACGCGATCCAACTCGCCAGAAAAGATATCGCTTATTCTCGACGTCCGCCCGTGCACGTCCGATTGCCGGAATCTTGGCGATGCGTTCGACCCCCGCTTGAAGTTTCCGAATAACTTCATCCGCCACGTCCCCACTTCGGCTTTCTTTGGCGTAATAGTCCCAGATCGATCCCAAATCCGCTCGTGCCGCACGTGAGATCGTATACTTCATGGCTGACCGCCACGATTACGGCGTGCTCGCAATTCCGCGAATACCGTTTCCCCATCCAATGCCCCCTCGGTCTTGAGACTCTCTTCAGCCACGGCCAACAATTCGTCCATCTCGCCCGGCCTGAAATCGCCGAAGGACTGCTGGTTCAAAGATTGCAAGCCTGCAAACACAACATCCTCGGCGGTTGCGAAACCGCCAGCATGGAGCTTCGCTTGGATAATTTTTTCCATTTCAAGCGAAAGCTTGATGGTCATGGTGTACCCTCACATCGTGCCTATTCTAATCTGACCCAGGGATTCAGTCACGCGTATTCGCCGCATTCATTGGCACTTTTGCCGCGGGAAAAGGCGAACTGACGCGGCACCATGCTCCAATACTCCGCAATGAGACCGCAATGAACGACATCGCCGACAACGCTTCACCCCAACACGACATCGTCCGGCGGACAGCCATGAGCGTTCTTTTCGCGCTCAGCTTTTCCCACATGGTCAATGACACACTCCAGGCCTTAATCCCGGCGATATATCCCATGTTGAAGGACTCGTTTCATCTCACCTTCACGCAAATCGGCCTCATCACCCTCACCTACCAGATGACCGCGTCGCTGCTCCAGCCGGTCGTC
>JADMIO011057199.1_pt1 | contig 12776 bp, 14 predicted proteins | sample 8958161 | NCBI WGS metagenome assembly JADMIO01 (sample SAMN16585339, study PRJNA669376) | soil metagenome | isolation source: Crop rotation soil | place: USA: Cullars Rotation, Alabama | collected 2011 | reverse complement strand
AGGTGAGCCAGTGTGATTACATTTGCGGCCTAACTGTGGCCAGTCCAGTTACGCTGGAGTCACTAGTATTTAGGTGACACTATAGAAGCGGCCGCGACAACTTGTCCACGTGGAATTCTAAGCTTAGGATCCCAATGTGCTGGAAAGCTCTGCAGGACCACCTGCGTGTCCTGCGGCGTCACATTCCTCAGCGCCGGAATACTAATCGCCGACGCCTGATATTTGCGCGAATCCTTTTGGCTGACCAGTACAACCTGCTGAGCGCCCCCGGAACTGTGTAGCTGCTCGAATGCGTAGTCGCCGGAATTCAAAACCTGCCCGCCTACGTGTACGCGGTCAGGAAGCGTGACCTTCAGTTTGTCTGCGGGACGCCCTTGAGACCAGGCAATCGTGGCAAACGACACGGCCATCGCCGCGCCAAAAATCCATAGCATTGTTCTGTGAAGAACCATAGTTAACTCCATTGCGCAGTGCCCCGCGTTGTTTGCTGGATGGTTTTCGAGTGATTGCTCTGGGCACGGCGGTAATGCCGGTCAAGGATGCAATCGCCGGACCAGAAGTGCGCTCGGCGATTCGGGACGTGTCAAAGTGCCCTCACTGACTGCGTGCTGGTACCACTTTCGTTAACGCCTCTTCGTCGCACCGAAGTGCGTACAGTCTGAACGGGAGAGCCGCGTGTGCAGGATCTTCACGCGATTCGGCGCACGCAGCAAAAACTACTGTCTGCGGCTGCACGCACGAATATTTCCGAAAATTGAATTCGAAAATGGACCCCGTGAGTCCGAACCACTATACTGGTCCGATGTTTGTTCGATTCGCCTGGCTAATGGCCGCGACTCTAGAGATTGCCGGCGCCCAATGGGTCCGCTATCCAACCCCCGGAGTCCCTCGGACCGCCGACGGCAAGCCGAATCTGAGCGCGAAAGCCCCGCGGTCCCGCGACGGAAAGACCGATTTGTCGGGCATGTGGTTACCCGGAAATCCTGCGCCGTGCCCGAAGCTGATGCAAGACGACTTCGGCGAGTGTATTGAAAAGACCGATCTCCCTTTTCAAGCTGTCAATCTCGGCATCGGAATGCAGGGCGGCTTGCCGTATCAACCTTGGGCCGCGGATCTGGTCAAAACGCGCCAGCAAAACCCCGGCCGCGACGATCCGCATGTGCGATGCCTGCCCTCGAATCCGCCGCGCAACTTCACGTTGCCGCATATCACGAAAATCGTTCACGATCCAGGTTTGATGATTTTGTTGAACGAATATAACTCCGGCTTCCGTCAAATCTTTACAGATGGCCGCGCGCTTCCCGCCGATCCGCAGCCTTCCTGGAGCGGCTATTCCAGCGGGAAATGGCAGGGCGACACGCTCGTTGTAGATACCATTGGTTTTCGCGATGACCTGTGGCTCGATATGGCAGGTAATCCTTTAACCAGCGCCGGACGACTCACCGAGCGATTTCGCCGCCCTGATTACGGGAATCTCGAAATCGAGCTTACGATCAACGATCCTAAGGCGTACACCAGGCCCTGGAACGCAATGCTGAAAATGCACGTCGTCCTCAATACTGAGCTGATTGAAGAAATCTGCCTCGAAGGCGAGCGCAGCTTCCAACACATGAAATAAGGATCGTGTTTTAAGCCTTACCGTGCGCGAGCACTGCCCGAACTGCATCCGGGTTCGCGTTCGAGAGCGCGGTAGCGGTCGCAGTGGCCCGGTCGTCAAGCTCAAAGGCAGGAGCCACGGAATGAACCAATCCCCAAGCCATTGCTTCCGGAGTGGAGAAGACGCGGCCGGTTAACGCAAGTTCCTTCGCCCGCCGAAGCCCGACAGCGCGAGCGAGCGAATCCAGCAAACCTGGGTGAGATCGGCCTTCCCGAATCTCCGTCAATCCGAAGCTGGACCCTTGCGCCGCAACTACAACATGCGCGTTCGCGATAATCGCCAGCCCGGCAGAAATAGCAACCCCTTGCACGGCCGCCACAACCGGCTTCGTAACGCACAACCCGAAGCGGAATAAATCATCCGGCATTTCGGCGATAGCCTCGGACCCCCCGCAAAACACCGGGCCCTCGGCATCCAGCAGGATCGCACCCGTCCCTGGATCGGCGACACCTTGCTCAATCTCCCGCAGCAACTGCTCAGCCCCGGTGCGATCGAGCACGTTACGGCGCGCGACATCGGCTAAGGTGATGCGGCGCACACGCCCGTCCTGCTCGATCTTAAGATTCATCCCAACGTCTCTATCGGCAGATGTTCTCGATGGCGGTAGGCCGTCGATGCCTCCAGCGCAAACGCCAATGTTTTCCGCGTCTCCAGTGGATCGATGATCGCATCCACGTGCCCCCGGGCAGCCGCGTAGCGCGAATCGAGCCAGCGCTCATAATCTGCCCGGGTATGCGCCACTCGGGCCTCGAGATCCGCAGGCAGCGGCTGTCCCGAGGCTTTATACTTCGCCAATTCCGGCCCGTGGATCGCCTGCACCGCAGCGTCGCCTTCCATCACTCCGATTCGCGCCGTCGGCCAGGCGAACGTAAAATTCGGATCGAAGCCCTGCCCGGCCATCGCGTAATATCCTGCTCCAGAAGCGTGGTTCAGCGTCAACACGATTTTCGGCACCGTAGCGCATGCCATCGATTCCACCATCTCCGCGCCCGCCCGAATGATGCCTTCGCTTTCCGCTTCCTTGCCCACCATGAATCCCGAAACGTCCTGCAAATAAACCAGCGGTGTCCCGTGCCTCTCCGCGTCTTCCACAAAATACGCGACCTTGCGCGCCGATTCGGCATAAACGATTCCGCCGATCCGCGGACCCTCCGGCGTTTTCAAAAATCCCCGCCGGTTCGCGATCACCCCAATCGAGCGGCCCTCGAGCCGCGCGTGCGCGCAAAGCATCTCCGGCGCGTGCTCAGGCTGAAATTCCAAAAAATCGTTCGCATCCACAATATGCCCGATCACCGCTTCCATGTCATACGGCAGCCGGTGATCGGCCGGCAGCAGAGTGTATAAATCCTCCGCAGGTTTCGCAGGCGCGTCGCCTGTTGGCAACGGCGACGGCCCAGGCAACTCCCGAATTTTCTCCCGAATTAATCGAAGGCACGCCTCATCATCCTTCGCGGAATAATGCGCAACACCGCTGATCTTCGTGTGAAGCGATGCCCCGCCCAGCGATTCCGCATCCACCACCTGTCCCACCGCGCCCTTCACGAGATTCGGCCCGCCGAGCCCCATGAAGCTGGTTTTCTCCACCATGATGATGACGTCGGAAAGCGCCGGAAGATAAGCACCGCCAGCGATGCACATCCCCATCACCGCCGAAATCTGCGGAATCTTCAGTCTGCGCCGCATGAGCGAGTTGTAATAAAAAATCCGCGCCGCCCCGTATTGGCCGGGAAAAATTCCATCCTGATAAGGAAGGTTCACGCCCGCCGAATCGACCAGGTAAACAATCGGAAGCCGGTTGCGCATCGCGATTTCCTGCGCGCGCAAAATTTTGTGGATCGTTTCCGGCCACCACGCCCCGGCCTTCACCGTAGCGTCGTTAGCAACGATCACCGACGGCCGCCCTTCGATTCGCGCGACAGCCGTGATCACTCCAGCAGAAGGAGCCTGGCCCTCGTATCGATCGTGCGCAATCAACAGCCCGATTTCCAAAAACGGCGCACCCGCATCCACCAGCTTCGCCACGCGCTCCCGTGCCGTCCACTTACCTTCCGCATGCTGTTTTTCGATTTTCTTCGCGCCGCCGCCCTCACGCAGTCGAGCTTCGAGCAGGTTAAGGCTGGCGACCATCTCGCGCATCGATTCGGCCATAGGCAAATTCAATTTTACGAGCCCGCCGTCAGCACCGTGGCGCACGCTTCAGCGTGCAGCAGCGGCATTCGTGCCGCTGTGGCGTTTTCGGCGCAACGTTGAATTTTCAGCGCAGTGCGAATGAAAACCACGTCACTGCGCGTGCGAAGGACGCAAGTACTGATGCAAAAACAACCTTGTCCGCTCGCACAAACAGGAAAACGTATGCACGGGCTCCCAGAGAGAATCTAAGTCGCCCATGATGATCTTCCGCAGTGCATCGAACGATTCGGCGCCTTGCAGCACGTTACAGAACGTCTCCCACACGGCATCGTTGTTCTTGAACGTCTTGAACAACAGGCGCGGAAACGCGACAGCCAGGCTCAGCAGCTCGCGCGCATGCGTAATCTCGATCCCGATCTCGCGCCGAATCCGCCGGTCGTAGGATTCCGTTTCCTCACCGTTAAGGCTCCGCAGAATGTAGTCCGAAGCAATGCTGGCGCTATGGCACGCATTGGAAATGCCTTCTCCCGTAAGCGGTTCGACAAGTCCAGCCGCATCTCCCACTAATAAGGAGTTCGCACTCGACAACCGCGTTCGCTTGGTGAGCGTCGGCAGATGATGCCCCCGAAGCTGCAGCTTCTCCAGCGCGCCCGGAAGCAAAATTCCTTCCGATTGCAGGAAGCGCTGCAAATAAGGACGAAGCGCCCGTCCCAGAATCGCGGGAGCCCCGACGCCGATGTTCGCAGTCTCCTGCTTCGGAAACACCCAAGCGTAGCCACTAGGCAGCGTGCCCCAATCGATCCGCATCCGGGAAGCAGGGATAGAGCCAGGGCGCAGAAATTTCTCCGGCACCTCGCAATACATCGCGACCTGCCAGAAATAAGCGCTGCGAGGATTGAGCAGCCGCGCGACCATGCTATTCGCGCCATCCGCCCCGATCACATACCGCGCCCGAACTTCTCCCCGCGCAGTCTGCACGCGCGCTTCACCCGTGTCGCTATTCTCCACCGAAAGCGCCTTGCAGTTTTCCCAGATCTGAGCCCCCGCCGATTTCGCCTGCATCAGCAGGTATTCGTCGAACTCGGAGCGCAGGACACTGGAAACCAAAGTCTTCCCCGATAACCGGGTGAAACTCTGCTGCATGCCTAGGCTGAAGTGGACTTCGCACAATTGCTCATGCACCGTTCCACCCCATTCAATCGGGATCCGCTTCGAAGCTCTCTGCTGTACACCTCCGCCGCACGCCTTCTCGCGAGGAAAACGATTCGCGTCCACTACCAGCACTTTTACCCCGGCTCGAGCAAGATGATAAGCCGCGAGGGCGCCGGAAGGCCCTCCGCCGACAACCACTACATCGAAATAAGTATTGGGAATCATTGCGGGTACCTGCCCGCAGGCAGACCCGTATTCGAGTGTATACTTGCCCGACGCATCTACACAAATCCCCCTTTTAAGGGATATCCCTCAGACGAGAATCGGCCGGGGACACCGGGAACCTTATAGAACCGCTCCGGCTTAATGTAATTCAGAGTGATAAACTTCACCGGGAGGCGATTCATGAATCGGAGACAATTCTTCAAAGACGCCGGAGTCATCTTCACCGGATGTTGTTTATCGAACACTGTTCGCGCCCAGGGGCAAGCTCAGGGTCAGGCCAAAAAGCGGCGCGAAGTAATGGTGGGAGGCCGGCGAGTCCGCACCATCGACGTTCACGCCCACGTAATCATTCCCGAAGCGACCCAGTTGATGGGCGTGAAGACCGAGCCCACCAATGCATCCGTGATCCAGCCGAAACGCTTCGACACCATGGACGAATGGGGCACGGACATGCAGGCGCTCAGTATCAATCCAAACTGGTACGGCGTGGATCGCGACGTCGCCACGAAAATGATCCAGGTGCAAAACGAGGCGCTCGCGGCCTTATGCACAAAGTACCCGGACCGCTTCGTCGCGTTCGCCTCCGTCGCCCTGCAATTTCCGGATTTGGCCGCGCAGCAATTGGAAGAAGGCGTCAAGAAATACAACCTCCGCGGCGCGGCTATCGGAGGCCACGTCAATGGCGATGAACTCTCGGCTCCGAAATTCGACCCATTCTGGAAAAAAGCCGAGGAACTGGGCTGCGTAGTTTTCATGCATCCGCAAGGCATCCCCGAGATGGATAAGCGCCTGGCCGGAAAAGGCGGATTGACGAACGTAATCGGCAATCCGCTGGAGACCACCATTTTTCTCTCGCACCTGATTTTCGACGGTACGCTCGACAAATTCCCCGGCTTAAAGATTTGCGCGGCCCACGGCGGTGGATACCTCCCGTCCTACGCCGCGCGATCGGATTACGGTTGCAACCGATTCCCCGGCGATTGCAACGCGCTAAAGAAGAAGCCCACCGAATATCTGCGGCAGCTCTACTTCGACTCGATGGTCTTCACGCCCGAAGGATTGCGCCACATGATCGCCGAATGCGGCGTGAGTCAAATTATGATCGGCACGGACTATCCATTCCCGTGGAGCACCACAACGGTGGATCACATCCTCAAAACTCCAGGCTTGAGCGACGCCGATAAGCGCGCAATCCTAGGCGAAACAGCCGCAAAGTTGCTAAAGATCATGTAGAGCGTCGGACGTGGCGCACGCTTCAGCGTGCAGCAGCGGCATTCGTGCCGCTGTGGGTTTTGCTGACGCGTGAACGGAAACCACGTCGCCACGAATGGCGACGCTGCACGATGAATCGTGCGCCACGAATCGTGGAGCTTGCGAACCAGTCCCAAATGACTTTTGACACAGCGGACGCCGAAGCGCAGCAATCCTACGGCTTCTTCCGCAACATCCCGTCCAAGCTATAAGGCCCCGGTCCCGCCGCCACCAGCCACAAAAAGAAAAACGCGTAAAACACCGCCAACTCCCCACCGTTCTGAAGCGGCCAAAACCCCTGCGGCGCATGCGTCCGAAAATATCCAACACACATTTCCCCAGACAAGATAAACGCGACAGGTCGAGTAAATAGCCCCAGCGCGATCAACGCACCCCCGAACGTCTCCAAAACTCCCGCCAGCCCCAGCATGCTAGTCAGATCCGGCCTCCCCCCGCCAATCCCCCCAAACATGCCGAAAAACTTCTGCCATCCATGCAGCGAAAACGTGAACGCAACCATCACGCGCATCAGCGCGCGCAACGCAGGTTCATACCGGGAGAGCGAGGCGAACAGATTCATGATCAAGTCAACCTAACACAATGGATGCCCCGAACGGATCGGATATCCTGAGCGCATGACGTTCAAGGCTTTGCTGGCCACTCGCGAAAACAAGCAGTTCGATTGCCGTATTCGGCAACTCAACACCGACAATCTCCCCCCCCCGGAGAAGTGCTGATTCGCGTGGCCTACTCCAGCCTGAATTACAAAGATGGTCTTGCCGTTCTCGGTCGTCCCGGCGTAATTCGCAAATTCCCAATGGTGCCGGGAATCGATCTGGCGGGCATGGTCGTCTCCTCCTCGGTTCCGGGATTTCACGAAGATCTCGAAGTTCTGGTCACCGGATGCGGCCTTTCGGAAACTGCTTGGGGCGGCTACTCACAATACGCCCGAGTAGATGCCGACTGCGTGATTCCCTTGCCTCACGGCTTGACGATGAAACACGCGATGGCACTCGGCACCGCCGGATTTACGGCCATGGAAAGCATCCTCGCTCTGGAAGAGCACGGGCTGAAGCCATCGGATCGCGAAGTCCTCGTCACCGGAGCCGCTGGAGGCGTGGGAAGTTGCGCCGTGGCGATGCTTGCCAAGCTCGGCTACAACGTTGTGGCGTCCTCGGGTCGCGCCGAACTTGAGCCCTACCTCCGCAGCTTGGGAGCGACTTCCATAGTGGATCGCGACACGATTGCCGCCACAGCCAAAACCGGACTTGCCACCGAACGCTGGGCCGGAGCGATTGACAGCGTAGGCGGAACGATCCTAGCCGGAATCTTCCCGGCAATGGCCCGCGGAGGAAGCGTAGCCGCTTGCGGATTAGCGCAAAGCGAGGAACTGGAAACCACCGTATTTCCGTTCATCCTGCGCGGAGTGAATTTGCTTGGAATCAATTCCAGCTCAGTTCCGAACGAGCTGCGGCGAAAAATCTGGGCACGCTGTTCCAAAGACATGCCCACGCAACTGCTCGACAGCATGACCGTGGTGGAACCGCTAGAGAATATTTTCCAACTAGGCGAGCAAATTTTGGCCGGCAAAATCCGCGGCCGAGTCGTAATCGAAATCGGCTAGCGCAACCGCATCCGAACCGAGCCGCGACCAAAAGGGAGCGGATGCCCGGGCCCTAGTTGTTCCCTTCCGGATCCCCAACTTCGACAAGCTGTACCGTCCGCCGCTGCCGAGGCGCAGGCACATACGGACTCACCGGGCTCTCATTGCCATCTTTATCGATCGCCTTCACGCCAAATACCATGTCGTCGATCGATACATCCTTCAGCAGGAGCTCAGTCACGTTCCCGGCGTAAACCTCGCGTTCCCAAAAAGGAGCCGTGGTCGAGCGCATCACCACGGCATAACCCATCAGGTCCGCCGCCGCGCTCTCTTTCCACCGGAGCCGCGCGTCGTAACGCGATTCGCCCCTGCTCAGCAACACCTGCGTAACCTTTTGCTCATCGCGAACAACCTGCTCCGTAACCGCCGGTGCGGGAGGCGCCAGCGCCAAAGCCCCGGCGATCGCTCCATTCAGCGCGGCGACCCGAGCCACATACGGCACCGAGACAAATTCGAATTTGTCATCCGCCGTGTGCTCGTGCGCATAATTCTCCTCCGGCGACGAAAGCCGGATGGCCGCGAATCCCTCCAACGCGAACGGAGTATGATCGCCCCCGCGCTGGACTCGATCCTCACGGAAAACCGTATCCACCCGCATCGACGGAACATACCGCTCCCCGATCTCGCGCGCATAGCGGGCCAGCGTTCGCGCAGGCGAGTCGTTCGGATCGGCGCTAAACACGCTAACGCGGCGATTCGCTGTGCGTCCGCTTCCCGAAGCATCGCTGCCGACGATGTCGTTATTCAAGACCGCCACAATCTTCTGATCGTTAGCCTTGGCCTTCGCCGCGTAGAGCGTACTGCCCAAGAGCCCTTCTTCTTCTCCTGAAAACGCGATAAACACCAGCGTCTTCTCAAACTCGTATTGACTCATGACGCGAGCCAGTTCCATCACGCAAGCCACGCCGCTGCCGTCGTCGCCCACGCCCGGAGCATTCGCGTTGACGTCGGCCGGCACGAACGGATCGTCGGGTTTTGCATTGGCTACCTGCGAGATGGTGTCGTAATGCGCAGTGATAAGGACGCGTTCGTCCGGATGCGTCTTGCCCGGAAGCACCGCAACAATGTTGTACAGATAAACGTCATTAGGAAGGCGCGTATTCTTGCCTTCGATGCGCTTGACCGGATATTCGTCGAAGCTAACTTCGAGCCGAGTGCTGTAGCTCTGAAACTGCTCAAGAATCCATTTGCGAGCCGCGCCCACGCCGCGCACCGGATCGTCCTGCGATGAAGACAAATTCCGGGTTCCAAATGTCTCTAATTTTCTGAGGATGACACTGATGCGTTCTTCCGAAACCTCGGACGCAACTTTTGCTACCTGTGGATTTACGCTTTTATATTGCGCCTGGGCGGTCCACGCCAGCAATGCGAAAACAGGCGCGCACAGAAGGAATCGTCTCATCAGGCGTCTCCCTTTTTAGAAATGAAGAGCAGCTACCTGGCCCCGTAGGACTTAGTGTACTTGTTTCTCGTGTTGGTGACAGTGAACGATCCATCCGCCGCTGCCGACACCTTCAAATACTTGCCCTCATCCAACTCATCCACATTCGCGATCATCGTGTCGGGAGAGTTAGCGTCCTTGCCGCCCGCCACCGCGAAATGAAGCTGCCACAAATCCTCCACACCCTGGATCGCGTGCAGCCGCCGCCACGTATCCGGCTCGCCACCTTTGCGTGCTCCATTGTTCATCACCACCACTCGCGGATTGATTCCCGCCAACGCCGCAGGCGAATCCGCACCATGATGCGCAGTCAAATACACGTCGATTTTACCCAGCAGATTCGCCGGACAGAGCAGAGAAAGTTCGCGGTTGTAGGGCAGGTCCCCCGGATCGAGAAAACGAAACTTGCCGAATTCCACCACAATGGCCGCAGATTGCGAATTCTCTCCGTCGTCTTCCGCCGCCCGTGGTTGTACTCCTGAGCAGGACGCGTTCGGTGTGCCGGTTCCCGCGATGTTTTTGCCCGAGGCCGCTACCACCGTTACTTTGAGATCCTTCACCGGGATGCTATCGCCCGGCGCGACGATCTGGTGCATCGCACTGGCGATCGCCTTCGAATAATCCAGCGGGTAATCCTTGGTCTGGATGTTCACGCCTTTGTCGTAGAATTTCACTACCGGGAATTTTTCCGTAAGGTTTCTGACTCCCCCCACGTGATCCGCGTCGAAATGCGTGATCAGTACTGCTTCGATATGTTTCACCCCCGCAGCTTTGGCCGCCGCGGCGATGCGGAGTGCGTCCCGGCCGCCGTTTCCCCCGTAACCCGTATCGACCAGCAGCGCCTGGCCCGAGGGCGGCACGATCAGTGTCGCCTGACCGCCTTCCGTATCGATGAAATACAAATCGAGCGTCTTCGCGGCGTTCAGGGTTAACGAGAACACGGCCGCCAAAATCAGGAAAAAGGCCGTTCGCATACCGATATTGTAAATTGCAGGAACTCGGCTGTACGGCCGCTCGTAGTAACGTGTAGGTGAAGATGTACTGCGTTCAATGCGGGACCGAGGTTGGCGCGCGCGACCGTTTCTGCGCGAAATGCGGCGCGGCGCAACCGGTGTCTCCCTCATCCGGCACCTATCAATCCGTCTTCCCGGGAAACATCAGCGCGCAAAACTGGGCCCTTCTATGCTACGTCCCCTTACTGGGGTGGATTGCCGCCGTAATTGTGCTCGCATCGCAAACATTTCGCCGCGATGCCCGAGTACGTTTTCACGCGTTCCAGGGTTTATATCTGTTCGCGGCCTGGATGCTCGTGGAATGGGTCGTCGGCCCGATGTTTTTCACGCAAGGGTTCTCGAACCTGGCCGCCGCGCTACTGAAACTGTTGATCCTCGGCTCGCAAATCTTCATGATGGTTCGCGTAAATCATGGCGAGGATTATCGTCTGCCCCTCATCGGCGAATTGGCCGACCGTTCCGTAGCCGAACAGCGTATCTGAGCCGCCAGGAATCCCCCGAAATTGTAAACTGAAACTGTTGCGTTCTTTTCTTGCATCGGCGGCCTTGGCGTGTGGATTGGCATTCGCACAAGCGCCCTCGAAGACCTCGGACGCCGCGACGAAATCAGCCCCGCCGAAACAAGCTTCCAAGCAGGCTCCTTCCACGGCCAAAGCCGCAACGAAGGCCGCGCCAACCAAAGCCGCCACCGCCAAAACGGCGAGCGCAAAATCCACAACGGGAAAGTCCACTTCGGCAGCGAAGTCCACCACGACAGGGAAGTCGGCGACAGCAGCAAAATCCACGACAGCATCGAAGACCGCCAGCAAAGCCCCACCCCGCAGAGTTGTTCAAACCCAACCCACGCAGGACCGCTATCGCGAAATCCAACAAGCCCTGGCCGATCGCGGCTATTTCGACGGCGAGGTGGACGGTAACTGGGGACCGCAGTCGATCGAGTCACTCAAACATTTCCAACGCGATCAAAATCTTGATGACGACGGCAAGATCGGATCGATGTCGCTCATCAAACTCGGCCTAGGTCCGCAGCGCGCGTATGTGCAGCCGTCCGCCCCAACCGAAGCCACGCCGACGCCATCCGCGCCAGCCGCCGAGCCCCCGCAATGATTGTCGGAGTTCCCAAAGAAATCAAAGATCACGAATCGCGTGTTGGCCTGCTGCCCAGCGGCGCCCGAGCATTAACCGAAGCCGGACACACCGTCCTACTGCAATCCGGCGCAGGAGGCGCCAGCGGGCTTCCCGACGAAGCCTACTCAAACGCGGGAGCCCAAATCGAACCGGATCCAGCCAAAGTCTGGTCCGCGGATTTAGTAGTAAAAGTCAAAGAACCCCAGCCCGCGGAGTACGCCCACTTCCGTCCAGGCCTGGTTCTATTCACCTATCTCCACCTGGCACCATTGCCCGAGCTCACCGCCAAGCTGGTCGAATCCAAAGTAAACGCCGTAGCTTACGAAACCATCCGTGAGGGCGACCACCTTCCGCTCCTCACGCCGATGAGCGAAGTGGCTGGACGCATGGCCGTTCAAGTTGGAGCCCAATATCTGGAAGCCCCCAACGGCGGACGCGGAATCCTACTAGGCGGCGTCCCGGGAGTCGCACCCGCGAACGTCGTAATTCTCGGTGGAGGCGTCGTCGGTCATCAGGCCGCGAAAATGGCCGTCGGACTAGGCGCGCACGTCACCATCATCGACCGCAATCTGGATCGCCTGCGCGCTCTCGACGACATCTATTCGAGCGCCATCGTCACGCTAGCCTCGAACACCTACACGGTAAGTGAATCCGTTCGCGAAGCCGACCTGGTGATCGGCGCTGTCCTTATCCCCGGCGCCTCGGCTCCGCGCCTGGTCCGCCGTCAAACCATTTCCCGCATGAAACCAGGATCCGTCATGGTGGATGTCGCCATAGACCAGGGCGGCTGCTTCGAAACCTCGCACGCCACTACCCACACCGATCCCGTCTACACAGTCGATAACGTCATCCATTACTGCGTGTCCAACATGCCCGCCGCAGTTCCGCACACTTCGACCTTCGCCCTGAACAATGCGACGTTTCCCTACCTTCTAGAACTGGCCAATCGCGGCCTGGAAGGTGCCGTCGAGCACAGCCCCGCCATCCGAGAAGGCGTCAATACTTACAAGGGCCACATCGTCTATCCCGCGGTCGCCGAATCTCAAAATCTCAAATCGACCGACTTGGCGAAACTCCTCTAAGCCGGCCACCCGCTCCCTCGCGGTCGCGGCTCGG
>JADMIO010991091.1_pt1 | contig 12777 bp, 11 predicted proteins | sample 8958161 | NCBI WGS metagenome assembly JADMIO01 (sample SAMN16585339, study PRJNA669376) | soil metagenome | isolation source: Crop rotation soil | place: USA: Cullars Rotation, Alabama | collected 2011 | reverse complement strand
CGCGACAACTTGTCCACGTGGAATTCTAAGCTTAGGATCCCAATGTGCTGGAAAGGGCTCCGTGGTAGGCTACCAATGGTCTGAAGGCGCAACCATTCTCGGCACCAGCGCAACGCTCACGCACAACTTCGCCATCGGTACGCATACGGTGACTTTAAGCATCATTGATAATAACAGTGCTACTGCATCCGACACGTTGCTTGTGATGGTAAACCCTCGTCCGGCTCAGATCGAGGTTTTCGCTGATAGCTTCGAAGTGAGCGAGTGGAACGGACTTTGGACCGAGGATAGTCAAAATGACTGGTTTCGTTCCACCCAGCGGGCGACGCAGGGCACGCGCTCGGCGGAAGTGGAGGGCTCGGCCGCCGATGCCAAACTCATTTCCAAGACCATTAGTCTCCAAGGGAGAACCTCTGCCACCATCACTTTCTCGTGGTTCATCGAAACGTCGTTGGACACCGGTGAGTACATCGCATTCGACATCTCGACCAATGACGGGACGACTTGGATCGAGAAGGCGCGTCTCCGGGGCGATGTGGATCCGGAAAATACCTGGCGCACCGTTTCCGTCGCCGTGACCGGAATTTCCAGCCCGAGCCTTCGGATTCAATTCCGGGGCAAAATGAATGCCAAAGACGAACATGCCAATGTGGACAACGTCCGTGTTGTTGCTCAGTGACGCGATAATCTGCGATTCCTTTGCGGCCATTTCTTGGCTAAGGAAATATGAACTCACAGAATTGTGGCGTGTCAGTTCCACCCGCGAAAGCAGGACAGGCCACCAAGCTGCTGCGCACCGACGCAATGAAAAACGGATATTACGTTTGTTCGGGAGCAATGACGTAGTGAGAGCCGCCGACAACAAGCCGATAGTCAGCGGCATCTTAGTTTCATCCGCTCTCAAAAAGCCAGAGTTTGCCAGCGACACAGCACCCGGAAGATGCTTACGCAGTAAAGAGATTGCCAAGCTCACAGGCAAGTATCCCTATGTCATTTAGATTTCGGTTCACGAGCGTCTGTATCTCACGACGACTAACTCATTTGCCGTCTTCCGCTAAAGACGCTTACCGTCATCGGCCCCGAGCGCGGTAATACTTCTGGCTGACCGTGAGGTTCGTATCCACAAATTGCCAGTTGCCGTTAGCATCCGCCGGATTGGTGAAAATCGGATTCCAGCCTACGGGCGGGATCAAGTTGGTGGCTGCTTGCAGGATATAGGGATAACCCGGTGAACCAGAGAGTTGCAGTTGAATTCCGTTTCCAACGTTGATTACGGAGAAAGCCTGAGGAGGAAGAAACACCACGAGTCTAACCATAGAACTCGTCACGCTGCCGTAATTATTCGTCACCATTACGAAGAAATTCGTCGCATTGGAGCTCCCAACCGCTGACAAAGTCAAGGTGGCATTGGTCTCATCGAGCAAAGGGGTTGCCGTTGTTGGAGGATCCTCAATTTGGATCGTGGGCGGCCCGATCGGGTAAAATCCGGGATTGGCCAAATTGATCGCCGCAACCATGCCGTTCGTGACAAGGGCTGTCCCCGAGGCTGCGCCAAACCCGCTGGCGCTGAACTGGACATTTGGCACTGCCGAATAGCCCGTGCCGCCGTCGGTGATAAGGACATGCTGTACTCGGTATCCATCCATGAGCGGCATTGCCGTTGCGGTGCGACCGGAGCTTGAAAACCACTGATAGTGCAGAGGTGTACCGGCAGCAGCGACGTTGAACAAAATTGAACTTCCGTCGGGGACTGCGATGCTGGCTGGCTGCACGCTGATGCTCGGCGGGATCCTCAACCGAAATAGCAAGCCCATACCTACGCCGCCGTTGTAACTGTCACCACCAAATTCAGTCTCCCCGTACAGATCGCCGTTAAGACCGGATGTCAGTCCGCCTTTGGGCCTGTCGCCGTTAGCTCCGTTGAAAGAGATCAACGTGGTCAAAACCCCGTTGGTCGTTACGCGGAAAACAGTTCCCTGACCGCCGTAGGTTGTGCCGTACAGGTTGCCGTCCCTCCCCAGCGTGAGCCCAGCTCGCGGGTTGTAGCCACTATTTGGGTCCAAACCAAAAATTACCAATGTCGTCAACACGCCGTTGGTCGTCACGCGGAAGAAGGTGCCCCGGTTGGCGAAGCCACCACCAGACGCGGTGCTGTAAAAACTTCCATCGGGGCCCAGCGCCAAGTCGGCCGTTGGATTTGCTCCATTCGTGCCCGCAAACGAAACGAGCGTCGTTAATGTACCGTTCGTCGTAACCTGGAAGATCGTCCCCTTGTTGCCGGTGCCGCCGTTGTAGGTCGTGCCGTAGAGATTGCCGTCGTTTCCAAAGGCGAGGCCAGCAGTGGGGTTCGCGCCATTAGTTCCTGCAAACGAGACCATGGTAGTGAGCGTGCCATTGGTGGTCACACGGAAGATGGTTCCCAAGTCGCTCTTGCCACCGCCCGCTGTCGTTCCGTAGAAATTATCATCAATACCCAGAGTCAGGCCCGCTACGGGATTGGCCCCATTTGTTCCGGCAAACAAGACCAGTGGCGTCAGCACGCCGCTGGTCGTCACGCGATAGATTGTTCCTCTGTTGCTCGTGCCACCATTGGACGCCGTGCCGTAAAGGTTGCCGTCATTGCCGATTGTCAGACTGGCCATCGGTTGGGACCCATTCGTGCCCATGAAAGAGGCCAGCAGGAGGAAGGTATTATTGGTTGTCATTTGAAAGACTGCACCTAGGTCGGTGTGACCGCCGGCAGAAGTCGTGCCGTAAAGATTGCCGTCATGGCCCAAGATCATTGCAGCCGTCGGCCAGCGGCCTCTGCCGGCCGTAAAAGAAGCGAGGGTTGTGAAGATGCCGTTGGTTGACAGTCGAAACACGGTTCCCCAGCCTGCAACGCCGCCTGCGGAAGTCGTCCCGTAAAAAGTGCCGTCATTGCCGGGCGTCAGCCCACCAAACGGGCCTGTGCCGTTGTCGCCATTGAAAGATACAAGTGTGGTCAACGCCCCATTGGTGGTCAGTCGGAAAATTGTCCCTTGGCCATTGCTTCCACCTCCGGAAGTGGTGCCGTAGAAGTTACCATCACTGGCCAGGGCCAAACTGCCTTCCGGGCTTGCTCCGTTGGTGTCGGCGAACGAAACCAAGGTCGTCAAATCACCGTTGGTCGTGACTTGGAAAACGGTACCTCTCCCACTGCTGCCACCCTTCGAAGTCGTGCCGTAGTAATTGCCATCATTGCCCTGCGTCAAGCTGGCAGTGGGGTTGGCCCCATTACTTTGGGTAAAGGCAACCAAATGCGTCAAAGTACCATTCGTCGTAAGTTTGAAAACTGTTCCGTATCCGTTTCCTCCACCAAAGCCACCCTCATAAGTTGTCCCGTAAAAGTTACCGTCATTTCCCAAAGTCAATCCGGCGACTGGAGAATAGCCACCGGAATAACCGAAGGAGGCAAGCGTGGTCACGGTACCGTTTGTGGCCACCTGAAAAGCCATTCCAACACCGCCAGCGCCGCCATAGGCGGTCACTCCGTAAAGATTGCCGTTGCTTCCCAAGGTCAAAGCACCTTCCGGCTGGGTGCTGCTTTGTGCGAAAGGGAACCAAGCGGTCAGGGAGCCATTGGTCGTCACTTGGAATACATTTCCACTAACGCCGCCAGCACACGTGCCATAGAAATTGCCGTCATTACCCAGCGCCAGGCCGTTTGGATACGCGCCGTTTGAACCATTGAAATAGGCCAGCGTAGTCAGGACACCATTTGTGGTCACTTTGAATACTGTCCCAACGCCAGATCCACCACCCAACGTGGTGCCATAGAAACTCCCGTCCGGCCCTTGCACAAGATTGCCTCGGGGAGACGAGCCAGCAGGCCGGTCGAAAGTGGTGAGCACATCCAATCCGAACGTTTGAGCGCTGACTGGAAGAACGATGCACAGAAGCAAAGGAATTTGGATGATCGTTTTCAATTTGAGTATTGGGCAGAAACGCCGAGGTGATTTTAGAATTAGAATCATTTTACAATCGCATTCACGCCCTAAGTCAATCCGCCAACCGGTCAAGCGCCTTTCGCGCTTCCTACGCAGCGCGCGCCGCTGGTTCTCTCTCGGAGTTAAGGAAGTCTGCGTTCCGCCTTCCTGTCTTCACACCATGCTTTGGGAGATTGGGATAGTTCTTGATCATGATGGCGTCGGTGACTTTGAAACCAAACCTGAAATCGTCGGGCACTCTATCGGCCATCCGTGCAGCAATTGAACTGGCGGGGAGACTATAGTAAGTCGCATCCACGCCGACCGTCTTGAACACTTCCGCGTATTCGGTCAGGCAATCGCGTTCGAACCGGTTGACCGTCACCTTTCCTCGATACTCGTAACGGGCGGGAGTGTAAAGTTGATCGAGCCAGGGATATCTCCATAAGGACGTGCCGATGAACACGCCCTGGGCGGCGAGCGTTGCCACCTTTTCTTTCATCTGTTCACGGTCGAAAGGCATGAAGCCAAACTGCCGTTGCACCTGTCGTGGCGTCAAGCACCTTCGGTGCTTCGCGGCCCGGCGCTGCATGGGGATGCAGTGAATTCGGCGGAGCGTGCGAGCATGCTACAACACTGCGCCAGGGGCAGGAGTGTAAAAGGCCGCAAATAATTCAAGCACCCAGCTCGTTGGAGGCGGCGCGCATGTTCGGCACGGAATTAACCGCCGAGTTTTCACTGGCGCGGGCCGCGATCTGACGACGTCGTCGGCTTAGCGCGAACCGAACGGGAGTGGAGGAAAACAACTGTCATTACAGTTGTCGGGATTCGGGAACAGTGTCAGCGGGATCGTCATTACACCAATCGGAGCGTCAACGGTTAGTGATAGCACAGCCGTTCGACGCTTTGATTGTGGCAATGATCGCCAACACTAACCGCCCAGGCTCAGAACGATCAGCAGCGGAATCCCAATCAAGATGAACACCAGCGGTATGCAGCATAATGAACAAATCAATAGTGAAATGTGGAAGTTCAGCGCTTCCCGCGCATTAATTGCGACATACTCGGATTCCTTTCGCATCGCGAGATAGACCACCAGCGGCAACACAAAGCCAACGCCCAGCAGGGCGGAGAGACGACTCAACATACTCCATATCTTGTCGCTGCCTTCGCGGGCCAGCGGCGCATCAGTCAGTGGCAAAGTTTCCATCGTAGTTTTCTTCGGTCATCCGGGCCCTCGTGAGATCTATATTGGATGACGTGCTCATTTCAAGGCGACGTTTCCGCGCTTTGCGGGTGTAGCTCAAGTACAGGAATGGCCGGGCTTTAGCTGACGCCGGTGACTTGACTCGCGCTCAATTCCTCTCTTAACTGCCGCCATGAACATAGCTGACATTTCAGCCGATCAACTACGACGAGCCGCCTCCATCAAAGCTGCGATCGAGAAGCTGCAAGTAGAAGTAACCAGCATAATTGGAACAGGTGCATCCGCAGGCCCTGCCATCGTTCGCGCAGCCCCTGACGCCGCTCCCAAGAAGCGAAAAATGAGTGCCGCGGCCCGCGCCCTGATTTCTGCGGCCCAAAAGAAGCGGTGGGCATCCAAACGAGGGACGACAGACCCGACGGTTGCACCGAAGAGAAAGAAATTCACGATGAGTGCCGCCGCCAAAGCTGCGATCAGTAAGGCGGCCCAGGCCCGCTGGGTGAAGATCAAGGCGGCGAAGAAGTAGTCTGATGAAGCGCCGAACGCTGAAGCAGCTTCGATCCAAACTGCAGCCGGCAGGTCACCACAGCGTTTACGTTGTCTGGCTTGATCCCCTTGTGGGTAAAGACCGCAAAGTTCGGACGGAGAACCCCGATCTGCCGGCGTGCACGTCCGAGAACGCAATCACCAGATCGGGATCGAGTCGGAGAATATTTTCCACATCGGCCGAACTGAATCCGTTGAGACGGCGGCTTTGGCGGAGCCCCCGGCGGCGGTTCGAAGTATGTGGTGGATGGCAAAACTGGCCAAAACCATCAGACCGAGCCGGCACAAGTGTTTTGTTCTCATGCGGCGAGCGAGTCTTCAGTTCATCCGGATGCGGAAGAACATTGCGCGCGATTGAGGCGATGGTGTGATGGGGAGCTTTTGGGTCAGCGTCGTGGCCGTGAAACTCTGTGATGTGGTCCATTGCGCAAAATTGGTCGTGGACTCCACCTGAATCTGCCGACCGATTACCAAGTTCAATAGGTCCAACTCGAATTGGTTTCCTGTTCGCGTCAACCGGATTGCGGGAGCCGGAGGTTGCGGATTTGAGTTCAATGGCGACCACGAGGGAAACGCCGCCGGTGCCGGGACGAGCAGCCGAACCGAATTATCACTCACTCGCACGATTTTAATCTCGGAGTTCATTATGTCTCCCAGCTGTAGTTTCAGGCCATTAACGATCAACTGCGGCGCGAGGTCGAACGCGATCTCCGTGTCGTCCGGTGACCAAGCGAGCTGGGTCACCCACCGTCCGGGGCCGAAGCTCAGGAGTTCACGGTCACCGCTACCATCATAGTTGATGATTCGGATCGAACAATTGGTCAGAACAAAACCCAACCCGGTGCGCGAGTCCGAAACCAGTGTGTTGCGGACGTAAGCCACCTTGCTCCCGTCCCGCGAAATCGCCGGGGCATAATCTTGCGCCGTCGAACTCACAATAAAGAAGTTATTAAAGTCGTAATACGAGGTACCGGTTGGCGCTGTTAGCTTCCGCACAAAAGGATTCAACCCCGACTCTCGATAAACCATGATGACGGTGCCTTCCGTCATACCTGCCCCCAGATTCCCGGAAGTAGGGATGTCCTGTCGAAACGTGCCGAGAAGTTGATTCGTAGTCGGATGCCAATCCACACCATCGCCTGCTTGGTTCAGGCCGGTTCGTTCCGCGCCTGCGAACAGAAACTCGCCGATCGGAAACGTCTGTTGGACGGGATAAACCTCGAGGACTGGCGACTGTGTGGGGGGAAGTCTCACGCCACCGGGTGGCCTTCCCGAGACGGCTGCAAGATCCAGAATGGCAATCCGATCGGCCGTCGGGGAAAATGCCTTATAATTCGGCAGATGAGAGGTGTAGTACGAGTACGTCTCGAAGTCAGGTTCATTGAAGACGTTTGTGAACGTCGTTATTCCGTCCGAGAGCGTATCTACGTAATGAGTTATTTGCGTGGCGGCCCCCGTCGCCAAATCCACGCTGAACACGTTCTGACTGAGCATTTGTGTGAGAACTGGATCGGCTGTCGTCACCAATAAATACCGTCCGTCACGCGAAACTGTAGGGTGAGCCGCGAAGGGCAAGGCAATGGGGACCGGGTGATCACTTGATCCGTCGGCGCGGATAACCCGAACCGTCGGTATCGCCCCAGCACTTGAAACACGGTTGTAAAAAATCGTCCCGGTTGCTCCACGAACCTGCGCCCAGGCAAGCAGACTGATTCCGACTAATACGCGCACCACGGTGAAAAACCAAATACCAATACTGATCGGGATACTATTGGTGGACGCTGCGAGTTTCGGAAGCAATTGCTTTTTTGTCGGAGTCATGGGAGGAGACACTAATCCATTATCAGTGGTTGACAAGCTTCCCGTGACGGGGCCGTTCAGGGTCAAGCTGGAGCGTAGCCCAGTGCGCGGTGTGTGTCGCGCCAGCCATTGATCAATATTCCTAGATTCCGCAATTGCGGTTTTCCTCGAGTCCAATCAACTAACCAACCTCTCGTTAGGGCGGGGTGGGTTCCGAGGTTCAAGCGGGTCGGTTAAGGGGAACGGCATTGCTGCCACTCCCTTCTCAGAACGGGACGTGAAACTTTCGCCTCATTTTTGCGTGGCGCGCCACATATCTTTATCCGGCTCAAGCCGTTACGAAGCCCCTGCGTGAGCAGAGCCGGACCACGGGACCTGGCACGTGGCCTTGACAATACTGGCTTGCGGCCTTTTGACCGTGCGTTGACATTCAATCCAGTTGGGCTGGGTTGCCTGTAGCGCGCTGCCGGAGTATGCACACACGGATAACTCCGCGTTCATTTGCGATTTCCTCCTGTGAAGGTTCTGCCTGCTTTCTTGTCAGGAACGGCCCGCTGGAAGTCAGCCCGTTTGCGCGGCGAAGTGTTCCAACTTCTATCCGCCCCATTACAGGGCGGCTTTAACTTTCTCCAGCATCCTCTGCCCGCCACCCCAACAGTGCTCCTTGCGGAGACACCTGCCTCCTGGAGGCGGGATGTCGGGTTTACCATGTTTCGTTCAAACCGCATGAGTGATGATTTAGCCCCTGCCTCTACACCGACAGTCCTGTGATCCGTGTGCCTGCATTGTGTCGGCAGGCAACCTGACTGCATGCCATTTTCTCTGAAGCCTATCAGCGTCTTTGGCTTCTTTCCGTTGACGATGCGTGCGGCAGTTCACTTAGGTTGGGCGTGTCATCCAGTCTAGCCCGCCGACCGCCGTGACGCTGGCAGTCGCGGAAAGCTCCTTACGGAGGCATTCCTCACCAAGAAGGTGAAGGTGCATTGTCTTGGCAGCTTTCGACCCGGCCGTTACCAGCCACGCCGAAGCCAATGGACGCTGCGGACGGAACCGCAGGTTTGTTCTCATGGTGGTTTCAGAGATGGTCCCCAAAATTTAGACCACCCGTTAAGCTAGGCTTTTCGAGGTCTGTTCAAAATGCGAAAGAACAGATCAATGAAACGAAAACGCAAACAGTACAGTGGGGCCTTTAAAGCGAAGATCGCTTTGGAGGCGTTGATCGGAATCAAAACGACGGCGCAGATTGCGCGTGAGAACCAGGTGCATCCGCTCATGGTTGGGCAATGGAAAGGGATTCTCCGGGAACGGATGCCGGAGTTGTTCGAGCGCGGCAATCAGGTGCCGGAGGACAGCGAGAAGTTGATCGCGCAGCTGCACCAGAAGATCGGGCAGCTGACGGTGGATCTGGATTGGCTTAAAAAAAAGTCCAGGCAATTGGGGCTGTCGCTGCGCGACGAGCACTGATCGAACGGATCGACCACCCGAGCATTCGACACCAATGCGAGTTATTGGATCTCAGCCGCGGCGCATATTATTACGAGCCGTGTTCGGAAACGCCGGAAAATCTGACGCTGATGCGCTTGCTGGACGAGTTGCATCTGGAGCATCCAGTGTATGGGAGTCGCCGGCTGGGCGTGCTGCTGGGCCAACGTGGCCATCGGGTCAATCGCAAACGAGTGAGGCGACTATTGCGGGTAATGGGCTTGGAGGCGATTTACCCGAAGCGGAGCTTGAGCCAGCCTGGCGAGGGACACGAGATCTTCCCGTACTTGTTGAAGGACTTGGAGATCACGGGAGCGAACCAAGTGTGGTGCAGCGATATCACGTATATCCCGATGCAATCTGGGTTCATGTATCTGGTGGCAGTGATGGATTGGTGGAGCCGTTACGTGCTGGCTTGGGAGTTGAGCAACACGATGGAGGCGGAGTTTTGCATTCGGGCGTGGGAGCAAGCGTTAGCCCAAGCGGGGCGGGCGCCGCTGATTTCCAACACCGATCAAGGCTCACAGTTCACCAGTCCCGGGTACCTCGACGCGGTGCAATCCGCGGGGGTCGAAGTGAGCATGGACGGACGGGGACGATGGATCGACAATCGGTTCATCGAACGGCTGTGGCGCAGCATGAAGTATGAAGATGTGTATCTCAACGATTACGGGGACGGACTCTCGGCAAAGCGGGGACTGGGACGGTGGTTCGGGCATTATAATGAGGAGCGGCCGCACCAAGCCCTGGGCTACGCGACGCCTGCCGAGTGGTATCAGTCAGCGGAGAGTTACGGCGGCCGTCCGGCGAGTCGGCAAGCGATGCAAATGGTACACGAGCCGGGACGAAGAGTCGGGCCTGGATCACGAAGGCAGCCAATGGCAGAGCACAAGTTCTGAAAAAGAAGTTGAAAAGAGACCGCCTGCGGCGGTAAAAATAGGAACCCAAAAAGCACGGAGAGGGAGGGCGACAGGCAAATCCAAATCGTCGCTCTCTCTTTCCAAATAGTCTCAGCCGTACGACGACAAACATGAAACAACAACCAGAGCAGCCTCGAAGAATGCTAGCTTAAAAAACGTGCCAAGTGGTACGAACTTTCGGGTCCACCTCTTTCATAAGCAAACATCTATTTTAACAACTTCATTTCGCGCGTCGGGTAACCCCGACGTGCTCTTCGACTACTCGATAACCGGTTCTGTGGCACTTCGCACAACATGTGAAGGTGCAAATGAAACATCGCTTCTGGCTCTTCAAACGCGGCGGAATCTGCTACTTCGAAGACAGCCTGACCCGCCGCTAGGAAAGTTTAGGTACGACCGATCGCAACCAGGCCGAACAACTTCTGGTGAGCAAGGACAACGTTGTTGCCCAACCTGAAGTCTCAAGCGCGAGAACAACGAACTCTACGCCAAGGTCCTCGCTTCCCAGTCCGCACCCGCCGGTGCATAACTATGTAATCAATAACTTGCAGACTAACTCAGATGGCTCGCCCCAACCGCAAAGCAATCGGTAAACCACATCCGTAAGTAGTTAATCAATGCTGACTATGTGCCAATAAAGACGGGTTCGATTCCCGTACGCGCTACCAATCCCGACGTCGGCCAATGAAATCAAGGCTTCCGTGATTTCGAGACTTCTAAAAACAGGCCAGTGCTAAAGCTTGGTGCTAAAACGTCCGCCTCGCCGCCAAAGGAGTTGCTGTCAATAAAGCGCATCGCCACCAATGATTACACTTCTTTTTCACCGCAGCCTTTATCCGCTTTAAAGATAGGCGCTGTTGTCGGGGACATTCTGGGATGGCGTCGCGCACTTTGCGTCGCAGCAGTGAACGATGGTTCCACGATTAGGGGGGTGTCAGTTCTTTCAGGTCCGACGGCGACTCAGATTTGGACTCAAGTCTTCAGGGGACCGCTTTGAAAGACTGGTTTGCCAGCAACCTTAATTTCGATGTCGAGCTGGTATTTTTCGAGGGCATCAAAGTTGGGATCGATGCCGAGTCCGGGAGCCTCGGGAAGAGTGATTTCGCCATTTTGATCAGGCGAAAGTTTGACGCGGGTGAAGTCGCGGCCCAATGGAGATGGATCAAATGGATATTCGCAAAGGTTATGGTTTTTGAGACCGGCGTAAGGCTGGATGGAAGCGCTGAGGGCGAGGTGAGTAGTGAAGGTGTGGTTCACGAATTGAATGTCTTGAGCTTGCGCGTAATCGGCGACCTCTTTGGCGGTGGTGATTCCACCAATGCGGCCAGCGTCGATCTGAATGAAACCGACGCCCGCATAATCAATCAGGTTTTTGGCCTGGTGAAAGTTGTGGCAGCCTTCGCCGCCGGCGAGTCGAACGGGGCCGGATTGGGTGGCCAGCTTCTTGTAGGCGCCGAGGGCACCGGAGACAAACGGCTCTTCGAGCCAATGAGCACGCGCAGCGCGAAGGGCAGGGAGACGTTTTTCGGCGAGGGCGACCTTGTCATACCAAATTGTTCCGGCGTCGATGAGGAGAATTCCATCGGGACCCAGTCCATCGCGGGCGGCCTGGACCTGGTCCTCATCTTCCTCGATGGAATTTTGGCCATAAGGACCCCAGCCGAATTTGGCGGCGCGAATGCCGGCGCTCGCAACTTGCTGAGCCCGGCGAAAGGTGGATTGCGGATCGCCGCCGAAAAGTTGGGAGGCGTAAGCGATTTTAGGGAAAGCCTGATTGTACCCGAGAAGCTGATAAACCGGCTGGCCGAGATTTTTGCCCACGAGATCCCAGAGGGCAATGTCGATGCCGGAAAGGGTATGATCCGCCTGAAGGAGATCGAGGGAGTTGGCGCGAACGAGCCGGTTGATGCGGCGGATGTCTTCAGGGGCTTCGACTCTTTGCCCGAGGACCGACGCGCTGAGAGGTTTGCAAGCGCTGTGAGACATCGGGCAATTCCAACTGGCGATGGAGGGCAGGGGGGCGGCTTCACATTCGCCCCAACCGGTGTGGCCGCCAGCCAGCACGCGAACGAGGAGAGCGTCCTGGCTGCCATCGCCAATGTCGAGGACTTGCGGGATGGAAAGGTAAAAGAAATCAACGGCTTCGATTCTCATTTGGACGGGAAGAGAATGAAGCATTGCCAGCCAGGGAGGCAAGTCTGCTTGACGGACGAGGGGCGGGGACTCAGGGTGAGTTGGTGAATCCCGCTGCCAACCCGCAAGGTTCTTCCCTGACCTCACAGGGGAGCGCTTCATCTCCCACAAACGTACGATGGCGGGTCGTGGGATTGCTGATGAGCCTTTGCTTTATTTCGCATTTGAACCGGGCGAGCATGGCCGTGGCGGGGACAGATCGGATCATGGATCAGTTCCAGATCGATCCGGTGAAGATGGGAACGATCTATTCCGCGTTTTTGCTGGTCTATTCGATTTGCATGATCCCGGGCGGGGTGTTGATCGATCGGGTGGGGCCGCGGCGCGCTTTGATGCTGGTGGGATTTGGATCGGCAATTTTGGGGGCGATGACGGGGATGGCGGGATGGATTTTTTTGTCTTCCGGGGGCGCGGCGCTGGCGCTGGCCCTGGTGGCGGTGCGCGGGCCCATGGGCGCGTTGAGCGCGCCGTTGCATCCGGCGGCGGCGCGGGCGATTGGGAATTGGTTCCCGTATTCGCAGCGAAGCCTGGCCAACGGAGTCGTGACGGCGGCGGCAATTTGCGGTGTGGCGGCGGCTTATCCGGGATTTGGCCTTTTAATCCGATGGGTCGATTGGCAGGGAGCCTTCGTCATCTGCGGGTTGGCGACGGCGGGGTTGACATGGGTCTGGATGAGGCGGGCGAG
>JADMIO010849080.1_pt1 | contig 12777 bp, 25 predicted proteins | sample 8958161 | NCBI WGS metagenome assembly JADMIO01 (sample SAMN16585339, study PRJNA669376) | soil metagenome | isolation source: Crop rotation soil | place: USA: Cullars Rotation, Alabama | collected 2011 | reverse complement strand
CTGCTGCTGCTGCTGCTGCTGCTGCTGCTGCTGCTGCTGCTGCTGCTGCTGCTGCCGTCGTGCCTTGAGGACAGGCATGTTTATAAGATACGTCAGCTGCAAGGATGGTGGTCTAACCAGATTACTGCCGCAATGACTGTCGCAAAGAGAATTGTGGTTCCTGACTGCAGGCTGGTTCGAGCTGCCAAAGATTGTGTATCTGGAGAAAATCAGCAGCGCGACAGGCACCTGCGACATTGATGCGACCAACTCTGAGCACCACCTGCGCCTGCTGGGCTTCTTCCAGCAGACTGGCTGCGAAGCCCAGATGGTTCCTGTGCACAGCCAGCGGCAACCGGCGGCTGCCCACCTTCAGCAGCAAGTCGCCTTGTCTCGGACAGGTGTGACACAAAGCCAGGTGTGGTTGTAAACGTGCTGCCACGGCTGCTGGCAGGGGCGCCATCCTCTGGTGTATTCTATTCGGAAAGCCGAGGGTGATGCAGGCGGGATGCATGTGAGGAGCACAGCTCCGTCATCAGGTCATATGACTGCCTGCGTTACAGACCGTGACACCAGTAACCTGCTGGCGTGCAAGCTGGCATGCCATGTGGGCCTGCAGCAGTGTATGTCCTAGTATTGCGCAGATGCTGTCTGCGCATGGCAGCCAAAGCAGACAGCCCAAACCGCATTGCACTTTGTAAACACACCTGACACACTCAAGGGTGTGCCGCCATCCTCAGGCCTGCACCAGCGGCTGCGATTCGACATGCTGTTCGACCCAGACGACACCTTTGCGGAGCTGTGCCGGGCTTTCGGCAGCCTGGGGATCGCGCTGCCGCTGAACCGCACCATGCTGCCACTGGCAGCGGATCCAGCGGTTGTAAAGCTGGGCACAGAAATTCGGCAAGCTGCCGCCGTCAAGAGGCAACGGATGCAACAGCGGGCGGCGGCTGAGCAGCAGGCCGCGCTGGAGGCGCAGGCAGGTGCCCAACGCATTCGCGCTGCCGAAGTGCAGCTTTTAAACTCGCAGACCAGGGACACGTTGCGCAACATAGACTACCTCACGGGCTATGCGCCGCGATACCGCTACTACTGATGGCCTGGTGTTGGGTTTGTCGTTTCCAGCGCGGAATGTCGCGGCTGGAACAAGTGGGGGCAGTTCTGCTGATTGCAATGCCACCCTCACTCGTGACAATGTGTGATGTTCAAGAGCACTCTGAAACAATTGCAATTGCCAATTATGCAACGCTGATAAACTGCACCAGTTTGTGGTTTTGATCTGTAAAGGCCGGGTTGTCCTGCCAAGTGCCGCACTGCGGGTGTCAAACTGATTGTGCCGTCAGCGGCTGCATTGATGTTGAATGTACAGCACCAGCTGCACACACCGATTCAAACACAGCAATTCGAGTCGCATTGCAGGCAGCATTGCTTCAGGACGTTCAGCTCCTGGCTTCATGTCGCGGGACCACCTGCCATGTCAGCTGGACTCCTGGCTGGCCATGTGGCGCTTGAGCCACGCCGCGACATTGAGCCACTGCTCGAACTCCGTCTGCGGGCGGTCGAGGGCATGCGTGTCCTCCGGGAGAACAATGACCTGCGTGTCGGGCGCGTCTGCTCCACGGGCCTTCAGCGCCCTCACATACAGCTTTGCATCCTCCATTGGCACCCTGCAGTTTGGGAATTGAATGCGCGATGATCAGCATTGTTTCGATGCCTGCAGAAACCCGCTGGCAGACCCAGCTGAAGCATTCTTGGTGGCATGTCATGCTGGCTCGCACATGATCTCCCAACATGCACACCATCACAAGCACTGCACAGCTTGCGCTGTCACAACATGTACACCTGGTGTATACACCTGAACAGATGTTGCAAGACTTCCCAAGACTTCCAGCTACACATTGCAGAGCAGCAGCATTGGGTCAGACAGTCTCGCCCAAAAGGCGGCACCTGCGGTCTTTGGCACCCAGCATGAAGAGCATGGGCGCCTTCACGCTGTCGACGTGGGCGATGGGGGACACCTCCCTGAAGCGCCGCAGGTCCTCTGCAGAAGGCCGCGCTGCCATCCGCTTCTGCCCCTCCTGTGACAGAAATGGCAGGGTCCAGTTCCAAAGCATAGTTGGCAGGACAATGTGTGGTGTAGTTTGGCAGAAGTACTGTCCTGAGTGGTGAATTGCACAGAAACCTCTCAAGCACGCCCAATACAGCCTGTACGCCAAGACCACAGAGTTTTCCTTGTAAGATATTGAAATGCAGCAGCTGACAGCTATTGAGGCAAAAGGCCTGGTGCCTGTGAGCTGTCTTTGCCGGCCCAAACTCAGGCAGCCAAGGTCATTTTAACACACAGCAGACCCCACCTCTGTGCCCCAGGCCTCGATGTAACACCAGTCCGGTATGTCGCTGACGTGGACCATGACGGACAGGTCGCAGACGGGGTTGCGCAGCACCGCCGCAGCAAAGGCGTCGGGGTGCTGCCCGGCCAGGTGCGCTGTGAGGAAGCCGCCGTGGGAGCCGCCCACCAGCGCCACCCGCTCCGGATCCACCCAGCCTGCAGGAAAGAAGCTAGATCTGTCGTGTCTTGTTGCAATGGAAGCAATGCGCCCATCCGTCTCAACCCCTAATCAGCGTCCAAGGACCAGTACTGTCCCGATGCGAAGGGCTTGCCAGCCTGATCAGCAATACTCATGTTGAGAGCACCAGCGTCGCCAGCGCAAAGTCAGTTGCAGAGCCACGGCAGGCCACCGCGCAGAGCCTGGCTGAGCGCCAGACAAGAGAATGTCAAGGGCAGCCGCACTTTTGTCGACGGCGGCCTGCAGCGCCTGCATGCAGTCCGCCACATCCGCAGAGCCGGCGTGGCCCGGCAGGCTCTGCACGCACGCTTCTCCAAAACCCGTGGAGCCCCGGAAGTTGACGGCCAGCACCGCATACCCTAATGCCGGCAGGTAGCCCGTCGGCAGGGCATAGCCGGCGACGTAGGCTGAGTGCGGCCCGCCGTGCGGCAGCAGGATTGTGGGCAGGGGTTCATCAGTGCCCCGCGGCCGCACCACGATCGCTTCGAAGGGGACGTCGCCGCCCGTCTGCGGGTGCGCCGGCCGCAGCTGCACATCCGCATGTGGCACACACAGGTCGGCAGCTGCATTGGAGTGCGCTGGGAAAACCGAGGCAACATGGTCCAAGTGTGTTGCCTGCCAGAGAGTAGCAGATGCGGCTCCCTTCATGTGCTGCACTCGATTGCCAAACATTCTGACCCCCAAGCAGCCCTTGTGCTCCTGACAGCGGCAGCAAAAACGCCTGCAGCTTGCCATTTTTGATGACAAATATGGGAGCGCCACCTGCAGCGTCTCGACGACGATGTCCTGCAGAGCAGAGTCCACAGCCGGCTGGAAAGGCACCGGGTCTGCCGTTGCGACCGGGGCCCAGCTGAGCGGCCCCGATGGATTTGCGCCACCGCCGTCCCCGCTGTGCGGCAGCATCGCAACGTGCAGCGAGGCCGGCGCTGCAGGGCTGCTACTGGACGCAACCAGCCAGCCTGCAGCAAGATGCAGCATTTTGGACCAGGGTCTGGATCTCACCCGATAGCTGATACAATGCATCCTACGCAAGTTGCTGCCCTGAACTGGTCATCCATGTGTGCGTGCTGGTTCTGATGACGGCAGTCTGGTGCAGCATGCAGAATCGAAGACCTGATACACCTGAAGGCGGGAATGATGCTGACAGTATGCGTCACTGCCGATGTACAGCTCGCAACATGTGCTTTTGGTCATGGCATTGCAGCTTTGAAATGGACACATCCAGGACGCACCCTGATTGTGGTCCAGTAGTGTCCAGGCCGCCCCATCTGCCGGTGTCAGCTGTGTGACGGCACCAGACTGGGTGTTGATGCTCACTATGGCTGTGCTGCTGCGCCACTGCGTGTTCGCCAAGATGTGGACTCCACCTGCAGGCAACATGATGGAGATGTTATTTGGCATGCGGATCAACTGCTTCAGAGGTCCAAACACACCCGTTGGAGGTTCAGCTGCCACCTGAAGTCACAATTGGCACTGTGGACTATTTTAATACTTGCAACAGCATCCCGGTCATCACAACATATGAGCATGTTTCAAGGCGGCTGCAGTCACCTGCAGCTGTCGAAAATGGCCGCTGAGGCAGAGTCAGGCTGTAGAGGCCAGGGAAGGCGTCTCTGCTTTCGGGCTGGTGGACCACCGGCAGCAGCTCTGTCGCAGCAGTGCCTGCCAGGCTGCGTGCCGCAGCCATGCCGCTGGCCTCCTCCTGGCAATGCCCGACATGACTGGACGTTGGAAAGTCACTGCGTGTCGTGCTTGAAAAGTTGTGGGCTTGCCAGTACTAAGGAGGTCAGGACCGGCGACGAACGCTGCACTCATATGTGAAACCGGCATGTCTGGGTAGCCGGAAGGCAGTGCGCTTCCGAGTGGCGACCATGCGTGCTTTTCTTTTTGATCTGCTTGCACACTGCGTTATGAGCCAAACGAAATGAAACAAGCTGTACAGGTATCGAGATAGCAAAAATGTGCGAGTTTCCCAGGCGCTCACATGAGGCCAGTGGAAGGCGTGCAGGGAGGAGGTGCCGTTGTGGACGCCACTGGCGCAGGCGGCCTGCTGCGACAGGAAGGCCAGGGTCTTGCCGGCCGGGTCGAAACGCGGCGAGAAGGCGCTCAGCAGCTGCTCCTCTGTGAGGCGCACCGCCGCAAGCTCCGCTTCTGACACGCCCTGCTTCTCCTCCGCCCCTGTGCACGCACGCCTAGGATGTCACTGACAGCTGAGTCACAAGCAGCTGCCTGTTGCTTGTGCTGCCGCCGCGTTGACAGTTGCAGGATGTTGCAATCAATCCTGGTAGGCAACAGCTGATGTGGGCTTGTCAAAAGGCGGACAAGCCAGTATCAGCAAAACCCACCTGCCATTCCACTTGCTCAAGGTGCTTGCAGAGCTGGAGGCAAATAACAAGCTTTTCGCACAACAGCGTGCAGGCCTCAATGTGTTGGGAGCAGCCACAGACCACAGGGTGACAGCCGGGAACAGCAACAGGGCACTCAACGAAGCAGCATCGGTTAAGCATCTTTGCAGCCAGGTATTGTCGTCGCTGCAAAGACCTTTCTAGTGAACAGGCCACAGCGGCAGAGCTGCTCACCCTTTGAGGATGCAGAGCTGCTGGTGTCAGGTGCTGGAACAGCCCATAGGGCGCAAGGCCGGTTGAAGCAGTACACGATGCCGAGTCGCTGCGGGAAGGACGGGAAGTTGGGCGACACATGCGACCAGGCCACGAAGACGAGGGCATCGCCTGCATGACACAAGGTGGCAAGCGTCGGCACGGTTTAGGTCAGTCGGAGCCGCCACCTGTCTCTGTGCTGATTGCATACGAGCCGATGCATGTAAGGGTTGATGCTGATGCACTGCAGCATGTTTCTGCACCAGAGGATTGCACGTCAATGCAGGCACCATCAAGCAGTCGTGAAGACAAAGCTGCCGACATCGGAGTTCCTGAGGAAGTTTCATGGTGTGCGGCGCCACCTGATGGCGTCCAGATGGGCTGTCCGAAGCTGGAGTCCTGCGGCAGGCCCGTCACAGGCTCCACCCGCCAGGAGTGCAGGTCCAGCACGAAGAGCGTCGGCGGCTGCTTGCCTGTGTTCAGTTCACCCCAGTCCTCCTGGGTGACACAGCACCACTCCTCTCTCTATCTCTTTTTGGTGGTGTCAACCTCAGGTGGGAGCACTCCAATGATCTCGAGCAGTGAGGGCAGATGCGTTGGGGATTGGAGTCATTCTCAACGCAGCCCTATGCACTGCGATGTGGCTGAACAGCAATTTACGCCAGAGAATCTGATGCAGGCGTTGGTGGTATGCGCTGAAACACATGGTGGGACAGCTGGAAGCACCCACCTGCCATTCTCCAACACCGCGCCAAGTCTTTGGCGCAGCCGATTCCTTTGCAGCAGGCTTTTCAGCGCCAGAGCTGCCACTGTCGCTCTTGCCATCGGTGTTGCTGTTGTTCTGGGGGTTGCCAGCGCTGTCTCCCCACTTTGGCGTCTGCTTTGCTGCTGGCGCCTGCAGTGCAGGTCGCATGTCCCTGAGCAACTGCCGCAGCACCCGATCACCTTTTTCCTGAAAAGTTCGAGCTGCCTAGCGGCCAAAACCAATTTGGCGATGTTGTCTTCTGGCAGGCTGCTAGTGACAGCCTGCCATAACCGGTGCATCCATGTCACCACACACTTTTGTCTGCACCTCGGCAACGTAGGCGATGCGGTCTTCGGCAGGCGACCAGGCGACGCCATTGCCGAACCAGCCGTCATTATACACGCCGCCGTGCAGGCCCTTGGGCACGTGCAGCTCCTTGAGCACGCGGCCGCCGCCCCACACCTCCAGCACTGCACTTGAAGCCTCGCTTCCGCCCCGTACCACTAATGTGCGCTTGCCTGCCGACCATCGACAGTTTGTTAAGGCGCTTAAGGCGCTCAACTCGTGAGAGTAGCAATCTTGCGGGAGATGGCGGTTCTGAGGGTAGCTGCTGTACTTTGCTTGCAGCGGACAGCAAGGCGTGAAGCGGGCCTCAACACACGGGTGCAGGCAGCAGCACACAGGGCTTTAGGGCACCTGATGGCGAGGGCGAGAAGAGGAGCACGTCCTTCAGCTCCAACGGGAAGCTGACGCACGGCGGCTGTGCCGTCTCGGAAGCGCCTGTGATTTGCTGAGTAGTGATGAAGCGACGCTGGGCGTTTGCCGCAATGTTTCGCTGCGTGGTTTGCACCTGCCAAGCGACAAGCTACTCGTCAGGCAGCGAAACCCATGCAGCGCAGGAACAGTCGGCAAAACAGACACACCAGGGTCTGACATGTTGATGCATGAACTGTTACCCACCGTGAGCTGAGCTGCGCCTTCCGCCAAGGGTAGCACCCAGGCAGCGGCAATGTTGGGGATCTCTGCGAAGGCTTCCAGCAATGCGGCCTCCTGCTGCATTTCTGAGGGGACCTCGCGTGGCGCCATGGCCACAGCCCTGAGCCCGTCCCGCTGCCGCGAGCTGTGAAGGGTGCAGCACCCAGCTGCAGAATAAGGACGAATATACGATGGGCCAGCCGCTGTTGCTCTGCGAACAGAGGTTTCTGAACAACAGCTCTGAAATTGGCGATGAAAACAGACGCGAGGATGCGGTGCGGCACGGAGAATACACTTGATGCTGCCAAACATGGGCATCACAAGTGCAGCATTGATGATGCGTTGGGTCTGTGCGCGGCCTCACAGCCGAGCCAATGCTGTCCACATGTGTGGCTTTAGCAAAGGCTCGATCAGCATCATTGCATTGTAGCAGTCGTGATTGCCCACGTGAGGTCTTTGCCGCTGGGCTCCGCCGAATTGATGCCCTGGGACCGGCTCGGCTGCATCAAACATCATGACATTTCGAGTTGCATACTGCTCGCCACTTCAATTCTTGTTTCGTGACGAATTTGGAAGCAGCTATGTTGTCCAGATACTTTCAGCGCCGCCTCGGAACTCTTTGTGATCCACGAGGCTGCCGAGTGATCTGAGTCACCGTCGAACCAAGTACCTGACACAGCTCATACAGGCAGCAATCTTGGCGGAAATTTATCATGCGCATTGCTGTTAGCATGCTGTGTGACGATGCGTCAAACATGACATGCGTTCTGGCTTGCAGCACATGCGCAGATGTATTCATCGGCGTCCGCGCATCAACTGTTCAGACTTCGATGCACCTCAAAAGCCATTTGTTGATCGGGATGAGATGATGTCGAACTTGTATCAGCAGTCGAGGTTGAAGATGGCCCGCAAACGCCACGAGCGGTAGCGGCCATGCATGCAGCCGCATGCTCAGCCCAAGAGGCAACCCCATAGACTTCATCCCTGTGATCTGATCCAAGGCGGTATGCGCTTGAAGGTGACTGCCCACGCCGCTGGCATCTGTCTGACCTGTCAGCAATGCATCACGTAGTGTGCGTTTCAGCTTCTGATGTGAGTCTGTGACTTATCTGGCAGTGCTGTCTCCATGAACTTATCCAACATTGCGTTTCGTGCACGGCAGGCTGTAGCACACGCAGTTGGCGCAGCGCTGCTCCTGCTGCTGGCACTGCATGTGGCCTTTCACCGCAGCCATCACCAACCATCCAGCGGCAACTGCCTGCACGGCAGGCAGACCGCAGCAGAGCTGAATGCGCCCACTTTGGAGCGCGTGGCGCAGCTGCGGCATGAACAGGCAGTACTGAATGCTAAGCGAGATGAGCTCCTCGATAGCACCTTCAGCGAGGTGGGTGCCAGCTGGATCTGAATTGCATCTCTGGCTGAAACAGGTTCATTCGCCCTTGTGCATGCATTTGATTTGAAGTGCAGGCATGCAGCGTGAGTTTGTGCGAGAACAAAACTGACAACATGCTGCACTTTCTGATAACCTGTCGCTGCCCTGGGCTTGCCTGGCGCATTTGACAGGCTGATGATGGGCAGCACTGGCATATTGCCGGCAGCGACAATGTTGCGCCGTGTAACGCAGCTCTTCTTTGCACTGTCTCAAGTCGATTGCTTCCCCACACACCCAGTCGGTATCACAGCACCCAGATGCTGGCGTGTCGCTATTTGTACAGGTACCTGTCAATAAAAGTCGGCCACTGTCAAATAATGGCGGCTCGCGGCTGCCTCCAATTATCTTGTTTGCTGCCGTCTTCTCCACGACTACTTTCCGGCACCGCCGCGACGCTGTGCGCGAGGCCTGGCTGGAGGCAGCAACACACTCTGCAAGCGTAGTGGCCAAATTCGTGCTGACGGGCGCCGAGCGAGACGAGCAGTCGGATGCCGAAGCGGCACAGCATGGCGACATGCTATTCAGCAATGACCGGCTCTCAGGGTACCGGTCAATCTCCCACAAGACGTATTTTGTTCTTGAGCATGTGGTGCGCAACTTGCTCCCTGCCGTCTACTCTGTTGTTGCTGCTGTGCAGCCCAGCTTCTTGGATTGGCATGCCAGCATTTGCCCTCTTCTCTTCGCTGCGGCTGCTGCAGCCATTACTACTATGCACAGCTGGAAGTGACTGATGGCCCAAGCATTCACTGTGGTTGCACGCATCATGTCTGGCTGCCTGCGGTGGCACATGTGATGAGTGCAGCAGCAGATCAAACTGACGTGCAAGCTTCGATTGTCTGTGCATAATGCTAGGCATGCCGCATTTGCCAGGACACATTTCCACTCTGATGGATCTCTGCGTATTGCTGCTGGGGATTTGCAGGTGCGCAACTATGACGCGCGCTTCATACTGAAGGCAGATGACGACGCATTCATCAATGTGCCGGCGCTCATTGCGGAGCTGAAGAGCAACTGCCGTACACCCAGTTGCCGCAAGGAGCGCATCTACTTCGGCCGGGAAATTCGCAATAATGTGGTGCGTCCCTGCAGTCTGCTTGGCGTCCATGATATGAACCTACCGCAGGCTGGAGCGAGTCACAACTGACGAAAGCTGCGTGAGGTGCAGCATGCTGCAAGCAACTGCACAATGTGAGCTCTCAAGGCATCTCGCGTAGTTGGCAGTCAGATCCATTGTTGGCAGCCACTGATGCAGCAGGAGAGGCTGGCAGCTTGTTGCATCCGGACTTCAGGTCACGTCTGGCAACAGATTCGAGGTATATGCGCAGGTGCGGATCGCAGAGGGCGACAGGTGGCGGGACGTGGAGTACCTGAACCACACCAGCCTGAGGTCCTACATGCCGTACATGATGGGCGGCGGCTACGCGCTGTCTGCCGACCTGGCGTCCGTCATCCTGGGCATGAACCACCAGCAGTCTGCCACAAACGGCATGCTGAAGTTCATGCCGAACGAAGACGTGTCGGTCGGCTTCTGGCTCATGTCCGTCGACGTGCGGCGCATCGACCACCCCAAGGCGCGTCGGCTGCTGATGCTCTGCCATGAAGCGCTGTTTCTGCCACAGCATCTGACACATTGGCCATGTGTCCTGCCACAGTATCTGACACATTGGCCATGTGTCCTGCCACAGTATCTGACACATTGGCCATGGCACAACAACAGAGCAGCGATGCTTTCTCAGAAGCGACCGAACACTGCCTGCCTGCCTGCCCGCCTGCTGCTTGCTAGAATACCTGTTCCCTGCGCTGCCGTCCGCTGTCATTTGCGTTTGGAACTGCAGCTACAGATACAGTGCAGCATCGTACTTCAAAACGACATGACTGCAAGCACTGCCGCCTGAACTGGGTGAGGCCCAGCCACAATGCTGCCTGCACATGGACAGGTGGTGACATGGGGCCAGCCGTGCTGCTTCGAGCGCACGCGCCGCAGGCCGGGCAGCCGCGACGCCAACCGCGCCTGGTTCGCCCCGGCGCTGGACCTGTGCGCCGACCAGTGGCTCATCCTGCACAAGATCGAGCACGTGCAGGAGATGTGGTACCTGGGGCAGCGGCTGCGGCAGTGCGGCCGCGTGCAGGCTCTGAAAGACTCAGCCCGGGCGCTGGCGGTGGCCAGCAGGGACACAAGTCCGCCGCTGCTGCATCATGGCGAGGTGGGCTTTTGATGATGCGCTGGCAAACTGAACGAAACTCAACACACATGCTGGTGGCTGTCCTTCCAGATGTTTCCACGTTGCATTGCACGTGCAGCAGTTTTACGGTGGCTGACGCAGCGCTGTCAGCAAGCGCACTGTGACTGCAGTTCCAGTTCTGAGGCGAGTCGAGAATCGACATTGCAAACAGCATTCGGTTGTGTCATAGGTGGTGCGGCTGACGGAGGGGCAGCAGGATTCGCAACACATGCTGGGATCGTACCAGGGCAGTGCCTGGTCGGCTTGCGGCACGATGCTGGCCGCCGTGCGACTGCCGCAGCATGGCGGCGGTCTCGGCCCGGGTCAGAAGATCGAGATCGGCATCTTCCGTCTCGGCCAAGGTGTGTAGTCAACCTTGCCATGCTGCAGTGGTTGCATTCATAGCCTATAAGGTGTCATGCAACTTGTGCTTGTCAGTCTCCAAGATCATGTATTAGCTGTTGCCATTTGTGCCATCACGATGTTTGGGCACCACTGGTAACCACCCGGGATGGGAGGGAAGCCGCTCCTTCTGCCGAATCCAATCGCAGAAACTGCCTGATTCGCAGAAACTGCGAGGCAGTTTCTGCTCCGAGTGCCCTGATTCGATTCTGAAGTGGTTGAATGACACCTGGCTGTGAGAACGTCTGCAGGCCTCCGCTGGACCTGGCAGCAGCTCGATGTCAGCAGCGCCTGGAACACCCACGTGGGGCCGCAGCTGCAGTGGCTGGGCGCCAGCTCTCGCTTCCTCATTTTCAACGACCTCAGATGCACGCAGTCGGCTGCCTCCCTTTCGGCTGCCGGCAAGTGCTGTGGCTTGCTTGCAAGCTGTCGCAGCACAAGAGCTGGTGTCACAAACTGCTGAAGTTCTGCCCCTGATTGTCAGTGTATGTGTGGCGATGCACAGTGGTCTCTGATGGGTTGCACGCTTGCTGTTCCCAACAAGTTCTGCACGTCTGATGCACGCATGTCCGTGTGTGGCCAGTCTGTAATCGTCAGGTGCCGCTTGCAGGCGCTCAAGCTGTGTACACAAGCAGCGGCGCTTGCTCGGTTGTGTACGACCTTCAGGTTCGAGCTTTGCACTCAAGATTGCATCAACCATGCGAGGTTTCAACTTTCTGACTACACCAGACATTTCTATATAAATTTTAACCACTAGAGTGCATGTCACGGGAATGATGAGCTGCTGATGATGCCTCTGTGGTGCGGAATGCTTGCTTCAACCAGTTATTGCTGCACAAGCTATGGACAGTTATCAATTATGGATGCTACTCATATCTCGCAGCTGATGACCCGCAGCCAGACATTCCGCCTGCCGATCCAAAGCTTGTCAGAGGACGGCAGCTCAGCGCTGGCATCCGACTTCCAGCGACTGGAGGTAGCCATGCCAGGTGCACTGACAGGTTTTGCTGATGAATGCGCCAGCACTCACTGCTGCTAGGTTCTCGGTTTACCAAACAATTCCTGTTTTGCCGCGCAGGCTCAGGCTACCTTCGGCATTGGGGGACTGGTTCAAACCCATGGCTGCGGCCGTGTCCTGCAGACGACGGCTTGTGGCAGGTTTGCCTTTGACACCATGGTTTGCCACCCTGCTGCTGCCAGCCCAGCTGTGGATAGTTATATGCTGTCAAAACTTCTCTTTTGTCCTTCTTGTGCCACTGCAACATCAACACCACCATGCACAGCTGCCGCTGGCTGTGTCACTGTGCGTACACCTGTTTCCATGCAGTGCCAGCACCTGACTGCAGTGGCATCTTGAAATTGCTGGTCACACAGCCATGGCATGCTGGTTCAGATTTCCTGTCTGCCGTCTATGCAGCTGAGCACTCAGTCGGGCCAGCCACGGCTGTTGGTGAGCCTGCGGCAGCTGTGGACTGCAGTCACCACTGGTCCTCAGTCGGGGCGTCAGGATCCGGTGACGGGCCTCAACTACTTTGTGGCAGACCAGCCGCCTGCCTCCGCAGTGGATGCGTGTCTCCATTGGGTCTCAGCGCCGCAGGTTGTCACATCTGTTACATCTGATTGGCATCTGTATAAAAATGTCATTGCAGTGTCCTGAACCATTTACAGTGTCATTCGCGGCTGTCTGCGTCTGTGCTGTCGCAATGACAGCTTGCGTCAGGTTCAGGTGCATGTATCATTTCCACGCCAACAAGCGATGTTTAAAAGCATGTTGGAGGCAGGTCAACTCACAAGAACTTCTGACTTTCCAGCACAGTGGGATCCGAAGCTTGGAATTCACGTGACTTGAAGTCGCGGC
>JADMIO010001419.1_pt1 | contig 12778 bp, 8 predicted proteins | sample 8958161 | NCBI WGS metagenome assembly JADMIO01 (sample SAMN16585339, study PRJNA669376) | soil metagenome | isolation source: Crop rotation soil | place: USA: Cullars Rotation, Alabama | collected 2011 | reverse complement strand
GGCGCCGTCGTTCACACCGGGCGCGTTGCCCGCCGTGACACTTCCCTCTTTCTTGAACGCGGGCTTCAGTTTGCCGAGCACCTCGACCGACGTATCTTCACGCACTGTTTCATCCGTGTCGAAAACGAGCGCCGGCCCTTTCTTCTGCGGGATCTCCACCGCAACGATCTCGTCTTTGAACTTCCCTGCTTTTATCGCGGCCGCAGCCTTCCGATGCGAATTAACGGCGAATTCATCCTGCTCCGCACGGCTCACAGAGTATTCATCGGCGACGAGCTCGCCGGTGCAGCCCATGTGATAGTTTTCGAAGGCGCACCACAGCCCGTCGTTGATCATGGAATCGACCAGTTCGCCATTGCCGAGACGATAACCTTCGCGCGCTTTCGGAAGCAGATACGGCGCGTTGCTCATCGACTCCATGCCACCCGCAACCACCATTTCCGAGTCGCCGAGCTTGACTGCCTGCGCCGCCAGCATCACGGCTTTCAATCCGGAGCCGCAGACCTTGTTAACGGTCACCGCGGCAACCGATGACGACAGACCGCCACGCAGCGCCGCCTGTCGTGCAGGGTTTTGGCCCAACCCCGCCTGGATCACGCAACCCATGATCACTTCGTCGACTTCTTCAGGTCTTACACCCGCGCGCTTCACACTCTCGCGCACCACGATCGCGCCGAGCTCCGGCGCGGTAAATCCCTTCAACGATCCTAAAAACTTGCCCACCGGCGTTCGTGCGGCACTGATTATTACAGCCTCATTTAATTCAGACATGCACCAATCCTAGCCGATTCTTATCATCAGTGTCATCCGTGTTAGACTTCCCTACGCATGCAAGCACTCATTCTGGCGGGGGGCAAAGGCACGCGCCTGCGCCCGTTAACGGTTTATACCCCGAAACCAATCGTTCCCATCTGCAACCGGCCGTTCCTGCTTTACCAAATCGACACGCTGCGCCGCGCCGGCATCACCGATATCACGCTCTCGCTCTCGTACCAGCCAAACAAAATCGAGCACTTGCTCGGCGACGGTTCCGATTACGGCGTGAACCTGAAATACACGGTCGAACCGCAGCCGATGGGCACCGCGGGCGCTTACAAGTTCGCCGAGGATTTGATTCGCGAGCCGACAGTGGTTTTCAACGGCGACATTCTTACGGATCTCGATCTCAAGGCCGTCATTCGCGAACACAACGAGCGAAAAGCGACGGCGACGATCGTGCTGACGCCCGTCGACAACCCGGAGAGTTACGGCCTCGTCGAGACTGAAACCGACGGCGCCATTCGCCGCTTTCTCGAAAAACCCAAACGCGACGAGATCACCTGTACCACGATTAACGCCGGCACATACATTCTCGAACCAAAAGTGCTCGACTATCTGCCCGCCGGCGAGAACTACTCGTTCGAATACGGGCTGTTTCCCGATCTGCTGAAACGCAAAGAGGCGTTCTACGCCCACATTCCCGCGCGTACTTACTGGATCGACATCGGCACTCCCGAACGTTATCTACAGGTCCATGCCGATCTGCTCGCGAACCGCGTGACGCGGATTCATATCAAGGAGCGCCGCGGTAATTTCGATGCCGCGACTGTCGCGGAGATCGACGACTTTTCGATGATCGGCGACGACTGTCAGATCAAACCCGGCGCGCAGATCATCAACTCGGTGTTGGGCCCGGGTTGTTTCGTCGAAGAACGCGCGCGCGTCGAGAACTCGGTGATCTGGCCGCACACACGCATCAGCACGACCGCGCAGGTGACGGGCGCCGTCATCGGTCGCGGCTGCCACATCGGACGTTCGGCGATCGTGAGAGCCGGCACCGTGTTAGGCGACAAAACGTCGCTGACGGATTACACACTGACATAAGGGTTACGCGCGCACGCGCGAGGAGGATTAGTTGTGGACTGGAGCGTTTTCAAAGCTTACGACATTCGCGGCGTTTATCCTGACCAGATCGACGAAGAAGCCTATTACCGGATTGCGAAAGGCTATGTTTACCTGTTCAAGCCTAAGACAATGGTTGTCGGCATGGACGCTCGTCTTTCCTCGCCGCCGCTGAAGGCCGCCCTCGTCGAAGGTTTTCGTGATGCGGGTGTCGACGTCGTAGACATCGGCAAGATCACGACCGACATGCTTTACTTCGCCGTGGGCGAGTACGGCTACTCCGGCGGCGTCGTCGTTTCAGCCTCACACAATCCGAAGCAGTACAACGGCATGAAGCTCGTGCGTGAGAAAGTTACGGCAATCTCTTCCGACACGGGACTGTTCGACATCCGCGACGCGGTGAAGGAAGGCAAAGACGCGCAGGTGAAGTCTGACAAGCGAGGCACGCTGACGGAGCGCGACATCCTCGACGACTATCTGCGTCACGTCTTGCAGTCTGTCGATACCGCGGCGATCAAGCGCTTCCGCTTCGTCGGCAACGCAAACTTCGGTTACGTGTCGCGCGGCGTTGAAAAGCTGGTCCAGGATCTCAACCAGGACATGCTGCCGCTGAACTTCGAACCCGACGGTTCATTCCCGAAAGGTCAACCCGATCCGATGCAGCCCGAGAACCGTGCCGAGACCGAGCAGATGGTGAAAGACGAGAAGACCGATTTCGGCGTCATCTGGGATGCCGACGCCGATCGCGTCATGTTTTTCGACGAAAATGGACGTTTTATCTCCGGCGCTTACGTCACGGCTTTGCAGGCCGACATCCTGCTCGACAAGTATGGCCACGACAACGCGATCATCTTCGATCCGCGCGTGATCTGGCCCACCGTCAAAGTCGTGAAGGAGAAAGGCGGGCGTCCAATCGTCTCCAAGAGCGGCCACGCATTTATGAAAGACCGGATGCGCAAGGAGAACGCCTTGTTTGCCGGCGAGATGAGTGCGCACTATTACTTTCGCGATAATTTCAACGCCGACAACGGCCTCATTCCCTTCCTGCTCGTGCTCGAACATCTTTCGAAGACCGGGACGTCGTTCTCCGAAATGATGGCGCCCTACATGGCGGGGCATTACATGTCGGGCGAGCTCAACTACAAGGTTAAAGACATCGAAAAAGTGATCGGGGATGTAAAGGCGAAGTTTCACGGCGAGGGCACTGAAGACTACACCGATGGCTACTCGCTCGAGACTCCGGAATGGCGTTTCAACATTCGTGCTTCCAACACCGAGCCGTTGCTGCGTCTGAACATCGAAGCCCGAAAAGATGGCCTCGTCGACAAGGTCAAGAACGAGATCGAAACCATAATCGAGAACGAGTGACTTTCTAAATCCGTAATCCGTGGTTCAATGCCGGAACTTCCTGAAGTAGAACACGTCGTCCGCGCACTGCGGCCAGTCGTCGTCGGACGGCGTATTCTCGCCGCCGAGTTAAAGCTCAAAAGAATCGCGCCTGACATTTCGCGCCCCGCGTTCGATCGCGAGTTGCGCAACGCGCGCGTCACCGCTGTCGGGCGTCGCGGCAAGTACATCCTGTTCGAGCTCGAATCGGGTTGCGTGCTGACGACGCACCTGCGCATGACAGGCAAGTTTGTCTCGTTGACTGCCGACGACAATTTGCCCCCGTACGCGCACGTCGTGTTTCATCTCGACGACGAACGGCGCCTGGTCTTTTGCGACATGCGGCAGTTTGGACGCATGCGTCTCATTGCCAACCCTCAGCGTTTGCCGAAAGAGTTGCTGGCACTCGCCCCTGAACCGCTATCCAGCGATTTCAGTGAAGAATATTTCCTCGAGACGCTTTCGCGTTCGCGGCGCAGCTTGAAACAGTTGCTGTTGGACCAGACTCGGATACTCGGTCTGGGAAACATCTACGCCGTCGAAGCGCTGTTCCTCGCCGGTGTAAATCCGATGAAAGCCGCGCATCGATTGTCGAAACCGCGTGCGCGCAAGTTGTACCAGGCGATTCGCGAAGTGCTGCGCGAGGCGATCGATGCGGGGTCGACGTTGCAAATCGATATGGCTGACGGCAATGGCAGCTACTTCGGCACGAGCGAACGATTTTGGCGCGTGTACGAACGTGAGGGTGAGCCTTGCGTGACCTGCGGAACGAAGATCCGGCGCGTCGTTCACGGCGGCCGATCCACTTACTACTGTCCTCACTGTCAAAAAAGATAACGCACCAACTAAAGTTTTAGTTGACAACCGGACTCGCACGGCTTAGTATCCGCCTAAAGTCTTAGTAGGTATCGATTATGCCACGACAGAAAAGCGAGCAGATGACGCCGTTGGAACTGGAGATCATGCAGGTCCTTTGGGACAAGGGACCGGTGAACGTCCAGACCGTTCAGAAAGAACTGAAGCGCGAGCTTGCCTACACAACGGTGCAGACGATGCTTACCGTGCTGCACCGCAAGAAGCGCGTGAAGCGGGTGCTGAAAGACAAGGCGTACGTCTACCGCGCGGCGGTGAGCCGCAACAAGTTTACCGGGCAAGCGCTGCGCGAGTTTGTCGATCGTGTTTTCGGCGGTTCTGCAGAAGGGTTGGTCGTGAGCCTGTTACAGGAAAAACACCTGACACCCGAAAAGCTGAAATCACTCCACGAGCTCGTCGACAAAGCGGAAGCCAGGGAGGGTACCAATGACCAGCGTTAGCGAATTCATCTTGAATTTTCTCGCCAATTCGACGTGGCAGATCGCGGGCATCTTCGTGCTCGCCACCGTCGGCGCTTGTTTTCTGAAAAATTGCTCCGCGCGTTATCGCCACATCGTTTGGAGCACTGCATTGTTTGTCTGTTTGAGCGCGCCGCTCCTGACTGCTACTCAGATCTTGACATGGCGGCCTCATGTAACTCCGCCCGCTCCTCAAATCCGTGTTGAAAACGAAGACGAAATAGCCCTCGTCGACCACACACAGCGGCGGCGAAGTTCGCAAGTAGTAGTCAACGCGGAACCGCAAAAGATGCAGCTAATCGCAGCCGCATATTTCCTGTTTCTCGGAGTTTGCGCGTTCAGGTTTGGGCGGCTTTGGATGAATAAGGAGCGATTGCGGCGGTCAGTGACTTTCGCTGCCTTAACCGCGCCAATCGAAATCTCGTTGAAGCGCTGCATGAGCGTGTTCGAAATCGAAAACGTTCAACTCGGGCGATCGCAAAAGGCGCGCGTCCCCTACACCCTCGGAATACGACGCCCGTTGATCGTGCTTCCCGACTCATTTTGCGGCGACGTCGATCAGGAAACACTGCTCTCCGTAATCGCGCACGAGATGGCCCATGTGCGGCGCAAAGATTTTTTGACCAAGCTGGTGTGCGAGCTGGTTTCGCTGCCGATCGGTTATCACCCGATTACATTCTTGATTAAGCGACAGATCGAGCGAGAGCGTGAGCTTGCGTGCGATGAACTGGTGACACAACGGATGCTGCAACCGGAGACGTACGCGCGATCGCTGTTGCGGGCCGCTGACCTTTCGATAATGACGGCGAGGAGGAGCGTGATGTTGAGTGTTTTTGACGGTCGTATGCTCGAAGAACGAATCCGTTTACTGCTGCACAAGCGATTTTCGTTGAGCAGATGGTCGGGAAGAATGATTACGGCGATCGTGTTGTGCGCCCTTTGCCTTTCTTCGGTTTTGGGATCCGCGTTTGGTTTCTCGTTTGGACCACAAACAGCCACCAAAAGCGCAGGCCTGACACCTCCGGTTGTTCAAACACCAAACGAGCCGCCAGCGCCTGGCTCTGCCGGCGCACAAGATCCGGCAGACGCAAGCACGCGCCGGCGTAGCGCGCCGGCTGAGCAAGCGTCGCAGGAGCTCGCACAAACCGCTTGCGACGCCGGAAGAAGTCGAAACACCGAAGCGATCCCCGCGCTCGTCGCGATGCTCGGCGACGATCGACCGATCGAACCGATCGCCTGCTACACGAACGGCAAGTGGAGTCCCGCGCTCGATACGTTCAAACATCCTTCCCCGGGCGAACAGGCTGCACTCGCACTCGCTTCGATGGGCCGTGCCGCGCTCGCTGCGCTGATAAATGAACTCGATAACCCGAGTGCGACGACACGCCGAAACGCTGCCTGGGCCATCGGCGAACTGACCAACATGCCTCCCGGTGAACGTGCCCCCGCCGTTCCGCAGCTCATCACACTCCTCCGCGACTCGGATGCGTGGGTGCGTATGGCTGCCGCGCGCGCGATCGGCGAGGTCCGCGATCCACGCGCCAGCGAGACGCTGATCGTGACGCTGTCTGACGCCGACTGGCGTGTGCGTCGCCTCGCCGCCTGGGCCTTGAACGAGATGAAAGAGCAGCGAGCAGTCACGGCTTTGTGCCGGTTACTTCTCGGAGACTCACGCGCGGAAGTGCGACGCTCCGCCGCCGAAGCACTCGGCGAAATTGCCAGTGCCGAAGCGCTTCCATCGCTGCAACAAGCGCTCAACGATCCTGAAATGACGGTGCGCGCCAAAGCGACTTGGGCCATCTCCGAGATCGAAGACAACTAGGAACCACAGATAAACACGGATTTATAAGGAGGCATCGCGTATGTCGAGTTCGAAGTGTGTCTTGATCGCTATCTTGTTTCTCTTCACCGCGCCCGTTCTGCTCGCGCAGCAAAAAGCTGGAACCCTGAAACTGAAGCCGTATACGTTTGAAAACGACAAGGGCGAGAAAATTCCCGCTGAATTCGGCACGCTGCTCGTCCCGGAAAAACGCAGCGACCCGCAGACCAACTTGATCGAGCTGGCATTTGTTCGCTTCAAGAGTACGGCGGCGAACCCGGGCCCGCCGATCGTCTATCTCGCCGGTGGACCAGGTGGTTCGGGAATCGGCGCCGTCAGCGGCTCGCGCTTTCCCCTCTTCATGGCGTTCCGAGAGATCGCCGACGTAATCGCCTTCGACCAGCGAGGGACGGGTTACTCCAAACCCAACCTCGGTTGCTACGAACGCATGACTGTCCCGCTCGACGTCGCCCCAACACCGGAACTGGTCCTCAAAGAACTGCGCGAGAATGCAAAGGGTTGCATCTCGTACTGGCGTGACGTCCAGCGCGTCGATCTAACCGGTTACAACTCGAACGAAAGCGCCGACGATCTCGAAGATCTCAGAAAGGCGCTCGGCGCGCCGAAGATTAGCCTCTGGGGCATCAGCTACGGAACTCATCTCGCTTTCGCGACTCTGCGACGCCATCCGGACAGCATCAGCCGCGCCATACTCGCCGGTATCGAAGGTCCGGACCACACCTACAAACTGCCGAGCAATATTCAGAAACACCTGGAAGATCTCGCGGCAGTGATCAAAGCCGACCCGCAGATCGGAAAAGACATTCCTGACTTTCTGGGTCTCATGAAATCGGTGTTTGACCGGTTGGATGCGCAGCCTGACACTGTCGAGATCACTGACCAGCGCACCAAACAAAAGGTGCGCGTCACCGTCAATAAGTTTGTATTGCAGTACATCGTCGGCAACAACATCGGTACTACGGTCACGGCAAACTTTCCCGCGCTCATCTATCGCGCCTCGAAGGGCGACTTCACGAATCTCGCGCAGGTGTGGCTGAACATCTCGCGCCAGGAGATCGGATCGGCGATGTCGTTCATGATGGACTGCGCCTCAGGACAAACGGCAGCGCGGCGCGAGCAGATCGCGCGCGAGGCGAAAGACACGTTGCTCGGCGACGTTTTCAACTTTCCGTTTCCGGGAGTTTGTGAAGAGTGGAAGGCGCCGGACCTGGGTGATGAGTTTCGTTCGCCGGTGAAGTCGAACGTGCCGGTGCTGTTTATCAGCGGCACGCTCGACGCGCGCACGCCCGTGACTAACGCAGAGGAATACCGAAAGGGTTTCACCAACAGCACGCACTTGATTATCGAAGGCGCGGTCCACAGCGATCCGCTGTTTCTTTCGTCGCCGAAGATCAAGGACGGCATAATGGAGTTTTTGCGCGGGCAGCCGGTGACGGTCACGAGGACTGCCGCCCCGCCGATGAAGTTCGCGGCGCTGGTCGCAACGCAGAGTCAGCAGTAAAACGCCCCGAGTAACAATTTCTGTTACCGGCGGGTTAACAGTTTGCGGCAGTGTGAAGCACTTTGCCGCGCAGCATACGACACCGTATCCGATAGCTTGGTGCGCCTTGCCTGCGCAGCTGGTGGGCGCCTAATTGCCGGCCTCGGGGTTAAAACTGGACCAGTTGTTCGGAGTTCTCGTCGCCGCCGGAGTATGGAAAATTCTCGGCTAGCACCGCGCGCATCTTAACGTGGCCGTAAAGCACTTCGAGGAAGCAGATGAACTTGTGCAGCAAGGGTTTAGGGTCGAGATTGTTCTCAACTGCCGTGATCACTTCCAGGGCCAGACTCTCGTAGCCGCGCCAGTCTTTATACATCAGGTACTGCATGCTTCCGTCGCGAAATTCGAGTATTCGGGCCGAGACCGTGCGGAGCACGTCGGGGTCGGAGTTCGCCTGGGAAAGACGCACAAAACGCATCAGCGATGACAGGTCTTTACAGAGCACGAGCGACTGTTGCAAGCGCAGCTCGATGTCATTAAAGAGCGCCGATGCGTCCATGCCAGGTTTGAAGACCTGGAGCAGCGTGATCGTCGATTGCTGGAAGCAGTTTGTTAACAAGCCGTGAGCGTGGAGGATCTTTCCATAGACGATCGGGGTCGATTGTTCGGTGACGCCGCGGACCAGTTCCCGCTCGAAAACCCTGCGTAAATCATGAGTAATTCCGTAGGAAATGCCGTCGAGGACGTCGTTAAGGCGATCGTGTCCGGCGGCTGCTGCGACCCTGATGGCCCTCGTGTCGATGTAGTCGATCAGCGAGCGGGCCTCAAACTCGAGGACTTCGAGGAGCGAGAGACTTTCGAGCAGGGTGTCGAGTTTGTGAAGGTTGTTTTCGATGCGGTCGAGCCAGTCGAAGAAGCGGACGAGTTCGACGAGGATTGTTTGTGAGACTTCCTTGATTTCGCGGTTTTCGATGAGTCTTAGAACGCAATCGATCTCGTTCTGGAGGTTGGCCTGGACCGCTCGCTGGGTTTCAGTCTGAGGATCGCTCGGCGGCTCGTGACACAGGAGAGGCAACTGCGGTTCGGGCTCGGGGATTGTGGTGGCGAAAGGTGCGGACATTAAGGAAACTCCTTGGAGGCAAGAGAGAGGCGGTCGAAGATAGGGGTACACCGGTCACTGGCCCACCCTGTCGTGGCAATGCCCGTGCCACCGGCTGGTTTCTAGCTCGGCGCAAGGACAAGTAATCCGTGTTCTTGTTGTCGTGGGACCTAGTTGACTTCTCACACCACGCGGCCCAAACACTTACGACTACAGGTTCGCCACAATGAAGTCGGTCATCATTTCGCGCATGTGCTTGAGTAACAGTGGGTCAGTCACGCCGTGGCGTTGTTTGGGGTAGAGCATGAGGTCGAATTGTTTGCCGGCCTTTTGCAGCTCGTAGACGAATTGCATCGTGTTCTGCATGTGCACGTTGTCGTCTATGGCGCCGTGAATCAATAGGAGCTTGCCGTGCAGGTCCTTTGCGGCGGCCGACGGGGAGCTTTTCTTGTACCCTTCGGGGTTGTTCTGCGGTGTTCCCATGTAACGCTCGGTATAGATGCTGTCGTAGTCGCGCCAGTCAGTGACGCTGCCGCCGGCGATGCCGATCTTGAACGAGCGGCTGTGCGTAAGCGCGTAACTGGTCATGAACCCGCCGTAACTCCAACCCCAGATCCCGATGCGCGAACCGTCGATATAAGGCTGCGACTTCAACCACGTCAGACCATCCTCGATGTCACGCAACTCGAGTTCGCCAAAATTCTTGTAAACGGGCCAGGTCGATTCCATTCCCTTGCCGCTCGCCGTGCGGTTGTCGCAGATCCAGACAATGTAACCCTTTTGCGCGAGCAGTTGATGCCACATGTAGGTCGTCGAGCCCCAGGCGTCTCTAACCTGCGGCGCATGTGGTCCGGCATACGTAAAACTCATCACCGGATACTTCTTCGACGCATCGAAGTCGGGCGGCTTGATCATCATCGCTTCCATCACAAACCCGTCGCGCGTCTTCACCTGCAGCAGGTCGACCGCGCCGAGCTTGTACTGCTTGAGCGCGTCGACCTTGTTCTCGGCAAGCACACGCACAAGCTTCCCGGCGGAATCGAACAAGCGCACTTGCGATGGCGTGTTGAGGTCGCTCCAGAAGTCGATGAAGTAGTTGTACGCGGGACTCACATCCATGCGATGCGATCCCCCGCTCGCCGTCAAACGCGTCAGTCCCGAACCGTCGAGCTTCACGCGGTAACCGTTTGACGCAATATGACTGTCCTTCGTGGACGTGAAATAGATAAATCCATGTTCTTCGTCGACACCTTCGATCGAGCGCACTTCCCACTTTCCATCCGTGATCTGCCGCAACAACTTCCCGTCAGCGGAGTAGTGATACAGGTGCTCCCAGCCGCTGCGCTCACTGGCCCACAAAAACGAACCGTCTTTCAACCAGATCGGGTTCTCATTGATCGCGACCCACGCTTTCGAAGTCTCATTGATAACCGTCTTCGACTTCCCATCGCGCGCATCGGCAAAGTTGACGTCCAAAAACGTCTGCTCACGGTTCTGCGCCTGAAACACCACGTTCTTGCTGTCAGGCGACCACGCAACGCGCGATATCAGCAGATCCGCAGGCTGATACTTGAACGTGTCGACCCAGCGAATCTCGCCGCCGGACGCATTCACCACCCCAAGTTTGACGACCGGATTCGGCGCACCAGCCTTCGGATAAGGCGTGACCTCGACGTTCTGGTACCACGGAATATGGTCCACGACCGTAAACTCCGGTACCGGCGTTTCGTCAAAGCGCAAAAACGCGAGCGTCGTTGAATCAGGACTCCACCAGTACGCGCCGAAGTTGCCGCGTCCATACAACTCTTCCTGGTAAACCCAATCCAAACGCCCGTTGAGAATCTTCGCACTGCCGTCGCGCGTTAACGCGCGTTCCCGGCGCTGCATTCCGAGGTCTTCAACATAAAGATTGTTTTCGCGAACAAAGGCGACCATGCGTCCATCGGGACTGAAGCCTTCCCCGACTTCCGGCTCGGGCGTGCTCGTGAGTCGAATCGCCCGATCGCTGCCAAACTCGTAGTAGAAAAGATCGTTGGCCCAGTTGATCAGCGCCGCCGTTTCCGACGGATTGAGGCTGTAATTCCCTCGCCCGGCGAGCTGGCGCGCGTCTGCCGCACTGACGCCCGGCAACGCCGCAAACGCAGCCTGCATTTTCGCGGCGTCGAAGAACGGCGTTGCTTCACCCGTGGCGGCGTTCACCTTCTGCAACCGCGGCACGTCGCGGCGCGATGCTTCATTCGTGAGCAGGTAGTGATTGCCGTCTTTGAGCCAGCGAATCGCCGGTGTCGTGCCGTTGAAGTTAACTCGCTTCGCGGGATCGAAAATGTCGTCGATAGTGAGAAGCTTTTGTTGGGCGTGAGCAAAAACAGAGAGGGCCAGCAGAACGGCCAGCGCAAGGCATACACGATTCAGCAACTTTATTCTCCTACGAGTTTGTCTTCGTTGGGTATCAACTTTTTAATGAACGGGACCATCACTCCCAGCAAAACAGCCGCACCTACCAGCGCCGCCGTGGTTCCGATAAACAGCTTCGGCATCTGCTCGAGTTTTTCCGGATCGACGTGACCACCAACCAGGCCGGCGATCAGGTTCCCGACCGAACTGGCGAGAAACCAAATTCCCATCATCTGGCCGACGTACTTGCGCGGCGACAGTTTGGTCATCGACGAAAGCCCCACCGGACTCAAAGACAGCTCGCCGAACGTCTGGAACAAGTAACTGAAGATCAACCAGAAAGGTGAAACTTTGACGGCGCCGCCGCTGTTAACCACGATATTCGCGGCGAGGATCATGATCGCGAAACCAATGCCGGCACACAGCAGTCCGATCGCAAACTTTGCCGTGCTCGGCGGGTTCGCACCTCGTTTGCCCAGGCTAAGCCAGATGGCAGCGAAGACAGGCGAAAACGCGATGATGAAAACAGCGTTCGCCGTCTGAAACCAGATCACGGGGACTTCCCACCCGAATACGATTCGATCCGTAAAGTCTCTCGCAAACAGATTCAGCGACGTCGGGGCCTGCTCGAAGGCGGACCAGAAGATCGAAGCAAACACAAAGAGAATCGCGATTACGACCAGTCGTTTTTTCTCTTCCCTGGTTAGACCACCGAGAAGGAAAAGAGCGCCGAAGTAAAGGACCGCTGTTCCGACCAGCACGTAAACCATGTACTCGCCGATCGCTTCCGGATTCAACGTGATGGCGCCCGTCGCAGCGAGCACTATCACCAGAACCAGCACGCCGAGTCCGAGCGCCAACCCAAGTTTCATCCACCGTTCCTGGCGCGCTTGTTTCACCGGATCGGGATCGCGTGAAATCTGTAAGCCGAGGTCACCCAGCGTTGGCCCGGAACGCAACCAAAACCACACGAGACCCATGAGCATCCCGACTCCGGCAATACCGAAGCCCCAATGCCAACCGATCTTTTCGCCCAGCAATCCGGTCGCAAGAAACCCCAGGAACGCTCCGGTGTTGATGCCCATGTAAAAAATTGAAAAGCCTGCATCGCGTCGTGCGCCGCCTTCAGGATAGAGGTCGCCGACGATCGCGGAGATATTGGGCTTGAGCAGACCGGTACCCAGGACGATCAAAATCAGTCCCATGAAGAACGGTACTTTTGAGAGAGCGAAAGATGAGAGCCCGATCGAGATGTGGCCCGCAGAGATCAGGACCGCGCCAAGCATGATCGCCCGCCGCAGACCCAACAATCGGTCGGCCACCCAACCGCCCGGCAACGATGAGAGATAAACGCTGGCTGCGTAGAT